>Ga0137427_10000141_pt1 | contig 39394 bp, 38 predicted proteins | sample EasRivERMZT700_2_FD_102309 | JGI IMG/M metagenome (GOLD analysis project Ga0137427, IMG submission 102309) | Soil microbial communities from meander-bound floodplain in the East River, Colorado, USA - East River MetaG ERMZT700_2 | ecosystem: Environmental > Terrestrial > Soil > Floodplain ...
ATCGTGGCGTCAACGAAGCCATGATCGGCCATTCAACTCCACTGGCAACCCAACCGAACCTGGAGCCTTATCTGGGAACCTATCGACGCCCTCCCAGCGGTACCGTCGAAGTCCGAGTACAAAACGGCAGACTAACCGTGAGTGGCGGTCAAAACGCCACGACGCTGGTTTTCTACGGACCGGATATCGCATACGCGACGGCAGGGGCCTACACCGGTTCGCCTTACGAGTTCGTCCGAACGCCGGATGGGAAAGTCGGATGGATCCGGATCAACGGACGCATCGCGAAGAAAGAACTGTGAATTAGTCTCTCGTGGTTTTTGGAGACTTCTGGAACGCCGCGCGCATTTCCCGGAAATGAGATCCTCCGTTGAGCACAACGGCACAACCACGGCCCCACATTTATTGCAGAATAGTTATATGGACATAGGCATCATAGGTGTTGGGCAAATGGGAACAAGCCTGGGCCGCCTTTGGGCAGCGCACGGCCATCACGTGATGTTCAGTTACTCTCGAAGACTAGAGAAGCTGGATAATCTTGTGCGAGAGATCGGTTCACATGCTCGATCAGGTACACCCCGGGAGGCGGCTGATTTTGCAGATGTTCTGCTCCTCGCCGTCCCGTGGGAGAAAGTCAAGGACGCACTCTCCGCCGCCGGACCGTTGAGTGGTAAAACCCTCATCAGTTGCGTGAATCCATTCGGACCCAGAGGTCTTGAGGTCGGCCTATCGACCTCTGCTGCCGAGGAAATCTCCAGATTCGCCCCCGACGCCACAGTCGTTGAAGCATTTAACACGATATTTGCGGGAATTCTGCATTCCAAGGCACACCTGTTCGGCAACAACATGCCGACTGTCTTCTATTGCGGCGACAATCGTGATGCGAAAAGGGTTGCTGCCGAACTCATCCGCGATGCCGGGCTGCATCCGGTAGATGCGGGCGCGCTGGAAAATTCACGGTATATCGAGCCTGTTGCGATGCTGATGATGGAACTCGTCCAATCGCACCGGAGCGGTACGGACATAGCCTTGAGGCTCATGAATCCTGCTAGCGCGACGGAGATGGTGAAAAGCGCGGACGTGCTGGCGAGGAGCTACGTTGGAATCTTTGCTGGTGCAAACGGCGCCTCAACCGGTGAATCGGTGCTGGCTGAAGACTTCGTCGCATACCTTCCCTACGCACGTTACCCGATCCGCGGAAGAGAGAAATTTGAGGATTGGATGAAGCAGTTTCGATCCGCGTTCGCCAACTTTCAATGCGATATTGATGAGTTGATCGATGATGGAATGAGGGTCGCGGTTCGATGGACATGGAATGGAACCCACATCGGAAAGCTGTTGGGAATGGCTTCCACGGGCCGAAACATTGAGTTCACTGAAACGCATCTGCTTCGGATTTCCGGAGGCCGAATTGCTGAAGATCACGTCTCCGCTAACGTCATGGATCTGCAGGATCAGCTCGGGAAGGGCCTCGATCGAAGCATTCGTTTTTTCGAGGAGGAGGCATGCAGCGAAGTATTGCAGTATGGGAAGGAGAAGGTGGCTCCCTGAACCAAACGTCCGAGATAGAAATGACCGGTACCGTTAATCAGGTCGAATGGGCAAAACAGATTCGGACGCGGGTGAGTGCCGAGTTTGATCGAGTAGAGTCGGCGCTCGAAGAGGCGGCGACAAGGCAGTCGGACCGTGATCGAATGGACACTCAGGCCATTATTACAATCCTTCAAGACAAACGCACCGAAGTTATGGCTCACCAAGAAGCGGGCTATTTTATTCATGATTGGCAGGAGCTGCGGGATCAAGTTCGGAAGATGATCATGAACGACGAGCGGTTTAGAGCCATTAAGGCTGACAAGGTGGCAGTCGTACGAGACGCCTGCAACCAGCCGTGAGCTGTTTTGACATGCGAATCAGGTATCGACCCTCAGCAACCTCTTTCATCGGTTCTTTGTGTCTCGTCTTCCTTGCTGCCGGCGGTTAGCAGCTGCGACATGCCCCTGGATCCCTCTCGTTCCGGACTTACTCTTCAGCTGTTCGGCTTGCTCAGCCAACGCTGATAGAGACTGGCTGTTGCGATTCGCAAATTCGTGATCGTTACGGTATTGAAGCGCGTCCATATAGTGTCTCGATGTGTTTTCCGAAACATCCATACCGTTGTTCTTCGTCACCGGCTGTGCATCCCCAGTATGTCCGATAAGATCCAGGGCGGCCCGGAATCGGTCAACTGCCTCAGCAAACATTTCATTTTTTCGCCGGGTTGTGCGTTTACGGGACTCCGAATGTTGTCGACTCACCAGATCGCTGCCCTTCCGATAAAGCTTTCTCACATGCTCCAATCTCTTCTTCAAATCTGAAGCGGACAAGGTCTCGACCAACGGGGACAAACTGCTCTTAACCACTCGCCATTCCGAAGCTGAGCAGAGTTCCCGCGCTTCGCGGGGTTGAACCATCATGCCGATCTCCTTAGAGTGAGTATCCACGTAGAACCTAGCCGGCGATTTAGACCATTCCAGCCAGAGCTATCAGAGCGGCGGCAATTACCATCACTCTAACGCGGCGAGCGAACTTCACGTTGTCTCGCTTTTCATTCTTTTCAATCCACGACTTCCAGATGCGCTCGTCAAGCTGCGGATTCTCCCTTCCCGACAGGGATGCTGATTGGAAGCGGTTCAAGGGTGGAGTCTGTGTTGTTGTCATTGCGACCTAACTTCCTCATTCCGTACTGGAACGATAACTCCATTGTGTGCCTCCCTCGGTGCGGGCACAGTTCAATACTGCACGGTATTTCATATCTCAGCCCCGTAGGGCACGGAGAAACGCGCGGGCGATATAGGTCATGCCGCCGATGGATTTGCAGATGAATTGATCTCGACTGAAGGGCCGGTAGGTAGCGTAAAACGCAACGTGGTGCCCGGGCCCACGTTTCTTTCCGCCCAGACTCTGCCTCCGTGTGCTTCCACGACTCCCTTAACGATGAAAAGACCTAAGCCGGTGCCTTTCCGGGCTGTGTCCGGCACTTGCCGGAACCGATCAAATACGTGCGCGAGTTGGTCCACAGGAATTCCGGCCCCCGCATCTTCAATAGAAAACTGGACCTCGTTTTCCATGTGATCAGCCCGTACTGTAACAATCGATCCCTTGGGAGCAAACTTGATTGCATTGTGAATCAGGTTTGCAAACACTTGCATAATTCGTTCGCGGTCGACAAAGATCGGCGAGATGTAATCCGGAGGTTCCCTCTTGAATACGATTCCCTTTTGCGAAGCCAATGGTTGCATCCGTTCCAAAGCTTCATCGATTAGAGGCCCAACCGAGTTGAAATGGCGTTCGATCACGAGATGTCTTGCTTCGATACTCGCAGTTGAAAGAAGGTCCTCGATCAGCCGATTCATATTGGTAGCCGAACGGTGAATCGCCTGAATGTGCGCACGATTACAACTCACGAGTTCGTTTTCTCGGGCGCTTTCCAGAAAAATACTCGTGAATCCCATGATGACCGAAAGCGGGGCTCGCAGGTCGTGTGCAACAATGCCAAGTAAATCATCCCTGCCACGTATGGCTTCTACCGCCGTTTGGTAGAGTCTCGCTCGATTAAAGGCCAACACGACAGAAATCCCAAGGTCGATAAGGACCGACACATCGGCATCACTGTAGATAGTGGCAGACTGCGTCCTGGCCACTGTTAAGGTCCCGATTGTACTTCCTTCGAATGTAAGGGGAACGCAGGCGCAGGACTTCACGGGTATAGCGAACCCTCCGGCGATCGCGTGACACCGTTCGGAGCGCGCTGCATTGGATTCCATTGGTGGTAGACGATCTGGAAGGATCAACGCCTCACCCGTCTCAAGCACTTTCGACATCACGTCGGCGACAGCGTTCGCGGCTTCCTGTTCCGTCACGTTTTCGCTCATGGCAGGAGCAAGCACACATATTCGGCCGGCAGACCACCGGACGCTTCCAACGATATCGATAACGCATATATCGGCGTTCCTCGACACCGCCAGGTTTGCGATGCTTTCCCATGTCGCGAGATAGTCGAGCGATGACGAAAGCATCCTGCGCGATTCCGCCAAAAACGCCATTCGCTGTTCAGCCCCTTCGGCCTCAATGCGCGCAGCCACTTCCCGCTGCCTTGCTTTGTGCCGGTCCAACGCTATGGCGAACTGATTGGCGACAACGTTAACAAGGGCGACATCGAATTCATCGAATCGGTTCCTGCATTCCACCTGAAGTACGCCGTAGATCGATCGGTGGGCGACAAGCGGCATAACGATGAAGTTTTCGTCCGCCTTCGCTGTCCTGTCCAGGCGAACGTCCCCAGTTTCTTTTCGATCGAGATTCGCATGCGTCTGCGAAATCGAACGGGACCGGGCAAGATAGGCATATGAGGCTGTCGCATGATTCCTGGCCTTCTGAATCGCTTCATCTTCCTCATCCTCCGCCTTCCATGTGTAAACGTGTGCGCGGGTGGCGCTCTCGTCGATAAGGACGGCGCTGCGAAGAGGCAGGGTATTCGAAACGCTTGCAAGAACCGCGGCCAGCGTCTTCTCGGGGTCCTCAAAGTTCACCAATAACTTCGTGATCTCGTAGAGACACTCCAGCCCAGTCGCAGACAGATGCGTGCGCACAGCCCCCGCTCGACGCACAGCTTTCGGTAATTCCGCCGTGGACCCTTCCTCCATCACAACTGTCTTTTCCTTGGCCCGCGCCTTGTTTCTTGGCATCTCCGATTCCTGTTCTGGGTAGGGTTTACTCATTTCATTCCTGATCTCATTGTGGCTTTGGTGTTTCCTCCGCCGTTGACCGTCTTTTGCCGGTTCAGTTCATAGGGCTTTTGGGCCGATCCGCATCCCTCCTTTACCGATCTCGAGGATATGAGTAGCTCGATCATGTGCGGTACCGCGAGTCTTTACGACAGTCATTGTCGATTCCAGAGCGCCCTGTTCGCGAATGTAGCGAAGCATCAAAAGGTTATCGGCGATAGGCGAGAGTTCACGATCCGTGCTGGATTCCGTCGAGAACATGGATTGTGATTCCAGCGTGAAAATGGCTGTAACGCCTGTTGCTTTGAGGTTGACGGCCAGTTTGTAAAGCAACTGCCTCAGATCATCGCTGTCCGCGCTGCGCATCAAGTGACTGGCACTATCCAGAACCAGCCGTTGCGCCCTTAAAATCTTTACCTTCTCTGTGAGAATCGATGGAAACTGCGCAGCACGAACATGGTGTCGGGAAAGATATACGATCTCGATCAGGCCGGCTTCAACGGCGTTCCTTAAAGGCAAGCCCAGAGCATCGGCAGTGTTGAGAATTTGGGCTTCACCCTCTTCTACGGTGACGTAAACACCAGGCTCTTGCGTTTCGGCGCCCCCCAATAGAAATTGCATCCCTATCGTAGTCTTTCCGGTTCCAGCACTGCCGGACACCAGCGTAATGCTTCTCTTTAAGAACCCACCACCAAGCAGGTCATCCAGCCCTGGAACTCCAGACGAGAGGAATCGCCCGATTTCCACCGACGGGGGATTTTCCTCCGCCGCAACATCGGGTATGTAGCGAGGGAATATGTTCAGCCCGCCCTTGCCGATAATGAGGTTATGCCGGCCCTTGAGATGGGCAGTGTTCCGAAGTTTGTAGACTTCCAGGTATCGCTGACGCTCCAGAGCTTCCTCCACCGCCGATAGCAGAATGACGCCATCCACGACCGTCTCCTCCACGCCGAAACGGCTGACCTGATTCGTCCCGTACGGGATGTCCGTAGCAAGAAATCCTACAGCCTGAACGTTCTGTACAATGCTTGCGAGCTGAAACATTTTCTCGCGGCTGATTTGCGCATCCTTTATCTTGTGTAAAAATACGGATACCGAATCAACCGCCACACGTTTGGCGCGCATCGACTCAATCCGCTCCTGCATCATCAGCAAATGTCCTTCCACCAAAATGTTCGGCTGGGGAATGAATACGACTTGAATCATCCCGCGTTCGATCTCACGGTCCAAATCCCAGCCCAGGCCGCGTGCTGTGGCACGTAAACGTTCCTCGGTCTCTTCAAAGGAAAAAACAATGCCTTTCTCGCCCGCCAGCGCGCCCCGGTAAATGAACTCCAGAAGAAGTACGGTTTTGCCGGTTCCGGCGACACCGGCAATGAGCAGGCTTGAACCGAGCGGAATACCACTTCCCAGGAGTTCATCCAGCCGGGAGATTCCCGTCCGGCATCGCGACACTTCCGACTTTTGCTCCTCCAGAGGCTTGCGTTGGATCGTAACGCGAGGCGCATAGACTTCTATGCCGCTGGACCTGATGACGAAAGCGTGTTCGTCCCTGCTGTGCTCGGTCCCTCGCATTTTTATGACCTGAATAAAGCGCTGCTGTTCTCCCGACGACTCACGTTGCGAGAGCGTGACTAGACCATCAACAATCGAAAACAACGGATTCGTGGCGAGGTCTTCCGGTCTGTATTCGCCAAGGAAAAGCGCAGTCGCTTCCCACGCCATAAGGCTGACGGCGATTTCATAACCGAATCTGCGAAGCTCCTCGCGAGACTTTACAAGATCATCGAACACCTTAAAGCTATCGATCACGACAATCGCCGGCTTGATCTTCTTCATATGCAGCAGAATTGCCGCCTGCGCCTGCTCGATCCCTTTCCCGTGTAAAATGCTGCCCAGATCAAGAAACCGGACATCCTCGTTCAGCTTCTTTTCATCAAAAAACTTGAACCCGGTCAGGTACCGCAGAGTCTTTGCGGCTGGTTCTGAAAGCGTATTGAAATAAACAATACGAGATTGGGCAGATGCATTGGCAAAGCAGATTTGCTGCGCCAGAATTGTTTTACCCGCGCCTGGTGGCCCAGCAATCACAATTGCGGTCCCCTGGGGCAATCCGCCATGGAGGATTTCATCGAGATTCCGGATGCCCGTCGTGAGGCGAGGTCTTTCCTGTTTCTTAGTCATTGGGTTTCGTCCCGCTCACTATCTGCAGCGTTGAATTTAACCTTCGAAAGTTCAGCATGAAGTGCCGGCGCAAGAACCTCCGCGGTCAGATTGCCGATGACGAATAAGAACTCGATCAAAACGAAGCGAATTGCCTCGGGCACTTTTGGATCGTCCACAAACTCGCGTTTGCTACGCAGCTCCCGGGTATCAATACCGGTGTCTTCCACTTTGAGGAATTCAAATGGAGGGAACTTTTCGGCGGCGTCGTAAAGGACGCGGTCCATAATCGCAATCAGGGTTACGTCTCCTAGAGTGAGACAAGCCTGATTCCACAGCGCCCGTATCCCTTGCTCGAAAAGCTCCAGCAATTGTTCCGAGGAAAGCCCGGCCACCTCTTGCATCCAGGTGTTTACGTGATCGGCATGGTCGCGTGCATCAGACAAGCGATGCTCCTTTTCTACGATGGACGGCGGCCGAGTTGTCCTGAAACGTGCCCCATGCAAGGAAGACGGAACCAAGAAAAGAAACATCTCACGCGACGAAACGTACGGCGGCCCCTTGCCTTCGACCGCAGCTTTTGATTGATGATTTCAGTATAACGCACCCCAAAGCCGCATCATTTGAAACCACCCCGCGAACTCCCCTCCTGAGAGGAGGGCAGCCAGCCGAGGAACGAGGCTCCTTCCGCAAAGCGTGTGCTTTTCACGGCCGTTGCGTGCGGTTTTGCACAGTACTTGACGACGCTGACTGAGACAATATCGGATTCGGATCAACAATGCGGCTTCTGACTGTCCGGAACATTCAATGAGTCAGTTTGATCTGGCTTGATTTGACAGAGGCTGTCTTAAACCATTTCCAGACATTTAGAAAGAAGGAGTTGTCGTATGACATTTTTGGCACGTCGTGACTTTTCTACAATGCAGGACCGCATGAACCGTATTCTCCGGGAGTCGTTCAGCCCCGAAAGTCCTGAAGGGACGTTAACGACCAGCAATTTTGCCCCCCCAGTGGATGTCTATGAAGACGAACACTGCATAACCCTGAAAATCGAAGTGCCGGGCATTGATGACAAGGACATCAATGTCAGCATTGAGAACAATACGCTCACCGTCCACGGCGAGCGGCGGTTCGAGAAGGACGAGAAAGAAGAGAACTTTCATCGCGTCGAGCGGATGTACGGGAGCTTCACTCGTTCGTTCACGGTACCCAACACGGTGGATCCAGAGCAAGTCAGCGCCAATTGTGAAAAGGGCGTGCTGAAGATACGCCTGGCGAAGAAGGCGGAAGCCAAACCCAAGTTGATCAAGGTGAACGTCGAGAAGTCGATGGAAGCGAAAAGCCCCAGCAAGGTGGCTTGATCACAAATAAAGGGAAAGTGGCTTCGGCGAAAGGATGTCGCCGAGGCCACGATTTCAGATCTCGGACAAATCCGCAGAATCCAAAGCTTATGCATTCAAGCCTGGAACAACCCATTAAGGCCGTCTTGCCTCATCTGTGAATCGCCGGATCGTCTCCTGATCCGGTTGTCTTTTTTTCGCAATTTCTGCAACGAACTGTTCGGTGTTGCGTACAAAATCAGATGCCATGCTGGTTGACGAGACGACATCCTTCCCGGATTGGGTTGAGCCCATGGCAGCGACGCTCACACAGGAGCGGTTCACCGGGCCCGAGTGGGTTATTGAACGGAAGCTCGACGGTATCCGGATGCTTGCGTTCAAGAACGGCACCGACGTGAAGCTGTATTCGCGAAACCGGCTGCCGCAGCACTATCCAGCAGTTGCCGACGCGATAGCCAACCTGCCCGTCCGCAATGTGATTCTTGACGGCGAGGCCGCATGGGATGCGGGGAGCCGAGTCGCTTATCACGTCTTCGACATCCTTTGGCTCGACAACCGTTCGGTCATGCCGTTAGCGCTCGACGAGAGACGCGCACTACTTAAAGATTTGCCGCTCCATGCTCCGCTGGCGCACGTTCCGGAGGTCACTGACGACAAACCCTGGGAACGGGCCTGCAGCGAGGGATGGGAAGGAGTGATCGCTAAACGACGGGACTCAACGTACGAGCATCGACGTTCACCGCACTGGTTGAAAATGAAATGCGAAGCGACGCAGGAACTCGTCGTTGGTGGATTCACAGATCCACAGGGCAGCCGTGTAGGTCTCGGCGCATTGCTTGTCGGGTACTATGATCAGGAAGATTTCGTCTTCGCTGGAAAAATCGGCACCGGCTTTAATACGAAGTTGTTGCTCGAGCTTCGGGCGCGGCTGGATAAGCTCGAAGTGCAGAAAACGCCCTTCACAAAAGCTGAAGGATTGCCGCGCCTTCGGGCGCATTGGGTACAGCCGGAAATTGTTGTACAGGTCGCCTTCATCCAGTGGACCACGCATGGCAAGTTGCGACATCCAAGACTGCTGGGCGTACGCTACGATAAATCACCACGGGAGGTTGTCAGGGAAACGTGGTGATCACTCATCCCGAAAAAGTCCTGTTTCCCGACGATGGGATCACGAAAGGCGAACTTGCCGCCTACTACGAAATGATCGCGCCCGTGATGCTGCCGCATATCGTTCGTCGTCCCATCACGATGGAACGCTTCCCAGCCGGCATTGGGAAAAAAGGTTTTATCCAGAAAGACGTATCGAAGGGCTTTCCGAACTGGCTGCAGCGTATCGAGGTTCCGAAGAAGGACGGCGTCGTACACCATCCGCTCGTCACAGATAAAGAATCTCTACTATGGCTGGTCAACCAGAACACCATTACACCGCACGTGTGGATATCGCGCGCGCCCGACGTGTATTACCCGGACATTTGCGTGTTCGATCTGGACCCGTCCATCGATAATGCCGACATGCTGCGGGCCGCGGCGCTTGGGATCCGCGATCTGCTGGACGAACTTGGCCTTCCAAGTTGGGTGAAGACCTCAGGCTCCAAGGGATTCCACATTGCCGTGCCGCTGGACGGCAAAGCGAACATGGGAGAAGTCGAAAGCTTCGCGCATGCCGTTGGCACGCTGCTGGTCCGCCGCGATCCTAAACACCTGACGCAGGAATTCCACAAGGTCGATCGTGGGATTCGGATCCTCGTGGATACCGGACGCAACGGCTGGAGCGCGACGCACGCCGCCGCGTACGCCGTTCGTCCGAAGACCGGCGCTCCGGTATCTGCGCCCTGCACATGGGAGGAATTGGAAAGCGGCAAGGTCGAGCCGCGGACATTCACGCTGAGGAATATGGCCAGCCGCATCGAAAGTGTTGGCGACTTGTGGTCCGGCATGCGAAGACGCCACAGATCCCTGCAACGCGCCCTGAAGAAGCTATCTGGATTTCTTTGAGGCCGGCCCGGCTTTTTTTCGCTTGCCGATGGGTTTCGCACTCAATCGATCTGACGTTTCAAAAGCTTCCCTGAGCCATTCCGTCAATGGTGCCTCTACCTGGTCACGATGTGAGACGTGAACCATGTGGGCTACTTTGACTTTGGAAGCCTTCAATGTTTTACGAACGAGCGACGCTTTCACCGTACGTCCCAGGAAAAACCAAACCTCCAGAGCCTTCTTCTTCGGCCGAACAAAGAAGTAGCACGCTTTGCGGGAAAACATGATGGAGTTTGTGCGACGCATATATTCGCTGCTCGCCAAACTCGCTCGCGGCTTCACGCAATCGCTCCCACGCATCCAACAGATCTTCGGTCAGATCGGACGTTAGATTCTTCTCGGTCGTGGTCCAGCAGTCGTGTTTCTCTTTGTCTTCCACCCACTGATGGCAGTGGTAGCATTCCCGGCCTGGCATGGATACATGTTAATTGGTTTGAGAGGCGGGCTAAAGAGGAGTGCAGGTTCGATGAAGCCCCCACACTCCTGAAAGAGAGGGGTACTACAGCGTTTCCCAAACGATCGTGTTGGGCTTCACCGTAATACTCTTGCCCATCAATCCTCCGGGAGCAATCTTACCTTCAAGTTCTTCAATTTCAATGATTTCTAACGAAAACATCTCTTCCATTATTGATCGTCCCTCCTGGACGTCTTACTACATATCCTCGATATCGGCCGGCTGGCCGACAAACTTTAGCCGTGCGTAACAACTTTCCTGCCCTGACTAACGGCTGTATTAAACCCTGACACCCAAGCAGATTTCGAACGGACTTCTACCGGGTCTGACGTTCCGATTTTCATGCGGGCTTCGGCTGCGAAACGGTTCCACTCCCGAAAAGCCTGGAGCTATCCGATGCGGACGCCGCGTTAAATCGCATGGGCAAGACGGGCTAATGTATTCTTTGACCTGTGACTGTCACTAAAGCCGACCTGCAGCGATACTCGGATAATTACCTGAAGGAACAAGACGGCATTGCGTTGTATCGAGCCATGGCCAGCGCCGAAAAAGATCCAGAGCGGGCCCAGATCTTCGAAAGACTGGCGAAGGCGGAAGAGCGACATGCTGCGAAGTGGGCTCATCTGCTGCAGGCCAACGGCGTTGGTGTGCCGTCTTACACTCCCGGTTCGAGAGTCCGACTGCTCGGTTGGTTTTCAAGACAATTCGGAACTCAGCATGTGCTTCCCGTCGTCAGCGGATTCGAATTGCGCGATCAGAATGCCTACGCCGGACAAACCGAAGCCGGTGGGATGTCCGCCGAGGAGCGGTCGCACAGCCGGACGCTTCGTGTTATGCACCTTCATGGCGAAACACGACCCGACTCCATTCTCAATCCCGATCGATGGCATCAAACAGGATACGGCGGCAGCCTTCGCGCAGCGGTATTCGGCGCAAACGACGGATTGGTGTCGAACCTGAGCCTCGTCATGGGTGTTAGCGCAGCGAATGTCGACCCACGCCTGCTTGTGTTAACGGGGGTCGCCGGCCTGATAGCGGGAGCGTTCTCAATGGCTGCGGGTGAGTATGTATCGGTTCGATCGCAATTGGAGTTGTACGAAGAACAAATTGCACTCGAGCAACAGGAACTGGAAATGTCTCCGGCAGAGGAGGAGGAAGAACTCGCCTTGATCTACCAGGCGAAAGGGATTCCTCCGAACCAGGCCGAAGAACTCGCCAAACTTATTCTCTCGAATCCGGAAACCGCAATAGAAACGCTCGCCCGAGAAGAACTCGGATTGGACCGCACGACGATGGGTTCCCCCGTAGCCGCCGCCGTAAGTTCGTTCGTCTCGTTCGCTATCGGCGCTGCTATTCCGGTTGTTCCCTACATCGTTCTAGGTGGCCAGGCAGCCTTTTTCGTAAGCTCCGCTTCTTGTGCGATCGCCCTGTTCGCTGTCGGCGCATTCATCTCGGTGTATACCGGCAGAAGCATGCTGTTCAGCGGAATGCGTATGCTGGGAATCGGGGCGCTGGCGGCCACGATCACTTACGTGATCGGCCGCATGCTTGGCGTCGCGGTCGTGAACTAACCACGCGCGTCAATTATGCAGTCGCTGCCCGATTGCTCTCGATAAACTGCGACAGTGTTTCGTCGTCCGAACAGATTTGAAACACCGTATCGAGTTTGGTGATTTCCAACAGCTTCATCACTCGAGAAGTTGGCCGAAGCAGCCTCATGCTGCCGCTGACATTTTGAATGGAAGTCCAGATCGAAACCAACTGTCCCAAGCCGAAGCTATCGACATACGAGACTTCCGTGAAATTAAATACAAAGTCCCGATGGCCGTCCTGCAGAAGTGCGTTGACAGTTTGACGGAGAGACTGATCCAGGTGGCTAATCCTCCCGAACAGGTCCAGTACCACAACGCCAGAAACGACCCGGGATGCAATGGTAAGTTCCATAAGGTCCTCCCGGTTGTATTGCTCGAAGCCCAAACACATTGTGCTCCCGTTCCTGAAAACAGCAAGCAGAATAGTCCTGAAAATAACCGGTAAGACGAACCTGCGATAGTCGGCTGACGCCTCCCCTCGGCTGAGAATTGAGAATTCATTATTGAATAATGTCTATTGCAAATGACACGTGACAATTGACGCGTGACATTTGACATCCAGGGGACCGCAGGGCCGTCCGAACCGTCAAATGTCACGCGTCAATTGTCACATGTCATTTGCAATAGACAATATTCAATAATGAATTCTCAATTCTCAGCGGCGGGCCGCCGGAATGTAGCCAGGCCTTCTAGCGACGGACGTGCTTGGAGTTTTCCTTTTTGACGATTTCACCGTTGATTGCGTCGGAAAACCCGTTAAGTGTGCGGATCGACCACGCCATTGCTTTCACATAAGCGCCCCGAATGGTTTCCTGGTCCAGGTCGCCGCATCGGACGTTAGCCCAATCTCTCCTCTCGTAGGCGAGAACGCAGTCCAGCACCATTCCGAAGTCGCCTTCATGATGCAAGAGTGCGTCATTGATCTCCTCCGTCAGATGCAGAGTTTCGAGAATCTCCTCTAATGGCTGGCTCAACATTGCATCCAACACGGAGAACAAACCGACGAGAAAGAACTGATCGCTTCGATCGAGGTTCATCGACTCGGCAAGCTTCTCGCACATTCGTGCCCGCACCACCGCGGTGACTGTAAGTTCACGTAGTTTTTCTTCGATTCCCGAAAAGAGAATCAACGCGGCCCAGATCTTCAGTCGCTCAATGCCCGTGAGGACCGCGGCGTGCCGGATCGATTTGATCTGACCGCGCGTCGCGCAACCCGCACTGCCAACGTAACGCAGCAGTTTGTAACTTAGCGAAAGATCCTGACGGATGGCTTCTTCCAACTCATTGATGGTGAGGTTGGGATCGTTCAACTTCCCGATCAAGCGAAGGGTCATCAGCCGGCTGAGCGGAAGCCTTCCGGAACGTACAAACTCGGGCCGGCAGAAGAAATAGCCTTGAAAGTATTCAATCTCCATTTCCCGGCAGAACTTGAACTGCTGGGCCGTCTCGACTTTCTCGGCTCCGCGTTTGATATTCATGGTTTCGATTTCGGCAGTGCGCTGCTCAATCCACTTCCAGTCGTGTTGCTGGAGATCGAACTTCACGACGTACGCCGCTTCGAGCAAGGGACGCATTTTTTCGCTGAAGGCGAAATCACCTACCGCGATTTTGTACCCGTTACTCACAAGTTGATCGACGCGTTTCATCAGATCGAAGCCCAGATCGAGGGGCTCCAGGAGTTCCAATACAACGCGATCGTTGGGAAGCGCTTCGCAGAAATCACTCATGATGAATTTCGGCGAAACATTGATAAATGCCAGGTGTGGCCCAACCATTTCCTGAAGGCCAATTTCCATGAAGGTGTTGACAATGACCTGCGCAGTCGCCTCGTCTTCATCGCGAAAACTGGCCCTGTCGGCTTCGTTATCGCGAAACAGGAGCTCATAACCCACCGTAGTCATGTCTGCACGGCATATCGGTTGTCGACTTAGTAATACTCTGTCCATCGGCATTCTTCCTTCTTACCTCGCCTGGAGATAGTCGTAGGTCAAATTGCCTCCCAAAGTACTCATCGGCAAAGCCCGGGACGACAATTACAGGATTTTCAGGAAAGGGCTTCGAAAGAAGTCGCTTTGTAGCGGCGGTCTATGACCGCCGACAATTCATCAGGTTGGCGTTAACCGCCCGCACCGTCGGCAGTAAAGTAAGCTTCAAGGGTGTCGAGTTCCAGAGTCAGATCCTCGACTTTCTGGTTGAGGAGCGTTCGAATCGATAGCATGCCTTCCACGCGGCCGGATTCACCAATGACCGGCAGATGACGAATGTGTCGTTCCAGCATCAATTTGAGGGCGTCGTCGGTAGTCGCATTCTTGGGGACGGTTTCAACGGGCGAGGTCATGACGTCGGAGATACGCGTGGTTTCAGGATTCCTAAGCGGGAGTACGACGCGAAGCATCACGTCACGTTCCGAGAAGATGCCTTTAAGGCCGTCATCGTTCATCACAACCACGGCTCCGACTTTCTCGCGGTCCATCATCTGAATCGCTTCAAGCACAGTACTATCCGGACGCACGCAGGACACTGGATCAGCCCAGATTCGGGCGCTGCTCATAAAGCTCCTCCTTATTTCGGATTGCGGGATATTACTCCTAGCCGGACCGTCGGCTCAATAGCCATCATTCATCTGATAGAATGATGGGTTTCAACACAGAAGGAATTCACTATGAGCAGCTTTGGCGCAAAATCCACATTGAAGGTCGGCAACACGGAGTTCGAATACTTCTCGCTCGCAAAAGCGGAACAGGCCGGAGCGGGCCCTGTGTCCAAACTTCCGTTTTCGCTGAAGGTGATGCTGGAAAACCTTCTCCGCTTCGAAGACGGCGTCACGGTAACTGCAGCGGACATCAAGGCGATGGCCCATTCCGCAGGCTCGACGACCCTCGACAAGGAAATCGCGTTTCGGCCGGCGCGCGTCCTGATGCAGGACTTCACTGGCGTCCCCGCCATTGTCGACCTGGCGACGATGCGCGACGTCATCAAGAGAATGGGTGGAGAACCAAAGCGGATTAATCCCTTACAACAGGTGGATCTCGTCATCGATCATTCGGTTCAAGTTGATGCATTTGGAAGTGCGGCAGCTTTCGCCATCAATGCGGATCATGAACTGGAAAGAAACCGGGAAAGATACATCTTCCTGAAGTGGGGGCAAAAAGCCTTTCAAAACTGCACCGTTGTTCCGCCTGACACCGGTATCGTCCATCAGGTGAATCTCGAGTACATCGCTCGCGCCGTTTATGTCGAGACGAAGAACGGGCGCAACCAGGCGTATCCCGACACGCTGGTCGGAACGGATTCCCACACCACGATGATCAACGGCATGGGCGTGGTCGGTTGGGGCGTTGGAGGAATCGAAGCCGAGGGCGCAATGCTAGGTCAGCCATTGTCGATGCTGATTCCGCAGGTTGTCGGCTTCAAACTTCACGGACGGCTTCGCGAAGGCGCAACGGCCACTGACGCGGTACTGACCGTAACTCAGATGCTGCGCGCGAAAGGTGTTGTGGGAAAGTTTGTCGAGTTTTACGGATCCGGTCTCGCGAATCTGTCCCTGGCGGATCGTGCAACCATTGCGAACATGGCTCCGGAATACGGAGCGACGATCGGTTTCTTTCCGATCGACGATGAAACGCTCAACTACATGCGTCTTAGCGGCCGCGATGCCGAACTGGTAGCTCTCGTTGAAGCCTACGCTAAGGCTCAAGGAATGTTCCGCCTCGCCAACACTCCGGATCCGCTTTTCTCCGACACTCTGGAACTGGACCTTGACACCGTCGAGCCGAGCCTGGCTGGTCCGCGGCGCCCACAGGACCGAGTGACGCTGGGACAATCCAAAGAAGTTTTTCGAAAGGCTCTCGCAGGCATGCTCGAGAAGCAGACAAAGCCGAGCAAGAGTCCGGTAAACGTCAGCACAAACGGCTCGAACTTCGACCTCGGGCACGGCGCCGTCGTGATCGCAGCAATCACGAGTTGTACGAATACTTCGAATCCTTCGGTGATGGTCGCCGCCGGTATTCTCGCTAAAAAGGCGGTCGAGCGCGGTCTACAGGTGAAGCCCTGGGTAAAAACCAGTCTGGCTCCCGGTTCCCGCGTCGTTACCGATTACCTGAACGAGAGTGGACTGATGCCGTTTCTCGAACAGCTCCGTTTTCACTTAGTCGGATATGGCTGCACGACCTGTATTGGAAACAGCGGACCGTTGCCTGACCCTGTTTCGGCCGCAGTGAAAGACGGAGGACTTGTCGTTGCAGCAGTCCTCAGCGGCAACCGTAACTTCGAAGGCCGTATCAATCCTCAAGTCCGGGCAAACTACCTGGCATCGCCGCCGCTGGTTGTAGCGTACGCCATCGCCGGCAACATGGACATCGATTTGAATACGGAGCCGCTGGGCAACGATCGTTCGGGTAAACCCGTGTTCCTTCGTGACGTCTGGCCGACTCAAGCCGAAGTCCAGTCGGCAATCGCATCGACGATCCGCGCTGAAATGTTTCGCAAGGCGTATAAGGAATCGTTGCAGGGGGATGAACGTTGGAAGGCGCTCGAGGCGCCAACTGGCGAACTTTACCAATGGGACGAGGGATCGACTTACGTCAAGCGCCCGCCCTTCTTTGACGACATGCCGCGCCAGGCGCCGCCGATCAAAGACATCCGAAAGGCCCGGGTTCTTGCAGTCCTCAGCGACTCGGTAACCACAGATCACATTTCGCCGGCAGGATCGATTCCAGCGGACAGTCCAGCCGGAAAATATCTGGTCAGTCATGGTGTCTCGCCCAAGGATTTCAACTCGTATGGCGCTCGACGTGGCAACCACGAAGTCATGATGCGTGGAACCTTTGGCAATATTCGTCTGCGCAATCTGATGGCGCCGGGTACGGAAGGCGGCTGGACTGTCCATTTACCGGACAAAACGCAAACGACGATTTACGATGCGGCAATGCAGTATCAAGCCGAAGGCACTCCATTGATGATCCTTGCCGGCAAAGAATACGGCTCCGGCTCTTCCCGCGACTGGGCCGCGAAAGGCCCGCGATTGTTAGGCGTTGCCGCGGTATTGGCGGAGAGTTTCGAACGGATACACCGCAGCAACCTCGTGGGGATGGGTGTTTTGCCGCTCCAGTTCAAAGCTGGCGAAACCGCCGAGAATCTGGGGCTGTCAGGATTTGAAACGTACGACATCGAGGGCCTGGCGGCGGGAATAAAGCCCGGACAAATCGTCAAGGTTCGCGTGACCGGTGACGACGGCCGGCATAAGACGATTGAAGCCGTCATGCGGATCGACACGCCGTACGAGATCCAGTATTACCAGCATGGAGGGATCCTGCAGTACGTTTTGCGGCAGTTGATCAATTGACGAAATCGGGATCGGATCTGACAAATCCCAAATCCGCAAATCCGTAAATCCCAATCGGAGGGAACGCCTCATCGCTCGTTCCCCTCGAATTGGGATTTGCGGATTTGGGATTTGTCAGATCCGACTCCTTCCCCGCTGGCATCTCAAGTGCACCATCCATGACCGTGGCGGCATTTTCCATTTCAGGAATACGGATCCGTGTTGACGGGTCGTGGTTTATCGCATTTTTCCTGTTCGCGTGGACACTCTCGGAAGGTTACTTTCCATTCCAGGCGCCGAATTATCCTGCCATCACGTACTGGGTTTTCGGAACTTTGAGCGCAGTGGCGTTGTTCACCTCGGTTCTTATCCATGAATTAAGTCACTGCATCGTGGCGCGAAGGCTGGGCGTTCAGGTGCGGCAGATCACGTTGTTCATTTTTGGCGGCGTTTCCGAAATGGGACAAACGCACTCGAACAATCCGCTTTCGGAGTTTCGCATCACGATCGCCGGTCCGCTTTCCAGTATCGGCCTGGGCATTGTTTTCGCAGGTCTGTCTTACTTACTGCGGAATTCGGTCGGACGGCTCGCATACGAAATGCTGCAGTATCTGGTCTACGTCAACTTCCTGCTGGCGGTCTTCAATCTCTTTCCCGGTTTTCCGCTGGATGGAGGACGCGTCTTACGATCGTTTCTGTGGTACCGCTCCGGCGATTTTCGTCAAGCCACGCGATCCGCCGCGCGCCTGGGTGCAGCCTTCGCCGTGGGTCTGATGGCTCTGGGTCTCCTTGCCATGGCCGCGACACAGTACATGATGGGTCTTTGGCTGGTATTGATTGGCATGTTTCTCAAAAAATCAGCGGAGACCGAAAACCGAACAGTGCAGGTTCGAACGACTCTAGAGCATCTGAAAGTACGCGACATCATGGCCCCGCCGGTAGCCGTCAATAAGGGAACGACGGTTGCCGAATTGGTTAATCAATACGTCTTTCATTACCACGATCGTGTGTTCCCTGTGGTTGATCACGGAAGTTTCATCGGCATGATTGATATTCGCGCTTTCAAGAAAATTCCTTCCTCGGAATGGCCGAACACTTACATCGATGCATTCATGGCGGACTCGTCGCAGTACTGTGTCCTCGAACCGGACACCGATGCCCGCGACGCATTCCTGAAGTTGATGGAACACCCGATCTATAAGGCACCTGTCGTCAAAGACGACGTCCTTCTTGGCTTTCTCAGCCGTAACGACCTGGTCGAGGTGATCGCCCTCAAGAACGACCTCGCCGCGTAGACTCCCGCCTCAGGAACCGGCACTCCACGTCAGGCATCAACGTGCGATAGAATCGCGGGCAACAATTTACGACTCCCGTGAGGAACAACCGATGAACCCAGCTCGCTGGCGGCTGATCAATGAGGTCTTTCACGCGGCTTGCGACTGCACACCATTAGAACGCGAAGCCTATTTGCGGAAAGCCTGCGACGGCGATGAAACACTGTTCGCAGAAGTTCTGTCGCTACTGCAACAAAGCGACCGTGACCAGGAACACTTCGAAGGAGTGGTAGCCGATACGGTCACGAACTGGATGGCATCAACCGACGCGAAGCGAGTCGGACCCTATCAGATCGTTCGTGAAATCGGCCGCGGCGGCATGGGCGCCGTGTATCTGGCGGATCGGGTCGACGGACAGTTCGAACAGCAGGTGGCACTGAAGCTCATCAAGCGAGGAATGGATACCGAGCAGTTCCTCCTCCGATTCAGGAATGAGCGTCAGATCCTCGCTCGCCTGCAGCACCCTCACATCGCGCGATTGCTCGATGGCGGCGTTGACGCGGATGGCCGCCCATACTTTGCGATGGAGTATGTCGCCGGCGAGCCCATCGATCAGTACTGCAAGGTGAATGAACTTGGGGTGGACGATCGCCTTGCTCTATTCCTGGACGCATGTAGCGCGGTCATGTACGCGCACGGCAACCTGGTGATCCATCGCGATCTCAAACCCGCGCACATCATGGTTTCGCAGGACGCGCAGGTCCGGCTGCTCGATTTCGGCATTGCCAGGATGCTGAGCGGGGAGGAAACGAGCGCGTCATTGACGCAAGCGGGCATCCGCGCACTCACGCCCGCGTATGCGTCGCCGGAGCACGTGCGTGGTGAAGCCGTGGGCACGTCGACCGACGTGTATTCGCTGGGTGTCATTCTTTACGAGTTGTTGACGGGTGTTCGACCTTACGAAATCGATACCAGAAGTCCTGTCGAAATCGAGCGGGTCGTTTGCAACACAGAGGCTGAAAAACCGAGCAGCATGGTCCTGCACAAACGCGCGCACGGCGCGAACGCGATGCGCGTGAGCCGGCGATTGCGCGGTGACCTCGATGTGATTTGTCTTAAGGCGCTGCAAAAGGACGCCGCCCGCCGATATTCATCGGTGGAAGCTTTGCGCGACGACATCCGCAGAAACCTGGCAGGACGTCCGGTCCTGGCGCGTCCGGATACGATCCGGTATCGGCTAGGCAAGTTCGCCGGCCGGCATCGCGTCGGGCTCGCTATGACGGCGGTGACGATCATGCTCATTGCGGGTCTGGCAACCTTTTATACGCTGCGGCTCGCGAATGAGCGGGACCGCGCGCAGCAGGAAGCAGCCAAGGCCGAGCAGGTTGCGAACTTTCTGCACCGTCTGTTCGAGGTATCGGATCCATCGCAGTCGAAAGGTGAATCGGTTACCGCACGTGAACTGCTGGATCAGGGCGCCACGCGGATCGAACGCGAACTGTCGAATCAGCCGGTTGTCCGAGCTTCAATGATGCGTCTGATCGGTGATGTTTATCAGAGCCTGGGTCTCCATGCGAGTGCGAAACCGTTGCTCGAGGGTGCGCTCCAGGAGCACCAAAAGCTCTATGGCGATGTACACGAAGAAGTCGCTGAGAGCGAGACCGCCGTGGCTGTCCTTCTCCAGGACATGGGCAACGTCAAAGCTGCCGAGCCCCTATATCGACACGCGCTCGCCACTCGCCAACAGATTTTCGGTGCGACCCATGAAAAGGTAAGCGAAAGCCTCGGGCACCTCGCTTTTCTGTTGGAGACGAATGGAGACTACGAGGACGCCGAAAAGATGGCGCGCCAGGTGCTCGATATGGATCGGGCTCTGTTTCCGCCGGATGACCCGCGCGTCGCCGAATCCATCGCGAAGCTGGCCGGCATGCTGCGGAGACAACGACGTCACGAAGAAGCAGAACCGCTGCTGCGGCAGGCGCTGGCACTACAGCGCGCGCACTACGGCAACAAGGACCTCAATGTCGCCAGCACGATTCGAAACCTCGCTTCACTGTTGCGCGACCGGGAAGCGTTTGACGAGGCCGAAACGCTGTATAAGGAGGCGTTGAGCATACGCCGCGAAATGCTGGGCGAAGTCCACCCCGATGTTGCCGTTGCTCTGAACAGCTACGCGTTGTTGCTGGATAGCAAGGGAGACAAGGATGGTGCCGTCGCGGCATTCCGAGAGTTCATCCGAATTGCGCAACAAATACACCAGGGACGGCCGCACCCGGACCTGGCGGCCGGTTACAGCAATCTGGCAAACGCTCTGAAGGCGCAAGGCAATTTGGATGAAGCCGCCACGATGTTCCTGTTATCCATACAGGTCGCGAATCAGGTACTGTCGGTCAATCATCCCAACCGGGCGTTCCCGAAAATGGGGCTCGCCGCCGTATACATGGAGCAACGCCGCTTCGCAGCGGCCGAACCCGTAATTCGTGAAGCGCTGGCCGTGCGGAGGGCATCCCTGCCTGCCGGCCATCGATATATCGGCGATTCGTTGATCGAACTCGGAGCCTGTTTGACCGCGGTGCGCCGGTTTGCTGAAGCCGAGGAACACCTCCTGGAAGCTCATCGGATGTTCTTGAAAGAACTGGGAGTTAAAGACGACCGCACCAGCCGGGCGGTCCGGCGGTTGGACACGCTGTACCGGGCATGGGGCAAACCCGAACGCGCACAGGCACTACAGGCCACCCAGCCGTCCAACCAGTAACGCCTCTCGTTCGTCGGCTAACCACCACAAGTCGGATCACTAGTCGGATCCGCATGATAAAATTCTTTCATGCGATCAGAAACCTACGGAGATAAACAGCGAGAGGCGCAGCGACGCAAGAAACAGGAAGAATTGGCCAGGAAATCAAACAAGGACGGAGCGCCGGCTACCGAGTCCCCGACGGATGCGGACAAGTCCGATCCGGTGCAAACCAAAGTAAAGAAGGACAATACGCCTGGCCGGCGTTCTGCCTAGTGGCGCGAGCCAGCCGATCCTTGAAATTCGGCGATTCCTATACGTGTACCTATTGCTTAGAGGTGATCGAGTGGAATCACCACAGAAGCCGACCGACCAACGATCACTTTGTCCCGAGAAGCAAAAAAAGGCTGCTAATTGGCGCCAAAACGATTGTCGTCATTTGTTGCCAGCCCTGCAATTCACGCAAGAGCGACAAAGTATTTTCTTCGATTGAAGAAGTCCGAGAGTTCCTGGCATCTCGGAAGACGGCACGTCGGGAAAAAGGTAATGGGTCAGTTTGAATTGTCTGGCCTCCCAGCCGCGTTAGCGGCGAAATGTCGCCGCTTAACGCGGCTGGGACTGGCCTTATTCAAAACTGACCCACTACCGAGAAAAAAGACGCGTTGCTTTCGGCACCTCAGACACTCATACTCACGGTTTCGATTGCAGACCTTAACGGAGGCATGTTTTGGCAGAAGTCCGAATTTTCGAGGGCGAATCCATTGAAAGCGCTCTTCGCCGTTTCAAACGACAGGTTCAGCAGGAGGGCATTATCAAAGAAGTTAAAAAGCACTCCTTTTTTCTGAAACCTGGGGAAAAGAAGCGGCTGAAGAGTAAGTTGGCACAGAAACTCAAACGTAAGAAAGTGCGACGCCAACCCGCCGATACTGATTCTAAAGCTCCGTCCCGCAACCACGCAATGTAGTCGGGCCTTTTAACGGGCTCATCTTCGCGCAGTCCGACCGAAACCCGACGGGGTTTCGGGACGGCAGGCGGGGTACCATCGCGGGCCACAACGGACAAAAAATCCTGTGTTTTCATCACAATTCGGCCTAGACATCCGTATGGCCCAGTCCGATCCTATGCCCGGATGATTTGGAATCGTCTAACCCAAAACCTTGCAGGACGCTCATCCAGGAGCCATCGAAAAACATGATGAATCAATGGAATGAGCCGCACGGATGGAAATCCGCTCGATCGTTCACTGAAATAGCCGAACTTGTTGAATCCACCATCAAGGACAATAGGAATCTTGAGCATCGCATCGTCGAACTCCTGCAGGAGAACAGCAGGCTTAGAGAGCGTTCCGAAACCGCTGACACCGAGTTGACTCGCGAGAAATTACGCCTGGGCGCAGAAATCACCGCGCTTAAAAACAAGATGGCAGCGTCCAGCACCCGGCCGAACGGCGAAGGCGGTTACCAGTCCGAGTTTGCCGCACGCGAGAAGCTGCTCCGGAAAGAATTCGAAGAAAGAGTCCAGATGTTACAGCTCCAACTGAAAAAAGAGCGCCACGACATTACGCAGAGCATGGTAAAGATGAAGCACGCGTTGGCTGGGTGCATGTGCGGAGCCACGGCAGCTCGCCTCCAACACATTCCCGATAAAGCCGATGTCCTTCCAACCAGTTGGATGGAGAAAGCCCGCGGACGATAAGGACTAGCCGATTCGAAAAAGGAAAACCTCGGCACACAGGTTCGGGAACCTCTGAGCATCCATCGATGCCAACCCCGAGCTACCGCCCGCGACACTTTCGCCATCCGTGACTCCAGCGGCACGTAAACATCGATCGGTTTCCACTCGAGTGTGCGGTATCCGGCAACGCGGATGAGATCCATTGCCGAACTCATCTGGATCGGTGGGTTCGTGTTGCATTCCTTTCGCTTGCTTTTCCCGCATGTTTGACCGGGAGTCACCGCCATTGGCCAGCCATTCTAACGCGTTCGCCGGAGTTTGGGCTTTTCGACCTGTCGTTGCTATTCATCCGGGATTGTTACATCCTCGCATTTCCATCGGTCATGACTGAACAGGTTCTTCACACATTAAAATCACCGGAAAGCGACGAAGAGTGGCGGAGCTATCATGCGATTCGTCGAAAGGTGCTCTTCGAGAATCGCGGACTATTTGGCGTCTATGATGAGAAGCGTCCAGACGAGTTTATCGAGGGCCATCATCCTTTGGTTCTACTGCATCGTGGCGAATCGATCGGAACAATCCGCGTGGATATCGACGGTACGCGCGCGATTTTCCGACGGGTTGCCGTTCGTGATGATCTCCAGGGCCGCGGCCACGGCAAAGCAATGCTGTCCCTTGCGGAAGCGTTTGTGCGGGAACGTAAGTGCGAGGTCATCATGTCATTCGTGAATCCGGGTGCCGTGGGCTTTTACGAGCGCTGCGGTTTTACCAAGGATGACTCCTCAGCACCTTCTATAAACCACGTGCCTATGTCGAAGTGGCTCTTGCAAACAACCTATTAGGAGCAGCGCCTTGGCTTACGACGTCCACATCGTTCGAACGAAGGATTGGCTTAATGCTTCAGACGCGCCGATTACGAAGGCGGACGTCGATGCACTAGTCGCTGGTGATCCCGAACTGACATGGTCCACGTCCGATTACGTGGATATGAGCGATGACGCAGGTTTGGTTACCCGTTACTACATGATCTCCTGGAACGGCGCGTCGTGCTTCTGGTGGTATCGACACGAGATCCTTTGCTCCGGGCCGGACGAGTCGCAACTGGCAAAACTTGTTCGGATGGCTGCCACGATAAAGGCGTATGTGGTCGGTGACGATGGAGAAACCTACGAACTTCGCAAGGACGCCCTGGGTAAGGAAGAACTGGTGACCCTGCCAGCCGGTGCATAACCGGCGATTCCTCGCCTCGCTCGCCGCGAATAGCTCACCCGGAACCCACAAAAAAGTCGTGAGCAAAACTCCCGCGATTTCCCGCGTCAGTTTATAGGCGGCGTTTTTGGGCTCCGGTCGTGGAAATCATTTTCGCGGCTTTGCAAACAAATGGACGTACCACTGGCCCTTCTTCTTAACGAAGCCGATGTCTTCGGCAGGGCCGGCGGATGTCCGGCGTTTTCCCCACGCCTTGCTTCCATCGACTGAAACATCATCGAGAATCTCATCGACGAGAAGCTTCGACGAGACCGAACCACCACCGGATTCGGCGCGGAAAGTCCGCTCCATGGCTGCCACGAAGCTTGAGAGATTCGGCGTCGCTTTGATCGTTTCTTTCAAGGAATTCTGATATTGCGCAACGATCTGTTGATGACGCCTCGAGTGTTCAAGCATAGTCGCGGGATTGGTCGCTGCAGCGCGCGACTCCGCCGCCGATCTGACAATGTGCTCCGCGCAGCCACGCAGCGCATCAATCTTCTCTTTTGGAATGCCATTGTCATGGCATAGCTTGTCGAAGATTCCGGCGGCCGAGCCGCTGCTATTTAGAAAAAGGCCGACACTGTTTTCGGCAATGCGGATCAGGTTATCTTGAACGAGACAGGCAAAGAAGCCGTCCCAGTCTCCATGCTCCATCGCCGAGCGTGCCTCGGCAAATGTTTCTTCCGGAGTTGATCTCACGATGGCGCCTCCCGCGACCTGCGTTTCGGCTCCAAAGTGTGCAACGGTATACTGCACTTCGCGCAAGGTAATTCAGTGAGTTCTCGACAAGCAATCATGATCGATGCGGACTATTTTCGAACATTCGGTTTTCTCGTCCTTCGACAGTTCTTCGATCCAGGTCCGCTTGCGACGGAGATCGACCGCGTCCTGAACGAGGGACTTGTGTCGTTGCCAGAAGTAGCTGGACACGAAAGACGGTTTCAGTTTGTACCGATGATGACGTCTACAACTCCGGTGAGCTACGACGTCGAACGATATCCCAGCTACGGTCACGATTGGCGAACATCCGGTCGCCCGGCGGTCGCTCGCCTCGAAGCCCTCGGCGTGTACGATCTCGCGGCTACTCAGGAATCATTCATGCGTAAAAAGCGGCAGACTTAGAATACGTTAGGAGTTCCTGTATGTCCCCGACGTTTGCAAATGGAAAGATCTGTTATATCGAAATGCCTGCCACCGATATCAATCGGTCGGCCGACTTCTATGGACGAATCTTCGGTTGGAAGATTCGGAAACGCAGCAATGGTTCAATCGCCTTCGACGACGGAGTCGGAGAAGTCAGCGGGACCTGGGTGCTCGGGCGACCACCGTCCACCACTCCGGGGCTCATGATTTACATCATGGTGGACAGCGTTACCACGACTGTCGATGCCATCATCGCCGACGGTGGAGAAATCGTGCAGCCAATCGGCGCCGATGCACCCGAGATCACGGCGCGGTTTCGTGATCCAGGTGGAAATGTAATCGGTTTGTACCAACAACCGAACCGATAGCGGCAACTCGCAGATCTGTGGCTCCCCTCCTGGATTTAGGAGGGGCAGCGAGCCGAGGCACGAGGCGAGATCCACTATTCCACGACACCCTCATTTTGCACATTCCATAGGAGAGGTGCTATCTTCCTATGCACACTGCATAGGAGAGACAATGGACAAGTCTGAAGTCCTTCAAGGCACCCTCGACCTGATGGTCCTCAAAGCGCTGGACGTCCTGGGTCCTTTACACGGGTATGGAATTGCGCGTCGACTTGAACAGATCAGCGAAGACCTTATACATCTCAATGAAGGTACCGTCTATACGGCGCTTCTTCGCCTCCAACAGCGCCGTTGGATTGCGGCGACGTGGGGCGCCTCGGAAAACAATCGCCGTGCGAAGTTCTATTCCATCACAAAAACCGGCCGCAAACAGCTGACTCGTGAAACAGAAAGTTGGGAGCGGATCGCCGGTGTGGTGCAGCGTGTACTGACACTGCGTCAGGGAGGGTAGAGCGATGTGGCTGTGGACACGAACGATTTTTGCAAAAATCGTCGCGGTATTCCGCCGGAATCGTCTGGAACATGAACTCGACGAAGAAGTACGCGGCCATTTGACGACGTTGGAAGAACGGTTTGTACAGCAAGGTATGACATTGGAGGAAGCCCGTTATGCCGCGCGGCGAGCCTTCGGCGGTGTTGAGCAACTCAAAGAACTGCATCGAGAGCAGCGATCTTTGCAGTTGTTTGACCGGACGCGCCTGGATGTTCGATTCGCGCTGAGAAGTCTGCGCAAGAGTCCCAGCTTCAGCATCGTCGTCATTCTGACACTTGCCTTGGGTATCGGCGCCGGCGCCGCGGTATTCAGCGTCGTTCAAACCGTCCTGCTGCGTCCCTTACCGTACCCCGAACCCGACCTGCTCGTGGGCGTCTGGGTGCGAGACACAGTGAGCGGTCAGCGGTACCTCGATGTCTCTCCTTCGGAGTTTATCGCGCTGAAAGAGGGCGCAAGGTCGTTGTCGAAAGTAGCCGCTTACTCCCTGACCGTCCGTCAAGTCGCCGATCCAGCCGGGCGCGGCACGCGACTGACAGTGGCACGGGCCACGGACGGCCTCCTGTCGCTTCTGGGAACCTCATTTGCAATCGGGCGGGACTTCAGTGAAGAAGAGTATCGACTCCAGAAGCCTGTCGTAATTCTGAATCACAGACTTTGGAAGGGCCGTTATACGGGCGAACCGGACATCATCGGTAAAACAATTTACATCCAGCAAGAGCCACATGAAATTGTCGGCGTTCTATCTCATGATCAGGAGTTCCCCCGCGGCGCCGACATACTAAGACCTATCCGAACTAGCGAGAGCGAAGATGGAGATCGTGAGTTTTCCGTCCTGGCTCGCCTTCGCCACGACGTAAACATTGACCGGGCAGGCGAAGAGGCTGCATTGCTGGTGCAAGGTGTGTCGCAGCAGCGATCGTCGCCCGGGTCGAGGCCAGGAGGCCGGTTCAGCGCATCGGTTCAACCCTTGCAAACAATACTGGTGAAGGATGTCCGAGTCGTTCTGCTGATGTTGCTGGCCGCTGTCGGCCTGGTGGTTCTCATGGTCTGTGTCAACGTCGCCGGGCTATTTCTTGCGCGCGCCGCCACTCGACGTCGCGAAATGGCGTTGCGCGCGGCTCTGGGCGCAGGGCGAACACGGCTGGCCGGTCTGTGTCTTGCAGAGAGTCTGATCCTTTCCGCGGCCGGTGGTTTGCTGGGGATCGCATTCGGACATTTGTTATTGAAAACGATAATTGCACTCGTTCCGCAGGAAGTTCCCAGGCTCAGTCAAGTCGTGCTGGATACGCCGGCGACCGCGCTTATGGCCGGCGTCGCTATCGCATGCGGATTGCTGTTTGGGCTGGCACCCGCATGGATGGAATCGATCGTGGATGTTCGCGCCGGTCTCGCTGCCTCGAAAGCGGACTTCGGACGCCCGCGCGGCCTGCGATTTCGACGCTGTCTCGTCACCGCCCAAGTCGTGTTATCGACCATCCTGGTTGCCGGCGCTGTGCAGGTGACTGCCGGCTTTCAGAACATGCTCGAGTTCGATCGGGGGTTTCGGAACCTGGATCTCGTCGAAGTGCAGATCGATTCGAGACAGGCTGCAACTCCCGCTTCCACAATCTCTCTGTACGATAGCCTGCGAAGCGTCGTCAAAGGTTTGCCTGGCGTACACAGCGCTGAGGTTGCAAACTTCAGTGCGCTGTTCACGCGAAGCCTGCGCCGGCCGATCCAGATTGAAGCAGCCGAATCGACACGCACGCCGGTCGAGGTCAACATTGGAATCGTTTCCCCGGATTACTTTCAGACGCTCGCTGTGCCGCTGCGAGAAGGACGTTATTTTTCGACCGCTACGGACTATCGTGGCGGACCGCCAGTGGCGATCGTCAATCAGGCGTTTGTAGACGCTCTCCTTCCTGACTCGGATCCGCTCGGGCGACTCGTTGACATTTCCGATTTCTCCGAACCGGCGTTGAAGCGGCGGATTGTCGGTGTCGTCGCCGATTTGAGAGCTGGCGTTCAAAGCGTTCCCGCCCCGACGGTCCACTTGCCATTCGGTCAGGAAGTATGGCCTTCGATGAACATGTTGATCGGCATCTCAACGGAGGATGCCTCGATGGTCGTTCCACTCATTCGCGAACAGATCTGGGCTCAGGCGCCGGACGTTACGCTGGACAATATAGGAACCTTGCGAGACAAGATCGCCGGAAGCTTGATTACTCCTCATTTCAGCGCTACCGCAGTGACGGTGCTCGCCATGCTCGCTCTCATCCTCGCATCTGTTGGGTTATACGGCCTTCTGACGCACCTTGTTTCCAATCGAAAGCGGGAACTGGCTATCCGGCGGGCCGTTGGCGCCAGCAATCTCGGGATACTGCTGCTGGTGCTGCGGCACGGTATGACTCTGACGCTTGCAGGCCTGGCGATTGGAGTCCCAGGAGCACTTATCTCGGCGCAATTGGTGTCAGCGTCTGTGTACCGAGTGGGCTGGTTGGATTCGTCGAATTTGATGACTTCGGTTCTGGTCATCGGCAGCGTCGCCATTCTGGCGTGCCTCATTCCCGCTATTCGAGCCGTTAGGATCGATCCCATCAAGGCATTGCGCGAGGAATAGTGTCGTAAGGAATTACTGATGACAGCTGGCGCCTCAAAGGCATGTGCTATTCTCTCGGGCTTTGCGCAAGAGTATGGCCACGAAGCAAAATGCATCCGAAGAGATGCTGGGGCTGTTGAGCGGATACTGGTATTCGCAGAGCCTCTACGTCATGGCGGCTCTCGGTCTTGCCGACTGTCTTGCCGCCGGTCCCAAAACGGCCGAGGCTCTCGCGCAAGAGACGCAGTGTCAGGCAGACAGCCTCCACCGTTTCCTGCGGGCGATGGCAAGCGCAGGTATCCTACGGCAAGGGGAATCGCGTCAGTTCGCGCTCACACCGCTGTCAGAGACGCTAAGATCGGATCGACAAGACTCGCTCAGGGCGGTCGCGCTTCTCGGAGGACATCCTCTGCACTGGCAGGCATGGGGAAATCTTCTCCACAGTGTACGAACCGGTGAAACCGCCTTCGATGCCGCATACCACCGAGGCTTTTTCGAGCTCCTCGCCGAGGATCCCGCGTTGTCCGCAACGTTCCAGAGCGTCCTGAATCGCTTTCCCGCCGCGGATCAGTCCATTGTCGATAGCGTGGACCTCAGCGGCTTCGAACGGTCGTCGATGTCGGCGGAGGCATGGGTGAACTCGCACGCCGGATTGCGGGCACATATCCAGACGTCGAGGTAATCCTCTTCGATCGTGAGGACGTCCTGGCGATGGTGCCGGCAGACAGTCGCACGTTTCCTAAGCCACCGCCCATCCTCGCACCTCGTAACGAAGCTCCACCATGCCGCTCTCGTAGGCTTTGACCTCCGCCAAATGGAGGGCGATGTCTCTGTCGAGTTTCTCGAAGAATGGAATCCCATCACCAATCAGGATCGGCAGGATCGAATAAACAACTTCATCGGCTAGTCCGAGACGAAGGCATTCGGCAGAGACTACACCGCCTCCAACAAACCAGATGCTGCGGAACGTGGGCCGCAGACGCCCATTCACGAACTGCGCGAGATCGCCTGAGTAGAACTGCACGGTATCCCGGATCCGAGGCAACTCGCGACGAGTGAGGACGAAGGTGGGTTTGTCGCCGTACGACCACCCCAACCCTTTGGCCTCAAAGTTCAACGCGGTCTCATATGTTCGCGATCCCATGACGTAGCAGTCGATCGTCTTGAGGAACGCCTCGACGAATCCTGGGTCCATGGTCTCCCCGCCTACGAATTTGTCTGAGGTCTCGAGCCAGTCGACGCTTCCGTCCTTTCGAGCGATGAAGCCGTCGAGGCTCGCCGCCATGTGGATCGTTACGTGAGAATCAGTGTTTGCCATCGTTTCGACGAAGAATCTCCGCCTCGACCCTTAAAACACCCCTCGCCGTCGGCTCCAATTGGTTGTTGGGCCGACGACCAATCTTCGTCTCAAGCAAAGTAAGCATGGCGTCCCACGTCGGGCTGCTCGTGAACCATTGCTGTTGGTAAAGTACCAAAGTGTCATCGTTCGCCCTCGCCGACGTGCGCAGATCTCTGATCTTGTCCTCGTCCCCTTTCACGCTATCCGCAAGAACAGGGAGGATTGGAATTCCTCGAGCGCTTGCGAGGACTAGCTCGGTGCGCAGTAATGCTGCATCCGCCGCTTTCTCATTGATGACAAGAACCATTGCTTGGGCGTTCTGAAGTGCGCGCACCTGTTCGTCGAACCATCGGATACCCAGCGGCACATGCCTCGTTGCGATCCAGACGGAATGACCACGCATCTGCAGGGACATAGCAATGCGGTCGGCAAACTCTGCCTCCGCCCAGACGTAGGCTACGTATACGAGCTGTTCCGGAAGCTTCGCTGAATCATGAGAGAGACTTTCGACGACACGCCTGAATGCATCGTCCTCCGAGACCCGAAGTCCGACCGATCTCAGGTCCGTGAAGTACATCATGAAGATGTCCTCCAGGCCCTTAGTCTCGGGATATTTAGGGAGATCCCTCGTGCACTCCTCCACCATTACCGGCACGAGTTTCTTGCCGAAACTCCTGGCCAAGAGCACTTCAAGGCGGCAAGTGGGACTGGAAAGGAATGCGGGCGAGAGGACGGGCAGCAGAATGTCACATTGGCGCACTGCCTCAGTCAGCTCCTGTCGCCAAATCGTCCCGGCGCGAACACCTTCGCGGTCGATCCACACATCAATCTCGGCGGCTCGAATACGCCCCAAGAGTGATTCAACGAAGGCGCTCTGCTTGTGACTGTAGGAGATCATGACGCGCGCGTTCATAAGTGACACTCCGTCGCCGATCGTGTCGGCACAACTCATAGTCGACCTAATCCTCGTTTCCAAGTCGGAAATATGCCGCACGGTTTATTACGCGCGGGACAAACGAGAATAGCGGAAGCGTCGACATGAGCGAATGATACGGTAATTCGAAACCAGAGAAGTAACCACAAGAAGCACAAGAGGCACAAAAGGGAATTCGGGGTCAGGCACGTAAGACTGATAAAGCAAGTGCCAGACCCCGAATTCGGGGTCTGGCACTTGTTTTATCAGCATTACGTGCCTGACCCCGAATTCCCTTTTGTGCCTCTTGTGCTTCTTGTGGTTACTTCCTATCTGGCGGAGGCGGTGAAAGCTGCTACGATAACCCTCCGGAGAACGCATGACTCGACGTGTTTACAAGTACTACGACCTGGTGATGGCCTTGTTCGTGACAATTCTGTTGTGTTCGAACGTCATCGGGGCGGCGAAGGTGGCGACGGTTTGGGGATTTACCTTTGGTGCCGGCGTTCTTTTCTTTCCAATCAGTTATATCTTCAATGACGTTCTCACCGAGGTCTATGGATATGCCCGCGCCCGGAAGGTGGTTTGGGCCGGATTTGGCGCGATTATCTTCGCTTCGTTCATGAGTTGGGTGGTCGTAGCGCTACCGCCGGCGACGGCTTGGAATGATCAACGTGCTTACGAGGCCGTTTTCGGTCAAACGCCTCGCATCGTTTTTGCATCCCTGACGGCATTCTTTGTCGGAGAATTTGCAAACTCGTACGTGCTGGCAAAGTTGAAGGTCAAAACGGGAGGCAAATATCTCTGGATTCGAACCATCGGCTCGACGATTGTCGGCGAAGGAGTGGATTCCATCGTCTTCTACCCGGTGGCGTTCTTAGGTGTATGGGAGCCCGCACTCGTGATGCAGGTGATGATCAGCAACTACGCCATCAAAGTCGGCTGGGAGGCGTTGATTACTCCGGTGACGTACAGGGTCGTCAACTTCCTCAAACGAGCCGAGGACGAGGATTTCTTCGACCGGGATACGAACTTCACACCGTTTTCGATTCAGGTGTAGAACGGAACATCTTCCATAACATCCACGCGGAGGTTATTACCGCGAAGACAAGGAAGAGCTTGCCGACGTTCCGAGTCGCGATGGCAATCCGGTAGTCCCACTGCAGAACCCGAAAATCCGTAAAGAGATAATTCCAATCGTGGTACGCCTCACCACCGCCGACGCCAAGTAGCGGCAACTGCATGGTTCTCGCATCTTCCATGTACACAGCCATGCGATAGAGGCTGATTCCGAGCCACATGGCGCACACGCTGATCGCAAAGTAGTCGCGTTGCCGAAAGAACATGACGGCGGACAGAACCGGCGCAGCCAGTTGCCAGAATGACCCGCCCAGAATGGACATGAATTCACCGAGCGGTGAAAACACCACATGGCCCAATTCATGAATACCGAAGTCCAGCGCTGAAAACAGTCCTGCGTAGTAGGGATCGCCGATCTGTTGATAGGCCTGATGCAGGATCAACAACAGCACGGGAGTTCTCACCAGCCAGTTGCTTTCGGCGCACCAGCCATCGATGTCTTCGCGCAGTTCGCTGATCATATTCCGAGAAGGTTTCGCGCGGCCTCGCCTATACCGACCTGGCGCTCTCCGTTTCGTGGCCGATCTTTATCGTCGACGGCGACCGCTTCGGTCTCGCCGGGATTGATGAACCGGTTGGCCTCGAAGCCGGCCTGTCGGGTGTACAAGTCGAAGTAACGGCCCTGTCGTCGCAGCAATTCATCGTGCGAGCCACGCTCGATGATGACGCCTTCCTCCAGAACCAATATCTGGTCCGCACTGCGAATGGTACTCAAGCGATGAGCGATGACGAACGTTGTGCGGCCGCGCATTAGCGAAGCAAGACCTTCCTGAATGAACATTTCACTCTCGCTATCCAGACTCGACGTCGCTTCGTCCAGAATAAGGATACGGGGGTTGGCAAGAACCGCACGCGCGATGGCCACGCGCTGGCGCTGCCCGCCCGAGAGTTTCACGCCGCGCTCACCAATGATGGTGTCGTACTGCTTTTCCATTTTGAGCGCGAACTCATCCACACGGGCAATTTCCGCTGCCCGAAACACTTCATCGTCTGACGCGTCGGGACGGCCAAACAGAATATTCGCCTTGATCGAGCCATCGAACAGAAAGTTGTCCTGCAGCACTACGCCGAGTTGAGACCGATAGGAATCGAGCCGGATCGTTGAGAGATCCTCGCCATCAATGAACAGACGGCCCGCGGACGGCTTCGCAAAGGCGGCCACCAGCCCGGTCAGCGTACTCTTTCCGGATCCTGATGGTCCGACGAGCGCAGTCATTCTGCCCGGAACGGCATCGAGCGAGATGTCATGCAAGACGGGTTTTCCAGGTTCATATTCGAAGTGAACGTTCTCGAAGCGAACATGTCCCTGGATTGGTCCGATGTCGCTTGTTCGTGCAGGGTCCGCATCCTCGGGCTGTTCGGAAAATACTTCGTGCATCCGGTCCAGTCCGGCAAATGCTTCGGTGATTTGGCTTCCAATGCCGACGACCTGAAATACCGGCGCCACGAGGAAGCCCATATAAAGCGAGTAGGCGAAAAAGGAACCCGGGGACATCGAGCCCTGCAGCATCATTCGTCCGCCGACAATCATGACGGTCATGCTGACCACGCCCATCAGCAGTGTCGAAGCGAACCCGATACTCGACTGTGCGAACAACGTCTTGCGAACGTTGTCGAACAACCGCATCACACCGGTTCGGAAAACCTCAGCCTCTCGAGCTTCCGCGTGAAAGCCTTTTACAATACGAACACCGCCCAATGACTCCGTCAGGCGGCCGGTCACTTCGGCATTGATGGCTCCACGTTCTCGAAACAGCGGACGGACCTTCGAAAAAGCGAATCTTATGATTACTCCGAAGACCGACATGAACACCAAAGCAAGAATGGTTAGTGTTGCGTTGATCTTCAGCAGCAGGAAGAATGCGATAAAAGCAGTGAAGATTCCGCCAACGAGTTCGACAAGGCCAGTCCCCACGAGGTTCCGCACGCCTTCGACATCCGACATGATCCGAGACACCAGCGCACCGGTCTTATTCGAGTCGTAATATCGAATGGGAAGCCGTCCGATATGAACCTGCACTTTAATACGCAGATCTGCAATCAATCGCTGCGCCGACATGCTCAATAAGTGAACCAGGGCGAAAGAAGTCACCGCCTGAATCAGCACCGCAACGCCGACGGCGGCCGCAAGCGGCGTTAACAGCTCACGACGTTGACTCAACACAACATCGTCAATGAGGTACTTTGTCGAACCGGGCAGCACCAGGCCGGCCGCTCGATTGATGAAGACGAGTAACAGGCCAAGCCCGAACAGCTTCCGGCGTGGCCATACCAACTCCTTTAAATCCCGATAGATGTGGGCTGCCTGGAGTTTATTCTTTGGCGCGGCTGGAGTGGTGCTCATAACGTTGACCTAAGTCTATCCGGTTGTAAGAATTCGAACGCCCATAAAACCAAGGATGGTTGCTCTGAATAATCCCGGTGACGAACTGACGGATTTCCAGGAAGAAACAGTCGACCCGAACTCGCTGAGCGACGGGCATGGGCTCAACGTTGTCCTCATGCCAACGCTTCGCGTCTTCGGTTTGTCGCTGCTCGCACTCTACGTCCTTCTCTATGAAACCTTCATAGCAAGAGACTTCCGGCTCGCACGATACTCCGTATTCTTCTCCGTCGTCGCTGTTTACGCCGTGTTCTCCTGGCTCGTTCTCAAGAAGTTCTACGGCAAAACAGGACGCGTCAATCTCAGCGGTCTCTTCCTCATTCTCGACATTTTGATGACGCTTTGGGCGATGTACTTTTCCGACGGTGAAAAGAGCATCCTGTTCTTCGTTCTGCTGCTCCGCGTAGCTGATCAAGGCATGACCACAATGCGCCGCATTTTAGCCATGGCGCATCTCACAATCGCGGCTTACGCCGCCTTCATCTCTTACCTCGCGTTTGTTGAGGGTCGCTCCATTTCATGGAACCTTGAGCTGCTGAAGATGATCTTCCTGTATGGAATGAACCTCTATCTGTGCATGACCGCCCGGATCAACGTCACGTTGCGGCATCGAATGACAGATACGATACGCGTAGCTCGACAATTGAAGTCGAAAGCGGAAGCCGCTAACATTGCCAAGAGTGAATTCCTCGCGAACATGAGTCACGAGATCCGCACTCCGATGAATGCCATCCTGGGGATGACGGAACTCACACTCGGAACCGATCTGCGTCCCGAACAACGACGGCACATCAACACCGTCCGGCAATCGGCCGAATCTCTGTTGAGGATCATCAACGACATCCTCGATTTTTCGAAGATCGAGGCCGGCAAGCTCGACATTTATCAAGCCCCATTCGACCTGCGGCAAATGATGGCTGAAGTGCTGGGAAGCCTGTCGCTTCGCGCCGACGAAAAGAGCATCGACCTGGCGTGTCAGGTATCGAATCATGTCCCCGGGAACCTCTTGGGTGATGAGGCTCGCGTCCGGCAGGTGCTGGTGAATCTGGTCGGCAATGCCGTGAAGTTCAGCGATCACGGCGAGGTGTTCGTCTCCGTCGCGCCGGAAACACTGCAGGACGGTGAGATTGTTCTGCACTTCCGAGTGAGCGACACGGGCATCGGAATTCCCAAAGACAAACAGCGCTATATCTTCGACGCGTTCTGCCAAGTCGATGGGTCGATGACCCGACGTCATGGAGGAACTGGGCTCGGTTTAGCCATTTCATCGCAGTTGGTGGCGCTGATGGGCGGCCAAATCTGGGTCGAAAGTGACGTCGGGGCCGGCAGCGTCTTTCATTTCACCGCGCGATTTAAGGTCGGAGAACCATCCGGCGAGGTTGCCCCTCCGGTCGGGGAAATCACCCATCTTGCGACACGCTCCGCCACCAGACTCCAGCGCATCGATCATCCCATGCGCGTGCTGCTGGCAGAAGATAACGAAGTGAATAAGCAATTGGCCGTGGAATTCCTGGAAATGCGCGGTCATCGAGTGCGATGGGCGTGTGATGGCTTCGAGGTATTGGAAGCGCTTAAGACGGAGGCATTTGACGTCATCCTGATGGATATTCAGATGCCGCAAATGGACGGTTTCCAGGCTACGGCGGCGATCCGTGCAAACGAACGGCGGACCGGCGGCCACATTCCGATCATCGCGATGACCGGTCACGCAATGCAGGGCGACATGGAGCGGTGTTTGGATGCCGGCATGGACGACTACATTTCAAAGCCAATCCGCTCACGGGAGCTGTTTGGGGTCATCGAACGCTTCAATAAAACCTCCGTCGCATAGAAAGGTCAGCGAAGCGACGCGCTCCTTTTGATAAAATGAAGCGTCTAAAGGCTCACTGGAGGAACAGATGCTCATTGGAAAACCCTCAAACATCCGGTCGTCCGAGATCACCGATGAAGAGGTTTACCGCAACCGTCGCCAGTTTTTAAAGGCCGGCTCACTGGCTCTGGCCGCAACTGCCGCATCCACATTCCTCCCAGGATGCGTTACCAATGCAGCCGAATCGGAACAGACAGCACCTGCCGCTAAAGGACCCTATGACACGACCGAAACCCCGACGCCCTATCAGGCCATCACCACCTATAACAACTATTACGAGTTCGGTGCGGAATACAGCTTACCGGCGAAAAACTCGAAGAATTTCAAAACCAGTCCGTGGACGATCGCAGTCAGCGGCATGGTCAAGAAGCCTGCGGAATACGCGATCGAGGATCTGTTGAAAGGCCTGACCGCCGAGGATCGTATTTATCGGATGCGCTGCGTCGAAGGATGGTCGATGGTGATTCCGTGGAGAGGCATTCCTCTTGCCTCCATCATCAAAAAGCTGGAACCCACGCCTTCCGCAAAGTTCGTTGAATTCAAGACCATTCTCGCACCCGATCAAATGCCTGAGCAGAAGACGAATCTTCTGCCCTGGCCGTATACCGAAGGGCTTCGTCTGGACGAAGCGATGAATCCGCTGGCGCTGTTTGCGACTGGCATCTATGGCCAGACCATCCTCAATCAAAACGGAGCGCCGATACGACTTGTGGCACCGTGGAAGTATGGCTTCAAGGGCGTGAAATCCATCGTCACCATGCGCTTCACGGATATCATGCCGAAAAACACCTGGGCAGTGGCCACGCCTTCCGAGTATGGCTTCTACGCCAACGTCAATCCCAACGTCGATCATCCGCGATGGACGCAAAAAACGGAGCGGCCTATAGGACAACGTCTGACGTTGACCCAGATCGCCAAGGGCGAAGTTCCATTGAAGAAGACGCTGATGTTCAACGGCTATGCCGATCAAGTGGCATCCATGTACGCTGGGATGGATCTGACGAAACTTTTCTGATGCCGCAACGCCGTTGGATTTGGTGGATCGTCAAGCCAGTGGTCTTCCTGTTGTGTCTGGCGCCGATTGCATTGCTCCTCTGGTGGCTGCAGACCCAGCAACTGAGCGCTAATCCGCTCGACGACATCACGGATCAAACGGGAACCTGGACGCTACGATTTCTTCTGATAACGCTGTCGATCAGTCCGATCCGCCGCATCACCGGCTGGAACAGCGTCATCCGATTCAGACGAATGCTCGGACTGTTCGCCTTCTTCTACGGCCTGCTGCATTTCACGACGTACGTCTGGTTCGTCCAGTTCTTCGACTTCAACGCGATCCTTGAAGACATACCCAAGCGACCGTTCATTACAGCCGGATTCACCGCCCTGGTTCTGATGTTTCCGCTCGCACTCACCTCAACTAAAAAATGGATTCTGAGGCTTGGCGGCAAACGGTGGCAGTTTCTGCACCGGCTTATCTATCTGAGCGCGGTGGCCGGAGTTGTTCATTACTTATGGCTGGTGAAGCGGGACACCGACAATCCCCTCGTCTACGGTCTGATTCTGATCGTGCTCCTAGGATTCAGAGCCTGGTTCCACTTCGTCCAGCCACGCGTTCAACGGATCACCACACCCGTGGCGCGTTGATACTCGACTTCGGCACTCTTCAAGAGCGCCTGTGCATTCACCTGACGGCTTCGAACGTCGGAGAGCTGGGCCTGCGCGTTGACAACATCCAACTGAGTCGATACCTGTGCCTCAAAACGAAGCCGTGAGAGCTCCAATTCCTCCTGCGCCAGCTTCAGCGCTTGCTCGGTAGCTCGTAGCTGTTCCCTTGCTGTCGTCAGATTATCGATGGCCACACGGACTTCCAACTCGATCTCGTCGCGCATGTCGTTTGCGCGAACCTCAGCCTGTCGGAGTTGGCTGTCCGTGGTTGTCCTTCGGGCGGATCGGCGGCCTCCGTCGAATAACGGAAGTTGCAGTTGGATGCCAATGGCTCTCGTCGGCACAAAGATCTCTCGATTCCCGCTGTCTCCATAGTCGCCAAAGACGTTGACGGTCGGAAAACGTTCGGCCTTCGATGCTCGAGCCAAGAGCCGGGCCGCCTCTACTTTCCTCTCCTCAGCCTTGATCTCGGGACGATTCTGAAAGGCGATTTGAACGGCGCGATCAGGTGTTTCGACATCGGTCAGGCTGGGATCCAGGGAGTCCGCCAATTCGACCTGCGGGCTGGGACGTTCTCCCATCGCTCGAAGAAGCTGCAATTCAGCCGTCCGCGCTTCGTTCTGTGCCGCCAGCATTCGATGTTGATCCGTGGCAAGACGGCTTTCCGCTCGGGTCACGTCCAGAACCGTACCGGCGCCAAACTCCTGCCGGTCACGAGCAAGCTTCAACAAACTGTTGTCCAGATCGATCTGAGCTTTGAAGGATTCCACCATTGCCCGTGAGCGTTGGACATTGAAGTAGAGTCTTGCCACCATTGCCGCGACCTTGTTTTTCAACGCTTCGGTTTCGAACTCTGATGCA
>Ga0137427_10000143_pt1 | contig 39370 bp, 60 predicted proteins | sample EasRivERMZT700_2_FD_102309 | JGI IMG/M metagenome (GOLD analysis project Ga0137427, IMG submission 102309) | Soil microbial communities from meander-bound floodplain in the East River, Colorado, USA - East River MetaG ERMZT700_2 | ecosystem: Environmental > Terrestrial > Soil > Floodplain ...
CAAGGTTTTCGCACTGAATCCAGTCGCTTCACTGCATTCCGCGAGGGTTAATCGCGTCCCGTTATACTCAATAACCACAATGTGGGTTTTCGTCCGCCGTCGAACGGTCTTAACTGTGAGCGCAGATTCTATTGGCCAGCCACTCTTAAGCCTGACGAGAAGCCCGGCTAGCGTGATGCCAACCCGCCTCGCCCAATCGCTGATGGTTAAAGTCTCGCCGTTGAAGGTGATTTTGCGATTCCTTCGAGTGTTATTCGCCTGCTCTTTCCGGCTCGCCCATTTGACGTTTCCTGGCTGGTATCCCAGGCTATTGTCGATTCGTTCAAGGGTGTCGCTTGCGTTCGGTCGCGGGCCAACTGCCATGAAAAACGCTTCAAAGGATTCCGCCCAATCGCTGTGAACGGTTATCCCGCGATCGCCGTAAGCGGCGAAGGCGTGATTGTTTGCGTTAAAGCAGCGAGCCTTCATGCCCTCCCATGCTCTGTACTCTGGCCAGTGCGAAACCCGGCCAAGCCTAGGTGGGTGTGCGTTGATCTGCAAAGGTTGCATTTAGACGAACCCTCTCCGTTTCCCCGCTGCCGGCGGTTTGGCATATCCGCTCGGCTCCTGATCGGGCGTCAATTCGACAGTGGTGCCAGAATCCTCCGGCTCGGTCACCGCCACCGGCTTCTTTTTCGCTTCCGCCTCGGCAACCAGCCTGGATTTAACCTCCTCCTGCAGCTCGGGTTCGGGCGTCGTATTCTTCGCCAGCATGACTTCCTCCCAGCTCGCCTCGCCGTTTTTCAGCGACGAATACACCCCGCGCAGCTCCTTGATCTCGGCCGGCGACATGCGGTCGGCGGTGTGCCCGAGATAAGCGGCGATATCGGAGGGCGCGCAGCCCAGCGGCGCGAAAGCGTCGAGCAGTTGCCGCTTGGCCGCGTCCGGGTCCTTGGCATCGGCCTTGCCCTGCGTCTCCTCGATATGGGCGCGCGCCTCGTCCATGATGTCCCGCGGCAGGAGGTGTTCGGTCAGTGTCCGCTCCGCCTTGGCGATTTGTGCGCGCTGCTTCACCAGCAGTTCGTCCTCGGTGGCCCGCACGATGTAGACCTTGTCGCCGCCCGAATTCTCGCGCTCGCCGAGGATCTCCCGGTTATCGGCGTAGCGCCGCTCGACCGTCTTTTCGACGACGATTTCGGTGCTCTCCGTACAGCAGGCTTCGGCGTCCAGCACCTGCACCCGGATCTTGCGGTACATGCTGTTTTCGAAGGTGACCGAGTTGTCGACGTGGATATTGCGATAGAGCGCCTTGGCCGTCCGGATGAAGTGCACGCTCAACCCTTCGGCGTACTGCATCTTGCCTTCTTTTTTCCCCACCGGCTTGCGGTAGATCGCCACCGCGGCCAGCGTCGGACGGCTCGCCTCCTTCAGCAGTTGCGTGCGGAAATCCTCCTTGTCGCGCGGCCGGCGCAGCGCCATGACGAACCGGGCCTCAATGATCGCCCGCGCCTCGGCCGCCGCCGACTCCACCGCCGAATCGTCGCGTACGGCGATCGACGCCGAAGAATATCCCTGCGTCACGGTCTGCTGAATTTCGCCGGATTGCCGGCGGGCTAACTGAGCGTCCATTTACTTTCCTTCTTTCATTGGTGCGTTATTGGCGGGCCGCCTGTTCGCCGGCCAGAGCCCGCTCGGCGCGGTTGATCGCCGCGATGTAATCGGGATGCCGCTGGGAGAGATCCTGCGCGGCGGCGAGCAGTTCGGCGAGCGCGGCGAGCGTCTCGGGGGCGGTGGTTTCCGGCAGGCGATCGTTCATCCGAATAACCTCTCGAACTCTTCCCGCGACAGTTGTTTCACCGGCTCCCGATTCGTCCGCTCGACGGGCCGGGCCGCTATCCGGGCGAGGGCCGCGGTCTTCGCTTCCCCGGCCTCCCGCACGATCTTTTTGAGCTGCGGAATATCGGCGTAGAACAGTGTCCTTGCGGCCGTCCTCGACGGCCTCCACCGGCGTTTGCGCGGCCACACGTCGATCACGCCATTGATGCGGAGATGCGAGCCGCCATTGAACTCCTGAACCGTCCAGCTTTTCTCCGCCATGATCTGGTCATAGTTGTCTGGCATCGAATCCCTCCGCCAACTTCATGACCCATGCCTCGGCGTGCCCCGTCCATACCCGACATCCGGTGTCCTCCGCGATACCGTTGGCCACCAGAAATGCCGTCATCGGCTCGTTCTCAGTCCACGTTTTGACAAGAATTTCCCCTTCGCTTAGTTCGGCCTCGGGGAGATTCACGGTGATCTTTGCCACCGGCCCCGCCAGGCGGTCGTCGATCAACTCCAGGGCGAGCCGGCCGCCGGCATAGAATCCCTGTCGGATGTGGACGATGTATGTCTTGCCGAAGCAGGTGTACTTGTAGGTCTTGCGTGGTGACTCTACAGGTTCAAAATCGTCTTCGCGTTCGGGCTCACACGCGTGAATGCAGTCGTCGGCGTTCGAATCGAGCCATACATCCTCACCATCGCAGTAACACGCCTGTTCACAATTCGGGCACGAATGCGCCATAGAAAACTCCCCTACCGCTTAAATTTGACTTCCTCGCCCTCTTCGGCGACCAGCCCCAGATAGGCCCAGATCCGCGACTCCTCCAGCTTGGTGAAGGCGTGACTCAACTCCCGGCTGGGCGGGCAAGCCTTCCTTAACACCGACTCCAATCGCAGGTACGCCTCATCAATCGGTTCCCGCTGCGCCGGGGTAACCGCCTCCGTGCCGGGGATAACCCGCTCAAACCGCGCCGGTTTACTGGACATGAAACCTCGCTTCCCCGGCTCCATTGCGGCGCCAGGCCTTCGATGCAACGTCGGTCATACCCCGCGCGAAAAAACGAGCCCCTTCGTTCGCGGGTTACTTATGCCTGGTAATGTGTTGGGGTTTGCGCCCGTAATTGGTGCCGGCCGGTGTGCAACGTCGCTGCGAGCGCACCGGACTAAACGCCTCTTACTGGGATTGCCGCACAAGATTCGCGGCTGGGAAGGGGGAATTACAGGGGTAACTCTCGAACGCGGGATCGGGGAAGCGGTGTTTCATGGATTCTCTGCCCATCGGCCTACCTCGTCTGCCTGTAACCGGTCCCATCCTGGAACCGGCAAAAAAAACGGAAGGCCGAGCCCTCCGCCGCCGCCTCGGTGGTTCCGGGCGGCGCTCTACGTACTGCGTTGTTTACTTTTGTTTGAACCGGCCGCCTGGGCGTCAACCCAGTTTTGAATCGACTCGATCAAGGCGGCTTTCGCTGTCGTCCCTCTGCCCACGGCTTTGGATCGAAACTCAAGCCAAAGTGCGGTAGGCACATCAATGGTCGTGACGGTAATTGGGCGCGACTCTACCTGTGCTACTGTTCCATTCATAGGAGGTAGTTTCTCCGGTACTCAGTTTATGCGGAAAGTAGAAAAATCACAAGTAGAAAAATCACCGCAGGACGAAAATTCTTTGGAAAGTATCGATTCAGCCACAAACAAATTGCCCACTGTCAAGGTCTCCTGGAACGCAAAAATGGTGCTTGATGGAATTCAGAATGAAGCGTCTCGGGCACGAAAGCCGAAGCCTAATCAATGGGAGGTTATAGACAGTTGGCTTGCTGCCTATGAGTCGATGCTCGTCGGCAACTTTCCAAAGACCGTCAGCATGAATTACGATGCCTTGCTGGCCAAAGCTGTCGAAGCCCGAAACCGCGCCGCGCATTCCGGGGTGGCTCCGGACCTCGTCGCTCTCTACCGCAGCGTTGAGCTAATGCTGTTGGCGTTAAACAAGTTCTTCGAACCCGCCAATCCTCCCGGCGATCCAGCCCCAATCCCAATTCCAATGCGATCACAGAGCCCTGAAAAAGTGAAGCCACCTCCGGCAAAACGCAGCCAGTCTGGATAGTCCGCAGCCGGGGCAGTGTGAAACTCTATCACCTTCACAACAACCAATTAAAGAATGGTTTATAACACTACGTGTACAATCAATATAGCCAATGACCAACGAGGATAAGCAGTGGATAGCCGCACAGTTCCAGGCAACCAACGAACGCATCGACTCCGCCAAAGCCACCCTGCGCCAGGAATTCCGCGAAGACCTGGAAGCGATGGAGACTAAACTCCTCACCGAACTGCAACTTTGGGCCGAACCGCAAGCGGCCCGCCTGCACTCGTTTCGCGATGAACTGTACGCGCAGGGCCGGGAACTCGCCACGCTCAAAGAGCGCCTCGACCGCCTGGAAGGCCGCCGCGGACCTAAAGGCAGCTAATCTGCCACGGAGCCCGGCTCGCTGAAGCGAAGGCGCCGGAGTAGCCGGCCGGCCAGCCACCTGTTGTAGTATTGCAGTAGATGCATATCCCGGTTGAACTACTCCCGGTACTTCAGATCACCCTGCCCCTGGTGGCGGCCATTCTCGGCGCCAGTTGGCTTCAAAATAAACGCCTCGATGATATTATTCGCCGCCTGGAAACGATCGAACAAGTCCTCCGCGACCAATCCCAACGCATCACCCGCCTCGAAGAACGCACCCCTCCCCTCCTCCATCGCTAATCTGCCGGGGGAACCGCCATGCCCAAGAAACGCTCCATCCTCACACCCTACCGCCTTAGCCGCAAGGAAATACAAGAGATTAGAGAGAAGGCTCGCCAAGCCAAAGAGGAAGGCAGCCAACTCCAACAAGAACTCCAACGCGCCGCCGCAGAAGCCGCCGCCAGTCAAGCCACTCAAGCCGCTGCCCGTGAACAACTCATCGCTACCGCCAAGGCCAATGCCATCGCCGAAGCTAAGTCCGTCCGCCGCCGTGAACGAATAGAAGAAAGCTCCTTCCGCCGCGCCGCTATCATGGCTGATTGGGCCAAACGAAAAAAAGAGATCGACCCTTCCCCCTCCACCGACCTAGAACTCGGCTCCCCCAGCGGTATCGCTAAACCCCTCGCCGCTATCCTCCGTAGCCGGTAACCCGGGAAATACGAAGCTCGTCAACCGCCCGCATACGCTAGCTAACCGTTAGCTCTCTTTTGCAGGACAGAGTCGCACTGCCAAACTGGTAAAGTCCTCCCCCGAAGGAGAAGGACTGCAAACATGTACGACTCCCACGACGTCTTCGACGCGCTGTTCCCGATTGTTCTGGGCGTGATCAAAGTCATCGCCGTGATCGCCATGGGCGCGCTGGGACTCTTTATCAGCGGCTGCCTCCTGATCACGGCTCTCCTGTTGGCCCTCAACGCCCTCGGCGTCCAGTAATAACTAAAGCAGGCGGCCAGGCCCCAATCGATTCCGGCGCGTTTCACTCTCCCGCGTCCGCACCTTCTCGGAAACCACCGACCTCCCCCAGCCGTTCTCTTTGCCGTTTTTTTACGCCCATTTTTTTTGGAAACCGCGGCGGGCCTTTTTTTTCAGCCGCAAGCCTTTCCAAGCCCACGCTCCCTACCAGCCCTGAGAAACTGTGGCTTCCATCCACGGGAAGTACCACAACTATCTCGCCCCCGTCTCCGCGCGAAGGGGGGGGGTAATCGGGCGGCCCTGCCAGGCGCCGCGGCCTCGGCAGCCCTAAGTCCAGATACAGGCTAGCTACAGGCGACCTACGCCCCCACCTATTGATAGGATGGAGTAGCGGTTGCACCACCGAACTTAGAGGCTCGCGCACCCCATAAAGCCTCTGTTCCTGCTCTCTCTCTATACCCTCTGATTTAGCCACTTCCGCAACGTGTACTTAGTTTGCCGTTTCTGTGCTTTTGCAAGTAGCTGATAACGCGGTAGTTACTAACAGGTTCCGATAACCTGTATTATGCCAACTCGCTTTGTTTTGTTGGAGTTGCGTTAATTTCGACGGTATTTATATCGCTCTCGGCGACCCGTCGAAGCGCGTCCAGATGCAGCGTCCCGATGTTGATCTGTACGCCATGTTTCTGCTGCTGAGCGAACTGCTCACGGTCGTAGACACCGGCGAGCCACTGCCGTGTCTCTACTTGCAGCCGCGCTTTTGACGTCCCTGTTTCGCTCGTTTTATCGGCGATTTCCAGGGCTCTTTCCGCGTGCGCGGCCGCGCTTGCCGCACGCGCGGAGTAGTAGAGCGCCTTGCGCTCCGTGTCGTAATTAAGCCAATCGGCCAAAACGTTGCGGGTGCAGCCCAAGTCTTCGGCAATGCTCCACATGGTATCGCCGTTAGCGACTCTACCGAGGACCCAATCGAGGCCGCCGCGGTCTTGGAGAGCGGCGAGCATGGCGCGTTTGATGGGATGGCCTGCCATGTCAACGGGATAGCACAGGTAGTGGGAACTATACAAGCGGAGGAGTTGGATTGGCAGCCTCCCCTCCCCAGAGTGCTGTTGACGAATCAGCCTGAGCGCGGACGCACCTCCGGTAATGGGGAGTGTGAAACCGGGTCGAATCAATCCACGCTATTCGCCAGCGGTCCCGATCCTATCGCCTGGTGCCAGGTGCGAGGTGGACTTGTTGCCTTTGGATGTAATCGACTGCAACCGGATTGCTAGGCGTTCGGCTTTGTTGCTGCCCTACTGGCCGGGGTTGGGATCGCCACCCTTTTCGCTTGCCGGTCCCGTGGAAGCCGCCGGAGCAAGTTGGCTGAAGTCCGTCTTCAGGTCCGCTCCCTCTTTCTCTCGCGATGTTAGCGCTCCACGACGGTTTGATCCGCGCCAGATTGCACAGAAAGCTCGTCCTGTTCAGCGGGACGAAACCGTGGAGTCCTGCCTGGGAAGGCGTACAACGGAGATCCACGGGACAAGCGGGCCGGGTACCACTGAGGCGCGGTGTGCCGGGCTGCTGGTGCGTTCTGTGCCTCTGAAACGTCACGCAGTATTTTTACCATGGTTGGCGGTGGATGGGAAGAGGGAAAAGCAGAAAAGTAAGAATGATAAGCGGTTAGGTGGTGTATTGCTTTAGCGCGTCCAAGTGATGGCGTTTCATATCTTCCATCATTTCAGGCGGATACGAATCCGCATTGATGATGTAGTCGGGGTCGTGTCTGTCTTCGTAGGTGCGGAGTTTGTCGGATACGTCCACCATAGACTCCGGAACGATGATAGTGAAATCGGTGGCGCCGGTGGCGATATGGATTTCTGTGCAAACCCCAAAAACGTCGTCCTCGACGTAGACCAGGTGGGAGACGAAGCGCGGATTGATAGCGTGGCAGGTGCTATTGCGGTCTATGAAGTCGATGAAGATGGCCATGTGGCAGTTTTAAGCCAGACGGCGGCGGGCGTCAAGCGGGGAAGGCAGGTATAGGTAGGAGGCCGGCAGAACGCTGCACAGGGAAGGGCAGGCAGATTTGTGACAATCAGAGGCAGCCGGCCTCCTGAATGGGAGTATGGCTGGTTTTTGATGGAGCCGTCAAGGGAGATATTGGGAAATGGGCCACTGCTAACCGCTTAGAAATGCTGGAGATGGGGCGGGGTGGCGGGCGATGATGGGAGGGATGGCCTTGTATATTGCTTTAATTTTGTTGGCGATTGTGGCGATCGGGGTAAAAAATGGCCCCGGACCGAGATGAACCGGGGCCGCTAGGAGTGTAATGCAATCCACAAAGGTTAGCCCTCCGATCGTAGCAGCAAGGGGAGCGTCTAACCGTTTAGCTGGTACAATTTGGGCCAATGAGCGTTGCCGACGAACCCGCCCTGGTCGTTTTTTTGCGGCTCTACCGGCGCGATCCGTGCCTGTTCGTGCAGGAAGTGCTGGGCGCCATACCGGATCCGGCGCAGGCCGATGTATTGAATGCGGTGGCTTCGGGGGAGAGAAGGATTTCGGTAAGAAGCGGCCATGGGGTGGGGAAGAGCACGGTGGCGAGCTGGCTGATGATCTGGTTTCTGATCACGAAGTTTCCCTCGAAGACCGTAGTCACCGCGCCGACGACGGCGCAGTTGTTCGATGCCTTGTTCGCCGAGTTGAAGCGTTGGCTGGGGAAGTTGCCGCTGCCGTTGCAGGAGCTGCTGGAGGTGAAGGCGGAAAGGATTGAGTTGAAAGCGGCGCCCGCGGAGGGGTTTATCACGGCCCGGACGAGCCGGGCCGAGCAACCGGAGGCGTTGCAGGGCGTACATAGCGAGCATGTGCTGCTGATCGCCGACGAGGCCTCGGGGGTGCCCGAGAGCGTGTTCGAAGCGGCGAGCGGGAGTATGAGCGGGCATCACGCGGTGACGCTGTTGCTGGGCAATCCGGTCCGGTCGAGCGGTTTTTTTTATGACACGCACAACAAGTTGAGCCCGCATTGGAAGACGTTCGTGGTGCCCTGCCATGCTTCGCCGCGGGTGAGCAAAGAGTATATCGAGGAGATGGCGACCCGCTATGGGGTGGATTCCAATGCCTACCGGATCCGGGTGCTGGGGGAGTTTCCGCGGGCCGATGACGATACGTTGATCCCAATGGAGTTAATTGAACTGGCGACGACCCGTGACGTGTTGCCGGTAGCGGGGGCGCCGCTGGTCTGGGGGTTGGATATCGCGCGGTACGGGCCCGATAGTACAGTGCTGCTGCAAAGAAGGGGGAATGCGGTGACGTCCATTACCAGGTGGAGCCGGACGGACACGATGGAGACGGTGGGGCGGGTGAAGCTGGCCTGGGACACGTTGTTGCCGGGGGAGCGGCCGGAAGAGATACTGGCCGATGTGATCGGGATCGGGGCCGGGGTGGTGGACCGGCTGCGGGAGTTGCGGTTGCCGGTGAGGGGGGTGAATGTAGGGGAAGCGCCGAGTATTAAGGGCGGGCATCACAATTTGCGGGCCGAGCTGTGGACGGAGATGAAGGCCTGGTTTGAAAGAAGGGATTGCCGGATCCCGGCGAACGATTATTTGATCAGCGAACTGGCGGCCTGCAAATTTCATATCACCAGTTGCGGGAAAATTCAGATCGAATCGAAGGACGATGCGCGGCGCCGGGGACTCCCCTCGCCGGACACCGCCGATGCGCTGATGCTGACGTTCGCGGCCACGGCGGCGACGGCCATTCACGGGTGGTCGCATACCTCCCCGTGGGCCAAGCCGTTGAAGCGGAATCAGTTAGGGATTGTCTAGCGCGTGGCGCGTGTGGTATACAAGCGCCAATGGCCGAATATCCGAATGCTAACCGGTTAGGGCTGGAGATTCCTCCCGGATTCTCCTATCCTAACCGCTTTGGCGAAGGGCCGGCGGCCGGGGATGCGATGGATTCGACGGCAGCGAACGGTATGTCGGAAGACGACCTGGAAGCCTGGATCCGCGGGGAGATCGACGAAGCCGAGCAGGTGGTGGGAGCCATCCAGGACGATCGGATAAAAGCGGGCCGCTACTACGACGGCGAGAAATTCGGGAATGAAGAAGCCGGTCGCAGCCAGGTCATATCACGCGACGTCCACGACACCGTGCATGCGCTACTGCCGAGCCTGATTCGCATATTTTTCGGGGCCGAGCATGTGGCCGAATTCGTCCCACGCGGGCCGGAGGACGTGCCGGTCGCCGAGCAGATGACCGACTACGTGGATTACGTTTTCAAGAACGACAATCCCGGTTTTCTGATCCTGCATTCGGTCTTCAAAGACGCGCTGATTAAGGCCCAGGGCGTGGCGCAGTGGCGCTGGGACGATTCCTCGGAGACATTCGAGGACCGCTATACGGGCCTGGACATGGAAGCGGCCATGCTGGTGGTCGAGGACGCGAAACAAATCGGGGCGAAGGTCACCCTAGGGGACTCCGACGCCTTCGACCCCGCCACCGGCAAGGCCCTGATCGATATGACGGTGAAGCGGGAGCGCCACCGGGCGCAGATCCGCGTCGAGGCCGTGCCGCCCGAGGAGTTTCTCATCAACCAGACGGCGCGGGATATTGACAGCGCGCGATTAGTGGCCCGGCGCTGGTACAAGACGGTCAGCGACCTGGTGGGTATGGGTTATGACCGGGAAGAGATGGAGGATGAGGCCGGCGCCGACTGGTTCTCCACTACGAGCCAGGAAGCCCAGGAGCGGTTTCCCAACACCAGCCCGTTTCCCGACGATCCGAGCGATAAGGCGAACCGCCCGGTGCTGTATGTGGAGGCCTTTGCGACGGTCGATTTCGATGGCGACGGGATCGCCGAGCTACGGCAGATCTGCTGTGTGGGGAAGGGTTACAAGGTGGTGCGGAACGAGCCGGTCGATGAGCGGCCCTTCGCGTTGTTCTGCCCTGATCCGGTGCCCCATACGATCTTTGGGAATTCCACCGCCGACCAGACGATGGACATCCAGCTCGTGAAGAGCTCGATCCTGCGGAAGATGCTCGATTCCCTCGCCCAGTCGATCACGCCGCGGACGGGCGTGGTCGAGGGCCAGGTCAACATCGAGGACGTGCTCAATAACGAGAACGGCGCCATTATCCGCATGCGCGCGCCGGGGATGGTGCAGCCGTTCAATCTGCCCTATGTCGGCGCCGAAGCCCATCCGATGTTGGATTACTGGGACCGGGTGAAGGAGTCGCGGACGGGAATCTCTAAGGCCTCGGCCGGATTGGATGCCGATGCGCTGCAGAGTACGACCCGGGCGGCGGTGGCGGCGACGGTAAATGCGGCGCACCAGCACATCGAAATGATCGCCCGCATCTTCGCCGAGACCGGCATGAAGCGCATGATGCAGGGGATTTTGAAGCTGGCCTGCCGGCATCAGGATAAAGCGCGGGTGATCCGCCTCCGCGGCAAGTGGGTGCAAGTCTCGCCGGCCTCCTGGAACGCCGACGCCGACGTGACGGTGAATGTGGCGGTCGGGAGCGCGACCGAGGAGGAGCGGCAGAAGGCGCTGCAGCAGATCGCCATGCGGCAGGAGCAGGTCCTGCAGCAATACGGGCCGCAAAATCCGCTGGTGACGGTGGCGCAGTACCGGCACACGCTGAGCAAAATTATCGAGGGCGCCGGTTTCCGGGATCCGGCCCAGTTCCTGCAGGAGGTGCCGCCTAATTGGCAGCCGCCGCCGCCCCAGCAGAAGGAGACGCCCGAGCAGATCACCGCCAAGATGCTGGCCGAAGTCCAGGTGCAGCAGATCCGCGCCGACATCGAGATGAAAGCGGCCGAGTTGCAGTTGAAGCGCGAGGAGATGCTGCTCGAAAACGACCGGGAGCGGGACAAGAACGAAGCCGACATCCTCCTTCGTACCCGCGAACTCGAACTCAAGTATCAAGCCGAAGTGGACGTGGCGGCGATCAAGGCCATGCTCGAGCGGGAGCGGATGGCTCTTCCGCCGCAGCCCCCGGCACCGGTAGCAGGAGAGACACTGCCGCCCGCGCCGCCTCCGGCACCGGAGCCGCCATCTCCTCCATCTGGACCGGCTCCGGCGCCTGACGGGGGAATAGCGCCGCCCATAGAAGCGCCCGCGGAACCACCTGCTGGCGCGCTTGCCGCCATGGACCAACCGCTGCCGCCCGAGGAGGATAGGAATGCCTAAAGACATCGAGCATGTAATCGCCGACGGCAAAAATGCCGCGCGGCTCCTGGAAGACGAAGTGTTTAAGGCCGCCTGCAAAGCGGCCCAGCAGACGGCGATCGAGGAGTGGAAGCGGACCCACAGCGGGGAAGTGGCGCTGCGCGAAGCCGCCTATTTCACCGTCATGGCCCTCGACCGGATTGAGCGCGAGCTGCTCACCATCAAATACGACGGCACCCAGGCGCAGGCCGGCCTGGAGAAGTTGAAACAGCAGGAAATCGCCCGCCGGCCCGTGGGGCGCGCGACGAGGAATAACTAGGAGATTTTATGGGAGACACCCAGCAAGGACCTCTCGATATTGACCAGGCCGCGGCGGCTTTTGGCGCCCTCGCCGATGAGGACAACGAGGAGCGCGAAGAAGACGAAGCGGCCGATGCCGAAGACGACGGCAGTGAAGACACTGGCGACGACGGCGAACCGGAATCTGACGACGAACCCGACGAGCAGGAAATTGACGAGGAGGCCGCGGATAAATCCTATGCCGTGAAAATTGACGGTAAGGAAGTCCGCGTTTCCGAAAAAGAACTGCTGGCCGGGTATAGCCGCCAGGCCGATTACACCCGCAAGGCGATGGCTCTGGCCGAGGATCGCAAGGCGAACGAAGCGGAATTGCAGGCGGTACGGGGCGAGCGGCAGCAGTTGGCCCAGTGGGCGCAGCAGATGCTCATCAAGCTCCAGCGGGAAGCCCCCGTGGAGCCCAATTGGGATGAGCTGCGCCAGACGGATCCGATCGGATTCGCCACGGCCTGGGCCGAGCACCAGCGCTACCGGGAGCACCAAGGGCGCATCGCCGCGCAGTACGAGCAGGTGATGGCCAAGAACCGGGACGACGAAGCGAAGGCTTTATCCCGGACCCTGGCCACCGAGGCCGAGCGGTTGACTACGGTGCTGCCGGACTGGAAGGACGAAGCCAAAGCCTCCAAAGAGAAGGCGGCGCTGCTCTCCTACGGCAAGAAGATGGGCTTTTCCGACGAGGAACTGAACGCGGTTTATGACCACCGGACGGTTCTTGTGTTGCGCAAAGCCATGCTCTACGACCGCATTGCCGCGAAACGTCCGGAAGTAAATGCCTCCCGGCAGATGCCCCGCGTCTCGCCGCCCGCCGGCAACGCCCCCCGCCGCACTACCGCCCACGCCAAAGCCGCCCAACGCCTTGCGAAAACCGGCTCCATCAAGGATGCCGCCGCCGCGTTCGAGAGATTCCTGTAGAGGAGGTAGCCCGAATGGCTATCAAGACCAACACCTATTTGCAGTACGACGTCAAAGGCACTCGCGAAGAGCTGAGTGACTTAATCAGCAACATCAGCCCCACCGACACGCCGTTCATGACCTCGGCCGGCAAGGGCGACAAAGTGGACAATACCTTTTTCGAGTGGCAGACCGATGCGCTCGCCACTCCGGACCTGACCAACGCCAAGCTCGAAGGCGAGGACTACGATTCGGTGGGGCTGCAGCAGTCGACGCCGACGGTGCGGCTGGGCAACTACGTCCAGATCAGCTCCAAGAGCGCCATCGTTTCCGGCACCAACGACGCGACCAAGAAAGCCGGCCGCTCGAAAGAGATGCCCTACCAGATGGCCAAGCGCGCGGCCGAACTGAAGCGCGACCAGGAGTCAATCCTGTTGAACAACCAGGCGGCGGTGGCGGGGAGCTCGACGGTGGCCCGGACCACGGCGGCGCTGCTGGCGTTCCTGAAGACGAACGTGAGCTTTGGCGCCGCGCCCGGCGCCAATCCGGTATATACCACCGTGCCTACCGCCGTGCGGGTGGATGGCGTCCAGCGGGCGTTCACCGAAACGCTGCTTAAAACGGTGGTGCAGATGTGCTACACCGCCGGCGGCAACCCCGACACGATCATGCTGGGGCCGGCGCAGAAGCAGGTCTTCAGCACCTTCGCCGGCATCGCCGCGCAGCGCTTTAACGCCGAGGGCGCCAAGGCTTCGACGGTGATCGGCGCGGCCGATATCTACGTCAGCGATTTCGGCAACCTGGCGGCGGTCCCCAACCGCTTCCAGCGGAACCGGGATGCGTTCCTGCTGGACGACGAGTTCTACGAACTGCGGTATCTGCGCGACTACCGGACCTCGGACCTGGCCAAAACCGGCGACGCGGACAAGAAGTTGCTGCTGGCCGAGTATGGCCTGTGCGTCAAAAACGAAGCCGCCCTGGGCCTGGTCGCCGACTTGACCTGATCCCTCCATCTAACGGGGGCCTCCAACACGGCCCCCGCCCTTTTCCCCACTTAGAGGCTGTATGGATACGCACCTTATAAACGAAAATCTCGAGGCGGGCAAGGCCGAGTTGCATCACTACGATGAAGCCGCCGGCCTTGCCTATATCGAACAGGTGCAGGATTGCACCGAAATCGTGGAGGCCAACCGGGAGCTCTATAACCTGTCCGACGGCATCCCGCGGTTTGGCGACGGCAAGCGGGTGGCCTCGATTCCGATGGTGATCTACATGGAGCTGGTGCGGCAGGGAATCACCAAGGACCAGAAGAAGTTTAGACAGTGGCTTAACGATCCCGATAACCGCGCTTTTCGAACTTTGCCGGGGGTCCTCTAACCATGGCGATCGGGACCTACAGCGAGTTGCAGGCGGCCGTGGCCGGTTGGCTCAACCGGACGGATCTCACGGCCCGCATTCCGGAGTTTATTGCCGTCGGCGAGGCTAAGATCAACCGCAAGTTGCGGACGATCGAGCAATACACGGCGGCCGATGTCACCGTCAACGACGAGTACCTGGACGTGCCGGCCGATTGGGCGCAGACGGCCAACATCGCGCACGATTCCGACGAGGGCGGCGAGATTGAGTACGTGACGCCGCAGCAGTTCGTGGAAAAGCGCCGCTGCCACCCGCCCGCCGGGAGGCCCAGATATTACACGCTGGAAGGCCGCCGGATGCGCTTTGTGCCCGTGCCCGATTCCCCGCACCCGGCGATCCTGTCCTACTACAAGCGGGTGCCGGCGCTGAGCGGCGCCGCGCCGGCGAACTGGCTTTTGGCGAGCCATCCCGATGCTTATTTATCGGCGGCCCTGCTGGCGGCGAATACCTACTTGCGGGACATCGAGGGAGTGACTTTGGCGACCGCCGAACTGGCCGACATCATTGCGTCGATGCAACTGGCCGATGCCATCGACAAGACCTCAACCACGCCCATCGTGCGGGCGCAACCGATTTAAGGAGTACCCAATGGAACCTGATGAGATATGGCGCGACTTCAACCCCGACACCGAGCGGGTCTATAGTAAGCCCGGTGGGCCGCTGACCCGGATCACGGTGCCAGAGCGCGTGATTGCGCTGCGGTCCATCGAACCAACGGACGAGGAGATGGCGGCGGGCGACACCTTCGGGAGCCGCAACCGGCTGGCCGCGCAGTACGCCGGCGAAGGCGACATCATCGACACCCAGATCGATGTCTGGGGCTGGGGTGCCGCCAACACCTACGAGTCCCGTCGTGGCTATGGCTACGAGACGGTGCCTGACTGCCTGGGCCGGTGCCAGATACACACCATGCCGGCGGAGGTTCCGACAACCGTATGAGTACCCTGCACTTCATCCTCATTCTGCTGGCCCTGGTGAGCTTCCTGGTCGCCGCCGCCAGCACGCCCACAGGCCGGTTGAACTGTACGGCCCTGGGCCTCGCCCTCTGGGTAAGTACGCTACTCATTCCGAGGTAACTACGTCATGCCCAATACACCTAACTTCGCCTGGAACCAGCCGACTATTGGCGCGGATCTGGATGTGTGGGGCGACGAGTTGAATGCCCAGTCGAATGCCATCGACGCGGAGATGTTTCTCAAGGCGAACAAGGCCAATCCGGTATTCACCGGGGCGATAACCGCCCCGGCTTTCATCGGCAACCCGAACGCGGTCCTGCGGCCCACGGTAGATGGGGTCAACGCGATTCAATTCCAGAATCAATCCGGAGGGGTCTTTGCCTGGATGGATACCGTGGCGCAGAAGCTGCGCGTGCCGATTATCGTGGGTGGTCCGAGCGTGCAGTTGCGCCCGGAAACGGACGGCACCGCCGCTATTCTGTTCCAGAATGCCGCCGGGACGGTTGCCGCCGCTGTCGATACGGTCAACAACCGGCTTATTGCCGGGACGGGCGGGGTCCGTTCGCCTATATTCAGCGGGGATCCTGTCATCCTGCAACCAGTTACGGACTCTTCCGCCTCAATCCAGTTTCGGAATTCCGCCGGGACGATACTCGCTACTGTTGACACTATCATCAACACGTTCAGTATCAGCGCCATAGTCTGTCCTTTGCTCCTGGGCAATCCCAATATGATCTTCCGCCCCACCGGCGGCGGCACCACGTTCCAGTTCCAGAACGCGGCAGCGGCGGTTATAGCCAGCATCGACACTAGCGTCCAGGCCATGTCCATCCCGGCCATGATCTGCCCGTTGTATACCGGGGCGAGCGTTGCTATTCGGGCGACTACCGATGCCGCCGCCGCCATTCAGTTCCAGAACGCGGCGGGAACTTCCATCGTAGGCATTGACACCCACATTGCGAAAGTTAATATATCCGGCGCTGCGCAGGTATCCGCCGATCTGACTCGCCAGTTGCTTCTGACCAGCTTGAGCGATCCGACCGGCAAGCAGATGCGCCTAGGTTATGACCTGTCTAACAACACGGCAGTGGTGGAAGGTCTTTTAGGCGGGTCCGGCGTCTTTCTACTCTTGAATCCTACCGGCGGGAATGTGGGAGTGGGGCTTAATTCTCCGGCAATGCACCTTCATATCTCCGGGGCCGGGGCGGTTGAGATTGGCGCGTTTACTCCATCGGTTAATCTGCACAATTCCGTCCTGATCACTGACGCCGCTGGCGCGGGGTATACCGGGGGAGCGTTGGTCCTAGGCTCGGGGGTGAGTAACTTCGCCGCCATTCGAGCTAGCTTCCGCGACGGAACGGGGAATGGCGCGGGGACGCTGGTGTTTTACGTTCGCACAAGCACCGCATCCCTTGCTTTGGCCGAAGTGATGGAGCTGACCAATACCGGGACGGTTCGCCTGAATACACTCCCGTCCTCCAGCCCCGGCGCGGGTTCCAGGGCGCTCTGGTATGACCCCGCTGATGGCAACCGGATTAAGTTCGCAGCATAGAAACGAGGAATTATGACTTACGAAGAATCAGCGGCCCTGATGCAGGACATCGTCTTCCGGGGGCGCGTCAAGGTGGCCGTCCTGAAGTATGCCGATTCGATCATGATCGAAGCCGCCAGCGTGCCGGGGCATACATCCCGGCTGCGTTGGGCGCAATCAGCGTTCCAAGCACCGGACCAAGTGGCCGGTCAGACGCAGCCGCCCGTGATCATGGACCCCGCCGTGCAAACCGCAGGCGCGGCCATCACCGATCTTGCCCTTCAGGGGGCCGTGGAAGGGGTCATAAACAAGACCGTATGAACGAGCAAGAGCAGGAACAAGACATACAAGCCGCCGCTGAAACGTATCCGCTCGACGACGCGGCCATCGAGATTATCGCCGAATTGAACCAGCAGGCGGCGGCGTCAAACGCCGCGCTGCAAGGCGTCCTGTCGTTATTCGCCCGTCAACAGAAGCTCCAAGGTAAATGGCAACTCGCGCCCAACGGGAGGGAATTAGTCAAAGCGCCATGAAGCTATTCGAGGTCGGCATTCCACCGGGCATTCTACGGCTTGGCACCGAGTTGCAATCGGCCAACCGCTGGTGGGACTGTAACCTCGTCCGGTGGAATGAGGGCGTCCTACAGCCCTTGGGCGGCTGGATTGGATTGTACTCCAATGTCACCGGCCTGCAAATGGCGGTTACCGGCAAGGCCCGTGGGGCGCACGCCTGGAGGGATAACTCCAACACCCCGTTCCTGGCCATCGGGACGCACACCGGCCTCTTCCTTTGCACGGGCGTCGAGCTATTCGACATCACGCCCGTGGGCCTGACTCCAGGCCGCGACGACACCCGCGCCTTTTCGGGCTACGGCGTGGGTATCTACGGGCGCGGCCTTTATGGCACGCCCCGGCAAACGGCCGGCGCGACGGCGCTGGCCACCACCTGGAGCATGGATAACTTCGGGCAGACGCTGCTGGCTGTCCATTCCGACGACGGGCGGCTGATGCAGTGGACCGGCGACCCCAATATCAAGGCCCTGCCGGTCGTCGCCACCACCGGCACCGTGCCGACCGGCAACCGGCTGGTGCTGGTGACTGAAGAACGGTTCTGCATGTTGATGGGAGCGCGTTCCGACCCCCGCCGACTGGAGTGGTCATCGGCGGAGGACTTTACAGCCTGGGCCATATCGGCCACTACCTCCGCCGGATTCCTGACCCTGCAAACTCCCGGCGTCATTCGCACGGCCTGCAAGGTGCGGAAACAAAATCTGATCCTGACTAACGTCGATGCTCATGTCGCCAACTATGTCGGATACCCCGCCTTCTATGGTCTGGAACGGGTGGCGACGGGGTGTGGCGCGATCAGCGCCAACTGCCTGGAGTCCTTTGACGACACCGCATATTGGATGGGGCATGGGTCATTCCACAAATACGATGGGACAGTTACTCATGTGTTGTGCGCCGTCAATGATTATGTCTTCAAAGACCTGAACACCGCGCAGCAAGAGAAGGTCTATGCCGTCAAGATTCCAGGGCTGGACGAGATCATCTGGTTCTATCCGAGCGCCTCCTCTACCGAATGCGACCGTTACGTTCTCTATAACCACATTGCCGACACCTGGGCCATTGGCTCCATGGCGAGGACTTGCGGGGAGCCGAAAGGCGCGTTCCCCTACCCGATTTACGTCAGTCCAGATGGCAAGTTATGGGCGCACGAGACAGGCCGCGACTATGGCGGCGATGTCCCCTTCATCGAATCGGGGCCGGTGGAGATGGGCGACGGCTCCAGGGTTTACGACCTGCTGGGCATCATCCCCGACGAGAAGACGGCGGGACAGGTCCAGGTGCGATTCCGGTCCCGGTATTGGCCGACCGGCCCAGAGACGCACCACGGGCCGTTTCTACTCAGCCAACCAACATCGGTGCGGCTATCGGGCCGGGAGATTTCCATCCGCGCCGAGAGTACGACTCCGAATGCCGATTGGCGCGTGGGCCGCTTCCGCTTCGACCACGTATTGAGGGGGGCCCGATGAAACTCGCCGAACCTCCCGCCAGGTACGACCGCGCCTTCCAGCGGCGAATCCACCATGAGTTGGAGTTGGCCGACGCCGACAATCGCAAACGGCTCCAGGATGTCGAGGTCCACCCGGCCCGGCTCATTCTGCGAAGCCCTAACGGTACGCGCTACTCCGTCACTGTGTCCAATGCCGGCGCCCTCGCCGCCGTGGTGATCCCATGAATATAAACAACCCCTACCGGGTCGATGCTCACCGGGAACGGATAGAGTCAGCCCTGGCCTATTCCGGCGGCACGCATAGCTATGACGATATCGTCGCCGGGATCCAGGATAAACGCTATCAGCTCTGGCCGGGGATCAAGGCTACGGTCCTCACCGAGATCATCCAATACCCGCGGAAACGGGTGATTCACTGCTTCCTGGCCGCCGGCGACCTGGCCGAGATTCATGCCATCCGCACCTGGGCCGAGGAGTGGGCGCGGCGCGAAGGCTGCGACAGCGTGACCATCAGCGGACGCCCCGGGTGGGAGCGGATGTTGCTGCGCGATAAGTACATCAAGCGCAGCGTGACCCTGGAGAAGGATCTGAAGGAGGTGTCCGATGGGAGCCAGCAAGTCAACGACTAACGAGCAGCAGACTTCCGCGATTGACCCGCAACTGAAGGAAATGTACCTCCAGAACTACAGGGACGCGCAACAGGTGGGCCAGGGGGTGACCGACTTCGGGCCGTACCAGGGGCCGCGGGTAGCCGGTCCCACCGATGCCTTCGCCAGCGCCGCCGGGACCGTGGGCGGGATATCGGGCGCCCTGAACCGGGACGTGCCGTCCTGGGCGGCGGGCAACACGCTGAACCGCGCCGAGGGCTGGCTGAACGATGCGGCCAATTACCGCCCGTCGCAGGTTGGTTCTTACGGGTACGATCCTTCGCAGTTCTACATGGATCCAGCCAGCACGCAGGCCGCGCAGCAGGACATCTACGCGATGGACCGCGCCGGGATCAGGGACCAGACCAATGCCGCCGTACCGCGCAGCAACATCCGCGACGTCAACTTCCAGCAGTTCCCCCGCGAACTGGTGCGCGATGTCAACGGCGCCAGCGTGCCGCGGGAACTGGTGCGGGATCAGGTCTACAACGGCGTCAATCGCGGGACTGTTCGCGATATCAATGCCGACCAAATACTCCCCGGCATAAAGCAGTATGAGAGCGCCTATACCGATGCCGTGGTGGACCAGGGGACCAAGGATCTCGACCGGGCGCGGCAGATCGCCACGATGCAGGCCGGCTCCGATGCGGTGCGCACCGGCTCTTTCGGCGGCGGCCGGCATGGGGTGGTGGAGGGGGAAACCAACCGCGGCTTCGCCGATGCCACCGCCCGGCTGGCGGCCGAAGAGCGGGCCAAGGCGTTTAATGTCGCGGCGGGGTTGAGCGGCCAGGACGTGGGCAACAAGCTGGCCGCCGCCCAAGCCAATCAGGGGCAGGATGCGCGGTTCGCCGACTTCGCCCATCAAGGCGGGATGGCCGCGGCCGCAGGCAATCAGCAGGCCGATATGGCCATGGCGCAGTTGCGCCAGCAGGCGGGACTCACTGCCGGTCAATCCAACCAGGCGGCGGACCAGGCGATGGCGCAGTTGCGGCAGCAGGGACTCCTCACCGCCGGGGGCGCCAATCAGGCCGCCGATATCGCCGCCGCAGGACAGTACCTCCAAGGCGGGCAGGCCGCGCAGGCCGGGAACCAGGCGATGGACTGGCAGGCCGCGCAGGCCCGCCAGCAGGCTCTGAATCAAGGGGCGTCGAGCAACACCGACCGCATGATGCAGGCCCTGATGGCGAACGCCGGTTACGGCCAGCAGGCGGGACTCGCCAATCAGCAAGCCGCCATGCAGGGTTCGCAGTTCAACGCCGGCCAAAGGACGCAGGCCGATGTCGCGAATCAGCAGGCGGGATTCCAGAACATATCCCAACTGTTGCAGGCCATCCAGCAGGGGCAGGGGCTGGCGCAGCAACAGTACCAGATGCCGATGGACGCGGCATCGAAAATGTTCCAGCTCGACCAGTACAGCCGCGGCCTGACCAACGAACAGATCCAGGCGCAGATGCAGGCCTGGGACGATGCGCGATACGCGGGCCTGCCGGGGCTGCAACTGCAAGGGGGCGCCCTTGGAATGCAGTTGCCCAACTTGGGGATGTCCTCGACGGGAAGCGCCACCACCAAGCAGACCCAATCGCCGATGCAGAACCTTGGGCAACTGGCCGGTCTGGCCGGAATGTTCATGTGATGAGGAGTTCCCATGCCTGACTTCCGCAAAGCCATCGAAGACGCCAAATTCAAACCGGACATGGAGACGATCTCCACCACGGGACCGAACGCCACCGGGGAGGAGCAAACCTGGGTCAATCCGCGCCAGCAACTGTCCCAATCGTCCGCCGCCGAACTGGCGGAATTGATGGGGGCGACACAGAGCCAAGTACGCTACGACGCCGGTCCCTTCACCCAGAATAAGCCCCAATGGCAGATCGACTTTTCCCCGGACAAGGGGGACGAGTTCGATGCCGCGATGGTCTATGAGAACTATCAGAAGCGGCCCGATTCCTTCAACGCGCAGATGGCCGATGAGCTGAAGATCGCCCGCGGCCCCCTGCCGCCGGGAGTGGAACGGGCAGGCAACGAGGAGACGTGGCAGGGTCCGCCGATCAATCCGCTGGCCAGCGATGCGTACCGGCATGGCGGCGGGGGCTTCGATAAGCCAGTCACCGGCGGGTCGGACCCCGGTCCCGACAAACCCGTGGTAGATCTGAAACCCGGTCCCAAGTGGCCCGATCCGCCGCCATCGGTCATCCCCGGTCCCAAGTGGCCCGATCCGCCGCCCCCACTTAAGGAGGGTCCGGGCTGGGACGACGATCTACTCAAAGTGCCGGGGCCAACGGGCGTCGATCCCGTCCCGCTATTTCCAGGAACGGGCGTCAAGGATCCGGGCGGCTTTAAGCCCGGAGGGATCCCCGATCTCCCCGGCGGCTTCCCGCGGCCCATCGATCTGGCCGGTAACGCCGGGGGCGAACTGCCGCAATCGGTGACCCCGAGAGCCTACACTCCCCGTCCCGGCGGCGGACCCGGATCGCTTCTGGGGATGCCGCAGCAAGCGATGGGGGATCTCCCCTCCGCGGTCATGCAGGCAAGCGGACCCGGAGGTCTGCTGACCATTGACGAGTTGAAGAAACGGGCTGGCGGGTATCTGCCTGCGAAGTACCAGAGAGGATTGTTATCGGTATGAACAATCTAGGGTTCACTGGATCTTACGATCCGCGGAAGATCTTCGACCCCTCCCAGATGGCGCCGGTAGGCGGGGGCGGCGGCACTATGGGCTTCGATCCTGCCGGTGTCTATGGGGATCCTGGCGCGGCTGCGCCCTATGCCAGCGGCTACGCTACCTATGGCGGCGGCGAGGACCCGATGGCGATCATGCCCGAACCGGGGAGAGGGCCGCAGTTCGCCAAGGCGCCGAAGAAGAAGTCCAAGCTACGGGGCAAAGCCAAGGCGGGACTGGAGGGGTTCGCCGCCGCCACCGCAGCGCCGGAACCCATTCAACACCACCGCTTCGGCAACATGAGCGGACTGCTAGGAGGGTAATATGCCAATGCCACCATATGTCGATCCCGCGCTCCCCGATCCCCGCAAGCGCACCGGCCTGCTGGGAGGACTGCAATCCTTCGGGGGCCTGCTGGGCCGGGGACTGAAAGGCGCCGGTCACAACTTCGACCGCAACGCCATCGGCGGTATCGACGCCGCGCTGGGCGAGGAATTCACTCCTGATATGAGGCGCAACCTGCGCGGCAACGCCATCATGGCGTTAGGCCAGATGTTGGCGACGCAGGGCAAGACGCCGATCCAGGAAGGGCTCCAGCGGGGACAGCAGGGGATCTACGGCGCCTGGCAGGCCGGCCAGAAACGGAAGGAGGATGAGGAAGCCAAACGGTTGATGTCGTCTCTCTTCGCTGGAGGCGCCCAGGTATCGCCGCAAACGACTCCTTCCCCGGTGCCGGCTGGCGCGCAGATGATGGTCGGCAACACCCCGATGAATATCCCACAGCCGACGCCCGCCAAGCCGCCGGATCCGGCGCTGACTTTCCTTTCCAAGGCCGAGGAGGCGCGGCGCATTGGGAACGGGCTAATTCAGTTGAAACGGGATGCCGCCGCCAGACCCTATTTCGACATGGCGAAGGAGTACGAGAAACGGGCCGCTGAACTGAATGAACCGATGGGCGCCCCATTTCCTGCCGTGGTGAACGGGCAGCGGGTGCTGATGGTGCAGACCCGGAGCGGGCCCCGGCAGGTCGAAGGCGCCGAACCCGATGATGAGCTGGTGCCGGTCAACCTCGGCAACCGGATCGTATTCCGGCCCAAACACGGTAAGACCGCCGAGAGTTTGCAGATTGAGCAGTCCCCGGATAGCGCGGCTTCCGTTGGCCAGCAACAGAAGGAATTGAAAGAGAAGGTCCGGCAGTTTGATATCTCCGACCCGCGGGACCAGCAACGGGCCGATGCCGCCATGATGGGGGCGAGGGCATCTCTGATGGGCGCCGGCGCCGCCCAGACCAATGCCGCCACCAACCGGCAGCGGCTGAGCATCGACCGGTCCAACCAGGGCCAGTTGGGCGAAGCGGCCAAGGTCACCGTCGCCGAGACGGAGAATGGCGTCCAGTTGCTCGACCGGCTGGAAAAAGCCATGGCCGACAGTCCTGTCAAACCGGGAACCATGGCGGGGCTGGTCACCCTGCCGGTGGTAGGCCAGATCATGGGCGAGTTGGGCATTAACGAGCCTGCCGTGTTGAAGGGGAAGATGGCTCTGGGCAAGCAGATTCTGGCCAAAGCCATGGAGGGCGGCGTCCTGCGAAAAGAGGACGAATCCAAGTACGACGCCATGCTCCCCAATATCTTCGACAACCCCACCCGAGCGGCGGCGAAACTCGCCCAGTTCCGCGAGGAACTGCGTTACAAGCTGGAAGTATTCAAAGCCACCCAGAAGCAGTACGGCAAGGGCGGCGGTAACATCGGCGGCATGGACGGACTGTCCAGCTTCCGGCTGGAGTAGACCATGGCGGAACCCCGGATTCGTATTATCAACAAGGACAGCGTGGTAGGGTCCATCACCTCCTCCGAATGGCTGAAAGCCAAGGAGAAAGGTTGGCAGCTAGCCCCGCCGAATATCGCCGAGATGAGCAAGGACTCCAAATACAAGGGAGAGCCGCCAGCGGAAAAGCCGCCGGTCGATGCGCTGGAGGCCTACGCCGGCCACGGCCTGCAGGGCATGACCTTCGGCTTCGGCGACGAGCTTGTGTCCGGCCTGGGCGCGGCCCTTACCCGAACCGGCGGAGACACCTTCGGCGACCGCTACCGCAAGTGGCAGCAGGTCCAGAAGGACTCGCTGGAGCAATCCGCGAAAGAGAGGCCGGCCGGCACCACCGCCGCCAACATTACCGGGGCCGTCTCCACGGCCCTGGTCCCGGGCCCCGCGATACTCCGGGGCGCTCAGGCGGCGGCGAAGGTTCCCGGCTACGCAGGCCGGATCTGGAACGCCGCCAAGGCCGGTGGCGCGGCCGGTGGCGCGGCTGGTGCGGGTGCCGCCCCCGAGGGCCAGCGAACCGCCGGGGCCTTCAAGGGCATGTTGACCGGCGCGGGACTGGGCGGGACCGTCACCGCCGCCGCTCCCGCAGTGACCGCTCCGGTGAAGGCCGTGGGCCAGAAGATCCTGGACGCGCTGCCCGCGGGAACCGCCCAGAACCTCATGGGACGGCTTCCCGGCCTTATCACGCCAAGCGCCAGGGCCGAGGAGAAGGTATTGGAGTCGATAGGCAACGACATGTTAGGCGACACCCTCCCGCAAGCCCTGGACCGGCTCCACGGGCGCGTCTCCCGGGCGAATCAATTGGGCAAGACCGACTACACCCTGGCCGATGCCGGGGGCAACGCCATGCTCCGCCGCGCCGACACCGCCATGCTCCGTCCCGGCAAGGCCCAGTCCCAGGCCGACAAGGCCCTGTGGAACCGGCAGGCTGGTTCCGGCGACCGTGTCGTCGCCGACCTGGAGTACGCCAGTGGCGCAAGCGGCGATGCGGCGACCGTGTCCAAGGCCCTGAAAGCGAACCGGCGCACCGGGGCCAACAAGGCCTATGACGCCGCCTATGGTCACCCCCGGAACCAGTCCATTGACGACCCGCTCATCAACGAGTACCTGGAGCTTCCCCAGTTTAAGGAGGCCTGGAAGAGCTTGCGGGAACTGGAGTCCTACAGCCCCGGCGGGGCCTTGCCGGAAGAGATACCCGGGCGCCCGAGCCTGAAGCTGTTGGACGGGCTGAAGCAGCGCATGGGCAATGTCGTAAACCACATGAAGAGGGAGACGGACTCGCAGAAGGTGGGCAAGCTGGAGCATGAGCTTGGCGTGTTCACCAAACGGCTGGAGGAGATTGCTCCCGGCTACAGCGAAGCCCTGCAAGCCTACAAGGGGCCAAGCCGCATGGACGAGGCCCTGACCGAGGGCCAGAAGTTCCTGCAGCCCAAGTCCACCGTCAGCAAGATTACCGAGGACTTGAGCGGGAAGTTCAATACCATCCCGGAGAAGGAACACTACCTCCTGGGCGTGGTGGACGCCGTGCGCGAAAAGATCAATGGCCGCCGCCCCGGAGACGACACCTTCGACGTCATCATGGGCAACAAAAACAAACGGATGGCCCTCCAGCGGTTGTTTGAAAGCGTGTACCCCGCCCATGGCCGGAAGGCTTTCCTGGACTTCGCCAACCGCATGCACCTGGAAGAGCGAATGAACAAAACTCGAGGCTTTATCAAGGGCAATTCCCGCACGCCGGAACGGCTGGCCGGGATGGCCGACGAGGGCTTTGACGCGGCCAACGCGGCCCTCCAGGTAGGCCAAGGCAATGTCGCCGCCCCCGCCCTGAACTGGCTAACGAGCCGGGGCAAGGAGCACCCCAACGCCCTGGCCGAAGAGATCACGCCGCTCTTACTGGGCAATCCCTTTGAGGCCATCGAGCGATTGCGACGGGCGCATCAAGCCGCCGCTGCCAAGGGCCAATCCTCCACGGGCGCGGAAACCATCGGAACAGTGACAGGACTATTGACGGGCCGGTAGCACCGGCAGAAAGAGACACCAATGAAACACCCCCATCCCCATCCGGATCCGGAACCCGTGGATCCCAAAGAACTGCGCCGACAGTATGTGGCCCGCTTCGGATCGCTCACACTGCCCGAAGCGCGAGGCGCATCCCCGGACGAGTTGGCGCTGGCACTGGCGGCGTGCGCGTCCGCCGGACTGCCGGAACCGATCATCACCGTGGAGGACGTGGTGCCGCCGCCGCCGGAACTTCCGCGCACGGTGGAGGTGTACACCTTCGCCCACTTCCGCTACCCGCAGGTGCAGATCCGCGCCACGCTGGATGAGGTTGCCGCCTACCCGGAACGGATCATCCAGTTGGCGAAGAACGCCGGCATCCGCGCCGATTCCCTCCCCCTCACCGACGATCCGCCGATCGCCGCCTGAGCCGGGAACTGTTCGAAATTCTTTGACGGTTGGGGTTCAGGTTTAACCATGACGCCGGCCTGGGTTCACCTCATCGATGTCTCCCTGGCCGTGACGATCGCGGCCGCGGCGGGGTACGCGATGTTTCGCCTGTTCGCTTCCACCGAAGTGGCCAGGCGGGCCCAGATGACCGAGCTGGTGCGCATGCTCTTCGATCAGGTAGGGAAGCGGCAGGAGGACCAGACGGCCGAGCTCAGGGAATTGCGGGAAGCGGTGCTGGCGCTACGCGATGAAGTTCGTCATGGACGCCGGTAGGTTTGCACCTGCGTCCGCCTATGTTTTAGCGGCTTCGATAAACTTCTCCAGGTCCCGGCGGCGAAACCGTGGGCGGCTGTCGATCTTTACTGTCGGCAGTCGATTGGTGTTCATAAAGCGGCGCATCTGTTCCACGCTGCACGCCAGGAACGTCGCGGCCTCTTCCAGCGTGTAGAGGTCCTTGGCCGGGATGCCCTTCTTAATTTCGTCGATGATGATCTGGGCGATCTCCCTGCCGAATGCTTCTGCTCCGCTCATCCGTTACTCCCTCTGTTTACTTTCCGCAGTTCTTCCGCAGTTATTCCGCAATTAAGGGAGCAATCGCCCTGTAGAGGCGATTGCTCGTACTATTCTTGCGGAAGAGGGGTTGTGATATAACCCCAATAGAATCAACGTTTTTGTGGTGCGCCCGACAAGATTCGAACTTGTGACCTCTGGCTTCGGAGGCCTCAGTTCTTTGTCTTTAACTGATTGATTATAAAGGTGTATAGTTTTTCACTTCCGCAGTTATTCCGCAGTTATGAGACCATCATCTTCTGCGCGCGTTCCAAAGCCTCCCGCTGGCTTTCCATGTCGGCATGGGTATACCGCATGGTTGTCGTCTGATCGGCGTGGCCCAGCATCTTCACCCGCTGCCCCATCGGCGCTCCGGCCGCATCAAGCCAGGTCGCCATCGTATGGCGCAGGGTGTGGATGTTCAGCCACGGCATCGCCAGTTTTTTTCCGAGCGGTTTCAGGATCCGGTTGAGCGCGTTGTGCATGTCCATCGGCACCGGCTTCTTCTTTCCGCGCACGGCGGTGAAGACGATATCCGAGTCCGGGTTGCGGCGCTCATAGAGCGTTTGGAGCTCCACCCAAAGCTGGGTAGTCATCGGCACATCACGGCGGCTCATATCCGATTTCAGTTCGCTGTACTCGCGGGAGATCCAGGCGTAGCGGAAGTGAACCGTGTAAGGCAGCCGGATCTCTCCGCCGGCGATCAGAGGGGTGTCGCTCAGGTTGAGGTCAGACCATCGCAACCCAGCGGCCTCTGACGATCGGGCGCCAGTTGAGAGGAAGAACTGGAACACTGGGCGGTACTTCGGCGCGATCATCTCCAGGAGCATCGTTGCCTGGAGGACAGTGAGCGCCTGCCGCTTCACTGGCTTGGGAGCCGAGTTCGGGATTCGCACCACTTCCGTTGCCAGCATCCCCGTAATGAACCCAAGGTCACGGGCATAGCGGAGGATGGCCGAAAGAGCGTTCTTGATGTGACGAATGCTCTGGGAGGACAGCCCGCTCCCGGCCTTCGCCGTAATCAACTGCTGCACCAGAATCGGCGATATATCGGTGAGGCGGATTCCCCCAAGGGTGGGCAGAATATGGAGCAGCTGATACTTGTAGTGAGCCTGGCCGCTTTTCTTCAGGGATTCGATGTGATCCGGCCGGAACCGGGCATCGATAAATTGCTCCAGTGTCGCGGCACCCTCCGGCACGGCGGACTGCGCGTTGGCTTTCGAAACGTACTTGTCTCTAAGTTCTGCTTTCGCTCCTCGTTTGGTCGTCGCCTCCAGCGTGACTTCTTTCCGCTTGTACTCAACGTCGCCGTTCAGACCGCTGACATAGCGAAAATAGCTCCCATACCACTTCCCGTCTTTTTGACGGACGGACCCATCTTGGGTTCCTCGTTTACGCACTTCTGTCTCTCCAACACTCAGTAGAGCGTTGGTTATATTGTAACCATTCATACCATTACCCCCATTTCAACCAGTGCAATCAACCTTTTGCGTCTGAATTCTTAAAGCTGGACTTCTCCTGTCATCGTTCGGCATCGGAAGTCTCGCTGTACCCCTTCACAAACGCGTCGAGCTCCCGCCGCAGCGACATGGTGTTGAAGATCATCTTCATGACCTGCTCCTGGCTCGGCGGCGGGTCACCCGGCCGGCCGCGCATGGTCAGCATGTGGAACACCAGGTCGGCGCCCAAGAAAAAGACCATCCGCAGTTCCTCCCGGAAGTCCGCCGAGGCGCCGTTGGCCAGGTACTCTTTTTCCAGCTCCTTCCAGCCGGCCTCTACGATCCCCTCTTGGCCGCCCAGGGCCTCCGACCAAAGCAGGTCTGTGGGTTTGATCGGGAAGACCAACGCCGGCGGCGTCGCGCGCTCCGCGGCCGCTTCCCGGGGCCTGTGCTTCTGATTCATGACGCGGCCACCTGCATCTCGGCGAGCTTGCTCTCGGCTTCGTCGAGCCGGTCGAGCGCTTCGTCGCGTTCGCGCCTGGCGGCGGCGAGCTCGAGCTCGATCTCCCGCAGGCGAGCGGAGGCCAGTATGGCCGCGGCCGACTGTCGCATTTCGATGACGTCGTGGGCATCCATATCGGAAATCTTGTGCAGGGCGGCGGCCAGGCGCGCGGCGAGGTTTTTATAGCCATACTTCTCCGCTTCGATCTGCCGCATCCGGTCGTTCGGGTTCACTCGCATGGGGTTCTCCTTACTCGTCGACGTCACCCGGCAATTCGCCGAGATCGGTCGGCGCCACCCCGAACATGGATATGCAATTCCTGGCGATGTTGGCGGCAATCTGTGCGTTCTGCCGTTCCCGCCGCTTGTAACTGGTGTAGTTATAGTCGTAGTCCGCTTTCGACCAGAACACCAATTGCCGCCAGACCGGTTGACCAGGCTGATCTTCCTTCCGTAAGGCGGTGGGTCCAGCCCACGGCAAGCCATCCGGGGTAAGGTCGCCTAGAACATCGCGGACCTCCCGGCGATGTTCACGAAACAGCGTGAGGTTGTCCTCGCTTTCTGTCCAGACTCCATCATCCATAGCCTTCCGCGTGGTTTCGTCGACAGTTTGCCCTGACTTGAATAACTTGCGGATTTTCTCCGCCCTGGATGCGGGACTTGAGGTGTCACCGAATTCGAGTTTCATTGCACTGTTACTCCTCTCTCGCGCCGCACGTCATAGGACACGAGTTTGACTTCCGCCTTCACCGCCAACAGGTCTTTCCGGATCTGTCCCAGTTTTGGCGTGAGCGGGTCTTTGGGGAACGGCTTGATGGCCGCACTCAGAGCCCGCAAAACATTCTCCAGAATGCCGATCCGCGGGTCCGGCAGCGGCGGATTCTTCGCGGAACGGGAGAGGGCCAGTGATATTTCCCGCGGATCATCGCTCTGGCTCAGTTTGTAAATCTCATCCCTTTCCGCGACTGGCATGGCGCGGAGGTTATCGAGCAATGTCACCGCAAGTTCCGGGTCCATCAGTTTCGCGCATCCCAGCACACCGACGACCATGTCCCGTTGGTCTTCCGGGAATTCCTCCAGCCGTTCGCCGGCCCGTAACACATCCGATTGCCGCCACAGCGGCCCTTGCAGCCACGGCCAACGCTCCGCCAGGCTGACGTGCTGCTGGGCGCGTTCAACGGTGCGCCTATCCGTACCGAGTGCTTCCGCAACGGCGCGAGTAGATGCCGGGTCCTTTGGCTGCCCGCCTTTCGTACCCTTGCGATTAGGTTCTGGCGCACTCTGCGCCAAAACCTCCTTGGCCTTCTCCGCCGCTTCCACCAATCGTTTGCTCGCCCCGAATGTCTTCGTCCGCTCCTGCTCGCTAAAGCCTTTGCGGTTCTCGTTCTCTTCCAGTTCGATGTCCCTCAATGCGGCGTCGCTCAAGTGCTCCCGCTCAATGGCCGGAATGGTTTTCCACTGTAGCATCCGTGCGGCTTGTAAGCGGCGCCCGCCGCTCACCAGGCGGAACCGGTCCCTTTCTCCGTTACGGTCAACGACGATCGGCAAAATGAGCCCCACCCGCCGCATTCCCTTGGCGAGACCCATAATGTCGCCATAGTCCTGCCGCCGACGTTCGCCGACGTCAATATGTTCAATCGGTATTTCGAGTACTTGCATTGCAGGCCTCCAATCTCTTGACCATGTTCTCGGCGCGTCGCCACTCCACTTGGGCCGCCCGAACAATCTTCGCGTCAGGGTGGTTTTCGATCACGATTTCCAAGTGGTTTTGCAGATAGCCCAGCAGCTTGACGATCTGCGCCAGGTCCCGCTTCGTGAATGCGGTTAAGTTACCCACGGCTCACCGCCTTCTGTTTCCGGAAGTCCTCGGCCTTTTCGCATGTGATGAAGTGATTCACCCCGTCGATCGTGTACGGCGCCAGCCTTCCGTTGTGGTGCCGGACGAAGGCCAGTTGCACGCCGCAGGCCTTGCACGGCCGGACCTCCTCGGCGATGAGCATTAACAGCGTCGCCATGCGTTTCTCGATGGGAGGAAGATCAGCCATTGGGCACGCCGCCTTTCGCCAGCGCTTCCACAGCCCGCTCCGTCTTCTCGCGCAATGACACCTTCGGGCCTCGCTTTCTGGCGTCTTCGATGTTTTCAAATAGCCGCTCCAGTTCCACTGGATGCAAGTTGGCGAAGCGTGCGCCGAGCGGTTCATCGCGGCTTGGAAAACGGAAATAGAAATACCGGAACGTCGGATCGAACTCGTCATCCTCATCCCCTGCATAGAGCGGGTGCGTCCGGATCTTCTCGAAGAGTTCCTGATACTCGCCGCCCCAGTTGCCGGTGCCTACCCGCGCCAGGACGTACATTCTTCCGTTATCGAAGCCCGCGTCCCGGAACCGTCCGAACTCTTCCGTCGGCACTCCCAGCAGGCAGAGCACGAAGGGGGCGAACGGGTCGTAGCCGTGGATTAAATTGTAGAGGCTCATTTGTCCCATCCGATGAGCTTGGAGATTTGCGACGTCATGCCGCCCAGCGATTCAAACCGCTGGCGGAAGTAGGGGTAATTCCGCGACTTGAAAAAGGGGTCGGTGACCTGCCCGAAGCGCCAGGCCCGCGCCAGGCCCACCTGATCCAACTCGTCGATCCGTTGCTTCACTTCCGGGTCCACCGATTCCGGCGTGTAGTCTGTATGTGTGTCAGGCATAAAAGAATACGCTCCACACGATGTAGGCCACATAGGCAGCCAGGCCAATCATCGCGCCGCAAATGGCGATTTCCGCGTACCGGGGTCTCATCGCGGCCGCCCTCCGGTCTGGGGCAACTCCGCGGCGGCGAGGGCTTGCGGGTCGGGGGTCATTGCGCCCACGGCTCACCGTCAGATTTCTTCGGGACTCTGGATAGGTCCATTTTTGCTTTCAATCTGGCCTCTTTCTGCTCATCATCGTGCTTTCTCTGCCGCTCAAGGTCGAGTTGACGGCGACGCTTTACCGTCTCGAAATACTCAGGGTCTTCGATCAGCGCAAGGGCTTGGTCGATTCCGTTCCCGGCTGCTGTTTTGTAAGCCCATGCCGTTGCCTGTAAGAGATGTTTTCCGAACTTGGCCAACAGATCTTTTAACGGCATCTTTCCCTCATATCTGGCGTAGTCCTCGGCCATCTGCTCGATTGACGGGAAGTGGTTTCGCTTGGATACGAGTTTCACGAATCCCCCTCCTGAATCGCGCCAACGGCGAGGTCAGCTTTACTCAGCATTGGGTGTCCTTCATGGCGGCGTCGATAGCCTGCCTAACCGTAATCCTCGTATCAGGATCGGCATAGGTATTCGCGCATTCCGTCTCGGAGGCCGCATCCCACACGTCATCTGACAGCCAGCCGTTGCCCTTATTGGACTCCTCAATCATGTAATCCAACCGCGCCGAGTCCCGTTGCGCCACCAGCAGTTCGGCGCGGGTGCGGGCCATCTCTGTGCTTGCCGCTATCAGTTGCGTAGTGGCTTCACGCAGTTGGGTTGTTATTTCCACCAGCTTCCCCCGCTCCCCGGCCAACTGGATCTCCAGATTCTCGATGTCATTCATCAGGTCTTGGATCTGAGCGACGTGACTACCGTCCATTTTCTTTCCCCTCCCCTGCGCCGGCCAGGCGGTCGGCAAGTTGACGTAACTCGGCAGCCATCGCCATGCATACGTTTGCCCCGTGCCGCTTTAGGGTTGTCCCAGGCTCCGGGCATGGCATGAGCAATTCGGTTTCCTCGCAGTGTTCCGCCGCTTCTCGTAGCGCCTCAACCTTCGCCGCCCTTTTCACGGCCTCCAGCGCGGCTGAGGTGGTTTGGGCTTCAAATAGTACGGCGTCCGCTATGTAGACCGGGCAATCCCAGTTATGCACCCCGTTGCCGGTAAAGCAGACCGTGCATTCCGTGGCTGGGTCGCCGTCGTCGTTCTCTCCGGTTTTGATCCGGTTGGTCCTGATCTCCTCCAGCGCCACCCGCCGCAATTCCGCCAAGGCTTCCGCGTCAACAAGCTCACTTTCGAGCCGCGTGCATTCCGCCACTAACTCTTCGGCGCGGGTTTCAAGGGCGGCGATCTGCTCTTGATCGGCCAGTGCCTTGGCGTCAATGTCCGCTAGTTTAGACTTCGGCACAATCACCGCTTGTCCAATGGCCAGCATCTCTCGATATTGAACGTCTAAATTACCCATTGCTCTCCCCTTTCAGCCGAGCCGCTTCTTCGCGGAGATCCTTGGCTCGGCTCGCGCATATCCGGCGAATCTCATCCCGCGCACCATCAGGCCCGATGTACTCCTGGATGTGATCGTGCAGGCGCTCCAACTCGACCGCAGCCCCTTCGCGCTTCATGCGGGCGTCACGGGCGGGCATCTCGGCTTCGAGTTCGGTAATCCTTCGGTCTGCACCTGCCAGATACTCACCTGCTGCCTCCAACTCCGCAATCCGCTCCCGTGCCGCGGCCAGTTCGGCGGCGACTTGCGGCCAGGAATTATGCGACTTGATCGCCCACTGTTTATTGGCCTCCTGCTGTTCCGCCGTTATTTCATTGCCCATGGTTGCCGATAGAATCTGGCTCTGGCAGGATCCATTGGTGTATTCGAGAAACGGCCCACCAATCACAACGCCCGGCATGTGTGGACGTTCGCCCCACACCCCCTGCGTGCTGGCCGCGTGCAGGGCGTTCAGGTGTGGGAGGTCTACGGGGTCAGACATCCTTGGACTCCGTAACCTCATCGGCGCTGTACTGAGCGTCGAGCAAATCTTGCACCGTGGCGTCCACCATGGGCCCATCGCACTCCTCGCAGGATGTATTGCGGCCACAATCGCCACATATAAAGCCGCAGTCCTCGCAGATTGATTGCGCCATCCCGTTCCATGCGCCTCGTTTTGCTTTATCCACGTCCAGCCTCCTTCCGTGCCTTGTCGATGAGGGCCATCAACCGCGTCTCTAAATCGTGAATGCCGTTGTACAACTTGGCGTCGTTGCCGTATTTAGTAAATGCGTATGCGGATAGTTCGCGATCGCTAGCATCCACAAACTCCGGGTCTTTCAGCACATCCGGGTCAGGCGCGAGTGCCAGGTAGCCCATCCTCAGCGGGATTCTCCCGCCGCAAGGCTGATCCTTACCCGCGCTCTCAGTCATGCCGCACACGCGGCAGACCTTATACGGTGCTTGGAATGCTGGCGTCCAGTCGTGCTGTGGTTGGGCGGCGCGGAGTTGGGCGCGGTAGGATTCAAGCGGATCGCTTATGTGAACCGAGTTGATGACCACCCGGTCTCCATCCATATCGAGATCCTGCTCGTCTATTACCTTCTCCAGCGCCGCAATCGCGCCCCGCAGATATTCAGGTGTTTCCGGCACTGGCTTTCCTCAGTTCCTCCCGTGATTCGATTTGTGCCTGAATGTTTTTCCTACACTCAGCCTTATAGTTGCGCTCCAAAGTGAACACGGGGCTATCGCCAACTCACTCATCGCGCCTCCTCCTTCGCCCGTCTCTCCCGCTCCTGCCGGCCGGCCTCCTCGAGCACGTCGATCGCATACGCCATCACCGTTTCCGGATAGGCGCTCTTCGGGCTGCGCGGCAAAGGGAGCACCGGCATGAGCCGCAGAAACCGCAACGCGCCCTTCACCCGACGGTCGAACAGCATCTCGTGTTTACGCACTGTCGCGGCCTCCAGCTTGCCTTGTAAATCGCCGAATCTGAGTTTCATCTCCCTACCCTCTATTCGCTAAAACAAGCTGATTTGCTCCCCATCGATGTCGCCGGGCGGCGCCTCATCGGTAAACGGTTTCACCCGGCAGCACGCCGGGCAGCAGACCGCGCAGTAAAACTTTCCGCCGGCTTCGTGGGCTTTGGCGTAGCGGCCGCATTCGGAACAACGGGCGCCGAACTCGAAACTGCTGAACTGGAAACACTGCATGGAACCCGCTCCTCGATCGCCATCACCCGATTTCTGTTTCTCAGCGCCTCGCCCTTTTCGCAGCCGCAATACTCGGCCCGGCCGGAAACGACCGATATCCCGTCGCTGCAGCACTCCCGGGCGACCGGCATGGGCACCGCCGCCGGTTCGACGTCGGGCTCCCACTCGATCGCGTCCTGGCAGTCCGGGCAGGGAACTTTCGCGGCTTCGCAGGCGGCATCAATCTGCTCGGCCGTCATCGACCAGTCCGGCTTCCAGCCAGGCTGGCCAACCTTCCCGGTCCCGCTGCAACGGAAGCAGTGCCCCAGCGGCGGCGGCGACTTCCACACGTTTCGCTCGGCGTCAATCACGGCGCTAACCCAGGCCCGGAGTTCGCCCGGCGACGGCACGCGGTTGGTCTCCGGCGAGGAGGCCCGCGCCAGGTCCGCGAGTAGATTGCCGACCGCGGCCCGCGCCAGGTCCTCGGTTTCCGCCGCCGCCTGCAAAGCGTCGACGAGTTCCTGAAACCCGTTCGCCCCGATAGAGGCGTAATACGGCAGCCCTTCCATCCGTTCGAGCTGCGCCTTGCAAAACTTCTTACTCAGCATCTTCGTCGTCCCTCAGTAACTCGTATCGGCCGGTTGGCGCGGCTCTGTGGCTGGCGGTTTCCGCCGGGAGTTCGTCCAGCCAGCGCTTGCCGTGGAGCCAGGTCGCCGGAAGCGGCTGATACTGGCTTGCCCTTTGCCGGTAAATGGGAGTTTGCAGGCGCGTGGCTGCCATGATCGCCTGGAACGTCTCCGGATCCTGCACCTTCGATTTCCATTCGAGTTCGGCATGGCCGCGGTCTTTTTTCGCCCAGACTTCCTCCCACCAGGCGTTGAACCACCACTGCTGGTCCCGGCTGAGTTCGCTCCGGCGGCCGTTCTTGCGAGCCGGTTTGGCCTCTGACACACCAGCCGCGAAAGCGGCGTTGTCGCAAGTGTTCGTAAGAACACAGGAATCAGGAATCAGGAATCCGGAATCAGGAATCAGCCGGGCTTGTACGGTGCTTATCTGGTTCTTGTCTGGTGCTTTTTCGGTTGTTGCCGCCAAAATATCTAGTGCCTGCACCGGGTTTGCACCGGGTTTATCCGGTAAAACGCTATTTTTTTCGCGCAAGTGGGGATTCTGGTGTTTGGCGAATGCAGGGATGAAAATCAGTTTTTGGCGACCGACCTGGTACCGCTCGATGAGGCTTTCCCGGTCCAGGAAGGCGAGCCATTCCATCACATCCTCGACCGCCGTGGAGTCGTAGGGGAAGGCGTAGGAGCGGAACTTCATCGGCCGCTCTTCGAGCTTTCCTTCCCGGTCGGCCAGTGTCCAGAGGGCGGCGAAAAGCAGGCGCGCGCCAAACGGGCAGCGCCCTAACTGTTCGGACTCAAAGAAACCCGGTTTGATATTACGGGAGCGGGCCATCAGTTACCTCCTTCCCGGCTATCTCCAAAAAACCGGAATACGTTCGTCACCGGGCCCCGATTTCCGCCCGGTACCAGGCCATGAAATTCTCAATGGAATCAGACACCAGGCACAGCGCCCCGCGCGAGCGTTCCATCGCCATCCAAGTGACTTGCGACTTACGCAATTTGCCGCCGGAATCGCCTTTCGACTTAGGCCGCTTAAACTCCATCCAGATCAGTTCGCAGCGCGGGCTGGATCCGTATCTGACGGCCAACCGGTCTGGCATTCCTTCCTCACCAACCGTTGCCACCACGCGGTCATCGCGGACTAACTCACCGTACCCGGTGGCGAAGATTCGCCAGCCGTGGTGGTGTAGGAAGTCCTCGACCTGGCGCACCACATCGCGCTCGCTGAGCTTCAGCTTGCCGGCTTTGTCGAGTTGGAGCCCCTGCGCCATCGCTTATTGCACTGCCTCCGTGGTGATTGTCGATGGGTGCGCCTTCCGCGGACGGCCCCGCTTTTTGGGTGGCGGTGCGGCCGGGGCTGGCTCTCGCGGCGGGTCAAGATCCTCCGGATCCTCGCCCCCATCGGTGTCCTCCGGATCGTCCCGATCCTGCTCCTCGAGCGTCGGCTGCAGCTTGCCTTGCTCGGGCAGCCGGTGGAGGTGCATCTGGCCGTCGGCCTGCCCCATAAGGCCAAAGAACTCCGTGATGTCCGACCAGGCGGTGGAGAGCAGCCGGAACCGGAGCTGCGTCTGGATCGAGCCGTCGGTGTCGCCTTTCGACCGGGACAGTTCGAAGGCATCGGCGGTGGTGGCCGGGCACTCCAGCCCCTCGGCTCCCGATCCGTTCAGCCGGAGCGCTACTCGCTCGAGATACAAATCCCCGGTCAGTTTCGTCGTCCCCTCCAGGCCGGAGATCAAATGGCCGCCGGAGTAGATTTCCCAGCCCATCTCCCGCGCCAGTTCGCTGGTGATATCGCAGGCGACATGCGCGCGGACGATACAGTTTCCTTCGCTTACCCGCAGGTCCACATGCCGGATCTGGGCGCCTCGCAGGATCAGTCTTCGACTAGGCAACCAGGGCCTCCTTTCCCTTGGCGATGATAGCCGCGTGGATCGCCGCCGTCATCCGGCAGTCGGCGAGCGCGTCGTGGGCGCCGCTGGTGTCGATGCCAAAGTGGGCGGAGACGGTGGAGAGCTTGAAATTGGCGAGCCGCAAACGGTGATTGTCGGCGTGCTCGAGTACGAGTTGCAGCACGTCGAGCGTCGGCCGGCGGAAGGGCGGGAAGATGCCCCAGCGGTCGAACATGGCCGTGGCCCGCGGCCCGTCGAAGGAGGCGCTGTTGTAGCCGGCCAGGCGCGCCACTTTATAGGGCATGCCCGTCTTCGCCGAAGTCAGCGAAAGGCACTTATGGCGGTGCAGGAACGAGGCGAAATTGGCGGTGGCCTGGTCCTCGGAGATCGCTTCCTTGTCCCACACCGCCGGGTCGTAGCGGTTGATCCGGAGCGCCTCCGGATCGGCCGTCCCCGGGTCGAAGCGGATCCGGTAATACATGCTGTTGAGCTCGCGGCCCTTCTCGACGGCAATGGCGGCGAGCGAAATGTTGGGGTGGCGCATCTCCACGCCCCCGGTTTCAAAGTCAAAGTAGACGGTGGTCAATGGGTGTTCCTTTCACTTACTTCCGGATTTGTTTCGAGGCTTCAGTGGCCTCTCGGGCGGCTAACCGTTCCATGAATTGGACCAGCGCTTTCTGTACATGCGGGTCCAGATAGACAGTGTTGGTAGTGGCGATCCCGTCCTCTGTGGTTAGAACGATGTGGTAGCCGTCGAAATCCACATACACGCCGTCGCCGAGATAGGTCTTCTCCATGGTTATTCCCCTCCGGCGGCGGCGTTCGGATCGATGTCCAGTTGCGGCGCATCGTCGACACGCGCCGCGATGATCTGAAACCCGCTGGCCGCGCAGGCCGCTTTGAAGTCCGCCCAATGCGCGCTATCGAGCGCCTCGGTATTATCGAGCACCATAAGACCCAGCTCGCCGGCGCCCTGGGCGGCGATCCGCAGGGCCAGCTCGTACTGCCGCTGCGTGTTGACCGCGTCGAACGGGATCGGCGCTTCGAAGCCTTCGGGCTGGTACATCACCTCGCCGTCCTGAGTGGAGAGCCCCGGGATCGGCAGCGACCGCAGGGCCTTCTCTTTCGCCGCGTCGATTGCCTCGATCGCCGCCGAATAGACATCCGCCTCGGCCTGGGCGGATTTCAGATCCTGCTGATACTGCTTGATGGTCGCGGCGCTTTGGGCTTGCTGGGCAAAGTGGCGGGCCTTCTCCCGGGCCACGGAAACCTGCGCGGATGCGCCGGAGACCGCCTCCCGGGCCGACTCTATCTCGGCGTCCAGAGAATGGTAGAGCGTGTGGCGCGCGGCCTTGCCCTGGTCGTGCACCACCGTTCGGCGTTTGGCGGCCTCGACGCGGATCTTGTCAATCTCGACTGCCTCCCAGCGGGATACCTCGGCCACGTCGGCGGCCAGAGCTTTATCAAAGTCGGCCACGGCCGTGTCGCGGTTCTGCTCGATCTCCTTGAGCGCCGCCGTCTGCTCTTCCAACCCGTCGAGGGCCTCCCGCACCACCGCGTCGGCGTCTCCCTCCGGCTTCCAGTCCCCGGGAAGCGTTTTCCGCAGCGCGTCGATACCGCCCTCCTGGATCTTGATCGACTTATTGACCGCGGCGCGGTCGTCGTAGAGGCGCTTGCGCAGGCCGTTCAAGGCGGCGATATCGAACTGACTACCGCTGATCAGCCGCGCCACCTGTGGAGCCAGGCGCTTCTGATCGCACGCCGCGACAATCTGCTCGCGCGTTACCGCCACCGGCATGACTTTCGATAGGTAGTCGGCCCGCTCTTTATGCGAGGCGGCGACGAACGCCAGCGGATCGAAGGCGAAGCCCTTGGCCAGGGTGGCGATGAAAGTGGCCGGAGCGGGGATAACCTCGCCGGCCGCATTCTTCACCACCGTCGTCGCGCTCTTCGGCGTGATGGTCTTCTCGATCGTGGTGCCATCGTCGAGCGTCAAGAGGACTACGCCCTTCTTGGCGCCCTGGCGGATCATGGAGGCGTCATGCCCGCCCTCGAAAGGCTCCCTGACAGCGTCCAGTAAGGAAGTCTTGCCGCTACCATTGGGGCCACGCGCGACGGTCAAAGCGCCGGCGCGAAACTGCGCATGCTCGATGCCGCGAATATTTTCGATAGATACTGATTTCAACTGCATCTAAGACTCCTCTTTCGCGTCATTATTTCGGTCGCGGTCCACCCACGAGATAGCCTTGCGTGCAAGGTTTTCGCACTGAATCCAGTCGCTTCACTGCATTCCGCGAGGGTTAATCGCGTCCCGTTATACTCAATAACCACAATGTGGGTTTTCGTCCGCCGTCGAACGGTCTTAACTGTGAGCGC
>Ga0137427_10000144_pt1 | contig 39352 bp, 37 predicted proteins | sample EasRivERMZT700_2_FD_102309 | JGI IMG/M metagenome (GOLD analysis project Ga0137427, IMG submission 102309) | Soil microbial communities from meander-bound floodplain in the East River, Colorado, USA - East River MetaG ERMZT700_2 | ecosystem: Environmental > Terrestrial > Soil > Floodplain ...
ACGATTGCGTTGCCGTGTGTGAAGCGAAGAGCGAAGAGGATTTCAACGCCTTCACGCTGACCGTTGCGGGCGCCGGTAACATCCGAAGTCTGACGCTGCGCGCGTTCTCAGTAGAGGACATGTCGCGGATAATTTCGAAGATGGCTTGATTGTCCTGTAGCGGCGGTCTATGACCGCCGCTACAAGCTACGAGCCGCGTTTGGCTGCCATCAACTCCTGAAGACGTTGTTTGGCGGCAGGATGATCGCCGCGCCGGACAGCTTGATTGAGGTACATCAGCGCGATGGCTTGGTCGCCGCGTTTCTCCCAAATCTGGGACAGTTCAAAATAGGCGTCCGCAAAATTAGGATCGAGTCGAACGGCTTCCTGTAAATGATTGAGCGCGTCGTTCGTGCGTCCGAGCTTGCCGTAAATCGAGCCGAGGTTACCGTGAACAGCAGCGGACTCCGGATTGACGCGAAGCGCCTTTTGAAGCGGCGTTGCAGCCTCGGACGTTTTTCCAAGCACCATCAGGAGTTGTGCTTTTGCGACATAGGCATCCAGCATTTTCGGCTCGAGCTCAATGATTTCGTCCATTTCCCGCAGCGCTTCCTCCGGACGTGAACTGGACGCGTACGAGTTGGCGAGTAAGAATCGCGCATCGCGCGACTTCGGATCTTTCGAAATCGCCAGTCGCAGGTTCTTCTCGGCGTCGTCGAAGTTCCGCCTCGACAAGGACGATTCACCAAGAAGCAAATATCCGTCGGACTTCTCAGGTTCAATCTGAACGATCCTTCGGAAGTAATCGTCCGCTTTGTCGCGCTGACCTTCGCTGATTGCTAACTCTCCAAGCGCGCGCAGAGCCTCGGTTGACTTCGGGTCCAATTGCAGCACGCGATCAAACTGTATTCTGGCCTTTTCGAAATCGCGATGGTTTGCGTGCAGGTTTCCCAGGTTCAGATAAGCGTCCACGAACTCGGCATCCAACGCGATGGCCCGCTGATAGGCAACTCGTGCTTTCTCGAACTCACCCATCGACGCATAAGCGTTTCCAAGATTGTTGAAGCTGCCTTTGAAACTTGGATCGAGCGCGGTTGCCTTTTCATAAGCCTCGGCGGCCTTTTCAATCTCGCCCTGCAGCGAATAAAAGTGACCAAGTGCCTGATACGCGTCGGCATAATCCGGTCGAACTGCCAAAGCGCGCTCATACCATTCGACGGATTTTGCGGGTTCAGCACCCGACGACAGATAGTCCCCCACATCGACGGACGCGATCGCTGCTTGCGGCCATCGCGGTTTATCCTGCAGCAGATCCGATGCAAACGAAGCCAGAGCCTCGTTCTCTCGAACGCCGGCATGTGCCGGGTTTCGTGGGTTCGTGAGCCATGTGATCAGTCCGATCGGAATCAGAATCCATGCGGTAAGCTCTGCCAGCGAAAAACTGTAGGAGCGAGGTGACATATCCAGCCCCACACCCTTCAAACCGAGGGCGGAACTCATCTCGCGGCTTCGCGCCTTCCAGATAAAACTGTCGGTGTAATAGTGAAGAAAGGCCAGGGTTGCTACCAGAACGTTGGCCACGGGAATGATGCTAGCCGTGTCGATACGTGGCTTGATCGAGCCGCCGATCAGGTATCCGTATGCGGCAACAAGGCCGCCATAAACGAAAACTGCGGCCTTCTTGTTCTTAATGGAGAACAGCGAGCCGACCCAGTTGAACTGCGAGACTGGTGCTTCGATGTTTCGTTCGGCGAGTCGACGCTGCATGATCCATGCAAAGAAGATGTACTGCGTGTTGTGATAGAACGACTCGACACTCGTCGACATGTCCTCCATGAAGAACCGGAACATCACGAAGTACAGCCCGTATGTCAGAAACAGGAAAAGTTGCTTGTTGATCGCAACCGTCGCGTTCGCACGAAACTGGGCAATCGAATTTTTGATATAGAGAAACAGCAGAACAATCGACGCCGTTATCCCAACCCAGCGCAGCGCCCAAAGACTCCACGATACGAGAGCGGCGTCTCCGACGTTCAAATTGTAAAGATGTTGCGCGAGCGTGAAGCGCATGTCGTCGGACAGAAGCTCGCTGGCAGTGAAGTGCCACACAATGATCGAAATGAGGTCGAGCTTCACGGAATACGGAACTGCGGTCAAGGCCTTGCGTTCATAGATGCGCAGCAGTCCGTAGTTCTGCATGGCCGTGTGCCACCAGTTGAAGAACCACAGCACGACGATGTAACCGCGAAGTCCTTTGAACTCGAAGAAGAGCAGTAAGGAAAAGATCAATATCGGAGCCAGAATTAGGCGACCCCGATTGGCCTGGAATATCTCTCGAGTTCCATAAGCTCGGAGGAAGCCTGGCAGGTGATGGGCGCCGGTATAAATCGCAGTGAACGCCACGAATGCCGCCAGAGTTACAACGTTGTAATGCAACAGCAGTAATGCAGCACTGAGAGCGATAACAGGAATGCCGATCAGGAAAACAGTGTCAGTTGCTGGAGATGAGATGAAGGTATTTCGATACGAGGGCAGGGTGGCTTCGGCTTTCATGGTTTCCCGGCGAAGCCAACATACTGTAGCGTGACGGGTAGAGCAAGCGCCAAGAATAGCGCCTGCCTGGTCCACATGACTAACGTCGGAGGCGCGATCAGACTGTCCCCATCCCATGGCGGGGCTAAATTCTGGCCGCGTGTGATTTAATGTCATTATGCGGGCTGTCGGGCACAGTCTTCATCGTAAAGAAGGAATTCCCAAGGTCACCGGCAAGGCGGTGTACACCGCCGACATGAAGTTCGATGACTGCCTTTACGGCCGAACCGTTCGCTCCACAGTTCCTTCCGGTCGTATAAAACAGATCCGATTCAAAGAATCGATACCCTGGAATGAGTTCGTTGTGGTTCTTCCAGCCGACATTCCAGGCAAGAACGGCGTCACTCTGATCGATGCCATGCAGCCATACCTGGCCTATCGAGAAATCCGTCACATTGCGGAGCCTCTGGCGCTGATCGCTCACCACGACAAAGACCTGCTCGAACGCGCCATCCACAGTATCGATGTCGAGGTCGAAGAACTCCCCGCAATCTTCTCCATTGAAGATTCGCTGATTCGAGACGACACGACCTTCAAGAGCTATCAGATACAGAGCGGTGATCCGGACACCAAATGGTCCGAAGCCGATGTCGTGATTCAGGAAACTTACCGAACGGGCTCACAGGAGCATCTGTACATCGAACCTCAATCGATGGTCGCCGTCGCAAAACCTGGAGACACGGTCACCGTGTGGGGCTCGATGCAGTGTCCATATTACGTTCGCAAGGCGCTCGCGCCGTTGTTTGCTTTACCGCCCGAGCACATACGCGTTGTGCAAATGGAGACGGGCGGAGGGTTCGGAGGAAAGGAAGAATATCCGAACGTCATTGCCGGCCACGCCGCCCTTCTTTCATGGAAAGCCGGAGGACGTCCTGTACAAGTGATTTACGATCGCCGGGAAGACATGCTGGCGACACCCAAGCGACATCCTTCGAAGGTTCAGATCAAAGCTGGTTTCAAACGGGATGGAACGCTGCTGGCCCTCGACATCGACATCGCGTTGGACGGAGGCGCTTATCCGACGCTGTCCTCCGTCGTCCTCTCTCGTGCAACCCTTCATGCGTGGGGTCCGTACAAATGCGATCACACTCGTGTGCTCAGTCGGGTCGTTATGACGAATTCCAATCCGTATGGCGCCTTTCGCGGATTCGGCGCTCCGCAGTCCATCTTTGCTATCGAGATGCACATGAACCGTGCTGCGCACGAACTAGGGATCGATCCGGCTGAGATTCGTCGACGGAATTTTCTCCGTCAGGGCGATTGCATGCCAACGGGCCAGGTCATCAAAGAAGAAATCAATCTGGAAGCGATGATGGATTGCGCCCTCGCGAAATCCGACTATCACTCCAAGCGACGACAGCACGACGAATTCAATCGCGTGAAGCGCGATCGTCGAAAGGGGATTGGTCTTTCCGTCTTCTTTCACGGCAGTGGTTTTACGGGAAGCGGAGAAGTTCGTCTGGCTTCCCGAATTTCGCTTCGCCGTACGAAAGAAGGCCGCGTGGAAGTGCTGACTGGAAATGTGGAGTACGGACAGGGAACAAACACAGTTCTTTCACAAATAGTCGCGGAGGCTTGCGATATCTCTATCGATCAAGTGGAAGTGCACCGCCCGGATACGCACGCCGTCCCGGACAGTGGGCCCACCGTAGCTTCGCGCACTACGATGATTGTGGGGAAACTCGTCGAACGGGCTGCCCTCCAACTTCGCGAGCATTTCAGCGAGCCTGGCGAAGTGACCGTGACGGTCGATTATGAACCGCCGCCGGACGTCGTATGGAATGATGAAACGTATAAGGGCGAAGCCTACGCGGGATATGCATGGAGTTGTGACGTCGCTGAAGTGGAAGTGGACCTGGTGGACTACGGCGCCCGTGTTACGAACTTCACCTCCGCAGTTGAATGCGGTCGCGTTATCAATCCGATTCTTGCTGCAGGACAGATCGAGGGCGGGATAGCCCAGGGGATAGGGTTTGCTCTTTACGAGAACGTCGTTATGGAAAAAGGGGCAATGAAGAACAACCAATATACGAATTACATCATTCCAACATCCGCCGACGCTCCGGATATTCACGTGGAATTCATCGAGTTCCCCTTTTCGAATCCTGGCCCATTTAACGCCAAGGGCATTGGCGAAATGCCCATCGATGGACCTGCGCCCGCGGTGGCGTCTGCGGTCGCTCAGGCATTGTCCGGCCGTTTTATCAATGCAGTTCCGATTCTTCCGGAACACATCATGGAGTCGCTGAATGAATAGTCTCGCCGTTTCGTTTTCAGTGAACGGGCAATCCTTCGACGTGAACGTACATCCAATGAGACGGCTTCTCGATGTCCTGCGTGACGACATCAACCTGACCGGGACGAAAGAAGGCTGCGGTGAAGGCGAGTGCGGCGCATGCACTGTGTTGATGGACGGATTGCTCATTCTAAGCTGCATGGTGCCGATTTGTCAGGTGCAGGGGAAACAAGTCACCACGATCGAAGGATTGTCTGCTGACGGGCTGCATCCTTTGCAGCAGGCGTTCCACGAAAGGGGCGGCGCGCAATGCGGTATCTGCACTCCGGGGATGATCGTAGCTGCCGCATATTACCTTGAACATCGCGACGAGGCGGATATCCGTGAAGCGCTTTCCGGCAATCAATGCCGGTGCACGGGTTACACCAGGATCTTCGAGTCCGTGAAGGCTGCATGGCCACACTGACGAACTTCCATGTCATTACTCCTCGCAGTCTGAGCGAAGCGCTCGATGCGCTGGCTTCCATTGAAAATGTGCGGCCTCTTGCCGGCGGAACCGATCTGATGGTGATGCTCGAATCAGGTGGCCTGAGACCCTGCACGTTTTTGAACATTCAGGATCTACAGGAACTGCGGTCGTGCGGTGATCTGAACGCGCTCACGACTTATCGTGATGCCCGTGTCAGTGCGCTCAAGGATCGCTTCCCGATGTTGGCAGTGGCTGCCCGCGAAGTGGGATCGCTGGCAATCCAAAGCCGCGGAACCTGGGTAGGGAATATTGCGAATGCTTCTCCAGCAGCGGATGGAGTCCCGGCACTGATGGTTTATGACGCGGAATTGGAGATCCGAAGCCGGAAAGAAGTTCGCAGGACTTCACTCGCGGAGTTTTATACGGGCTATAAAAAGATGAATTTGCGATCGGATGAGTTGATCAGCGGAATTCATTTTCTCAGGGTGGAGGCCGGTTACCGCGAATACTATCGGAAAATCGGCGCCCGCCGGTTTCAGGCAATTTCAAAAACACTATTAGCGGGTCGGATTCGATTGAGTGGAGATCGGCGTGTCGAAGATATTCGTCTGGTGTTCGCCAGTGTTGCGCCCTTCACGCTGCGCGCGTTTCAAACGGAGAGAACTCTACGCGGCCGGCATCTAACGCCGGAGATTATCGACGAGGCCTCGTCGGCTATCCAGGATGAAATCAGACCGATCGATGACATTCGATCGACGGAAGCATATCGGCGGCGGGTTACCTCGAATCTTCTACGTGACTTCTTATCGAAAGACGGTGCCGCAGGCTAAAGCCAGCGGCACCGTCTTTCGTTGTTATTTGTGCTTTTGAACGTAGTCGACCGCGAAAGTCTTCAGAGCCGGGCTCGTGAATCCGAGGTCGGTTGCTTCCTTCATCGCGCGATCGTTGTCCCACTTATCGACTAACGCTCGTTTGATAAACCACATTGCGGCCGCGCGATTGCCGCCGGCGCAGTGGATGAAAGCCGGTTCGTTGCCGTTTTGCGAAATCGTTTTCAGGAACTTATCAACGATGGCGGGATCAGGTTGCGAGCCATTAAAAGGTAAGTGGAAGTAGTTGATACCCGCTGATTTTGCCGCAGCCATCTCACCCGGGATGTCGGCACCCTGCTCCGATTCCATTCTGAGATTGAAAATGGATTTGAAGCCCATCTTTTTGATTTCGGATACAGAGCCAGGCGTGATCGCGCCGGCGCATGCCACGGTGCTTTCGATTCTCGCCAGGTTGGTAATTCCAGCTACTGTTTCCTTCTTTACCTGTCCGGTTTGCGCTGTTTGAGCAATAGCCAACGAACAGCCGATCACGAGAATAATAGTGAGATAAAGCAATCGCTTCATGGTTCGACTCCTTTGTTTTTAGAGTCTCCAAGATACTACACAAGTTAGGGCTCTGCTAGAATTCCACTCGTTCCATGTAGCCGGAGCCGGGAGGAGTATGCGGAGAATCAAGTTTTGTCTGATCGTCGTTGCGTTCGTGTCGGCCTGCACTCAGAAAGCTGAACCGACGGTATCGACATCAACTCCAACGTTCGAGCAACTCGCTAAAGAATCACTCTCTAAAATCGACGGACAACTCAAAGTGCCGGGCATTAAGGCAGAGGTTCAAATCCTGCGCGACGAGTGGGGCGTCCCGCATATTTTTGCCCAGAATCTTGACGACCTCTTTTTCGCTCAAGGTTTCGTTATTGCTCAGGATCGGTTGTGGCAGATGGAGATTTGGAGACGGACCGGCGAAGGACGAGTGGCCGAACTGGTGGGTGCGGCGGGCGTGCCTCACGACAAACTCGTTCGATTGCTGAAATACCGCGGTCCATTTGATGATGCCGAGTGGAACAGCTATCACCCAGACGGGAAACGAATTTTTGCCGCGTATGCTGCAGGCGTCAATGCGCACATTGCTTCCGTCGGCGATAACCTTCCAGTCGAATTCAAGCTGATTGGTCTCAAGCCGGAACCATGGACTCCGGAACAGTTGTTGCTCCGAGCCCGCGTCAGCGACGCGATTTCCGACGCGCGTTCTGAATTGCGGCTTGCCCGAAGTGTCGCCCAATTGGGAGTTCGAGAGGCGAGTCGTCGTGCACTGACTGAGCCTGCAGACGATCTCCGCGTGCCCGAAGGCCTGGACGTGTCCATCATCTCCGAAGATGCTTTGAAGGCGCTGGATGGAGACATGTACGGGAATATCCCACGTCCGGAACTAGTCCCTCAGTTTCGCAATCAGCCCGGCGCGAAGGCCTCGGTCGATATGGGAGTTCCTGAAACGTCACCGGGAAGCAACAACTGGGCCATCGGCGGAAAGCTCAGTGCAACTGGCAAGGGAATCATGGTGGACGATCCCCATCGCCAGGTGACGAATCCAGCGCATCGCTACGTCATTCATCTCAACGCTCCCGGCTGGGACGTCATCGGCGCCACGGAAGCGCCGCTGGCAGGCGTGATCCGCGGCCACAACGGACGAGTCGCATGGGGGCGCACTGCCACGGAGACGGATCAAGCTGATGTCTATTTGGAAACGGTCAATCCCGAGAATCCGAATGAAGTGATGTGGAATGGCAAGTGGGAACCAATGAAGATCATCAGCGAGGAGATCGCCGTTAAAGGCGAATCCGCCCGCAAGGTGGAAATGAAGTTTAGCCGTCATGGACCGATCTTCTTTGAGGATCGCCAAAACCACCGCGCCTACGCCCTCCGTTCGCAAATGCAGGAACCGGGAACGGCCGAATACATCGGCGGGCTGCGCATGGATCAGGCATCGAGTGCCAAGGATTGCTTGACCAACGCCGACTTCATGCCCACGCCTCCGACAAACCTCGTCTGTGCTGATGCTGAAGGAAACGTGGCTTTTCGCATCGCGATCTTCGCACCGAAGCGCGCCGGTTGGACTGGGCGCCTGCCTGTTCCCGGCACCGGAAAGTTTGAATGGGCATCTGAACGGCGTAAAGATCTGCCGAGCGAATTCAATCCGGCCCGCGGTTTCATCGCCACAGCCAACAATCGAACGCAGCCACCGGATCTTGATCCGCCATATGCGTATGTGTCTCGAGCCGCGGAGTATCGCCGCTACGACCGGCTTGTGGAAATGATCAAGGCGGGAGGCAGCGGTGAGGGAAAGACATTCACCATCGACGATATGGTCCGGATGCTGCGCGATTCATTGAACACCGAAGCCGTGGAGAGCCTGAAGTACTTCCGCGGCTGGAAGGATTCCGGAGAGATTGAAACAGGACGATCGCTGATTGATAGTTGGGATGGCGTCATGGACAAGAACAGCGCTGCGGCAGCTTTGTACATGTCGTGGCGACGGAAAGTGAATATCGACGCTGTGCGCAACGCGAAATCCCCTGCCGAGCAGCGTCCGTTCGTGTCGGCCGGCTTGAGAATGGCGATCGAAGAACTGAAGAAAACGCAGGGAACGGATCAGGAGAGATTAACGACGTCCACCTGGCGGTGGGGTCGAATGAACCGTAGCGAGTTTCCGCATCCCGTCGTTGGTGCGTACGATGTGCAGGCCGTGGAGCGTCAGGGCGGGGCCGGGACCGTGAATGCAATCGGCGCCGTGTATCGGTTGATCACGAATTTCGCGGAACCGGACAAGTCGCTGGTGACGATTGGTCCCGGCATGTCCGGCCAGCCGGGGAGCCCCTTTTACAGCAATCTGGTCGAAATGTGGGGAAGGAATGAGTTCTTCCCGGCGCTTTACAGTCGTGGTGCCATCGACGCGAAGGTGAAACACCGCCTGGTGTTGACGCCTTAGGAATCCCAATCGGCGGTCACAGACCGCCGGCCTACTACTTCTTCAAAACCTGTTCCAGGGCACGTGAGAGTTCAACGCTCTTGCTGCGGATGTGGGATTCCGTTTGTTCGCAGTCCTTTTTCACAGTGCGTAGGTCGTGGGCCAGATGCAGAGCAGTGAGAATCGCGACTTTCAAGGAATCCGCGGTGCTGGCGACGCGGGAAATCTCGCGCATTCTTTCATCGACTTCGTCCGCAAGCGAGCGGACCTCGGCTTCATCCAGGGGCGATTGAAGGACGATCGAGTATTTCTGGTCGTAGATCTCAACGTCGATTGGACGCGACTTCGCTTTGGGCACTAGTTTCCTCGCTCAATTCAGAAAGATTCTCCAGCAAGGCTTCGACCTTATTCTTTATCACATCGCGTTCGCGTCTCAACTCTTCAAGTTCACGTTCCATTCGCGAAACCAGTGCGCGTGATTCGATCACCTGCTTTTCAAGGACCTCCTTTTCCTGTCGTGTTGTTTTCAGCAGTTCAACGGCACGCACGACTCGAGTTTCCAGTTCTCCAAATCTTTCGAAAGCAGTGGTCATTTCATTTCCTCAATTGCGCACCTAAGCGCTGGTCAAGCAGTTCAATTATTTTTCGATCGAATCCTTCAACTTCTGCGTCCGTGAGCGTACGCTCTGCCGACTGGTAGATCAACGAGATCGAAAGGCTGTACTTCGATTCCGAAGGGCTGTTGTCGAGCCGGTCGAAAGGCTCGACGTGCCTTAACTCCGAAATACCGGCATCCTGAATCGTGTCTCGGATCGCACCATACCTGATCCTCCGGTCAAACCAGAGTGACAGGTCACGACGGATCGATGGATAACGAGGAACCGGCTGAGCCTGATGCCGAACTCGTGATTGCAGAATCCTGTCGACTTCGAGTTCCGCCAAATAAATGCGTTGGCGTGGTTTTAGCGATCCGATGTAATCCGGATGCAGTTCACCGACCACCGCAAATTCGCCAAACCAGAGCGATCGTCCAGGATGGTAGTACCTCGGAAGATGGTCCGTCCTGAGCGGCGCATCGACGTCGAAGGCATCCAATACGGCCTGCACATCTCCCTTCAAATCATAGAAGCCGAACTCGCGGGGCGTTTCGTAAACATTTTTTCGTCGCAACAGACCTGTTGCCGCCAGGATCAGCATCCGCTTTTCGCTGCCCTCGCGGTACACCTTACCCAGTTCGTAGAGCTGCAGATCGCGACTGCCGTGGTGCAGGTTCCATTCGCACGCGGTCAGAATGCTGGAAACGAGCGAACTGCGAAGATGAGTCCAATCTTCGCTCATCGGGTTTAGAAGCTTTAGCGGCTTTTCTGCCTGCCCGTACTTTCGTTCACTGGTGTCGTTGGTGAACGATAGACCGTAAGTTTCGGAATAGCCGCAGGCTGAAAGCAGGCTTCGAAGCTCACGTTCTTCCCGCTCATGTGGAAGACCCGATCCGGAACCAGCGAACGGCGGAAAGGTCGCCGGAAACTGATCGTAGCCATGATGACGCGCGACTTCCTCGAGCAAATCCTCTTCGTCGCCGACGTCAACGCGAAAACTCGGAACGGTGACGGACCAGCCATCCTCGACGGGCGTAACGTTGAATTCCAGTCGGGTGAAGATGCGATCGACGATTTCGTTCGGCACAGGCGCGCCAAGAAAAGCCTCGATGCGATGTCGTCGCAGTTTTGCCGAAACCGGTTTCGGCACAGACGGAAAGACGTCGATGACGCCGCGGTAGACTGTTCCACCGGCAACCTGATGGATCAAACTGGCTGCCCGATCACACGCATATCGCGCGATGTCGATGTCAGCGCCGCGTTCGTAGCGGTACGAAGCCTCTGTGGACATTCCCAGTGCGCGCGCCGTTTTGCGGATTCCGGCGGGAAAGAAGTAGGCGCTTTCGAGCAGCACGTTCCGAGTCTGTCCGGAGATCTCCGTTTCGGCGCCGCCCATTACACCGGCAATGGCGACGGGACGATCGGCATCGGCGATCACGAGGATCGATGGATTGAGCGTGCGTTGCTGGCCATCCAGCGTAGTGATTTTTTCGTCGACACCAGCGCGTCGAACGATGATCTGCTGATTGTGGAGGGTATCCGCGTCGAAGGCATGGAGCGGTTGACCGATCTCCATCATGACCAGATTGGTCACGTCCGCGACGTTATTGATGGAGCGGAGACCCAGTCCTTCGAGTTTTTTCTTGAGCCAGTCCGGTGACGGGCCGATCTTTACCCCTTCGATGTAACGGCCGCAATATCTTCCGCACAAGTCAGGATCAGCGATGTCTATCGAAAAGACATTATCGGTATCATCGCCTCCTTCACGCAGATCGAACGCCGGCCGGCGCAAAGTCGCTCCGTAGATCGCGCAGACTTCGCGCGCAAGACCTATGTGGTTAAGGCAGTCCGGTCGATTCGTCGTGATGTCGAACTCGTAAACGATGTCGTCGCCAACGGTTTCAATCGCGTCTACGGCCAGGCCGACACCTGTAACCTTGCGACCCAGAGTCTGCGGGTCGTCAGGAATATCGACGAATTCCCTGAGCCAATTGAGGCTGATCTTCATAGAACACGTAAATTGCGAGTTTCTTTAGAACTGTTCCAGAAAACGCATGTCGTTCTGGAAATACCATTGGAGATCTTCAATGTTGTAACGGAGCTTGGCGTACCGCTCGATACCACCGCCGAAAGCAAAACCGGTGTACTTGTCCGGATCGTATCCGGCGTTCCTGAACAGCGACTTGTGTACCATGCCGCACCCCATCACTTCGATCCATCCGGTGCCTTTGCAATTGCGGCAACCGCTACCGCCGCACGATACGCACGAGATATCCACCTCGGCGCTCGGTTCGGTGAAAGGAAAGAAACTTGGTCGCAACCGAGTTTGAGTTCGCTCGCCGAAGAATTGTTTGTGGAATCGTTCGAGCGTTCCCTTCATGTCGGAGAATCTGACGCCCTCATCGACGAGTAGGCCTTCGACCTGATGGAACATCGGAGAATGCGTCGGGTCGAATGCATCGCGACGAAAGACTTTTCCCGGACAGATGATCCGCAAGGGCGGCTTCATCTTCTCCATCGTTCGAATCTGTACGGGAGACGTATGGGTTCTCAGGCACAGCTCATCCGAGACATAAAATGTGTCCCGCGGGTCCCGGGCTGGGTGCGCGGGAGGAGTGTTCAATGCGTCGAAGTTGTAGTATGTCGATTCGACTTCCGGACCTTGCTCGATCGTGTATCCCATCGCGATGAAGATGTCTTCGATTTCTTTCCAGACGATGGTTAACGGATGACGATGGCCGATGCGCCGACGATTTCCCGGCACCGTGACGTCCAGGGCTTCCCGCTCCAGCGTCTCGTTCTTTTCGCGGTGCAGGATTGTGACTTGCAGTTCATCCAGCGTCGATTCGATGCGGGTCTTAAGGAGGTTTCCGATCCTCCCGAATTCAGCGCGTTCAGCGGCGGGCAATTCTTTCAGACCTTGAAGCTGATGGGTGAGGAGTCCCGACTTGCGAGAGAGGTAACGGGCGCGGATGTCTTCTAAAGAGCGGCGATCGACAACTGTGGCACGTTCGCTGTCGAACTGCTGTTCGAGTGCACACAGTTGGTCAATACCGATCTTTGATGACATCCCGTAAATCCCATATGTTTAAACGATTACTTTGCAGCCGCTGTTCGCGCCTGCTCGGCAAGTTTCGTAAATCCGGCAGGATCCTGCAGCGCGACGTCGGCAAGAACTTTGCGGTCCAGTTCGACGCCGGCTTTCTTCAGGCCCGATATGAATTGATTGTAATTCAATCCATTCTGCCGCGCCGCAGCGCCGATCCGGATGATCCAAAGCCGCCTGAAATCTCGCTTACGCGCTTTTCTATCGCGGTATGCGTAACCGAGCGCTTTCTCGACGGACTCTTTAGCGAATTTATATAACTTGCTCTTATTGAGGTAATAACCCTTGGCAAGCCCTAATAGCTTCTTCCGGCGATGATGCCGTTTTGTTCCGCGTTTAACTCGAGGCACGGTGAGAACTCCTTAAAATGCGTAAGGCAGCATATGGCGCACGCTTTTCACTTCAGCATCGACCAGAATGGCCGACTTACCGAGCCTGCGCTTACGGCTTGCGGCTTTCTTTGTGAGAATGTGACGTGCAAATGCATGCCGCCGCTTGATCTTTCCGGTTCCGGTTACTTTGAAACGCTTTGCCGCGCCCTTGTGTGTCTTCAGCTTATTCTTCATAAATGCGTTAACTCTTCTTTGCCGAAAAAATGGCTATCAGGTTCGGCCCTTCCATCTTCGGTCTGGCCTCGACTGTACCGATTTCGGATAACTCTTCCACCAGTCGATCCAGGAGCGCCCGGCCAATACTCTGATGGACGATTTCACGTCCTCTGAAAAAAACCGTCGCTTTGACTTTGTCGCCCTGCTTCAAGAACCGAATTATGTGATTCTTCTTGAACTCGTAATCGTGATCGTCTGTATTCGGCCTGAACTTGACTTCCTTGACCGTTATGTTCTTCTGATGCTTTTTGGCTTCGTGAAGTTTCTTGTTTAACTGGTAGAGATACTTCCCGTAGTCCATGATTCGGCAAACCGGTGGGGTTGCCGTTGGCGCGACTTCGACCAGATCCAGACCCCGCTCTTCCGCAACCTTGAGGGCCTGCTGCGGAGGCATGATGCCAAGCTGCTCGTTCTGATCGTCAATCACGCGAACCTCACGAGCCCGGATTCTCTGGTTCACCCGTATGTTTTTATCGATGGCTAAGAACCTCCAACACGATCATGCTGTCTGATCACTATCGACTGCAAGAGACAAACGCTAACCATAACAAAGCAGCCGTGCTTTTTCAATCTCGACCTCTGGCAGGCAGTCTGACCCTTTGAAGCCCGAGTCCGATTTGCCCCCAAACTTGCTTCCAGTATTTGGTGATGAACTACTACCAAAGACTGATCGCTTACCATGCAGAAAATCGTCCCAGCTTCGTCCTGTTCACGGAGTGCATTGGTTTTGTGGGAGCTATGGCGGTAATCTCGGCAATCGGTTTCATCCGGGATTGGCTGTTGTAACCTGAAGAATCTTTAGGTTAACCTTCTACCATGCGCTACGCGATGATGAATACGCCGATCGGCCCGCTGACGTTGGCTTCCACAGACCGGGGATTATCTTACGTCAGTTTTGGAACGAAGATTCCTAAGGATGGAATCGTCGACGAACAGGCCAACCGCATCTTCATCCAGCAACTTTCGGAGTACTTCGAAGGAAAGCGTACTCATTTTGATTTTCCTCTGGACTTCCAGGGTACGCCGTTCCAAATGAGCGTTTGGCGCGCTCTGATTGATATTCCGTTCGGACAAACACGCTCTTACGGCGACATCGCAAAATCCGTCGGCAAACCCGGCGCGGCTCGTGCCGTTGGCATGGCGAATCATGAAAACCCTATCGCCATCGTAGTGCCGTGTCATCGAGTCGTCGGTTCTGACGGATCGCTGACAGGTTATGCCGGCGGACTTCATCTCAAACAACACCTTCTATCCATAGAACAGGGAAGAACACTTTTCACTTAACCCCCTCACCTCACCTGATGAGGCGCGAGGGGACCCCTGAGAAATATTGCGAATTTCGCAATTACATTGATGACTTATGCCCAAAAACGAATCACTAGATACGAAACGTCACTCGCTGGCTCATCTGATGGCGGCGAGCATCCAGGAAATGTTTCCGGAAGCGAAGTTTGGAGTCGGTCCCGTCATCGAAGACGGCTTCTATTACGACGTCTTCGTCAATCGCCCTTTGACGCCAGAGGACCTTCAACAGTTCGAAAAGCGGATGCGTGACAAGGTCAAACAGGGGCTTCGCTTTGAACGTTCGGAAATGCCGATGGAGCAGGCGACGACGATGTTCGGCACAATGCGCCAGGATTTCAAAGTCGAGTTGCTCAACGATTTGAAGACTCGAGGCACAACCGCAGTCGCCGACCTCGACGACACCAATCTCGTGGGAGGCAACGTGTCGGAGGTCAGCCTTTATAAGACCGGTGCGTTTACAGATCTTTGCCGCGGACCGCATGTCGAGTCGACGACGCAGATCGAGCCCGACAGTTTCCGGCTGACGCGGGTGTCCGGAGCCTATTGGCGCGGCAATCAAGCACGCGAACAGATGCAGCGCGTTTACGGCGTTGCCTTCGAAACGAAAAAGGAACTCGAAGAGTATTTCGTCAGACTCGAAGAGGCGAAGAAGCGCGATCACCGCAAGCTGGGTCAGGACCTCGATCTCTTCAGCATCAATCCAGATACGGTGGGCGGAGGCCTGATCCTCTGGCACCCCAAGGGTGGTCTGATACGCCACCTTGCCGAGGAGTACTGCAAGAAGCGTCATCTCGAAGGCGGTTATGACTTCGTGTACACGCCGCACATCGGCCGCGCGACTCTATGGGAGACGAGCGGTCATCTAGGCTTTTACGCCGAGAACATGTACGCCCCGATCAAGATCGAAGAGCAAATGTATTACTTGAAACCGATGAATTGCCCTTTCCACGTGAATATCTTCAAGAGCGGTGTCAGGTCATATCGCGATCTGCCGATGCGGTTTGCCGAATGGGGAACGGTTTATCGATACGAACGAAGCGGCGTTTTGCACGGGCTTACTCGGGTGCGCGGCTTTACGCAGGACGACGCCCATCTGTTCTGCCGTCCCGATCAGATGCCCGCTGAAATCGATAAGGTTTTGTATTTCAGTCTGGATATCCTGCGCGCCTTCGGCTTCGATTCGTTTGAATTATACTTAAGCACGAGACCGCCAAAACGTGTCGGACGGGAGGAAGATTGGGACGCTGCCGAGAGCGCTCTTGAAGATACGCTGAAACGATCCGGGATCAAGTATCAGGTGAATGCCGGGGACGGAGCCTTCTACGGCCCCAAGATCGATCTCTTGATCAAAGATGCGATCGGTCGCCCATGGCAGCTCAGCACCGTTCAGTTTGATTTCAATCTGCCGGAGCGTTTCGATCTGACCTATATCGGCGAAGACGGCGGGCAGCATCGGCCCTATATGATTCACCGCGCGCTGCTTGGAAGTATGGAGCGCTTCTTCGGCGTGCTGCTCGAACACCATAGTGGCGCATTGCCCGTATGGCTTTCGCCTGTCCAGGCCGTATTGATTCCAATTGCCGACCGGCATCTCGAATACTGCAGGAAGGTGGAGTCGCGATTGAACGCAGCAGGTCTTCGGGTCCAAATTGACAGCGGTACCGAGCGGATGCAAGCCAAGATTCGCAATGCCCAACTGCAGAAGATACCGTTCATGCTGGTGGCCGGAGACCGCGAACAGGAAAACAACGCGGTTTCGGTTCGGCTTCGGTCGGGTGAGGATTTGAAGTCGAAATCCGTTGACGACTTCCTGGTTCTTGCCCAGGAAAGCATCACCAACCGAAAGTAGAGCGGATCGCAAGAAAGGCGGCGGTCATCGACCGCCGCTATATTTTTGAATGTTTTCGCGCTGACACCGTGAAGTTCCCGAGCTTACTGGAAGCCGTTTCGAGCGTGGTGACGATCTGCTGAATGGGCCCGAACAGGCGCTGGGTTTCAGCGATCGCCCGATCGGCCTGACGTGCCATCTTCAGCGTTGCGATGCACAGACCAGTCACCACCGCGGTTTGGACGATTACAGCAAGAGCGGTCACAGCGATAAAGAGCGTTAACAGATCCAGGTTTGCGGGCATGACTTAAGACACTCTTTCGTCGCGCCGATCCTGGTATTCCTGCACACCCGCCTCAACCGATTCGTTGAAGCGGTTTCGAGTGCCTTCAAATATGTTTCGCACCGTTCCTTTGGCTCCGCCTTGTTCCCGAACGAACTTTCGTCCTTCATCAACTTTGTCCGTGATCATTTCACGAGTTTCATGTCCCGATTGCGGAGCGAACAGCATTCCAAGCACTGCTCCGATTCCCGTGCCAGCCACAAGGTATAGAAGTTTTTCAGTCGCACTCATATGAATAACCCCCTTCATGTTTGAATCAAGCTGCTTTTTCCAAGTCATGAAGACGGCTGTGAGAATTCTTTATCTGCGTATATTGGTGCTTCACGACTGGTAGTACATTCGGCGGAAGGTTCTGTTTCAAAACACGTTCATAGTTGTGAAGGGCTGCATCTTCGGCCCACTCGCATTCGGAAACTATGGAACTATCGCCGCCTGTTATCGGTGCCTTGAGATTCATCCAACCACGGTGAAAGGCACCGGAGACGCTACCGCCTGGAGTGGTGCCGCCCCCTAGTTGCCGGACTTCCGCCTGAAGCTCAGAAGCGAACTGCGCCCGCTGGATCGACATTCGTTGGAAGTAAGTTTGGAGGCTGTCGTCGCCAACATTTTCGGACGCCACGCGGAACCCTTTTTCGCCATCGCGGCATGTTTGGATCAAATCATTAAGACAGGAAATGAGTTCTTGACGATTCACTGCCATTTGACACTGCTCCCAGGTCAAGTTCGATATATATGTGGATGTTGCAATTGCCATACCTGCCGCGGTAAGTCTCAGGAAGTTAAGACATTGCAGGCAGAATTTGGGAAAATCTCCCGTCATTGAATTCGGGAACGCGGTAACAAATCCGCGCAACTTCCTGGAAGGAGCAAGCACCGGATGACTTGGAACCGTCTCGTTATGGCTGTTGGATCGGTTGTTGGGATTGCGAGCCTCATCATCGCTTTGACTCCGGCGGCGAACCTCGCTGCCGGCGCTCTTGCTGTTCCGCCGGATCTGACGAAAGCCGATGCTATCGTCGTTTTGGGCGGAGGCTTGTTACGCGACGGTACCCCGACATTCGCCTCGATGAGCCGAATGCTGTTCGGGATGCGCCTGTACCAAACGGGTCTTGCTCCCATGCTCATTTTCTGCGGGCCGCCGCGTGAAAACACTTCTGCTGAAGCTACGGTTCGCGCGCGACTCGCTACAGAACTCGGTCTATCATCGACGAACATTCACCAAATAACCGACGCCTTGACAACGCGTGAAGAAGCCGAACACGTTGCCGGGTTCCTATCGAAGCGGAAGCTGAATCACGTGTTGCTGGTTACAGAGCCTATGCACATGAGACGGTCGAAGCTGGTCTTCGAGGCCGCTGGATTGAACGTATCGCCCGCTCCTTCAGACAACTTTCCGGCCATTGCCAGGTCTCCTCTAGACCGATTGCTTCTCTTCCACCAGTTGGTAATGCACTCGGTAGGTCTGGCTTATTACAAGGTTGCGGGCTTTATCTAAAACACACTCGAGGTTCGAATGAAACTGGAAGCGGTCTTTCCGTACGTGCTGGTAGGCTCGACATCGCTGGTTATCTTTTTGCTCGGCGTAATGCAACTCCGACTCAAGCCGGTGACACTGCTAATCGTCATTCGAGAAATGACGGAATGCGTTGGCGCCTTCACTCTTTTTTTCGGGATTAATTCCGTCATCGGAGTTGCGGCTGTCATTCTCATTCGACGTACCTTCGGTTTCTTTACGATGTACGCCGTAACGGATCCATTGTTGATCGTCCTCTCGGCGTTTCAGGGCGTGGTGTTTCAACTTTGGTGGCGTCGATCACGAGGTTAATTCGGACAATTATCACCGGACCACGACTTAAAAATCCTGCCGACCTGTCACTTTGGAGATCGCAAATCAAGGAATTGTCACAGGTTGTTTCGTTTTTCTACGCGTGGCACGAATTCTGCAGCTCTATAGGGTGGGCAAACTCAGAACAAACGTTGAAGGAGTTACCATGTTCCAAAGGTACAAAGGAGTTCTGTCATTAGTGTGCTGTCTGTTGCTGACAACCGCACTGGCGCTGCCTGCCCTGGCGCAGGTGGCCCAGCCTGACCCACAGACAAATACTGAAGACAAGAATCTCAAACAGCAACCCAGCCAGGTCAATCCGAACGAGCAGGACACTGATCGCGAAAAGGCCACTGAACCGGCACCGCAGGAGGATGACGAAGAACTCCCGGACACTGCCGGCGGTCTGCCTATCCTTGCCTTAATCGGTTCCGCCTCACTAATTGGCGCTGCACTGCGACGCTGGCTATAGTCAATTAAGTCCACAATGGGGCTCCATCGGAGCCCCACCCGCCAAATACTCGACACGTAGCTTGTAACCGTTGACGCAACTTTGACGTTTCTGCCAGCTTTTGGACACCCCATGACTATTAGTTTTAAAGGGGTTACGGCCGCGTTGGGTTTTGGTGTGTCGAATGCTGTAGGCGGCAACAGGGTTCCAGCTCACTGGAACGCCAAGCGGACGTCGAATTAGGGCAAAGGGGGCGGGTATGCCCACTGGAAGTATAGAAGCTACGGTCCTTCAACCTGGCAGAAGAAGTTCGGAAGTATTGGAGTTCGAAGAAAGATTGCGAGCTCTGATTGTCGGTCAGGATGAGGCAGTCACCGAATTGGTGAATGTCTACCAGTCGATCCTGGCCGGGATGGCTACGCCGGGCAGACCCATCGCGAATCTCCTTTTCTTAGGCCCGACGGGTTCAGGAAAAACCAGGCTTGTCGAAGCTGCCGCGGAGTTGCTCTTCGGAACCGCCGATGCCGTGATTAAAGTCGACTGCGCTGAGTTCCAGCACAGTCACGAAATCGCCAAGCTGATCGGTTCTCCTCCGGGATACATCGGTCATCGTGAGACGCCCGCTGTGCTCAACCAGGAAACTGTGGACCGCTACCACAACGAAAAGATGAAGTTCACATTCCTGCTGTTCGACGAAATCGAAAAGGCCAGCGCAGCACTCTGGCAGCTTTTGCTGGGTGTGTTGGATAAAGGTACGCTGACACTGGGTGACAACCGTAAGGTTAACTTGTCGCGCGCCATCATCATCATGACTTCCAATCTCGGCGCCGCTGAAATCACGAGATTGATGTCCGGTGGCATCGGCTTCGCGCCTCCACGCCAGGACGATGAGGAGCTTGAACAGCTCGCGCAGAAGATACATCGAGTAGCGGTCGACGCCGCACGACGACGCTTCTCTCCTGAGTTCATGAATCGTTTGGACAAAGCGCTCGTGTTTAAAACGCTCGATCGGACGGATCTGCAAAGAGTCCTCGAAATCGAGCTCACCTCAATCCAAACTCGGATCTTCACGACACAGACGGAACGGCCTTTTGCGTTGCTCTGCAGTCCGAAAGCGAAGGAGTTCTTGCTGGCTGAAGGAACCGACCGGAAATATGGGGCCAGGCACTTGAAACGCGTTTTAGAGCGACACCTCATCGTCCCATTGTCCAGCTTGCTCGCAACCGAGCAGATCTACTCTGGCGACACCGTGCTTGTTGACGTCGAAGACGGCAGCAAAGACTTGGTTTTCTCCAAGAGCAGTTCGCTCTTCCAGGCTGCGGCTGCCGCCGCGCACGGAAGCGTGATCGAGTCTTCTGCAATACTCTGAGGACTCGTCGATTGTTTGAAGACCGCAGGTTTTGGGGTGCGGTCTTCATTCAAACTCTCCAGCCATCTTCGTGATAGACTTCTTCTTCGCAATCAATGAATTCCCACCGACCTTTTCGTATAGTCACTTATAACGTCCATAAATGTAGAGGTTTGGACCAACGGGTACGTCCGGCTCGTATCGCCTCTGTTTTGAAGGAGATCAATGCCGACATTGTTGCGCTGCAGGAGGTTCTGAGCTTCGAGGGATATGAACGTGAAGCCGATCAGGCCAGATTCATCGCGGACGAGTTGGGCTTCCAGTACGCCTTCGGCGAAAACCGGAAGCTGCGAGGCGCGCGGTACGGAAACGTCGTTTTAACACGATTTCCTATTCGAGTTCACCACAACTACGACATCACTGCGCCCGGCCTGACGCCCAGAGGTTGTCTGCGAACGGACATCATGCTCGGTGACGCGGTGCTGCATGTCTTCAACGTCCACTTGGGAATCGCGCTGCTTGAGCATCGCGCCCAGGCTCGACGGCTCTTCGATGAGCGGATCGTGAATCATGACGAACTGGAAGGTCATCGGATTGTGCTAGGGGATTTCAACGAATGGCTTCGCGGGGCGGTATCCCGTACGCTACGTTCGCACCTTGATGGACCCGATATACGCCGTCAGCTGAACCGGTCCCGCACCTATCCCGGCGTACTGCCGATCTTTCACCTCGATAACATCTACTTCGACCGCGCCCTCAAATTGCAAAAGCTGCATCTGCACAAGGGCCGGCGGCCGCTCCTGGCATCGGATCATCTGCCGCTTGTTGCCGATTTTCGAATCGATCGATCTGCTACATCCAGGCGGGTCTGACGATCGCCGACTTCTGAACGACCCGTTTCACTCGCACCGGCTGGTCATCCAGCGTCGATCCATTTAACATTTGAGCGGCTTCATCCAGTCTGGATTCGTCCTTGAGCTGCACGTAAGCGAAATCGCGTATGACTGTTATTCTGCAGACACCGTAACCTCGAGCCTCGATCCACCGCGTCAGTGAATGGTCCTGCCGGCTCGAAGGGACATTCGAGATTAAGAGCCTCATCCTGCGCTCCATATTTTCCTCCGTAGTACTTTTGCTTGAGCACGCAACTTGCCAATCAATCGGCGAGGTTGAGCCTATAATTTAGGTAGATGACTTCACAGTTCAGTCCAGGCGACGCGCTGCTGATTGTCGACATTCAAAACGACTTTTGCCCAGGCGGTGCATTAGGTATCCCTGAGGGCGATCGGGTGATCCCTATCCTGAACGAATGGATCGACGCTGCCCAGCGTGATGGCATACCGATCATTGCGTCACGGGATTGGCACCCGCCCAATCACATTAGCTTCAAAGACCGTGGCGGTCCGTGGCCCGTCCACTGTGTACGGGATACGCATGGAGCGGCTTTTCACAAGAGTCTGCAGCTGCCAAATGATGCTCACGTCGTAAGCAAGGCCCATCATTCCGATCAGGAAAGTTACTCTGCGTTTGGAGACACGGATCTTGCGGAATACCTACACTCCATCGGCGTAAAACGTCTGTGGATTGGCGGTCTCGCACAGGATTATTGTGTTTTGCAGTCGTGCCTCGACGCGATCCGGCACGGCTATGACGTTCACGTTATCGTGGATGCCACTCGTGCCGTGGACGTCAATCCGGGTGATGGAGAACGCGCGCTCGAACAGATCCGACTAAGTGGCGGTGTCCTCAAGGAGACTTTCCGTTGAATCCCTCTCGGTGGGTCAACGACGCAAACAAAGTCCTTCTGACTGACCTCTATGAGCTCACCATGCTCCAGTCATATTTTGACCTGGGCATGAAGGCCACTGCTGTGTTCGATCTTTTTGTACGGCGATTACCACCGACGCGTAATTACCTCGTGGCTTGCGGGCTCGAGCACGTGCTCGAATATCTGGAAACGCTTTCGTTCACTACGGAATCCCTTTCTTACCTTCGTTCGCTCCAGCGGTTTTCTGACGGCTTCCTTGATTCGTTGAGCAGTTTTCGATTCACCGGTGACGTCTATGCCGTGCAGGAAGGCACAGTCGTTTTCGCTAATGAGCCGCTCGTCGAGATCGTTGCTCCTCTTCCGGAAGCCCAGTTTGTCGAAACGTTCGTGATGAACCAGATGCACGTCAGCATGGCCGCTGCATCCAAGGCCTCGCGTGTCGTTCGAGCGGCAAAGGGCCGGTCGGTCGTGGACTATGGTCTCCGGCGACTCGCGGGAGCCGACGCCGGAATCAAAGCGGCTCGTGCCTTCTACATCGCAGGCGTGGATGGCACATCGAATGTTCTCGCCGGTTCCCTTTACGGCATTCCCGTGGCGGGAACAATGGCGCACAGCTACATCCAAACGTTCGATAACGAACTGGACGCGTTTCGGCACTTTGTTCGTTCATATCCAGCTGGGACACTGCTGATCGATACCTATGACACCCTAAACGGCGCCCGGCACGTTATTCAGTTAGCGAACGAACTAGGCACGGAATTTCAAGTTGAGTCGGTGCGGCTGGATTCGGGAGATCTGAAGTCGTTGTCACAAGCGGTTCGGAGGCTTCTGGATGAAGCGGGGCTGTCCCACGTGAAGATTTTTGCGAGCAGCAGTCTCGACGAATATGCGATTGAGGCTTTGTTGGCCGGCAACGCACCGATCGATGGATTTGGCGTTGGTGTTCGTATGGGAACGTCGGACGATGCTCCGCACCTCGATACGGTCTACAAGCTCGTGGAGTACGACGGCAAGCCGAGAATGAAACTCGCCACAGACAAGGCGACCCTTCCCGGCAGGAAGCAAGTCTTTCGCAATGACGCTGGTTTCGACGTCATTGCTTCGGCTGGAGAAGCTCTCGAAGGGGACCCCCTCCTTGTGAAGGTTATGGAGTCCGGCCGGCGAGTCGCTCCCTCGGCTTCTCTTGAAGAATGTCGTGCCCGACATCGGGGTCAGGTCGAAAAACTTCCCAATGAACTGACGGGCACCGCTCGTGCGAGCTTTCCTTATCCTGTCCGATTGAGTTCCTCCCTCGAGGATGCACTCATCAAGCTACGAAGCGAACTTTCCTTGCGCGTGTAACTTACTGAGAGAAGTTTGTGAAGACGTAGTCTGTTCTGGATTGGTTCGAATGGCAGGACCAGCATTCCTTCTGAACATCCAAGACCTGCCGAGTGGTGTCCGGTGCAAAGCTCGCAAAGCCCCAGCCGCCGGTTTTCATATAAAGCTGCTCATCCTTCACCATCAGAAGGTAATTCTTGAGCTGGCCGCGACCATAATCGTTCGGGGTTTTCTCGAGGTCGTAGAACAGTAAAAGGACTTTTGAGCCGTCAGGATAAACGCCCTGGTTGGAGTTCTTATCGAGGCTCTTCTCATTGACGTAGACATCGTGATAGCCGTAGCGCGGGTCGTTCGGACTCTCGTTGACGATCGTCGTCGGGTGGGCCCATTGACGGAACTCATTCGGGAAAGCCATCGGATCCAAAGCCGCCAGTTGCGGCGAGCGGCTACCCCACAGCGAGACCGCTGCCAACAGTAGCCAGGCGACTGAAGACACCTTTTGCGACCGACTCATGCCCGCTTTTTAAAGCAGGCGTAATGCCGATGCGCAGGTCGCTGTAAATTATTGATTTTACGTTGGGTCGGACTGAACCCGGTCAGCTTGATGACACTTCGTGGTATGGAAAGTGTCGGAAAAGGCGAATTTGAGTTGTAGCGGCGGTCTTGCGACCGCCGCTGCCGGAAGTACTAATAACGACGCCTTAGGCGGGGAGGAGTTGGGGGCTCATTAGCCGCCCTATCCAGATTTGCCGGCATAGTTCCAAGGCTCACGTCGACGGTTCTGTCCCTACCGGCGCGCGTGATGCCGAGCTTCACAGCGGCGCCGGGAGTTTGCGTCGCTGTCAGCAATCGAAGTGTCCGCTCGTCGATGTCTTTGCCATTCATCGTGAGGATGACATCGTCCTTCTGCAAGCCGGCTTTCTCTGCGGGTCCACCAGGCACGACGGATTCAATGGTGGCGCCCTTCTTGTTGCTGGTATCCGGAACCATTTGGATTCCGAGCCACGCTCGCGTGACGGTCCCTTTTTCCTTCAGTTGAGTCATAACTTGGCGCGCCATGTCGATCGGTACTGCAAACCCAATCCCCTGGTTTCCGCCATTGTGGGACAAGATCGCGGTGTTGATACCCATCAACTCGCCGTTTACGTTTACCAGTGCGCCGCCGGAGTTTCCTGGGTTGATCGACGCGTCAGTCTGAATAAAGTCTTCGTAGTCCTCAATGCCGAGGCCTCCGCGGCCCACAGCGCTCACGATACCCATGGTCACGGTCTGTCCCAGTCCAAACGGGTTACCGACTGCAAGGGCGATGTCGCCGACTTCGATATTGGCCGACGTGCCAAGCTTTACATATGGCAGGTTCGTCGCGTCCAGTTTGAGTAGCGCGATGTCGGTCTTTGCATCCTTGCCGACGACCCTTGCCTTCATTTCCCTCTTGTCGGCAAGCACAACGCTGAGTTCAGTAGCACCATCAATCACATGATTGTTGGTTAATACGTATCCGTCCGCGCTCACGATAACGCCTGATCCTGACCCTTCCTGACGCTGTGGCCGATCCGGCATCTGGAATCCGCGAGGCATCCGAAATCCGGGGAAAAGGTCCTCAAAGGAGTCGCCTTGATCCGATGTTCTAACGACTCGGCTCGAGGAGATATTCACGACGGCGGGTACAACAGCCTTTACGACAGGTGCGAATGTCGTCGGCATCGTGACCGCTTCTCGGACGACTGGTGCCGCGGCGGCAACAGCGGCCTCCGGAGCTCGTTCGGCTTCCATCGCCTTGACGCCGATCAAAGCACCTACGATCAACATGATGGCCGCAACGATCGATAGCTGCAATCTCGATAACTGGTTCATAGTCCCTCTTTCCCTGGTTGTGGTTTAAATAAAACGCCAAATGAAATGGACGGACGAGAAGCCGGATCGTGAGAACGGATCGGCCTGCCACGGTATAAGATTCCGTCCATGGAAATCCCATTGACGCCTCTGGAGTTTGCTCGTCGAGCCCGCCGCCTTTACGGCGGCCGCGAAGCTGTGGTCGACGGCACAATCCGGTTCACTTATGAGCAATTCTTCACGCGATGCGACAAGTGGTCGGCGGGTCTTCAAAAGCTGGGAATCAGGCAACACGATCGGGTTGCTTACATTGCCCCCAATACGCATGCCCAGTTGGAGTCTTTCTATTCGGTCCCGCAGATCGGCGCCGTTGTAGTTCCGATCAACTTCCGTCTGACGCCTGAAGATTTCGTCTACATCATCAATCACAGCGGAGCGCGCGTGGTATGTGCGCATTCCGAATACATCGACGCTATCGACGCCATCCGCAACGACATTCCCGAAGTCGAGCATTTTGTAGCGCTGGATGGGACGAAGCCCGGATGGATCGAATATGAGACCGTCATTGCCGGCGAAATGGGGACCTTCGATCGCCCTGAAATTCAGGAAAACGATCTGATCAGTATCAACTACACCAGCGGCACGACATCGAAGCCAAAGGGCGTGATGATCACGCACCGGAATGCTCACCTGAACATCGTTGGTTGTCTCATTCACGTTCCCATGACAGTAGCTGATCGTTATCTGTGGACTCTGCCGATGTTTCACGCCAACGGTTGGACGTTTGTTTGGATTGTGACTGCGGTCGGCGGGACTCATATATGTCTCCGCAAGGTCGATCCGGTTGCCGTCTATACATTGATCGAGAGTGAATCGATAAGCATGATGTGCGCGGCGCCCACAGTTTTGATTGGGATTGCGAACGCTCCTGGAGAATTACGGTCAAAGGCCAGGCGAGGAGTGCGTGTACTCACCGCAGGGGCACCACCTGCCGCCGCGACGATCGAACGAGTCGAAGAAGAACTAGGGTGGCAGATCACCCAGGTGTATGGCATGACGGAGACGTCGCCTTTCATCACGATTTGTGAGCCGCGGCCCGAGCATGCGCAGTTATCCATTCGTGACCGGGCGGAGATCAAGGCCCGGCAGGGAGTGGAACTGGTGACGTCCGGGGACCTTCGCGTCGTGGACGACGATGGGAATGAAGTACCGCATGACAGCGAAACGCTGGGCGAGATTGTGGTTCGCGGCAATGTCGTCATGAAGGGCTATTTCAACGATCCCACGGCCACGGAACAGGCATTCCGAGGAGGTTGGATGCATACGGGTGACGCAGCCGTCGTTCATCCGGACGGTTACGTCGAGATCCGGGATCGAATCAAGGACATCATCATTAGTGGCGGCGAAAACATTTCATCGGTTGAAGTGGAGTGTCTGCTCTTGCGTCATCCGGGAGTGCTGGAGGCCGCTGTGGTCGGCCTTCCCCACGAAAAATGGGGAGAAGCGCCGTGCGCCTTTGTCGTGCTTCGTGTCGGCGCAGATGTCAGCGAATCTGAGCTTCGTGAGTTTTCGCGCGCGAACATGGCGCATTTCAAGGTTCCGCAAGAGTTTCGATTCGTCCAGGAACTGCCGAAAACTGCCACCGGTAAGATTCAGAAGTTTGTGCTCCGTGGAAGAAGGTCGGCCATCAGCAAACAATGAATAGGAAATACGGTGCTGGAGACCCGGTCGCTACCGCTCCCGGTTCTGACTTTATGGCTACTCTGTCAGAACCGGGAGCGGTAGCGACCGGGTCTCCAGCGGCATTCAGCAGGCGTCAGGTTAATGCCTAATTTGTGATTCCATTGTCGGGAACACCGACCGTGAATCCCATTTCGCCTAGCGGCGTGGTCTGGGAGGCTTCGTAAACCTGGACCTTCCATGTGCCGGACATGGAGGGCGTTAGCGTTTTCTGACTGCGAAGTCTGAACCGTTCTGAGGCCGAGGCCGTCATTTTAACCAGGACGCGAGCTCCTTCGATCTGCCGATCCTTAAGCCAGGTCAACTCCGGAGGATCCGCTTCCCGGAGTTGTTTTGTTGTTGCGTCATACACTAAAACTTTGCCGGCCTTTCCAAAGATCCAAACATGGTAGATCTCCTGTTCCTCGGATGTCTTCACGGTTGTCAGGAATTGGAGCGATCCCACCTTCGACGGGTCGATCACAATGGAATTGCCTTCCAACGCCTTGCCGGCCGCGCACTCCTTCGTGGTTGCGTCATAATCTTTCGACGCACAAAACTTCATTGAAACCAATTCGGCGGCATCTCCAGTTGCCGCCAGAAACGTCAACATCATGAACACTGCGACCATGCGTAACATCTTGCATCTCCTTGTGAGAGCTGTCTTGCTCCCAACGCGTTTCAGAAACGCAACAGAGCTTCCAATCACAACAGTCATGCAGCTATGTCGTCGACATTCGGGCCGTGTTGGGTTTAACGGAATTCCGCTGCTGGCGTGGGTTTCAGCGTATCGAGTGCGGATACCTGAAGTGTGGAGTTCCTACCGGAAGCTTTGCCTTCCCGTGCTGGCTCTGATCCTGACGGCGTCTGCTGAAGCGATAGCTCAGGACCCTAATGCCAGTCTTCTGCACGTATTCCCGGTCGTCGTTGATGGAGCGTTAGCTGACGGCACAAGATACCGGACGTCCATCACACTGCAAAACGGATCCAACTTCACGTCCAGCTGCTGGATTGGTTTCCAGGGGTCGGCGCCACCCATGATCGCACCAGACGGGTCACTGGCGACCGGCGGGCTCATTCAACAGCATCTGCAGCCTGGCACTTACGATCTCTTCCGATCGACAGGTGTGGGCTCATTTACAAGCGGTTATGCGTGGATATCCTGTTCGGCGCCGATTACCGCCTATGCCGTTTATTCGTCCTACGTACGGGGTCCCGGCGGTAACCCGATCTTAACGTCGGAAACAACGGTCACTTCTTCGGCTGCTGCATTGTCGATGCAATTCATCAACGACGGCCGGGAGGACGGGCGTCTTGCGCTGAGTATTGCGAACGACGAATTCTTCCCCGCACTTGTCCGGATTCAGGTTTTCGACGTCATCGGCCGATTCATTGCACAAACGCAAATCGTGGTTCCTGCAAAGTCGACTATTGCAAAGTTTCTAAACGAACTGGTATCTGGGATCCCGGCAAGACACATGGGACCAGTTCGTATCGATTCGTCGCAGTTCATTTACGCGACTGGCCTGAGATTCACGGGTCCGGTACTGACGTCGATACCACCGACGCTATTTGGTGTTATTCGCTAGGCTACCCGTCTAAGGTGTTCCGGCTCGCCTAGTATCGACTCGAATATCCGCGTGTAGCGCCCAATTGCGCCGCGCCGCTCTTCGGGTGTGGTCAGTCCTAATGTCTGACGCTCTACGACATCGTTCGCAAGTCGGTATTCTTCTGCGATCGAGGGATGCATAAGTCCCAGATCGACTTTTCGTTCGGTCGAATCATCGGCAGGGCAGCCTTCGGCTCGCATAACTTCTGTCAAGAGGCTATCAGCTCGGATGAGGAGCGACGTCGGATCATTGGCTGAACTGGCCTGGATCAGTTGCCATTCACGCAGGAACTGTTCGCGTTCAGCCTCGTCAAGTTCGTGCACCCCAAAATCCTGCAGCCTTCGCCGCCGGCCTTCAAGTGCCCGCTCAGCTCTATCCTGGTCACCGTACAACCGAACTGCACGGTCGTATTCCGAGCCAAACAGAAGCTGCAATTGCTCGGTTCGCCGTCGCTGACGCGAAATTGTGATGGCGACTCCGATAAGGATTGCCGCCGCCGCTACGACAGCCAACACCGCCCATGTATAAAGTCCGTTCGGCATAATCATTCTCCTGCTGATGGAGGTGCAACCGTTTTGCCATGACGGTAGAGCTATACGGATGAAGCGGATAGGCCGCCCTCAGTCGTCGCGCATCGGGAATAAATCGTCGAGATGAGAGCGATCTGTTTACTTCGCCGGTGTCAGACGCAGTTGATAACCTTCGACCGGCTTGATTCGAGTATTGATCTGGAGATAAAGCTCGCCGGCCAACAGTCGAACGCGATCCGAGTTAGTGAGTCGTTCAACTCCCGTCAACTCGCGAAATGGCCGGTTGGCTAACATGAAAATCACCGGCCCTGTTTCGTTCGGCTTCGCCCGATGAACTGTCGCAGACCGCAATTCGCTCGCGGGCAGCGCAACTGTAGAGACGTTATAGAAAAGAGCATTTGTTGCGGGATCGAACGAGAATCGTGCCGCAACCTGCCCACCACCCGGAAGTGTGATCTTCGCTTCGTATGCCATGAACTCGACGGCAGTCCGTGTTCCCAACGGTGGAGTTAAGACCGGTGGCCGTCGATGATGTGTGCCCTGTTCGTACGCGTAGGCGAATCCGACCAGCCTTGCATCTTCGAATGGACGCGCGAGCAGCTCCATGCCCACGGGAAGCCCGTCGGTCGTGAATCCTGCCGGGATGCTGATGGCAGGAAATCCTGTAGTCGGGCTCAGCTGGCAGTTTGATCCCGCCTGACCTTCGCCAATTCGAGCTGGCTTTCGTTTCATTGTTGGATAAACGATCGCATCCAGCATCTGCTCGCTGAAAATCTTGAGAATCGCCTCTTGAACAGCTGCTCGTTTGGCTATCGCTGCACCATACTCATCACTGTTGCGGCCTTTAGTGGCGTTGCGCCGGCGCAGGGAGCCGTCGAGAGATGCGTGATAGAGGCCTTTGTCGAGAATCTCCTGAAGAGATGAAACCGGAGGGTTGCCGCTGCTTGCGAAGTACTGGGAGAGATCATCACGAAATTCGAGGTCGATAACGGATGATCCACCGATGATCTGATTGAAGTTCGGCATCGCCACCGACACCACTGTGGCTCCCTGTCTCTTGAGTTCATCCACGGCAGCGCGAACAAGACGGATCACATCCTGATCGTCCGATGCATCGCCAAATAACGGCTCGAACGTTCCAATTCGAGTGCCTCGCAAGGCATCGGTTTTTAGCGCGTCGGCGAAACGCGGGCGGTTTTGACCCGGCCTGAGTTTGGTTGCTGCGTCATCCGGATCTTCACCAACGGTCACGTCAAGAACCACGGCGAGATCGGCAACTGTTCGAGCAAGCGGTCCGGCGACATCCTGGCTGACGGACAGAGGGACTATCCCGCTAATACTCGATAACCCCTTCGTCGGTCGCAGTCCAACAAGGTTGTTCTGTGATGAAGGTATTCGAATCGAGCCGCAGGTGTCGCTGCCCATGCCTGCGGCTGCAAGGCTTGCAGCAATAGCGGCACCTGTTCCCCCGCTCGAGCCGCCCGGGTTGCCACTGGGATTATAAGGGTTGAGAGTCTGACCTCCTGCGGAACTGATCGTTGTGATGCCGGATGCCAGTTCGTGCAAATTGGACTTTCCAATAATGACGGCGCCCGCATCGCGAAGCTTGCGTATCTGGAATCCGTCACGCGACGGGAAGTGGCCCAGCAATGCAAGCGATCCTGCAGTTGTCGGCATATCGGCCGTATCGTAGTTGTCCTTTACGATGATCGGTATGCCGTGCAACGGACCGCGTGGCCCTTTAGCTGCGCGTTCCTGGTCGAGTGCTTCGGCTTCCTTCAAGGCGTTGGGATTAACCGTGATCAAAGAATTGAGTTTCGGTCCGTGTGTGTCGAACGCTTCAATCCGATTGAGATATGCCTGGACCAGTGCCTTTGATGTCACCGCCCCGGAAGTCATCGCTTTTTGAAGGTCGGCTATCGACGCCTCGGCGACTTCGAAATGCTGAGCATTAGCCAAAGCAGCAGCAAAAAACACGAACTGAAAGATGATGCAAAGATGAAAGACACCGCGAGCTAAAGCGCGCGGACTACGAGTGGTTGATGAAATCATGCTGTTCAAGGTTTCAAGGACAGTCTGCGCCGTGCCTTCTCATCGACGGCTTTCCTGCTGTACACCAACGGGAAGTACTCGTCTTTCGCCCAGAGCGGCAGCAGATTGCTGTAGTAAGGGCTCTCGGGCTGAGCCGATTGGCCCGGAACGTTCGTCACGATTGCGGCGTCCCAATTGCCGATGTCGAAGATCTCGCGATACGTCGCACCATTCGCGGCGACGACGCCTGCGCCGCCACGGCGTTCGACCGAAGGCAGATCAAAATCCTTAAGAAGTGTGTGGGAAAACGCCTGCAGGTTCGTGCGTCCCCACCGCCACTGTCTGGAATCCGTACCCTGGGTTTGTTTCAGTCGATCCATTGCAGCCGACAACCCGGCTTCGACAACAACCGTACGGTTCGCGTTTGCCGAAGCGCTATCCAAAGCCGCACGGTCAACTGTCCCGCGCCAGGTTTGATAGACGGCGCCTTCAAAACTCTCTTGTCGCAGCACTGAATCCCATTGCGCCAACCTGGCTCGCAACGTTTCGACATCCGGATTCCGGGCTGTCCAGCCGTTAAATATCGAAAGTTCTTCGCGGGCTTGCGTGGAGAGGGCGTCCTGCTGCATGCGTTTGAAATCGTCGACGCCGAACGTCGGCTGAGCCGCAATCATCTCGCGAATACGGTTTACGCGCGAGGCGGCGCCCGGGTTCTTGAACATCACCGGTGGATAGAAACCTTGTGGATGGATGTTGTTGTTCGCTGTTGCAATCCAACCGGACGGCGGATTGTAAGCTTTGGGCAGATCGCGCCGGAAGCCGTTCCATTCGTATTTGCCGGTCCCGGGCACAGGCAATCGCCCGAGCCATCCCTGTCTCGATGGCGTCAAAGCCGTCGCCTGCCATCCGATATTTCCATCGACATCGGCGCAGATCAGATTCTCCGTAGGCGCTTTCCAAACGTCCGTGGCTTTATCCAGGAATTCGCGACAGTTCTTCGCCTGAGAGAAGGTCAGACCGCCAAGGTATCCAGCAGTGCCGGGTTCGGCCAGGGCCGAACGGATTGCGTAGGTACGATTCGACTGCTTGTCCTCGTGGAAAACAATACCGTGACGGCTGAACTTCAATTCAAGCGTGCGCGAAGCTTCACCTTTGACCTTGATCTCCTCACGAACGATACGCAAAGGTTCCCACTTGCCGCTGAACATGACCTCATTCGAGTTCGCCGGATTCACTTCCTCGACGTAGACGTCCGATTGATCCGTGCCCACGATCGTCAGACCCCACGCGAGTCTCTCGTTGTGACCGATCGCGACGCCAACAAATGGTGGTTCGCCAGACCCGATCGCATTCCAGCCGGGAGCGCTGAGGTGGACGATGTAGCGTAACGAAGGATTCGATACTTCACGATGGGGATCGTTTGCCAGCAAAGGCCGGCCGGTCTTGGAGAGCTTTGCGCTCATCACCCAGTTATTGCTTCCCTTAATTCCTTCCCATTCCGGCGGTGCCAGTTCATTCGATGCCTGTGAGGTCAACCCGCGGTATTGATCGATCACGGGGACCTTGGGCAGCTGACCGCCGCCTCTCAAAGCATTCACGACCTCATCTGTGATAATCGAGACGTTAAGTCCATCGGGGACCTTCAGTTCATCCCATGGGTCAGGCTGCGCCCGTTTGTTGGCTTCGGCTACACCGAGCCGCGCGACATTTTGAGCCAGCCGCAGTTCCGCCGATGCGTCTCCGAAACCGCCCGCGCGTAAGACGACGTCCTGGATCGTCCAGAGTTCTGGCCGAAGTCCGGTAAGTTTGAATTCAACGGGAAGATTGTCGGCGTTCTGCTTGATGAAAGCGTTGATGCCGTTCACGTATGCCGTGAATATCCGTCTTCCTTCCGGGTGGTAGCTGTTGAATTCCCTCTCGTCCATTGGCCCGCGGTACATCGTCATTCGGGTGTTTCGGTCTGCTTGAACAGCGGCCGGTCCAAGGATTTCGGCGAGCCGGCCCTGTCGGGTTCGCTTCCACATCTCCATTTGCCACAGCCGGTCCTGCGCCATCACGAAGCCTTGGGCAAAGAACAAGTCATCGACGTTTTGAGCGTAGATGTGCGGAACGCCCCACTGGTCACGAATGACATCGACCGACTGTTTCAGTCCGAGGACTCTCAATTCGCCATCGATTTTGGAGAGCGACTGACGTGCAAGGTCTCTCAGGCCACTTGTCTGAGTTTGGGCGTGAACCAATAGGATTACCGGAACCGCAATTGACGCCACCAACAGGACAGCAGCTTTCCAAACCTTCGCCATAGGTCCTCCTTCATCGCACTCATTTTGTTGAAGTGAGTCGATTCTACGTAAGGCGTGTTCGCACAACAAAGCGAATTGCAGACGCAGTTAACGGATTGTCGATATCCGACGTCTAATGATTCAACCGTGACCGGCCGGAGCCTTCCGGCCCTTCACACTCCTAGTTCGTTGATAGTTGACAAAGGTCTGGCCGGGACTGGCCCCCCGGTCCGCAGGGCGGCCAGACCTTCTTTTCTCTGATACCCTACCGCCGTGCGATTTCCGCTCAAGATCGCTTTTCTTCTGCTGATCATTGCAGCCTTCGAGTTCTATCCGATCGTTTCGGGCAAGATCCCGTTGCCGATCAACAAGGTCAATCAGTTTCCTGTGTACGACTCCGTCTTCAAGGGAAGGTACGGCGTGGTCGCAGGTCCGGACAATGGCGATCTGTCCACGCAAATCTATCCATGGCGGATGTTCGCTGCCCAGGCTATCCGCGACCAGACACTGCCTTTATGGAACCCGCGAATACTTTCAGGTGCTCCGTTTGTCGCGAATTCTCAATCCGCATTGTTCTATCCTCCGAACGCCCTTTTCCATGTACTGCCAGTCCACGTGGCATGGACCATCGTCATCCTTCTCGAGTTGATTCTCAGCGGATGCTTTACTGCGCTCTTTGTCCGGACGATTGGGGCAACCGGCTGGGGAGCAGCATTCGCGGGAGTAGCGTTTTCCTTTTCCGGATTCATGACGGCCTTTCGCGGATACCCAATGGAGGATGCCGCTGTCTGGTTGCCGCTAATCCTATGGTGTATCGAACGGCTTCGTGCAGAGCCGACGTCGCCGCGGCTTGCTGCTTCCGCCGTGGCTTTGGCGATGCCTTTGCTCGCCGGCCATCCGGAGACCGCGGCGCATATCTACCTGCTCGCCGGCATTTACGCTTTATTTCGCTCACAGGCCGGTCGCAGGACTCGGTTTCTGTCGGCCAGTGCCGGCGCCATTTTGCTGGGTGTTGGTCTTGCGGCGATTCAAGTTGTTCCGACGTTGGAATGGGCAGTATCCACGCCATTAGCGCAGAAACAAACCTGGCCGCCCAGACCGCCCCACGAGTCGTTTGCGATCTTTTCTCGAGACATGCTGTCGAGTCCGAATGCAGCACAGGTGCACATACCGGAGGGTGCAGTCTACGCGGGAATGATCACGCTTCTCCTGGCAACATGGTCGATGGTGCATCGAGATCGGCGAATGGTGTTGTTTTGGGCAGGCGTTGTTCTATTTTCGGCCGGCGTAGCTTATGGTGTTGAGCCCCTATTCACGCTGTTCAGCAGCATTCCAGTCATGGGGACTTTAAAGAACTCCCGGCTCCTGTTACTCGTCAACTTCAGCCTCGCGGTATTAGCCGGTTTCGGAGTATCGACGGCCGTTGACGACGAAGAGATTCGGAAGACCCGAGGTCCTCGCATGCTCCTTCTTGCCGCGGTGACGTTCGGCTGCGTGATCGCGATACTGATCCTGCGCACATTCGTCGTTGCGGACGCGGGTCGCCTGCGGAGTCCCTCCGGTACCGCAGCGTTTCTATTGGTTGCAGCGATTCCTCTCGCGGCGCGGAGCCTCACGTGGATACGTTGTCGCGCCTTCGGTATAGCGTGCGTTTGTATCGTCGCTATCGATCTGCTGACTGCCAGCCACGGATATCTGCCATTGGCTTCGAGCGATGAAATCTTTCCAGCGGCTCCAGCTTTCAGATTTCTGCAGGAACGAATTGGTTCGAAGGGGCATCGAGTGATGGCGACAAAGGATCCATACGCCGTCAATGTCGAAACCGCTTATAGGATTTCTACAGCCGGAGGCTACGACGTCCCTCTCGTCCGATCCCTTCGATTCATTTCTGGCTACCTTGAGGCCGATATCGGCGGCTTCGTGGCGTCTCCAGAAAAAATCGGAAAGCTAAAGGACCGCCGGCTCGATCTCCTTGCGGTTCGATACATCGTCGTTATGGATCGAGACATGACTCTATTCAATAACCTGTCGGAACGCTTCGAGCCCATCTTCTCAGATGGTTCCGTTCGGATATTGGAAAACCGGACGTCTCTGGAGCGGGCGTTCTTTGTACCGGCAGCGGGAATACAAGTTACTGCAGAGGATGAGGCTCAGATCGAACAACTCTCAGATCCGACTTTCGATCCTGAGAAATCGGTTGTCCTGGCAGAGCGTCCGACCTTCAGCGGCGTTGCATCATCGTCGGCGAAAACGAAGATTTTGGAGTTTGGGCAAACAACGAATGAAATCCGGGTGCGAGCTGATGTCAACGAACCCGGAATACTCGTGGTCAGCGAAACGCACTTTCCCGGCTGGATTGCCACTTCAAACGGCGCACCGGTGCAGGTTCTGCGTGCCGACTTCACGCTGCTGGGTGTGCCGCTGGAGCCAGGATCGCACGAGTTGACGTTGACGTATTCCCCGCGGTCGTTTAAAGCCGGCGTATTCCTCAGTTTGTTGTCATGCATTGTTGTGGTCGTCGCAGCACGATTTCGAACACACCTGTGACTGTCCATCACACTTTTTTCTGTAACAAATCCGCCTCTTCAGCAGTTTGAGTTATGGTCCGCGGCTTGCTTTTGCCGTTGGTCGAGCGGAGGTGAATATGGATAGGTTGTGGCAGGACATTCGATACGCAATGCGAACTCTATTAAAGGCTCCGGCCTTTACCGCAATTGCTGTATTGACGCTGGCTTTGGGTATCGGCGCTAACTCGGCGATCTTCAGCGTGGTGAACGCGGTCCTCCTCGAGCCGCTTCCTTACAAGGATCCGCAGCGCCTGATTGTTCTGAACCATTTCTACCCGGCGCTTTCATTGAATGCTTCCGTTTCCGCTGCCGGCTATTCGCACTATCGCGACACGAGCGGTTCCTTTGGCAACCTTGCCGCATTCGGCGGATGGAGCGCCAACCTCACCGGCGACGGAGAACCGGAGCGACTGAGAGGTCTGTCCGTGACGTCGAACTTCTTCGACGCGCTCGGAGTTCCGGCCGCCCAAGGCCGCTCATTTACTCGTGAAGAGAGTCAGGCCGGCCAGGATCAGGTTGTGGTGCTGAGCCATGCCCTCTGGCAGCGACGCTTCGGAGGAAAGGCCGGAATGGTCGGTCAGACCCTGACGATCAACGGACGAAACTATTCGATCGTGGGCATCATGCCCGACCGTTTTCGATTTGGACGCGAGCGCGGGAACGAGATCGAAATCTATGCACCGATTGTATTCACGCCGCAACAACTCGCTCCTGAAAGTTGGACGAATGAGTTCCTCCAGGTGTTCGGGCGACTGAAGAGCGGTGTGTCGCTGGAACAAGCTCAGTCCGAAATGGACTCCATCGTCAAACAGCTTGAAACCCGATTTGGCCGCGAATCTCCGTTTCGGCTTCCTTTGCGTTGGTACACCGAAACCATCGTCGGCGATATACGTCCAGCTCTGCTCGTGCTATTGGGCGCCGTCGGATTCGTCCTTTTGATCGCATGTGCAAACGTTGCCAATCTCTTGTTGGCGCGTGCTGCGGGTCGTGAGAGGGAGATCGCGATCCGTACGACGGTTGGCGCCGGCTGGAATCGAATTGTTCGTCAACTCTTCACGGAAGGGCTTGTGCTGGCGTTTGCCGGCGGAGTCGCCGGTCTGGTCGTTGCTTACTGGGGCGTAAAGTCGTTGGCGGTCCTGACTGAGGGGACGCTTCCACAGGCTGCTGACCTTCGCGTCGATACCCGCGTGCTGTTGTTTACTTTCGCAGTTTCCATCGTCACCGGTGTGGTTTTTGGATTGGTTCCGGCATTTCGTGCGCGAAACCAGGATTTGCACGACACGTTGAAGGAAGGCGGCCGTGCCATCAGCGGAACAGGGAGGCGATTCCGAAGTGTACTGGTGATTTCCGAGATTGCAATTGCACTGATCCTTCTGGTCGGCGCCGGCTTGCTGATCCAGAGTTTTCGACGCGTGCAGCAGGTCAATCCCGGCTTCCGCGCCGAGAATCTCCTCGTCATGCAATTGTCTCTACCGGCCTTTAAATATCCCAATCCGCCAGCCGTTCAAGCTTTCTATAGTCAAACGCTGGAATCTATACGGGCGCTACCCGGTGTGGCTTCGGCTGCCGCCATCTCGAGTTTGCCCTTAAGCGGCACGGTTCAAAGCGGAAGTTTTGGAATTGAAGGCCGGCAGGTGCCACCCGACCAGCCGGCTCCGCATGGCGATCGTTGGGTCGCGTCCGACCGATATTTCGAGACTATGCAGATCCCGCTTCGCGAAGGCCGCCTCTTTAACGAAAACGACAAGATGGATTCGTCGCCCGTGGTTATCGTGGACGAAGCGTTGGCGCGAAAGTATTGGCCGAATGAAAGCGCAGTTGGAAAGCGAATTTCGTTTGGGAATGCGATGAGGGAAATCGTTGGAGTCGTAGGACATGTCAAACATATTTCTCTGGATGGTACTCAGGATCGCGTCCAGTATTACGCCGCGATCCGTCAGGCCGGCACAAGTGGCTTCTATCTCGTGATGCGAACGACTGGCGAGCCTGCACAACTTGCCGGTTCGGTGCGCGGCGCCATTCGATCGGTGGATAAGGATCTGCCGGTGTTCCGCGTCACCGACATGGAACAACTCGTTGCAAATTCAATGGCACAGCGCCGCCTATCAACTGTGCTGCTAGCGATCTTCGCCGCGGTTGCCATTTCATTGGCAACGATAGGGCTCTACGGATTGATGTCGTATTCCGTCACACAGCGAACCCATGAAATCGGAATCCGGATCGCAATTGGCGCAGGTCGAAGCGATGTCGTCCGAATGGTTGTGGGACAGGGCATCATTCTGGTCGGCTTCGGCCTGGTTGCCGGCTTGCTCGGGGCGTTTGCGCTCACCCGGCTGATGACAACCCTGCTCTTCGGTGTGAGTGCGACCGAACCTCTAGTCTTTGCAGCGGTTTCCGGCATATTAGTGGCCGCCGCAGTGGTCGCTGCCTGGGTTCCCGCGCGTCGCGCCACGCGAGTGGATCCAATTATTGCCCTGCGTTACGAATAACAGGGCACACTGTAGCGGCGGTCATGGCCGCCGCTACAATACGATTCTGCCCTTGTGCTTTTCGCACGTCCTGTGGTTTTCTTTCCAGACTGATTATGTTGTTCCTCCTTGGTCTGACGTTGTTTCTAAGCGCCTTCCTTCTATTTTGCTCCGAACCGATGATCGGCAAAATGGTCCTTCCGATTCTCGGTGGATCCGCATCCGTTTGGACAACCTGTGTTTTGTTCTTCCAAACCATGCTGCTCGTGGGCTACGTCTACACGCATCTGTTGGGAAGGCTGAAGCGTGTTCGTGATCAGATTGTCGTGCACTCTGTTCTGATGCTCGTTGCCTTGGCTTTTCTACCGATACGGCTGGGCGCCATTTCGGGTCAGCCGTCGGAATCGCCCGTCACCTGGCTGATGCAGAATCTATTGATATCGCTGGGTGTGCCTTTCGCAGTGATCTCGGCGACTGCGCCTCTTCTTCAGAACTGGCTGGCGCGGACACCGTTGGCTTCCGGTCGCGATCCGTACTTCCTATATGCAGCGAGTAACGCCGGAAGTTTGCTGGCCTTGTTGCTATACCCGATCGTTGTAGAGCCTCGATACGGCGTGAGTGAGCAGAGCCGTCTTTGGCTGAATGGTTACGGGATCCTCCTTGCTTTGGTAGCTTTTTCGGCCGTGCTCATCTGGAGAGAGTCCAGGTACATCAAGAAAAGTGAGGATGTTGGGACTGACGAGACG
>Ga0137427_10000145_pt1 | contig 39047 bp, 51 predicted proteins | sample EasRivERMZT700_2_FD_102309 | JGI IMG/M metagenome (GOLD analysis project Ga0137427, IMG submission 102309) | Soil microbial communities from meander-bound floodplain in the East River, Colorado, USA - East River MetaG ERMZT700_2 | ecosystem: Environmental > Terrestrial > Soil > Floodplain ...
GACCGGCGCCGCGACCGGCGCCGCGACCCACGCCGCGACCGACGACGCGACCGACGACGCGACCGACGACGCGACCGACGCCGCGACCGGCGCCGCGACCCACGCCGCGACCGACGACGCGACCGACGACGCGACCGACGCCGCGACCTACGCCGCGTCCGGCGCCGCGACCTACGCCGCGACCTACGCCGCGACCCGCGCCGCGACCTACACCGCGACCGGCGCCGCGACCCGCGACGCGACCGGCGCCGCGACCCACGCCGCGACCGACGCCGCGACCCACGCCGCGACCCGCGACGCGACCTACACCGCGACCGACGCCGCGACCTACACCGCGATCACGCGGGTTGTGTTCTTCCTGGTTCGCTCGTGCGCCAACGTGTATCGCGGCTACCAGGGGGGTAACCAGTGGTCCGCCTACGACGGGTTTCTGTCGTTCTTCAGGCATGTCGCCAAGCTCGATATCGACTATTCGAGCTGGAAGCACTGGGAGACGTTGTCGGAGCATTCCGGCCCGCGGTACGTGTTTGCCGACTTCTGCATTATCTCCGACCGGCCGGAAACGCTGCTCATTGATGAGCAGAACCGACCGCACTGCGAAAGCGGCCCGTCGCACAAGTGGCGCGACGGATGGGAGCTTTTCTATTGGCACGGTCTTCGGGTACCGGCGAAGTGGATCACAGATAAGGACAACGTGCGGCCAGAAGAGGTGCTGCAATGGGGCAACATCGAGCAGCGCCGCGCCGGCTGCGAGAGCATCGGCTGGAAGCGCATTCTTGCTGAGCTCAACGCGACCGTTGTGCAGGAGGACCCGAATCCGCAGTTTGGCACTCTGATCAAAGTGGATCTGCCCGATGCGGCGGGGAGCCTGTTTCTCAAGGCCCGCTGCGCGACGGGGCGAGACTTCGCGCTGCCCATGCCCGCTCACATCAAGACAGCGTGCGAGGGCGGCGCGTGGTCGTACGGGCTGACGGAGGACGAATACAGGAAGCTCGAGGTGCGCACGTGAACGCCCACGACCCCTACTCGCTACAGTGCACGATCTGTGGCGTGAGTGAGGTCGCGATCGAGGCTCGTCGATACGAAGGCGGCATTCTCTGCGTCCCTGACCTTGTCCTCACGGTGAAGCCATGAGGGCGCAGGAGGTGGCGCGGCTCGAGCAGGAGGTGGCGTGGCGACAGGCGCAGATCGAGGGGCGACTGCGATGACCTGGTTCAAGGTTGACGACAAGCTTTCGTTCCACGCGAAGGTCGTTCGGGCCGGCAACCCAGCCATGGGGGCATGGGTCCGGATAGGGGCATGGTGCGCCGAACGCGAGTCGGACGGGATCATCCCCATCGAGGTGGCTGGCCTCATGGCCAGCATCGAGGAGCTCGCACGCCTGACCGAGGTGGGCTTTCTCTCCAAGCATCCGGGTGGATACGAGCTTCACGACTTTCTCAAGTACAACCCCTCCCATGCTGAGCTCGAAGCCAAGCGGACGCAGTGGGTTGAGAAGCGTCACAACAGAGCGTCTCGGGGAGCGTCTCCCATAGCGTCTCCGGGGGCGTCTACTGGAGACGCTCGAGAGCGTCCGGGATCGGGCACGGGATCTGGATCTTCTGATCCAGAGACAGAATCTCCAGAACGTGACTGTCACCGCGCGAGCTCGGCGCGGCTGAAGTCCGTCCCCCCCCCGCCGCCAGAGTCGGTCGAGCCCGAGGAGCCAGCCAAGCCTGAGTCCGGCTACGACCTGGCGAAGCGCGTGTTCGCGGAGGAATGGCAGGCGAAGTACCGCGAGCCGTACAATTTCGATTTCGTTGACGCCGGCCCGGAAAGCGAGAACCGCGTGCTCCAGGGGCTCGGCGGCAAGGCGAAAGAGCGCGGCGAAGAAGCCGAACGGTGGTTGCGCCACGTGGTCAAGACGTACCTGCGGGACCACGGCCACAGGGACTTTCTCGTCGGCGCGCGACATGCGGCGAAGTACATCCGGAAGAGCTGGCAGAGCTACGGCAACCCGCCGACGGCCAAGCCCCGAGTAGCGCCTGTCCGACCTGCCGAGCCGGTGGCGCCGGCACTCTCCGCGGCGGAGCTCGCAGCAAAACTTGGGTCGATGGGCATTGGCAAGATTGGAGCCGTCCGATGACCGGTCAGCAAGTCATGGCGAGAATCCGCGAGCGCGATGACGGGGAGATCCTCTCCCTCATCAAACGCCTCGCTAAGGCCCACCACGTGACCGTAGACGAGCTTTTGGGGGGCGACCGCAGGAGAGGGCCAATGGACGCCCGCGCGGCCCTCTGGGAGGCGATGGAGGCCACGGGGCATTGGTCGTCAGAACGACTCGGCGAACTCTTCGGCAGGCCAGGGTCAAGCGTACGGTGGGCCACCAAGCGCCGACGAAAGCGACTCGCCAATCAACAAGTTGTTGGTAAAGCGTGGCAAAGCTGTGTCCAACCGATAGAGCAGCCTTTGCCGACGAAGGAGGTCGCTTGAGCCCCTCCGACGTAGCCGCGCACAGAATCCGCGACGTGATAGTCGAGCTGGATCTGGGGGTAAACGACGCTTGGCTGGCCGTTGTGCAGTGCTGCGCTAGCGTTGCTGTTGGCTGTGGCATGACGCTAGAGGAAACGCTGCATCGGGTAGCGAAAGCGTACGCGTTCATGGAGAAAGAATACGCCAAGGCCGAAGCCGAGGGGGAGTCGTGAGCGAAACCAAGCTCGTCTCCGCCATCCTCGACGCTGTTGCCCCAGCGCTGTTGCTCGTCGCTCTGAACGCCCTTCGCGTCTTTCACCTCGAGCGCCAAGAAGCGACCGTCGACGCACGCGATGATGGATGCGCTCGCCGCAGAGCCTGGCGTCGTCGCGTGGCGCAACAGCGTCGGCGCTCGCGGGCATCGCCGCTTCGGTCTTGGCGTCGGGTCAGCCGACTCCACGGCGGTCACTACGTCATCGTGCGGTCGGTCGCTGCTGCGAGAAAGGCCGTGGCGTGGGCTCGACAGCGTGTGGAATGGACACGACAGCCACCGCGCGATCCAGCCGCCAATTCTGCTACGTTGTCAAGGTCATCCGAGGTCAAATCGCGTATGGTCACGCGAAGGAGGTAGGGATGTTCAAGTATTGCATCGGAACTCCTGTGAGGGTTGGCGGCAGCGATGCCATCGCTGAGGTTGCCGAACAGCACACATTCGACCACTCCGCGCATTACCTCGTCAGAATGCCAAGCGGTTCAGCCTGCATCTACCGCGAGAGCGAGCTGTCACTACCACCCAAGGGATTGTGGCCGGTGTCGTTCCCATGGCAAGAGAAGCGGGCAGACTCTCCGGGGGCCCCAGCCCACACCTCCCCCCGTGCGAGCACAGAGCCGTCCTGCGAGCACGGCCTGGTAGCGTCGCAGCTCAAGCGCGAGCTGGAGAACCTGAAGCGCTAGAAGACTTCAAGGCTAGCGTGTTTCGCGTTCAATCGTGGCAGTGGTTTCGTGGGGCTACCTCATGACCCCCGCCGAGCGCACCGACCACAAGGAGCGTTCGCCTCACCACGCGCGCGCGATGGGACTGAGCGTGCGCCAGCCGTGGGCGTCGCTGATTGCGAGCGGGCGGAAGACGGTGGAGCTGCGCTCGTGGCAGACCGTGCACCGCGGCACGCTTGTAATCTGCTCGTCGCTCGCAATGTGGCCTGGCACTGACTTTGAGATTGGACCTCGTGGAGTCACGGTCTGCACGGTGGAATTGGTGGACGTGCGTGCAGTGCGAGACGAAGACGCAACGGCGGCTTGCTGCTCATGTGATGGGTTTCGCTTTGCGTGGGTGCTTCGTGCTGCGACTCCGACGGAGCATCTGCCTGTGCGCGGGAGGCTTGGGTTGTGGCCATGGAGCTGACGTTCGAATTGCTCGGGGCCGGGGATTACGAGCGAGCCAAGAAGGTTCTGGATCGAGCCAAACATCCCGGGTTCGTTGGCAGGGAGCTGTTTTTTCGGTGTGCAACCAATGGTGGTTGCATCGTGGCGGTGCGCGCGGGGCAGGATGTGGGTGTGGCGCTGGTGACAAAGGGAAAGTTACAAGCGCTATCGGTTGTGCAAGATGCACAGGGCGGAGGTGTGGGTAGGGCGCTGATGGGCCGGACTCGGCCGAAGTTCGTGAATGCGATCGGCGAGAAGATCGGCTGGTTTGAAAAACTCGGTTACAAATGCGTCGGCGCTCCACGCGTCGGCGCAAACGGCAAACATTCGACGCAGCTGCTGGAACTTGTGGAGCCGGAGAAACTTTCCGGCTCGCCGCCAGCGGCAAAAGATACGCCGACAGAGCCTGCAAAGCCGCCGAATAGACTGACCGCGGACGAGCAGGTCGACCATATCGTCAAGCTGATGGTGACGCGCGAGTGGCGGGCCGGGGCGTCGCACAAGGAATTGGCAAGCGCATGGGGATGCCACCCACGGACCGTGGGTGATCGAGCCATCATCGCGAGCGGCATTCTTGCTCGCACCGGTGGCCCATTGGAGCAGTGGGTGGAATCGAAGATGCGCGCACTCGACGAGCTAGAAACGCAAGCGGCCAGCGATGGCAATGTCATTGCCGCAATCAAGGCGATCCAGCTGCAGATGGATATCCGCGGCGTAACATCGACACGCAGGCAGAAGGACGACAAGCCGGCAGAACACGACGACGAATATGCCAAGCTGTCGAAAGAGGAACGCATCGTTCGTCTAAAGGCGGCGCTGGCCGAGGAGATGGCGGTAGAGGACGGCAGCAATGGGATGCACTGATTGGCGCCGACTGCGGTTGCTTAGACTACATACACAAGGCTGGCCACAGATGCGCCGACGGACCGCCGTTCAGGTTCACCAAGCTGGCGCGGGGGAAGGAGAAAACCATGATGATCAAAATTGCAGCGGTAACGGTAGACGATAAGCCAGGGTTCAACGCCAGCGCGCTCGACGACATGAGCGACATCCTCGGCCTGTCCGAGAGTGAGCCCGACAACGAGCCGCGCACGTTCGAGAAGTTGCTCAGACGTGTAGGCAAGCGCATCGACGACGCGCGGGCCGCGAACGTGAAGGGGATAGCGGATGATGACGCAAGGAGAAGCAACCATGAAAAAGCGCAAACCCAAAAAGCCTTGCTAGGCGGCGGGAAGTACACCGTCGAGGAGGTGTGGGCGCTCGCTGGCTCGGTGCTCGGCCAGGACGAGACCAGGGGGAAACGCTGATGGGCTATCGACTCAGGTTCTTCGCCGCGGCCGTGCTAGCGTCGCTGGCACGTAAGATCAACCGCGATGCGCTCAAGGCCGTGGCCGATGACGATTGGTGGTACTCATGAAACTCTCGCGCGTCTGGCTCGACTTCGACTTCACGCACCCTCTGCTCGACGGCTCTCGCTCCCAGCTGTCAGAGGACGACTGCGCAGAGATGGGTGCGGCCGGCATGCGCTACGACCCAGCGACGCATAGCCTCATAATCGGAGAGAACCTCCACGGCATCGCGTGGAGCCGGGTGATACAATGGGAGGCGCTGGACATCCAACTTGTGTGCGGCGATTGCTCGAAGACGTTCAAAACAGCCCAGGCCCTCGGCTCCCACAGGCAATTCTGCAAGGGCAAGAAAGAGACGGCAGCGTAATGCTGAAAGTTGGAGACGAATACGTTGCGTGTTTCGTTACCGGCGACAGCTTCTCCAATCCTGGGCGCCTAGTTCTGACAGCAACGGTGGCCGTCGAGGCGCTTGATGCTGGTGGCGCCTTGCTTAGGCTGAGGGACGAGGCCAACGCGCTATCGCTACGTGAGGCTGCCTACGAGGTGCGGATACCGGGCACATTCATCGCTGGTCAGATGACGGCGAAGTTGACCGGCAGCGTGCGTATCGAATGGTTTGTGCATCCGAAGGCGTGTGGAAACTGCGGCAGAGACGGCGGCGAGCTTATGGTCAATGGTCAAGGCGGCGACAGTTTCTACGCATGCGCTGTATGCCAGGCGTGCGAAACCTGCGGCGGCGCCGGCTGGTACTACGACGACTGCGGACGCTGCTCGGTCGGCTGTGAGGAGTGCGCCGAACGACAGCGTCATCAGCGGCTTTGAATGTCGACCGCAGCGCTGCTCAGGGCTCACGATCGCATGCGGCCACGGCGGCGCTGGCTCGATGGCCTCTTCCCGAAGCAACGTGAGTTTGTAGACGACCCCGCGAAGGAAAAGGCGGCGTTAAAGGGTCGGCGCGGAGGGGGGACGTGGGCGGGCGCCGTGGGGCTCTACGACAAGGCGCGCGAGGTGCGTTGCCAATGCCCCTACATCGCCCTGTCCGCGGTGCAGGCGAGGCGAATCATGTGGCCGGTCGTGAAGGAGGTAAACGACCGATATCGGCTCGGGATGAAGATGAACGACCACGAGCTGATCGCCGAGGTCCCAGAGACGGGCAGTCAGATCTTCCTCGTTGGGGGCGACGACATGCGCAAGGTCGAGGCGCTCCGCGGGGGCAAGTACGGCCGCGTGGTCATCGACGAGCCCGGCAGCTTCCCGAAGACGCTGCTTCGGTACATGTCCGACGACGTACTCGACGCGGCACTGCTCGACCTCGACGGGGACAAATGGCTCATCGGCTCCCCCAACGCGGCGTGCGTGGGGCACTTTCACGACCTTACCACCGGGAAAAACCCTGAGGTCCAGAAGATACCCACGTACCACTGGACGGTGCTGGATAACCCCTTCATCCCCCACGCCGCCGAGTGGCTGAAGCGCAAGCGGGAATCGAAGAAGTGGGCGGCCGATAACCCCGTCTACCTGCGCGAATACATGGCGCAGTGGATTCGGGACGTCTCGTCGCTGGTATTCCGGTTCGACCGGGCCCGCCACATGGTCAACGCCGTGCCTCAGGGGCTCGCTGGCGTCGTCGGCGTCGACTTGGGCAGCTCGGCCAAGGTTGAGTCGATGGCCTTCTCCACGCTCTTCTGGGAGCGGTACAGCAAGGTCGTTACCATCGCCCGGGCCACCAAGCACAAGGACATGGCGCCGAGCGATGGGGCCGATCACCTTCGCGCCCTGTTCGCTGAGTTCCCCGCGCTCCGCTACGCCGTCGTCGACGAAGGGGGGCTCGGCAAGGGCTACACGTCCGAGTGGAGGCGCCGACACAGCCTCGCCGTGGTCGCTGCGCAGAAGACAGAGCGAAACGCCTACATCGAGAACATGAACGACGCCTTTGACGACGATCTGATTAAACTCTACGAGCCGGACACCAGACCGCTCGTCGACGAGCTCGAGCTGGCCCAGTGGGACGAAGACCGCAAGGACATCGACGACCGGTTTCTCTGCCACAGCATCGATGCGAGTCTGTACGGCTGGCGCGATTGCCACGCCTGGGGGGAGCCGACCGCGCCGGCAGACAAGCCGCAGAAGGGTACGCCGGAGTACGACGACATGATCCGGCTGAAGGAGCGCGAGGAGTCGATGGCCCGCGTTCGCAAGGCCCGCGAGCAGAGGCTGCGGGCGTCAATGCACGGACGCTGGGCTCGGTGAGCAAGAAAGGACAGACACGAGAATGAACCCGGTACCACAGAACGAATGCGCGCGGTGCGGCAAACCCGCCCCCGGTGAGCTCGGCGGACGCGTCGCCATCATGTCACCAAAGCAGCAATTTACGTACAAGTTCACGTTCTGCGAGCCGTGCATGGACGTGCTGCACGCGAAGCTGGGAGAGCTCATCGGCAAGTTCTGCAATGAGGTGCAGCTACCGAAGCCAGCGCAACTTGCGCCGCCGACACCGCTCGCAGCGCCAGGCCGTCCTCACGGCTAAGACACGTTCAAACCAGCGGCGCCGAACGCGCGCCATGTGACCACCGCATAGGCAATGCATCGGGCGGCAGCATAGCCGACCCGTCGACGCTCGACACCCTCGTAGACCCTTAGCTCCTAGCCGCTCGTAGCGCCACGTAGTGTATGGCTCGTGGCACGCCGAATCGAGCCCAGCCTCTGGCACGAGCTCCGGGACGATAAGTGCGCCTCTGCTGTCACCGCGACGTGCCAGAGCCTCGACAAGACGCAGAGCCCTCGGCGCCTGCGCGTTGTCCGCAACCATTCGCTTTACGAAGGGCGCCCGCTAGCTGGGCTAGATCCCGCGGCGTACTTCACGCGTGACGAGCTCATTCACGAGGACTTCGAATCGCTACGGGTGAACCTCGCCCGGATGCTGGTCAACGCGGCGCACGCGAAGATCGCAGGCAAGCAGAAGCCAAAGACCCAATTCGTGGTCAATGACGGCGATTGGTCCACGAAGCGCAAGGCAAAGAAGATCGAGCGCATCAACGAGGGCATCATGCTCGCGCGCCAGGGCCCCTCCAGCGACGCGTGGGAGGAGTGCCTCAAGGCGCAGCTCTTCGCCATGGTCGGCGACTTGGGGGCCGTGAAGACCACCGCGAATGTGGCCGAGAAGCGGATCGACATCCGCGCCATTCCAGGCTGGCAGCTGCTCGTTGACCCCGTCGACGCCATGGGAGGGCAGCCGCTCTCTCTGTTCCACGTCTACCCCGCCGACAAGTTCAAGCTGGCCGACGAGTCGCCATCGAAGTTCAGGGACGGCATCATCGATTCGGCCGACCTATCCGATGAGCCCGGCTGGGCTGCCGTGTTTGGCCGCACGAGCGACGTATCGCGCGTGTGCCTCGTGCGTGAGGCTTGGCGGCTTCAGATCTCAGAACGCACCAAGGGACGGCACGCCATCATCGTCGGCAAAGAGGATCTCGCAGACGGGGAAGCCTACGAACGCGACTTCTTCCCCTTCGAGTTCTACGTGTGGGAGCAGTGGCTTCAAGGCATCTACGGCACCTCGATTGTCGATAACGTCTACCAGCTGACGATGGAGGCAAACGCCTCGATCGAGCGCATGAGCAACGCCGAGCGCGTCGGCTCCAATCAGATGGTCTTTATCGAGGAGGACACCGTCAAGAAAGAGGGCCTCGAAAGCAACATCGCGAAGACCATTGTGGAGTACCAGAAGGGCGCTCAGCCGCCGGTATTCAACACGCCGAACGCCATCAGCGCATCCACCGTCCAATGGTGGCAGCTGCTCATCAGCACGGGGCACGACGTTTCTGGCGTATCCGAGATGGCCGCAACGGGCGAAAAGCAGCCCGGGGTCAACTCCGGGACCGCAATGCGCACGCTTTCGCTCCTCGGCACCGAACGGTTTGCGGTCCAGTGGCAGGCCTACGAGCGCCGCACGGCAGTCGGTCAGGCGCGGCAGAACATGGCGTGTCTGCGCGAACTCATCGCCGAAGTGCCCGACTACAAGGTCAAGCTCCACGGCGGTGACATGCCGGAAGCGCTGAAGGCGTCCGACCTCATGCTCGACGAAGACATGTACGTTATCCAGCCATATCCGGTGAGCGGCGTAGTCAATACGCCTGCCGACCGGCAATCGCTTGGAGACGAACTCTATTCGCAGCAGATCATCGGCCCCACGGCGCGAGCGGAGATCTACAGGTCGAAGGACCCCGAAAGCGCCATCTCCGCCACGAACAAGTGGGAACAGCTCATCAGCAAATATATCGAGAGCTGGCTCGACGCGACGAAGGAATCCGAGCAGCGCGGGGCCGAGGGCGATCCGAAGGCGTTCAGGTACCGGCCCCCCATCAAGTGGATGCCGCTCGCCGACGTGATCGTGCAGGTCGCTCGAGCTTGGGCCGATGCCGAGATGGAGAACTGCCCCGACTATAACCAGCAATTCTTCGTCCGGTTCATGGGCGATTGCGATCGCTACATCGAAGACATGGCGGCAAAGCAGGCCGCGCAGCAAGCGGCAATGGCTCCGCCGCCGCAGGCAATGGGCGTGATGCCGCCAATGGCCCCGGCGCCGATGGGCGCGCCCGCGGGCGAGGTCCTACAATGAGGTACCGCCCCTACATGTTTCTGCTCTCGTTTCACCGGGCCGACTTCGACTTGGCCATGGCCGGCATCTGTCGCCGTTGGGGGCTCATCGGGAGATTGCACTATGGCTGAAGAGACGACCCAAGCGACTACGGCCGCGCCTGGAGCAGACACGGCAGCCGTTGCGGCGAAAGCTCAGGCCGCGAAGGACAAGGCGTCCGCCGAGAAGTGGGGCGCCGTCGCAGCCAAGTCGCTCGGCGTCGACACGGGCGCGGACACCGAGGCCGTCGAGGCGCCCGCGTCGGGCGAGAAGCCGCGCGGCAAGAATGGCCAGTTTCTGCCCGAGAAGGGCAAAGCGAAGGAGAAGACCGATGGCAAAAAGACCGAAGCCAAAGCCGCGCCCGAAGCCGCGGCCGCCGTATCAAAGCTAGGGGGCAAAGATGCCAAAGAGCCTGGGGGGAATGAAGCTGAAGGAGTGGGCGGAAAAGACCTACCAGGCGGCAAAGAAGGAGAGAGCGGAGAAGCTACTGCGGCCGGTGTCCCCGAGTTCTCTGGAGGACTCGGTAAAGCCAAGCGACTCGCCCGAGAAGGCGACATCGCCGGCGCGCTGAAGCTCATCGACCTGGATCTCGACAAGATTCCGGGCGGGGTGTGGGCGTCGCTGCGCAAGTTTCACCACGAAGAGAAGGCCAAGGTCCACAAGCGCGAGTCGGACGTTATCGCCGCGCACCAAAAGGTCCAGAGCGAGGCCCGCGAGCTCGTGGCGCAGCTGCGCCCGTTCGCAGAGGCAGACGCCGCGCTCAAGGCTGGCGACGAAGACCGCGTCTTCGAGATCATCTTCGGCAAGTCCGTCGACGAATGGCAGCGCGGGCGGCTGGCCAAGATGCACCGTGGCGACCTATCGAAGGACCCTGCCGTCTCCGACCTGACACGCCGCCTCGATGCTGAGCGCCTGGAGCGCCAGAAGCTCGAGAAGCGCCTCGAGGAGCGCGACCAGGCCGCCGCAGAGCGTGACCGCAAGGCCGCTGCCGACGCCGCCGGCGCCAAGTACCGCGATGACCTTACCGAGCGCATGGCTGGCAGCGGCGACGAGCGATTGGCCGCCGCCGCCGAGCACCCGTGGTTCATCAAGATGGTCCACGACGAGCGGCTGAAGCATTACCGCTACGACGAAACAACCGACACCGAGGATTGCATCTCCGAAGAGGAGGCGATCGAGGCGGTGTACGATCCCGAGCGGCTCACCGCTGCTCAGTGGAAACAACTCACCGGCGGGCTTGACCCGACCGTGGAACGTGACCCCAGCACGATAACTCGGGTGGCAACCGACCGTCGCGTGAACGACGTGAAGCGGGTCGCGAAAGCGCCCACCTCTCTCTCTCGTTCTGCGACTGTGGAGGCTGCGCCCGAACGCAGGCGGTCCGATAAGGAGTCGCTGGCCCATTGGTCAGGGATTGCCCAGAAGCTCGCCCAGCAAGGGAAGTAATCGCATAGCCGACACGGTCATTGGAGTTCCCAATGGTCGGATCAACGGTGGAAGCCCTCGCGGCTTTCTATAAAGAACGCTACATCGACGACAACGGGAAGGTGCCCGAGCTCCTTCTCAAAGACAACGTATTCCTCGACATCATCGGCACGTCTGAAGAGGGCGACGGTACCGGCAAGTACCTCGTGGCTCCCTTCGTCGACCAGCGCCCGCAAGGACACGCGGCAACTCGCGCGGCTGCTCAGGCTGGAGCTGCAACGGCCAATGGTGGCAATCTCAACGGCGACGCGTGGATCATCCCCTGGGGTGACTACAAGTCGAGCGTCTACATCGGCCACAAGGCGATGGTCCTGTCGAAGAACCGCATGGGCGCGTTCTTTCAAGACAGAGCCAAGGAAACCGACCTGCTCATCGAAGGCGTTGGCACGTACTTCGAGTCGCTGCTTCTCGGTGACGAGGGTCACTCGGTGTCACCCGGCGGATTCACCATCTCGACCGGCGTGTGCACGATGGTCAATAAGCAAGACATCGTCCACATCGAGAAGGGCATGCTACTTCAGGCGTCAGCCAACAACGGCACGCTCACGACGGATGCACTGCTAGGCTCGGGGTCGATCGGGTACGTCTTCGCGGTCAATCGCAACGCGGGAACGTTCACGGTGGCGACGTCCGATGCCCTCGCCGTGGCTCTCACGGCCGGCACGCCTTCGGGCTGGACGGGCACCATGTTCGCATTCCGCAATGCCGACTTCGGCGGAACGACCACGCCGAACTTCATCGTCAACACGCTAGGCGAATACGTTCCCCTGCTCGACCCGACGGACACGCTCAACGGCGTGGATCGCTCTCTCGACCCGATGATGCGCGGCGGCGTGCGTCTGACGGCCGCAGAGGTGGCGGGGCTCGGCACGAGGGACCGTATCGTCAAACTGGTCACGCGGATGAAGTCTCGCGCCGGCTCGAAGCCGACGAAGATTCTCATTCACGATGAGCAGTGGGCGGGGCTCGCCAACGAGCTCGAGGCGCGCGGCATCAGAAACCTCGGGGAGCCGGCGAAGGCCGGAATCTTCTCCTTCCCGGCGCTCAAGATGTCGACCACCGCGGGGATGATCGAGGTGTTCTCCTCGAACAAGGTGCGGCCGGATACGTGCTGGGCCTTCAAGCCCGACGCGATCCACTTCCGCACGGCGAGCGGATTCCCCGAGACGATGGCGGGCGATGGCAACACCATCCTGCGCAAGTCGGAGGAGGACACGTACGAGCTGCGGCTTGTCGTGATCCCGGCCTTCTACGTCTACAACCCGAAGGAAGTGGGACGTTGCCCGCTTCTGATGACGGGGCTTTAACATGAGCCTCGCGGGAATGGTCAACGGGAAGGACCTTGGCCGCATCGGCACCACCGATACGGTCAAGTGGACCTGCGAGGTGCCCATCGGGGCATCAGGGGCCACGGGTACGCTCGTGTTCGGCCCCAACGGGATCGTCATCGCCAAGACGGGCACTGGCATCTACGGCATCACCGTGGCGCCTGTATGCCCTGCCGGGCGGGGACGGTGGCGCTTCGGAGTCTATTCGCCGCTGCTCACTGTCGACAACGCAGTGGTGACGGCGCAAGACAACGCGGCCGGCACGGCGACGATAACGACCGTCAAGGGCGGCGCAGCTGCGGAGCCAGCATCCGGAGACAAGATCTGGATCTACTTCGAAGGGGAGCCGCGCTGATGGGCCCCATGGGCAAGGCGCTGGGCATGGGCTCGAAACCCATGCTCGGCTCCGACGAAGAGGAAGGCGATTCCTACGAGTCGCCGATGGCGGAGGAAGAGGAGACGGCCAGCACGTTGCCTGCAGGCTTCGAAGCCGCCTTCGACGAATACACCGAGGCCCCATCGGCGCAGGGCCTCTACGACCTGATCGAGCTGTGCAAGTCCGGCGGCGACGACGAGAAGCCAGGCGGCCTTGCGCTGATTCTTGGCGGAAAGGGAAAGAAACCATGAGCCCTCGAGACATGGCGAGACGGGCGGACTATGTCCACCGGGTCGCCGTAGCGGCAATGACGACAGAGGAGCGAGGCGCACGAGGCAGAGCACCGCGCCGATGTCGCCAAGCAGAAGCGTTTCGCCGACGTGAGAGCCGGCGGGACCATCGGCAAGGCGCACGCTGCCAGCGAGGCACCGCCAGAAGTGCCGGCGGGCAACCCCTTCGTTGGGGCTCGGCGCGTGATCGAGGAGCACGAGGGTCCTGGCTTGGCGGTGGCTGTGCCGGCGAAGCGTAGTCATCACCGAAAGGACGAGTAGGGGCGATGGCGCGCGCGCGGACCTTGCTGCAGCTGCGGACCCGAATACGGGCCCTTGCAGACTGCGAGCCGGAGACGAACGCGCGCCATCCTACGTCGCAGCTCAACACGTGGATCAACGAGAGCTGGCAGGCGCTCCGCGCCATGGTCACCGACAAGGGAGATCTTCTCTACGTCAAGAACGTCTCGACGTCGACCGGCGTTGGCCCGGACACGGGCAAGTCCTACGGCCTCTTGGCGCTTCCGGTTACGGCGGTGCGGATTCACGCGATCGACATCACCGTCGCACCGAACGACGTGCGCGAGCTCACGCCGACGACGTTCAACGCACGCAACGAATATTCGGTCTACGGCGTCATTGCCGACGTGCCCATCCACTTCGCCGTCTTCAACATCGGCGAGGAGAGCGGCGCGACTGTTGGCAATGGATGGATCGCGCTCATGCCAGCGCCGGACAGGCCCTTCCCTGTGACAATCTATTACCTACCCGCGTGGACGGATGTCACCAACGATGCGTTCGTGTTCGACGGCTTCGAGGGGTGGGACGACTGGGTAGCGCACGACGTTGTCATGAAGTGCGCAGAGCGCGACAACGACATGCAAAACGTGGCGCAGATCGCCATGCAGATGAAGGCGGAATCCGAGAAGCGTGTGCTTTCGGCGTGCTCATCGATGCAGCGCGTAGCGCCGTCGTACGGGCGTGACACGGCGCGCTCGCAGCGCCGTGGCCGCTGGCGGGGGGAGTGGTAATGCCGTCCACCGACCCTAACAGACTTTCTGCCAAACTTGTCGAGCTCGGCGAGTACGGGAAGAGCACGGGGCGGGAGATCCGCGCGCTAGAGCGCAACGTGGCCGACGCAGTAAAGCGCATCACTGACTATTGCAACGACGTGCTGACCGCTGCGCTTGCGGTCGTAGGTGGGCGGTCGCCGCTGCTCGTCCTTGCGGCCAAGTCGGGCACGTTCGCGCTCCTCGGCGGTAGCAGCGTCATTCCCATCAACCTGGTCGACACTTCAGCCATCGCGAGCACGGTCACCCTGCCGCCTCTCGCCGCTGGGAGGAACGTCATCGTCAAAGACGCCACATTCAATGCTGCCGTCAACAGTGTCACCATCTCGCCTCCCGAGGCGCTGGCGAACATCGACGGGCAGCTTGTGCCGTACGTGCTCGCAACGAACAACGGCTCCGTATGGCTCACGTGCGACGGCACGGGATGGTGGTCGGTATAGCCATGCCCGAGGTCCACGTTCCGCTGGTCGCTGGGCTCCACGAGGAGACGGATGCGAAGCTTTTGCCGCAGGGTCGGCTCATCCGCGCCGAGAACGTGCGTTTCCAAAAAGAGGGACGCATCGTCCAGCGTAATGGTTTTGTCTTCCAGAATGAAGCGGCCGACATCGCGCTGGAAGCCGAAAACGTCATCGCGAGCGCGAACTACGAAGCGGACCGAACGCTGCACTTCGTTGCCCGCGACGTGGCGCTAGCCCCGGCCAAGTGGACGCAGCGAAAGCCGGGCGGCACGTACACGGAGCCTTCAGTAGCGAGCTGCCTATCTAGCCTCGAAGCGCCGCTGCGTACGGTGGCGACGCCAACGATTCGGTTCAGCGCCATCGCGTCGGACATGGCAATCAACAACGGCCACCTGTTCGTGGTGCACAACGACTACGACGCTATCAACAATACGGACGGCGCGCTCATGTTCTCCGTGTTCGCTCGAGCGACTATGCAGCTCGTGGCGTCGGGCGTGATCGTGCCATTCGGCGAGTCGGCGTCGTCGTACTTCAATCCGAAGTGCATCGCGCTAGGTACCGATGTGCTCGTCTTCTACCTGCAAGACGACGAGATCAAGCTCTGGGTGTTCGACACGCTCACGTTGACCGGCGCCGACGTGGCCTTCAGCACCCCGATCACGACGGTGGACCCTATCCCAGGGCACCACGCCTCCTTCGACATCTGCCCATACGATTCTACGCAGGTCGCGCTGTGTTTTGAGGGCATTGTCGGAGGCATATCGGTCGGCGTGTTCGCGCAGCGCGTCGCGGCCGACGGGACCAACGCCACGTTCTTGAGCTCGGTGGCCTTTGGCGTAGAACCGAAGCAGGTTGGGATCTGCCAGTTCGCTCCGGCCAATACGTCGTTTGGCATCGGCGTCATCACGGACGGAACCGTACTTTACGCCACGTATACCAATGGCGGCGCGATCGTTGGCTCCGTGCAGACCATCGACGCGTCGGGTGACGCTGCCGGGGCGCCGCTCATGGGCTCCACGAATGAGCTTAGCGTGATGATGACGTGGGCGCGCGAGGGAACACCAGCGGGGCAGCTCGGCGCATGGGCGTTCAACGGCTGGGCCGGCGGTCCGGCGGTCTACGTGCCGTCGCTGTGGCCAATATCCAAGCCGTTCGTTTCGCCCGAGGGCGGCGTGCTTTGCTGGGCCGTCGATGAGACGCACACCCTCACGTCCGAGGGCTATTCAGCGCGCGTCCCGCCGGGGGACTACGGCACCTATCGGCTCATCGACTTGGCGACGCTGCACGCGCAGGACATCGGCTCCGGAAAAGCCATCAGCGAAGCTGTGGTAGCGCAGGAACAGGCGCTCGCCGGTAACTGGTACGTCAACGAGCCCTATGAGCAGCGCCGGCACACGGTGCTCGACACGGCCGTTACCGATACCGGATACACCGCCGACATCTTCATCACCGCGCTTCCCACGCTGGTCGGGGCGGCCACGACGGCGGGCAAGGTCGAATTCGTCGAGATCCGATCTGGCGATTATGTCGACAGGTTGATGGGGGCGAAGATCAACGGGCAGCTTTTCCTGTCCGGCGCGCGCATGCGCGAATTCGACGGCTCGCAGCTATACGAGAGTGGACTGTTCCAGGGGCCGAAAGAGTTCACGGTCGAGACCGTGTCCGGCGCTGCTGATTTCGTGGGCGAGCGGCACTATTGCGCGATCTGGAAGTGGATCGACGCGGGCGGGCGAGTCCACCGATCGCAGGTGAGCGAGGCCATTCTCTACGAGGGCATCGGCGAAAACACTGCCGCGCTTATCACCATTGCGCAGCCGCCATTCAGTGACCGCTCGGCCAACGACACCGTCACCATCTTTTGCGAAGTCTACCGCACCGTCCGCGACGGCTCGGTTTTCTTCCTGCTCAATCCGAATGAGCGGATCGTCATCACGCCTGACCTGTCGACTCGGCTCACATTCACCGACGAGCAGACGGACGACGACATCTCGGACAACGAGACGATCTACATCGGCGACGGCACCATTCTCGACAACGGCGAGCCGCCGCCGTGCAAGTACATCTGGGCCGGCGAAGACAGAATCATTTGCGGTGGGCTCGAGGAGCCTTCGCAATACGCGTTTTCGAAGAAGATCCGACCCGGAGACGCCCTTGCGTTTCCGCTGAAGGAAGAGACGGCGTTCCGAGGCAGCATCGAGGGCGACGTAACCGGCGTGGCGCAACTCGACGGCGTCTGGTTCGTCGGCTCGCGCGAGGCGATATGGGCGGTCACCGGCGACGGCCCGAACAACGAAGGGCTTGGCGAATTCACGCGGCCGCGCAAGCTGCCTTCCGATACGGGATTCTTGAACCAGCGCGCGATCTGCGAGGTGCCGCAAGGGCTCCTCTTCCAGGGTCGCTCGGACAAGATGTTCCTACTTCCGCGCGGCGGCGGGGCGCCGACGTGGGTCGGTCGCACCATCCAAGACACGCTCGCGGCGTTTCCGTTCATCGCGTGTTGCCGAGCTCTTCCGGAAGAGCACATCGCCGTCTTCCAGTGCTGGCGCTTTACCGACGGCGACGTCGATGGCGACGGCCGACTGCTCGTGTTCGATACCGATACCGGCGAATGGTCGACCGATGAGCTTTTTATCACCGAGGACGGCGCGGACCGCGAATTCAAGAGCGTCTCATCTTGGAGCGGGAAGCTGCTCTTTGATGGCCTCATCGGCGAAACAGCCGAGTGGACCGACGACGTCGACGGCTCTTCGCCGACGTGGATCACCTACGCGATCGAGACGGGAGATGTTCGGTTCTTTGGCGCCGCCGGGACGGGGCGCGTGCGGCGCGTGCATCTGCTCGGCGAGGCGCTGGTGCCCAACGTCAACATGCTTCTCGACGTCTCGCGCGACTCGGGGGCCACTTACGACACCCCGGCGGCGACGTGGGACAGCGGCAACCCGTTCGCCGACGACCGTCAATACGACCTGCCCTACGTGCGCGGCGGGAGCTTCCGGTTTCGCCTCCAGGCGACCACGTCGGACGACGAAGGAGCGCTACAGCCGGGGCAGGGCATCGCCTTGAACGCTCTCTCTTTCGAGGTTTTCCCCGAGCGCGGCCTCAAGCGGCTGCAAGCGAGCAAGAGGGCCTAATGGGCGTCGGCAGAACGATTGGCATGATAGGCGGCGGCGTGGGGGGCTTTTTCCTCGGCGGTCCGGCCGGGGCCGCACTTGGCGCAGCCGGCGGAGGGCTCCTCGGCGACCAGTTTGACGAAGATCCCGCAACGAAGTACCAGCCATCGGGGCGGATTGCCCGCGATGCGCCGCGGTATGGGGGCCTAGGTCTCAACGCTGAGGCGGACCGCGCGAGTCGGCTTGGCGCAGAGGGCGCGGCGGGCACGCGGTTTCTGGGGCGCCAGCTCGGGGCCGATGCGGCGTCGGGGCAGTACAACGCCTATCTTGGCCAACGCGGCGCGAACGACCGCGCCGCCGGCCTCTACGGCGATGCGGCGGGCGCCTACGGCCGGGCCGAGGGAAACGCTTCGGATGCGGCGGCAGCGCGCGGCGATTCCATGGCGGCCATTGGCCGGCTGCGGTCGTTCTACGAGCAGGGCCCTGGGCCGAGCGCCGCAGAGGCGCAGCTGCGCATGGGCCAAGACGCCAACGCCCGCAACGCGCTTTCGATTGCGCGCACCGGCGGTGGCTCCCCTTCGGCCGTCCGGGCCGCGCTCCGCTCGAGTGCCGTTGGCGGTGCGCAGACCAACCAGCAGGCCGGCGTTATTCGAGCCCAGGAGGCCGCCAATTGGCAGAACACGCGGCTTAACGCCATGGGCGCCGAGCAGAACGCGCTTTCGGGCGTGCGCGCGGGCGACGTTGGCATCATGGGCCAGCGGTTCGGCGCGGGCGGCACGATGCTCGGCGCGGCCGGCGGCGCTGCGAATACGGGGCTCGGCTACGGCAATCTAGGGGCTGCGTACGGCGCGCAGGGTATCCAGGGCCAGCTCGGCGCCGAGGGTATGGCGATCGGGCAGACGCAGGCCGGCGAGGCCGCGCGGCAGGGCATTCTGGGCAACCAGCTCGGTGCCGACACGAGCCGATACGGTGCCGACCGAGGCGTTTCCGTGGGCATGGCGAACATTGCCCAGCGCGACCGCGCGGCGGACATGAACATGTACGGCTCGCTCATCGGCTCCGGCGTCAACATGCTCTCCGACGTTCGCGCGAAGGAGAACATTCGCCCGGTCAGTGCTGCCAGCATCGTTGAGCGGCTGGACGCGCTGGAAGGTGGCGCGAGGCCGGCATGGCTAGATGAGCCGGAGCCTGGCCAGATCCACGAGAGGGTCGACCGTCTCCAAACGCTCAACGGTGAGCCTGGCCAGGGCATGGCCGGCGCGACCAATGACGGCATCAGCGATGCAATTCGCAGGATACCGCCAATGCGTAGGTCGACCGACCTGCGTCCGGCTGGGTCCTACGCGTGGGACTACAAGGACCCGCGCAACGGGCCTGACAACCAGGTCACGCCGATGGCTCAGGAGCTCGAGCAGACCGCGGCGGCTGGCGCCGTGAGCACCGGGCCGGACGGCATGAAACGGGTCGATCCGGCCAGGCTGACCATGACGAACACGGCGGCCATCGGCGAGCAGCAACGCCGATTGGACGAGCTGGAGGCGCTGGTGGCGAGGGCCGGGGCTGCGCCCGCCGCGTCGCGCCCGCGGCTCATCAGGGGGGAGCGATACTGAATGGCCCTCGTTCGCTTCGACCAGGACCCCGAGCTTCAGCCTGGCGCCGGCATCTTCCACGCCGACGACGGAAGCTCGTTCCCTGCGTACGACCCTGACATGGCGGCGCAGTTGTCGCCAGAGCTTCAGGCCGCGGCAGCGCCGCCGCCGGACATGCGCACGGCCGACGTGGCCGATATCAACGCAATCGCCCGCGAGCTCGGCGGTGGCCAGCAGATGCCCATGCCGCCGCGCACGGCAACGGATGCGGCACCTGCAGGGTCAGACGCTGGCAAGATCCAGCAAGCGCTATTCCGCCAGGAGGCCGCACAGCCGCCGGCGCAGGCCGCACCGGCGGAGCCTGCGAGCCCCGCGCTTGCTCAGGCGTCGGAGCTGCAAAACAACATCGACGCGTACGCCAACCGGCCCGTCTACGAGGCCCCACGCCGCGGCGGTGTTCTGCCGACGACCCAGCAAGAGACGCGCGAAACGTCGGGCATGCCGTACGACCCAAACGGGCCCGAGGCGCAGGCTCGCGCCGAAGCCAGCATCAACGTCAACATGGCAGGCTCGGCCAAGGCGCAAGCCGAAGCGGCGCGAGCGATGGGCGAAGCGGCGGCCTACCAGGCGGCGCTACCTCAGGTTGAAGAGCAAGCGCGCGTGGCGCAGATGCGCCGCGACATGCAGGAGCGGCAGTACCGGCGGGACCGAGACGACTTGGAGCGGCTCACCGAAGAGTCGGACCGCACCGCGAAGTCCTTCGATGCTAACCGCTGGTTCTCGGACCGCGGGGCCATCGGTCAGATCGGGGCCGCGATCGCGCAGGCGTTTGGAGCCGGAGCGGCGGCGCTCACCGGCGGGCCGAACGTCGTGCTTAACCAGATCAATAGCTACATCGACCGCGACATCGCTACCCAGCGAGCGCAGATCGAGGCCGGCAAAGAGGCCGCTGGCAACCAGCTCGCGGTGCTCAATCGCCAATTCGGCAACCTCGACCAAGCCGAAGCGGCTCTGAAGATTGCCCAGCAAAAGAAGGTCGAGACGATGGCAGCGAGCTACGCCGCGTCGACCAAGAGCGAAGACATCAAGACGGCGCTCGACGTGTGGCTGGCCGAGGGCGAGCAGCGGCGGGTTGCGGCCGAGCAGCAATTCCAGAACGCGGCTTACGGCAAGACGAGTCTGACCACGGCGGCGAAGGTCGTCCCGAGCTCGCGCGGCGGCATGCGCGATCCCACGGAGGCAGAGGTCTCCAAGCGATACGACACGCTCAGCAAGCGCGGCGGTGTCGTCGGCGGGACGTACGAAAACGAGCTGAAGCGCCAGAAGGCCGAGGGGATGGACCCCGAGAAGGCCGACAAGACGCGCGAGCTCGTCATCGAGGACCTGCAAGGCAATCAAGTCGTCGCGCGGTCGGCGCCTGAAGCGACGAAGATCCGCGAATACAAGGGCCTTCACGCGGACGCGGTGGGCTCGATCAATGCCCTCGGCTCGCTCGCTAAGAGCGGCACGTCGCTCAGCCCGAACGACCTGCGCTCTGTCGATATCCACCTAGAAAACGTTCTCAACACCGGCAACACGATGGGCGGCCAGGGCGTCGTTCGTAGCGAAGACATCGTGCGCTGGAAGGCCGCCCTGATGAACAAGGTCGGCGCCATGCCGGCAGAGCAGGCCGTGAAAGAGATGAAGGACGTTCTTGACCGCAAGTACCAGGCGCGCGTCGACGCGCAGCGCGGCTCATCGGTCAAAGAGACGCAAACGGCCAAGGGCTCGCAGGTTCAATACACCGGCAAGTCGGCGAAGACGCCAACCGCAGCGGTCGGGTTTAAGCAGGTGGGGCGATGACGCAGCCGCTATTCTTCCGCGACGAAGCCGGCAAGGTGTTCGAAGTCCCGCGCGAGCAGGTCGAGACGGCCAACCGCGCCGGGCTCGTCCCAGCGTCGCAGAAGGACATTGACGCGGCCCTTAAGCGCGAGGCGGCGGGCTCCGCTGGCGGCCAAGCGAAGGCGTTCGCCGAAGGCTTCGCGACCGGCACCATCGACGCGGCGACCGCGATCCCACGGGCGGCGACGGCCATCGGCGCGCAGATCGGCGGCGGAGCCGACCCCCTCGAGGACATGACCGGGCGCGGCGCGCTCGAAACCGGCGCTGCGGCGCTCGGAGGGGGCGCTGGGACGCTGGAAGGCGCCAGGTCGTCTCAACGGTACGCAGAGGGCGCGCGGCTCAGGGCCGAAGAAAACACCGTCTCGTCGACGCTCGGAACGATTGGCGGCCAGGTTCTCGGGGCCGAGCTAGGCGGCCTTGGAGCGCTAGCCCGCGGGGTCGGCGGCGCGGTGTCAAGGGCCGCCGGCGGTGCCGCTAGGACGACACTCACCGGTCCCGGTGGGCGCGCTCTCACCGCACTCGAGCGACTTGGAGCGCACGAAACTGGCATCGCAGGTGTAGGCGAGAAGCTGGCCGGGCAGGCGTTTGCCGGTGGCTCCAGGCTTGCGCGCGTGGGCGCCGCTGGCGTGGCCGGCGCCATCGAGGGTGCGCCGCTGGCCGTAGTGGCAGCGCAAGATCAGGCATACATAGAGAACCGTAGGCTTACAGGCGAGATGGCCGTATCGGCTGGCCTGCACGGGCTGCTCATCGGCGGCGGTTTCGGCATTGCCGCCAAGGGGCTCGGCGAGGCCATCGGGGCCGGCAAGGACCGCATTGCAAGCAGGTTCGCCAAGCCGGCGACCGGCGACGACGCGGTCAAGGTTGCCGAGCAGCAGTTTGGCGAGTCGGCGCCGGGGCTACGAGACGCCTACGCGCGCGCGTCGGGCGCGGTCAGCGGGAAGGACCCTGAGGCCATTCGAGCGCTCACAGCGGGCGGTGCGGCCGGCAAAGAGGCCCGCCGGATTGCCGTGTTCGAGGGCGACACCATCCGCGAGGCGGCCAAGCGCGACGTGGTCAAGCACGTCGACGAGATGGCGGCGGCCACGGAGAACCTGACCGAGGAGTGGCGGGGGTCGCTCAAGGCCTCGAACGTCGGCAAGGTCATCAGCCGCGGCGAGTCGTCGGCGGCGCAGATTGCGCAAGCGGACGGGCAGATCGCGGCGATCCGCGGGCGCCTGGACGAGATGCTCAACGACCCCGTCGCTTACGGCCAGCAGGCGAGGCTCAAAAAGCTGGACCGGTACGTCACCTTGGCAGAGCGCGAGCTCGGCACGGCCGTGGAGACGGGCAGCAACGAGGGCCTCTTCGTCGCGGTCGACAACCTGAAGAAGCGCGTCGGCACGCTGACCGACCCGAAGCGGCGCCTGTCGATTGCCTCTGACGCGGAAGTCGCATCGGAGATGCGTGGCATTTACGCCGGCCTTCAGCAGGGCTTGCAGGATGAGGCCGTGTGGGGCGGCGCAGCGGCGATGCAGCGCGAGGTCAACGAGCCGTTCACGCGCTGGATAGCCAGCAAGAGCGTGTTCGATGAGCGCTTCATGACGAAGACCGGCGACGTGGCGACGAGCCCCTTTGGGCCAGTGGCAAGGGGCGCCAACCCGAAGGCGGCGCATTCGTACGTCGAAGGGCTCACCTCGGCCAACAATGACCTCGATCACAAGCTCATCCGCAAGCACATCGCCAATACCAAAGACCTCGCCGCGTCGCTCTCCAAGGCCGGGGAGCTCACCCCCGAGAAAGCCGCCGAGCTCGCGAGGGTGGTCAAGGCGGCCGAGGGCTTCGAAGCGACCGTAGCGAAGGCCGAAAAGTCGCTCGTTCTGTCGAACCAGCTCCGCGCGCTCGAGCGGCTGGAGAGCGGCTCCGTGGGCGAGCTCACCGGTGCGGCCGTGGGGGGGATGGTCGGCGGGCCCATCGGCGCGGCCATCGGCGCGGTGGGCGCCTCGCTGAAAAACCCCGGACTGATGGTCCGCAGGATGGCGATGATCGAGCGCTACGCCGAGAAAGCCGGCGTCTCTATCGACGGATCGCTGGGCAAGCTTTTCGCGGGCATCGAGGGCGCAGGCGCCAAGGTCAAGGCGGTCGCTTCGGCCGCTAAGGGGGCCCCAACCCCCACCGCGCTCGAGCTCTTCCAGGGCAAGCACGCGACCCCCGAGCTCGCCTACAAAGAGCGCGCGAGAGAGGTGCTTGCGGCCAACGAGAATTCGGGCCAGCGCATCCGAGACAACGCTGGGAGCGTCTTCGGCAGCTCGTTCGACGCCGACCCCCACGCCGTCGGCGCCGCGGTCATCGCGACGACGAAGGCCGTCCAGCTGCTCGCCGCGAAGCTGCCCGGCGGTCTCGTCCAGCACGAGAGCATGACCCCGCTATCGTCAAAGACTTACCCGAGCCGGGCGGACATTCAGCAGTACGCGCAGCTGCACACCGCGGTGACCCAACCGCTCGCCGTCATCGCCGACATCCCCAAGGGGTCGGTCACCCGCGATCAGATCGACGCCATCGCCTACGTGCACCCGGCGCTTATCCAGCACGTGCGCCTGAAGACGCTCGAGAAGCTACGCAAGCTCGATCAGCGCGGTATCGAAGTTCCGATCCGGCAGCGGCTCATTCTCGATTCGCTGCTCGACATTGACGGCGCCGGAGAGCGCACGTTCTCCACGGCATTCGCCATCAAGTACCAGGCGGCAATGAGCGACACGGCGGCAACCCAAAGTCAGGGCGAGCGCCCGCCGCCACGCGTCACCCAAACGAGCGCGCGAATGGCGACAGACACGGAAACGATGATTGGAGGAGAGTAGGATGCTGCCCACAATAGTAGAAGAGCTGTTCGTTCCCGTCGGTCCGGTTACCGGGATGTGCTACGCCGTGCCAGTCACGTCGGGGAGCGTGCACATCGACTTGACCGCGGCAAACTACGCCGAACTCCGCGCCGCCATCAACGGCGGCTGCATCGTCGAGCTCACGTGCGACGATGACGTATTTTGGCGGTGGTCGATCGCGACGAGCGGTGAGACGGTCGACCAAACCATCACCGGCGCGTCGGGGACGCAGGCGAATATCACGCCGCGCCTCTTCGCGGGCGAGCGCAAGGTTGAGCGCCCGGGGCTCATCAACGCCAACCAGGAGGTCAACGGCATCGTAGTCAAGAGCGTCGTCTCCGCGACCATTCTCCGGATCACCATCTGCTCGCGCAGCGCAGCGCAAAGAATGGCCCTCAACGGATGAACCGCCGGTTCCCACCGCTCAACCCGGGCGTGCCGTTGGCCGTACGGCGGCTCCGCGCCGGGAATCCGCTCGCGCTTGCGGCGCAATACGGGCTACCGATATGGCTCCGCGCCGACATGGGAGTAACGCTCGGGTCAACGCTTTTGGCGGAGGGCACGTCGCCGCCTGTCTGGACGATATCCGGAACGCCTACGCGGCAGGTTGGGCTGCATCTCGAGATCGACTCGGTCGCCGGAGGAACTGGCCTCGGGCAAGCGACGTACAAGTGGAGCGAGAACAACGGAGCGACCTACGTCGCGACGGGCGTTGTCACCGCGGCCGGCCCCACTGCACTAGGCACGACTGGGTTATCGGTGTCGCAAGCGGCTGGGCCTTACAATATCAACAACAAATGGGATGCGACGGTGTTGGCGTGGGCAGACCAGAGCGGCAACGGGCGGAATGTCGCGCAGGGCACACCCGCTAGGCAGCCAAAGTTTATTCTGTCGGACACGACCGGCAGGCCGTCTATATCTGGCGATGGCGTAGACGACTTTATGAACACAGCGTCATTTGCCACCGCTCAGCCGAGTACCGTCTTTCTCGTCATGAAGATGGTTACGGTCCAATCTCCTGGCTCCAATCATGACACGGTCTGGTCTCGCGGCGGCACACCGTTCATGCTCATCGATTCCACGCCTCGCACCATTCTCAGTGCCGGTGCGAATATTACTTACGCCGGAGCTGTGGCGAACGGCGCGCACGCCATCATAGAGATGGTTCTAAACGGCGCCAGCGGCGAACTCGTTGAAAACGGCGTCGTGAGAGCGTCCGGCGATGTCGGGACAGACCCGGGAGGGCTCCTGACGCTGTTCTCTCTCAACGTCGGCATCGCCCACAGCGTGACGGCGAACATATCCGAGCTGATCGAGTTTTCTTCTGTTCTTCCGGCGGCGGTCAGAGCCTCGGTGCGCACGAGACTTAGCAACATTTACGGGGTGGCGCTCTAATGGGAGGCATCCAACTGTTCCAGCCTGGCGGCGCGGGCGTGCTCAACGCCGCCGGCGCACAGCACCCATCTCCGGTGAATGTCGAGGTGGCGCTCCTGTGCCAGCTATCGCCCGTCGGTATCACTTCGGCAACGTGGCGATGGTTTCTTACGAAGCCAGCCGGATCGGCCTCTGTGCTGTCTTCGACGACAAGCGGCGGGCCGTCGTTCATGCCCGACATCGAAGGCGGCTCCTATAGCCTCTCGCTTTTCGACATCGACGAGAATGAGTACATTCTAGACATCGTCACCCCGACTACGGGCGGCGGTGGCGGTGGGGGCGGTGGCACGGTCGTTACGACCGTTGACGATTACGACTCCGTAAGAAGCGCGGCAACGTTTACCGGCGTACCTCCGGCGGTGATCATCGTCCAGTCCAGAGAGACGGTTGATGATGGCGGCGGCGGGCTGTTCGCCTTCGACTCGGGCGACACGTCCACGGCCGACAATGACGGCACGGTGCTTGTTGGGGCGGCTGGGTACAGGTTCAAGCGCATCTTTTCGGGGGCCATCGACGTCCGCTGGTTTGGCGCTAGCGATGCCGCCGTGGACAACACGGCTGCCATTCAAGCGGCGCTCACTTTCGGCGGGCACATCTACATTCCGGAAGGAACGTACAACTTCGCCTCGCGGCTCGTCGTATCGACGGGGACGCATATCGAAGGCGCCGGCAAATATTCGATTCTCAATTACGAAGGGGCTGGCACGGCGATACGCCACGAGAATCCGACCGGCACCACAACCGCTCAGATGGTGTGGGCCAACTTCGCGCTACATGGCGGAGCTTCGGCGAAGATTGGCATCGAGCTCGTCAATGCCTATGCAGTCACGCTATCGAATATCGATATAGATGGCGGCGGTACAGGCTTCGACGATGCTGGCATCCGTGTCACGTGTGAGTTCGGCGCGTTCAATTCTGCGTTGATCAACATCTGCGACGGCACGAACGTGCATGAGTGCGCTGGCGACGGCATCCAAGTCTATTACCCGCCCGCAAAGACGATGACTCTCGACGCCGGCCTCAACATCGTCAATTGCACTGCCCACGGCAAGCTAGAAGGCGATCTGGCTCTTTTTGCGACGGACGGCTCGCTAGCCGGAACGGGCATTACAGACGGAGTGCAGGACTTCTACTACGTCCGCAATCCAACGACGAACAACTTCCAGATCTCGCTCACACCGACGGGCGCGCTCGTCGACATCACCGGCACCGGCACCGGCCCCCATCGCCTCGTAGGCCCGGGAGCTCCCGTCTCCGGCCTTAACGTGCTCGGGTGCCTAATATCGCAATGTCTGAACGGCATCAATTGCGACGCCGGCACGGTTGGCACGGCAGGGCAGGTCGCGATTACGGACACGATTCTTCAGTCGAATAGCCGTTGCCAGATCACGGGCTCGTTCCTCCGTGGCGAGATCTCGAATTGCCACATGGAGCAGGGCGGACCGGCGCTCACAGCTGGCGCGCACATCGTACTAGGCACAGATCAGCAGATCTACTCCCTTCGAATCGAGGGGAACCTAATCAGCGGCGGCGTCGCTGGTCAGGACTACTCGATCGACATCTCTCCTACGGGTGCCGTCTGCCGCAACCTGACTATCGTCAGCAACTTCATGAACCGGGCCTCGCAGTACAACATTCGCGTATCCACTGTGCAAGGAGTGGATATCGGCGTAAATTACTACGGTAATTACCAGGTCGGCCCCGTCATATTCGCCGACTGCACGTGTGTTCGCTTTCAAGACGCCGATTTATGCATGGACACCATGTCCACGCGCCGGGTCATAACTGACAACTACACGGCAGGGCTGCTTGACGAACTCATCCAGGTGAATGCCCTAGCAAAGACGGTTACGCTGCCAAGCGGCAATGCGTTCTCTTTGTACGGAGGCAAGCGGTACACCATTTACAATCTTCTTGATACGACGACAACAATCGACTTTACGAGCACAGATGCCGCGCAGGGCTCCGGTGGCTATTCCCTGGTTGGCCAGTATTCCGCCATCACGTTCGTCGCCGTCACGCCGGATGATGGCGCTACATTTCAATGGGTGGTCCAATCATCGTCGTCGCTTTTTTCGCGCACGCTCCACGGTTCCGGAACGCCAGAGGGCGCAGTCACGGCCCCGGTGGGAATGCGCTTCGTCCGCACGGACGGCGGAAGCAGCACCCTACTGTATCTCAAGGTAAGCGGCACCGGCGACACCGGCTGGGAGGCCGTCGTAACCGAAGTCCACGAGCTCGCGATGACGCGCATTTCGCGAGGTCATCCAGCGTTCGGAACTCCGACCCTTTGGTCGATCGACCAATACGGCCGCGCCGTTTGCGGGACGACGGCCGGGGACTTCGCTTATTACGCGCTTGAGCTGCCCGACGGAGCCCAATTGACGGACGTCGAGCTCACGGTCATCGGTGGCGGCAATGTCAACCTACCAGGCGTCATGCCGCGGTTTCGAGTGCGCCGCGTGTCGATGGCGGATAACTCCGTCTCTGCGTCCAGCGACGCGGTCGACGGCTCCGCGAGCGTTGGCGTGTACAACGCGCTGCACACGATCACGCTGTCCAGCCTGTCCTACTCGGTGAACCAGTCATTCAAGTTCATCGTGGAATTCGATTCCGAGAGTGGAGCCAATGCCGTTGTCGGCTTCACGATCATCGGGGTCAAGGCGACATTCACAGTATTCGGTCCAGGCGATAGAGGCGCTGGATAAGGAGACGAAGATGGCAACAGAGGGAACGACTTCGCAGACGTTGTTGGTGCAGCTGAAGACAGCCGCAGCGGACCAGGTGCCGTCGCCAGGCGACGGGCCGATCCTGTTCGGCGACGCGGCCAACGGCGGCCAGCTCACTGTCAAGCTGACCGACGGCACGACGCACGTGGTGACCTTTCTGCCGGGCGGGGCACCGCCGGAAGTCGAAGGCGATGCCGCTGACAATGAGGCACTGATGAACCTTCTGACCGCTCTCGCTGGGATCGGGCTCATCGTGGACAGTACGACGTAAAGGGAAGCATGGGCGATGTGAGCGACATAGGGGACCTGCTCGCGAAGGCGCTGCGCGAAAAGCGATTGCGCGTCGTGTGGGCGCTGTGCACTGCCGCGGCCACGGTGGTCTGCACTACGGCCACCGTCTCTTGGCAGGTGCGCGGGTACGTCGCCGCGATCGAGCACAAGGCGGACGAGCTGCGCTCGGACCTGCGCGTGTACGCAAAGGACATTGAGCAACTTCAGGAGCAGCAGAGAGAGGACAAGAAAGAACTCGCACACATCAGGGAGCGGGCTGACAGCGCCTTGCTCATTGCGCAACTTGCAAAGAGCGGGGTTGTAAAGCCATGAATTCCGAATTCGAAACACGGTTGAAGGTTATCGAGACACAGCAGGTGATGATTATCGACTTGCTGAAAGACATCTGCGCAATCCTTGGCATCAGAGAGAAGGCCATCGATAAGGCGAAGCGTCTCGAGATAATGAACGGTGAGACGTTCGAGCAGAATGAGGTAACAAAATGACGGCTGAACAAGTTGTGGAATTGCTGGCGGCCATTACGGCGCTTACCGTCGCTCTGCATACGCTCGGCGCCGCGGCCAATCCGTGGGTGAGGGCGTTGCTCTCTATTCTCCCGCTCGACGTCATCGGCGCGATTCGGCGGGCAAAGGGGAAGGCTGGCGCGGCCACTGCCCCGAACATCTGGGGCGACCGGGGGCCTGAGTGAAGCGCCTCAAGCTGGTCATCGCCGTGGCGCTCTGGATCGCCTTCGGCGCCTCGTGCAGCGGCGGCCGGCCATCGCCGGAGACGGCCATCCGGGCGGCGCTCGACGTCATCGAGATTCTATGCCCGCCCGAGACCACCATGGGCGATTGCACCAATCGGATACGGGCGTGGCTACCGTCGAAGCGCATCGCCGACGCGGGGGCTGATTGATGCGCTCGATCCTCAAGGTGCGCGGCATCTCAAGGCTCACGTCCGAAGAGCTCCACTCGTTCTTTGCGTGCGCCGACACCATCGGTATAGATCCGGACTGGCTTGCGTGCGTCGTCTCGTTCGAGACGGGGGGCTCGTTCTCCCCGTCTCAGCGTAACCACTGGGCAGAAGCCGACGCCAAGCGCCGCGGCGTGCCGTACAGCGGGGCGATGGGATTGATCCAGTTCATGCCGCAGACGGCGCGGTCCCTCGGGACATCGACAGAGGGCCTAGAGGCGATGTCGTTCGTCATGCAGCTCGGATACGTGCGGCGCTACTTCTCCACGTACGCCGACCGAATCGACAACCTCGAGGATTGCTACCTCGCCGTCTTCTTCCCCGCGGCCATCGGGAGAGCCGACAGCTACGTCGTTGGGCGGCGAGACGACCCTGGATTCTCCGGGCGCGTGTTCGAGCAGAACGCGTGGTTTGACGGCAGGGGCGGGCCGAAAGACGGGGAGATCACGCGGGCGGAGATCTGCTCTGCGATCCGCGCCGTGCGCGCCGCGGCCGACGGACAACGCATCAACTTCGGCACGGACGACACCGGCGAGGAGCCCATGGAGTTTCCGAAGGTGGCGCCGCTGCTCGACATGACCCAACTCGCCCGCGACGCCGACGATGCGGCGCGGGACGAGACGCACGTCGAAGAGGGGCACACGATCGCGCTCGCGCCCGACGAGGAGAAGGACGAAAAGACATGACCATCAGCAACACGTACGAAGCTGCGATCCTGGCGCACATCTACCAAAATATCGCCATCCCTGGCCTGGGCGACGCCGCGGGCGTTCTGCCGTCGGCGGCGGCTGGCACCATCAAGGTCGCGCTGCATTCTTCCGACCCGGGGGACGCGGGCTCGCAGACAACCAACGAGATTGCTTACACTAGCTATGCGCGCGCAACGGTCATTCGCGGGTCCGGCGCTGGCGCAATCACGCTGTCAGGCACATCTCCGACGCAGATCTCGAACACGTCGGCCCTGTCGTGGCCAATGTGCACGGGGGGCACCGATACGGCGACGCACTTCAGCTTCGGCGACGACGACGGCGACATCATCCACTCCGGCGCCCTGAACGCACCGCTATTGATAACGAACCTCATCACCCCAACCGCGGCGGCGGGCGCGCTCGTCGCCACACTTGACTGATGACCGACATCCTATCGCTCGACAACTACCTCGCCGCGGCGAGGCAGCGAATCAATTGGACCAAGACGGCGTCGAGGACGACGATCGCCGCGCAGTGGTTCTCTGTGTTCGATCTCGCCGGCAACCCAGGCGCGGGCGTGCTCGCCGGCACCAGCACGACGGCCGGCGTCGTCCCCACCGACGCGACCGCGGGTACGCCGATCATCAATGCGTTCGGCGGCTCTGCCACGGGGCGGCTTTCCAAGGTCGAGTTTGGCTCGACAGTGGCTTGCCGGATTCAACTGTTTGACCTGCTTTTCAAGGCGGGGGCGTACGCATTCAACGCCAACACCGCCCTCTCCGCGCAGCCGTCCTATGCCGCTCGGCTCCCTGGAACCAACTACTCCCTCACGGAGATATGGGTAGAGCAGGTGACGGCGGCCACCGGAAACCAGGCCGTCAACGTCACCTACACCGACCAGTCTGGCAACACCGGCAACACGACCGGGGCGACGGGCGTAGGCGCGGCTCCCACGGTGGGGCGGTGCTGGCAGCTCCCATTCGCGGCCGGAGACTCCGGGGTCCAGGTCGTCACCAACGTGCAGGGAAGCGTGGCGACAGCTGGAACATTCAATGTTCTAGTCCTACGCCCGCTCTGGTCCGGCCGCGTGCGGCTGGTCAACGATGGTGACGTCCACGATCTACTGCGCACCGGCATGCCTCAGGTATTCGACACCAGCGCCTTTTATTGCATGATCGCCGCCGACTCCACAGCGAGCGGGATTCCAGATCTCGCCATCGAAGTAGCGAACGGCTAGGCCATGGCGAACGTTTGGCGGCGGCAACCGTCGAGCCGCCTTCGGTCGTCCGATCTCGTCGCCGGGATAGACGAGTCGGCGGCCGCCGCCGTCGCAAACACCTTTTGGGAGGACGCGCCGGGGGGCGGCCCTGGCGTCGTCGATGGCACTGCAACCGGCACCGGCACCGCGTTCGGCGAGATCTACGGCGTCGGCGACGTCAACGCGCTCCTCGGGTCGAGCCACGGCACGGGGACAGCCTTCGGCTTCGTCACCAGTTTGGGGGACACGTCGGGCATTGCCCACGGCTTCGGGACGGCGTACGGCGACGTCACAGGCGTGCCACCTCCGCCGCCCCCGCCGCAGCTCGTCAGGCGCCGCGCGTGGGCGCCGCAGGGGATGGGCAGGGCCTAGGGCAGGCCGCGCCAGAGCGCGTCGACGCCGCGCCGCACCACTTCTGATCGCGAGACGTCCCACTTGGTCGCCAGCACGCCGATCAACGTCACGAGGTGCGGGTGCAACGAAAACGACGCGACGACCGTCTTGCCCTCCTCGCGTCGTTTCTCTTGCGACCACGTCTCGCCGTGGCCTGTCGATTTTGTTTTTCTCGGCCGACGTCTCATTTGTTGAGCCTAGCGATCTCGGCGACGAGCGTAGAGCGATACAGCTCCCAATCGGCGCCAGTAGTTGCCTGGTTGGCGCTGTCGATTGCCCACGCCTCCGAGTCCCAATCGCCAGACACCGTCTCGCCAGGGAATTCGTCGACGAAAACCGCCGCTGCCTTGCTTGCCAGTTGAATCACTGTATCTTTTTTCATTGGTCGATCCTCCTATCAGGTTTGGCCCACGGCCCCCGGCGGTGTCTGCCGCGCGGGGGCCACTTCGTTGGCGGGCGGTCAGTGCGACTCGCGGCACCGGTGTTGCGCGCAGCCGTGTGTCGCGCACTGCGCGTCGGGGTCGAGGCTAAGCAGGGACGCGGACTGGATGGTGCGGGTACCGTTGCTCCAGGCGACCTCGACCTGGTCGCCGTCCACGGCGACCACGCGGCCGGTGTCGTAATCCTCTGTACCAGGCGTGCCGGCATGAACCTTGTCGCGCACGGCGAGGCGGCTCACTGTGCACCTTTACGCGCGGCTACGCGCGTCGCGTGTAGTGCAGCTTCGCCCTTTGCCAAGCGCTCGTCGGCGGCCTTGATAACCGCAAGTTCCGCAGCCTCAGCCTCGCTCGCAGTGACGCCGAGCTCTTCGCGCAGTGCAACCTCGAACGCGTATTCGTGCTTCTTAATCCCACGCGCCGCGACGCGATCCAGGGCGGCCTGGTACTCAACCGAAACGAAGTTCTCTTTGGCGCGCTCTTCGATGGTTTTCATTCTGCCTATCTCTCCTTGGAGGCGGTGTCTGCCGCCTCACACCAATCAATCTAGCACCGCTATTAGCGGTGTCTATAGTAAATCGGCGCAGTAGTGCAGATTGTTGGCAAGTACGCGAATTCACGCGACCTTGGCCCTTTCCATGAACTCCGCGATTGCCTTCTCTGCGGCCCTGTAGTTGTCGAAGTGACCAAGCTTCACGCCGCGCGTGTTCTTGAGCCCGGGTGCGTAGGCGATCCAGCCCGGTTTCCACCGCGAGCGCTCGATTCGCCCCGTCTTGGCGGCCCGCATCTCGTTGCCAGCTGCCATCACGCCACCTTTGCCCGTTCGAGAAAGAACGTGATCGCACGCTCCGCCTGGCCGTACGTATCGAAGTGCCCCAAGTACGGCCCCTTCTTTCCGCCCTTCTGCGGCCCGAAAGCCTGCCAGCCGGCCCTGTTCTTCGATGCGCGGCGGATGACGCCAGTGCCGTGCGAGCGTGTGTGGCCGTACGTGGCGGGCATCAGGCCACCTTCTTCAGCACGGCGTCGAGCTCGTAGAGTTTGCGCATGCCGCGAAACGCCTCGAGGCCCACGTCGAGAATGGCCGGCGGGAAGAAGTGGTAGTGAAAGTCGCCGAACTCCTTTCCGACCCGAAGGAGGTGGGCGCCGTCGAGCTCTTGGCCGGTGCACTCGCGCACAATCTCGCGGTAAGCGGCGAGCTGGATCACGTACTCCGGATAGATGCGCCCCGACGTTTTCCAATCGATGAGCGACGCCTTGCCGTGCACGAGACCGATGGCGTCGTAGGTCCCGCCGACGCGCATCGCCTCCGAGACGTGCGGCGTCTCGGTGGAGAGGATCTCGAGGCTCACCTGCGCGCGCCACGTGCGGAACGCGTCGAGGCCGTTCGCGGCGGCGGCCAAGTCCTCTGGCGTGGCGTCGCGGAATTCGGTGAGCGGCCGCCCGTGCACCTCGTCGTCGATCCATCCGTGGCAAATCTTGCCGATGCCGCCGGCTTGGTCGCGAACGGCGTTGATATCGCCGCCCTCGAGGCCGATCTTCCAGGCCCAGTTGATGAGCCCGCCGGAGTCTTTGAACCGGCCAACAACGGTCGTCACGCCGGGCACGCGCTTCCCGTCCTTCGTCTTGTAGGCCGCGGGGCGGCCGCCACCGCTACGCATGGGGCACCTCCTCCTGTGCGCCTTCAATGGCGACCTTGCGCTGCGTCCCAGCGTCGATGAGCTCGACCAGCGCCTTTTCTGGCAGACTCCTGTCGTTGCGCGCGCGAACGATGCGCTGCTTTGCGCGCCCAAGGTCGTCGAGCGTGTCGGCTTTCATGATCTCGCCGAGAATGGCCGTAAAGAGCATGGCCGATTGCTGGTCGTTCGGCGGCGGAGGCGACGACGGAGCCGCGCGTCCGCCCGTGAAGGCCTCCTCGGGCAAGTCTTCGACGTCTTGCGTGAAGAGCCCCGACGAGCGCGTTGCGCCGATGACGGCCATGACAAGCGCTCGCTTGCACGCCATCTTTTTGATGGTGTTGACGAGCGAGAAGATGTCGTCGTTCGGGATGAAGAATTGCGTGTAGGGCCGCCCGTTCTTCTTGCTCTTGCCCTCGCGGCGTTTCAGCGTGGCTTTCGCGAGACCCGGCGGAATCTCGTTATCGAATGCCCATCGGCCGGCGTAGCGCTTCTCTTTTGAGTTGCACGAGCCGATGCCGTCGCCAATGAAGCCGCCGTCGCTGCGCGACGTGAGAACGCACCTAACCTCGTAATGGAAAAGCGGCTTGTCCCAATCCTCGACTGCGCGCACGTCCTGGAACGACTGCGAGAAGCCGTAGATCTCGCAGAGTTTCTGCGCGCCCGGCTGGAGCAGCGTCGGCTTGTCGGTCCCGGGGATTACCCCGAAGTCGATGTCCTCCTTCATGACCTCTTGCACGAACGCCTGTAGCTGCTGAAGGCGACGCATCGCCTCGGCCGGCGACGTGGCCATGGTCAGGCCGCCGTAGTCCCCCCCCGTTGTCGCGAGCGCGTTGCCGTTATCCATTGGCGGCCTCCGGCAAAGGGTCAACGCCTACCAGCACCACGCGCTCCGCCCGATGCTCGTCGAGCTTGGAGCGCAGCTCATTGAGCACGCGCTCCGGTGTCGTGTCCTCGTTCAAGCCGATCCAGCCAACATGCTCCTCGTACACCGCAAAGCGCACCGTTGGCAGGCAGCCGTTGTGGTGCGCGATGTCGATCTGCACGTGGACGTAAGCCTTCTCGCCAGCTATCTCCAAAGCTCTTCGGTCGAATTCTGCTGCTGTAATCATTGGCGTGTCTCCTTGTTTGATGAACTTTGGCGGCACGAGGCGAAGTGCGGCGCGTAGCGGCGCTGTCCCTCGTGAGCCGGACCGAAGGTCACGGCGTTGCCGGCGACGATGACCCAGTCGCCTTGGGGATTCGGGTCGAACGGCATGCGCTTTCCCGTGGCCGTCGTTGACCACACGATCACCGCGTGGCAATCGCGGCACACGCCGTTGCTCGATTGCTCGACGGGCACTTGCTTCGCCCGCTGCACGGGCGTCCCGAGAAACCGCAGCAGCTTGCGCCCACGCTCGTAGTTGCTCATCGGATGTCGGCCTTGTCGTCACAGGGGTCGTGCTCGTCGCGCGGCGTCGGGCATGCCGGGCACACGCCGTGCTCCAGCGGGGCGCCGCATTCGAGGCAGGCGAGAACGACTCGCCGCGGCGACGTGTTCGCCAGCCCTGGAATCTTGTGAGGCCGGGGCGCTTTCACAGCTGCACCATACCGACGCACGCCGGCCAGCCTCGCGACAGCCGCTCGCACGACATCGCGCGCGCTTTCGCAACGCACTCGTCGGCCTGGTCCGCGTCCATGACCACGATGCCGAGCGCGCCGCCCTCGCACTGTGCGTAAACCTTGCGCAGCTGCTCGTGGTACCAGGCGTCGGGCGACAGCTCGCACTCGGTGAGCCGCACCTCGAGCGCGCGCACGTACTCGGTGCACGTCGCATCGCCGACGCGGACCGCGCAGCTGCTGCACGTCGCAACGAGCGCCGCGATTGCGTAGACGCCAACGACGACGGAGGCAGTGAACAGAGCGCCTAGTTTCATGGTTGACCTCTCAATTCCACGGTGAAACCCTCCAAGGGTGGGACGACAACTCGCGCTCCATTGCCCGCGTGATCTCCGCCCGCATCGCGCGCATGGCCTTCATGGCCTGCGTACGCTCGCACTTGTGGCCGTGCAGGTGACCGGCCCAGAACGCGATTACGCAGAGCAGAATCCCCGAGGAGAGAGCGATTACGACTTCGATCACGATTCCACCAACGCCTTTCTCGCGTTCGCATATAGACGGTCGTAGTTCTTCGGCCTGTCCTTCACGCGGCGGTCCGTCGCCGGCAGTCTGCCAACGTGACGGCGAATCGCCTTGCGCATGCTGCCGCCAACCATCGCGCGGTGAATGCGCAGCTCGCGCCCCGCTAGGTCAGTGGAAAGAGTGTTCGACGCGCATATCTCGTCCGGCGAGTGCCCATCCCACCAATAGAATTGCAGCTGGAATAGGCCGTACGCCCGCGGTTTGCCGTTCTTGTCAGGGTCGCACTCCCACCGTTTGCAGGCACACCTCTCGATGGTCTCGCGAAAGTCAGACTCAGCCGCCGCCGTGACGACGAGAGCGACGGCGATCTCCAAGTCGTCACCGGCGGCCAGGGCGATGTCGGCCGCGTACCGCTCCGCAGTGGCCGCGGGGAGCGCCGGGGCGAGCGTGAGGATTGCTGCGAGGACGAGCGCGGTCATTGCTTCTCCGTGATCCGCACAGGATGCAGGTCGTCGTACGCCACAAGCGACTTGGTCGAGCGCGAGGCGTCGTTGATCAGAAAAAGGACGATCCCAGGCACCGACATCACGCCGCAGAACGTCCAGCGCTGGCGAGAGAGGGGGCTCACGACTGCCCCCTTTCAGCGCGGATGCGCCGGCAGAGCTCCTCGTAGCGGTCCAGCACCGTGGTCAGCGCCGGCAGCGGGCGCTCCACCTCGCGCTGGAGCCTGTCAAGGCGGATTGAAAGCTCGGCCGTGGCTACTGCGAGGGCGGGGGAATTGGTTTGCATGCCTCCGACGATAATGGCACTCGACAACAATGTCAAGCGCCATGATTGTCGATTCTACCCGACGTGACGGCCGGCCATGCGCAGGCTCTCCTACCTGGCTCGTGGGCGGCTACTTGGGCGCTCTTGGCTGCTCGGCGCCTCCACCGCGGCATTCTCGCCCGCCACTAACCTTTCCACCGTCGTCCCGAGCGCAGCGGCGAGCCTGGCCACGGCGGCAACCGACTGGATGACCTGTTTTCGCTTTCCAGACTTGAGCCCATGGTTCTGTCCTCGTTGCCAGCGGTCGCAGGACCGGCCCCCTTCAGATCAAAGCCGGCGGCGGCGATGGCTTGCCGTAGCTCTTGCTCAAAGGTTCGCATGGCAAGCGCCGCAACGATGGCTGTTGACATCGTTGCCAGATGCCATTATCGTGCATCTCATGTCAGGACGACCCTATCGGACGAATCTTGGAAAACGACGCAGTGAGGGGGTCCGGCTCCTCTGGGAGGCGATGCGCCTTCGTGGCCACGACCAGGCCACCGCGACGAAGGTGCTCGGCTGCGGCACCGGCGTTGTCTCGCGGTGGCTCTATTGCGAGTCGAGCCCGACGGCGCCGTGGCCGACGAAGATCGAGGAGAAGTATGGCGTACCGGCTGGCGCTTGGGGCAAGAGCCCTTCGAAGCGAATCCGATTACCTGGCGAGGCGGCGTGATGCGTTACTGCGTTTCTCCGCCCCTAATTCGTCGGCTCCCCTCCGAGGGAATCCATGCACCGAATGACCATGACGGTGGTGGTCGGCACGGCGTAGGCGACGCTCCCGAGCGACTGCGCTACCGCGCCCGTCGCACGCCATCGGCCATCAGGGGCGACGGTGACCTTGCTCGATGCGCCGCAACCGACGGCGAGCAGCAGGCAGGCGAGCAGAAGGCGCATAGCCCGAGCCTGACCGGCAACGGCGCGCAGATCAAGACGGCGCAGAGGTTCAGTCAAGAAAGGACGGTAGAGCGATGAAAGAAGTGACGAACATGGCATGCCAGGGCGACGTGCTTTTCCGCAAGGTGGCGGCCATCCCGCCGGGATTCGAGGCGCAGCCGGACGCGGCGCGGACGGTGGTGAGCCATTCGCAGTACGGGCACGACCACTCGGTGGACGCGCCGGGCGTGCGCCACTTCGTGGGCAAAGATCCGCTCGTCTCTTACTTGCAGCTGGCGTCGGTGCCGCACGCGGACGTGGTGCATCACCGCGCGCACGACACCCACGAGACGATTCGCCTCACCGGCGGTGAGGGCAGTGTTTTCGAGGTGCGTCGCCAGCGCGAGGCGACGGTCGACTCTTGGCAACGCGTGGACGACTAGACCGAAGGAACGGTGACGACAATGGCCAAAAATAAGCTCTACACGTTGACCGACGAGCACCGCGCGCAGCTGAAGCCGTGGGCCGACAAGTGGACATCGAACGCGATGAGCACCGCGCCGATGACCGCGGACGATAAGCAAATCTGCGCCGATGCCGTGCGCGGCATGTACGCAAGTGCCAAGTTGGAGCCACCGAAGGCAATTGTCTTTTGCGCAAGTCCGCTGACTGCTGCGCTCGCGAGCGGCATTGCCTGCGGTGTCTGGTACCTGCGAAAGCATCCTGAGCTCCACCAGCGTCTTTTTGGCCAGAGCATAGCGGAGCGTGAATTGATGTCCGCGATCGGGCCGGCGTGCGCAATTGCGGTCGCATCAGCAAGGCGGAGGTTGGCGACTTTGGTCGTCCAGCCTCCGCCGCCAGCGACCTACGCCGCGGCGACCGACGACGCGACCTACGCCGCGACCGACGCCGCGACCCGCGACGCGACCGACGCCGCGACCTACGCCGCGACCGGCGCCGCGACCGGCGCCGCGACCCACGCCGCGACCCGCGACGCGACCGGCGCCGCGACCGGCGCCGCGACCTACGCCGCGACCGACGACGCGACCGACGACGCGACCGACGCCGCGACCCACGCCGCGACCGACGACGCGACCGACGACGCGACC
>Ga0137427_10000150_pt1 | contig 38286 bp, 36 predicted proteins | sample EasRivERMZT700_2_FD_102309 | JGI IMG/M metagenome (GOLD analysis project Ga0137427, IMG submission 102309) | Soil microbial communities from meander-bound floodplain in the East River, Colorado, USA - East River MetaG ERMZT700_2 | ecosystem: Environmental > Terrestrial > Soil > Floodplain ...
CGGCGGACTGAGGCGGGAACCGTACCTAAAACTCGCATCATTGCAATGACGGCATATGCGATGACAGGTGATCGAGAGCGTTGCATCGAGGCCGGCATGGATGGGTACATCGCCAAACCGATTCAATCCACCCAGCTATACCAAGTCCTCGACGAGGTCCTCAGCGAACGAAGTCGAACGTGACTCCCGAAGACATCGCGTACCTGTTTTCTCGGACAAACGAATACCGATCCATCCGATACGACCTACGCAACATGCAAGCGCTGGCCCGTGCGCTGGGTAATCCGCAGGATTCCTTCGAGTCCATTCTTGTCGCCGGAACCAACGGCAAGGGATCCGTTGCGTGCATGCTTTCCGCGATGATGCCCGATGCCGGGTTTTATACGTCTCCTCATTTGATCCGACTGAACGAACGCATTCGCATCGGCAATCGTGAGATCTCGGACACCGAACTCAAACTGGTTTTCGAACAAGTGAAGGCTGCCGCGGAAAAGACGCCTGACCTCCTCTATCCGCCAACCTACTTCGAGATGGTCACGGCGATGGCTTTTCTGCATTTCCGCGATCGCGTGAAGCGGGCTGTGCTGGAGGTCGGTTTGGGCGGCCGCCTGGATGCGACAAACATCGTCCGGCAGAAAGTATCCGTCATTACCAGCATCGGGTTGGACCACCAACAGTTCCTGGGTTCGACTTTGGAAGAGGTGGCCGCTGAAAAGGCGGGAATCATCAAGTCCATAGAACCCGTAGTTGTCGGGAACGACGTCGATTACGACGTCGTTCGAAATCGAGCCGGCACAAACTTGATCACGACGCAACAGGTTCGCCGTGAAGAGCGAGTCATCGGACCAGGACTGTTCGAGTTGGATGTGCGAACTCCCGTTCGCGAATACAAGTCACTAAGGCCACGGCTGGCCGGACGCCATCAGATTGGGAACACGATCGTCGCGATCCGTGCTGCCGAAAGCTTCGGTTTGGATGCGGATCAAATCAGAGAAGGAGTACAAAACGCGTTATGGCCGGGCCGGCTGGAGCTGTTCCCCGGCGAACCTGCATTCCTGCTGGATGGCGCGCACAATCCTCATGCCTCACGGGCATTGGCTTCGTTCCTTGCCGAGTTCTACGGACAGGGTGTTTGGATGATTTTTGGCGCGATGGCCGATAAACAGTACCGAGAGATGCTGGCGTTGTTGAGTCCACACGTCCGCAAGTGGATTTTCACCCGCGCTAGTACCCCGCGTGCCGTCATGCCAGGAGAGCTCGCACAACTGGGTTATGACGGCGTCGTAACGGAGGACATTGGGAGTGCGATTCGTTTTGCCAGAACCCATGCGGAACGGCCCACAACGGTCGTCGTGTGCGGCACTCTCTACCTCGTTGGTGAAGCGCGCGCCATGCTAGAGTAAGCGGTTATGTCTGGGTTTTGGGACAGGTTGAGCTATGCCCGGTCGTTGCTGATTACAGCGCCTTTAATCTTCCTCTACACGGCGGTAATGGGAACGATCTCCATAGTAATTTCAATAATGGACGCCCGCGGACGAATGCAGCACGCGTGTTCACGAATCTGGTCACGGCTGATCCTCATGACGTCCCGCGTGCGTGTGCGCGTCGTTGGCGTGGACAATCTAAAGAAGGGCGTTCCGTACGTTCTTTGCATCAATCACCAGAGCCACATGGATATCCCGATCGTCCTTGTGGCGTTGCCGATTCAATTTCGCTTTGCTGCCAAGAAGGAGTTGTTCCGGATTCCATTTCTGGGTTGGCACCTGCGTCGTTCGGGTCATGTATCGATCGATCGAGAGAATCCGCGCGCGGCCATCAAGTCGTTATCCAAGGCGGCTGAGGCAATTCGATCGGGTGCGCCGGTTGTTATTTTTCCCGAGGGCGGCACCAGTCGGGACGGGAGCATCAAGCCATTCAAGGGCGGGGGCTTTATGTTAGCGACGCGGTCGGGAGCTGAGGCCGTTCCTGTGACCATTCGTGGTTCGCGGAAGATTCTCGCGCCGAAGACTTATCATGTTCGTGGCGGGGTGGTGGACGTTACTATCGGTCAACCGATACCATCGAACGATCTCTCGACCACGGATCTCGCCAAGCGCGTCCGCGACGAGATCGTAACCACGTTCTCCGCGGCCATTAAAGCATCATGAAGAAACCCTGGATCGGTATTCCGACGCGTTATCACGAAAAAACGCAGTATCTGGGCCAGCTGCGCCATTATCTCGACGCGATTCTGTGGGCCGGCGGATTACCTTTGATGATTCCATCGATCGGGGATCCCGAGACGATCCGTGCGTATGCCGAACGCATCGATGGTGTGTTGTTACCGGGAAGCCCTACCGACATCGACCCGAGTATTTATGGAGCTGCAGCGCATCCGAACCTTGGAAAGCTCTATCCCGAACGCGATAAGACGGATTTCACCCTTTTGGACCATTGCGAGAAAAATAACCGCCCTGTCTTGGGAATATGCTTCGGTGTCCAGAGTCTAAACGTGTATCGAGGCGGCTCACTCGTGCAGGATATTCCTTCGGTTGTGGAGGGGGCGGTGTTGCACGATGCAGACAGCTCTGTGGACACTCCGTCCCAGCCGGCTCGCCATTTGATTCGTGTGGCCAGGGGCAGTCTCATTGAAAAGCTGGCCGGGAGGACGGAAGTGGATGTTAACAGTTACCACCATCAGTCCGTCCAAACCCCTGGACGAGACCTCCGACCCGTCGCTCATTCGAGCGATGGAGTAATTGAAGCGGTTGAGGACACGAAGGGCCGTTTCATTGTTGGCGTCCAGTGGCATCCGGAGCGCGGTTTTGAGAGTGATCTTTTGTCGCAAGCGTTGTTTAAATCGTTCGTCGAAGCGGCAATGCTATAATTTTGAAGGTGTTAACGATGGCTAGATCGGCACTGGCGCTTTTCTCGGTTCTTGCCTTATGCCTTTTTGCGGGTCCTTCCGCGGCTCAGACTCCACAGGCAGGCAAAATCATCGATGAGATGATCCTCGCCTTGGGCGGACAAGCTTTCCTTGATGTTGACGACATTCATACAACCGGGCGCTTCTTCCAGTTCAAGCGTGGTGAGTTAGCCAGCGGCGATAATTTTGCGGACTACATAAAATTTCCTATGGCCGAACGTGTGGAGTTCGGCAGGGAAAAGAACAAAGAGATCACGGTAAACAACGGCAAAGAGGGTTGGAAGATGGTGCCGAAGGACAAGGAGGCACAGGAGCAACTGGCGGCCGAGATCCAGGAGTTTCAGGCAAGCTTTAAAACAACCTTCGACTATTTAACGAGGTTTTCTCTTTCTAATCCCCAAACCACCCTGCAGCATATCGGCAGCGAGATCGTCGATTTCAATCGCGCCGATGTCATTGAAATTCGCGATCCGCTTAAGAACCGAATCGTCCTTTTCATCGACCGCCGGACCAAACTTCCGATCAAGATGCAGGTGCGCCGAATCGACGAAAAGGTTGTTCGCGAAGAACGTTTCGGGAACTGGCACAAGTTTCAGGGCATTATGACTCCGCTGTTTGTCAGCCGATTTACTGACGGTGAGAAAAAAATGGAAATCCGGCTGAATACGGCCGTCTACAACTCCGGACTCCCCGCCAGCCTGTTTACGGCACCCAAGAAGTAAGACTCATGAAGTTCGAAACACGATCGACGACGATTATTTGTGTCCGCAAGAAGGGTAAGGTGGCCCTCGCGGGTGACGGTCAGGTGACGCTCGGCGAAACCGTCATCAAACATGGCGCCCGCAAGATTCGTCGTCTCTACAATGACAAGATCCTCGCAGGGTTTGCCGGTTCGTCGGCAGACAGCTTTGCTCTCTTTTCAAGGTTCGAAGCCAAACTCGAGCAATTTCACGGGAATCTAAGCAGGGCGGGTGTGGAGTTGGCCAAAGAGTGGCGGACCGACAGGGCGCTGCGACATTTGGAAGCGGTAATGATTGTTGCCGACGACAAAGTAACGTTCCTTATCGCCGGAAACGGCGACCTCATTGAACCCGACGACGGCATTGTCGCTATCGGTTCCGGCGGCCCATATGCTCTCGCCGCCGCCAGAGCGCTCTTGAAATACACCGATCTCGGCGCCCACGAAATCGCCGAAGAATCGATGCGCATCGCCGGTAAGATCTGTATCTACACCAACGAAAGCGTGACGATCGAAGAACTCGGATAAACCAACAGTACCCGAACAGTGTTCTTGGGCTCTGTTAGAATGAAGTTGGGTTATGTACGTGAACGAACAAGTTGACGAAGCCCCCCACCTCGATGATCTAACCCCGCGGGAGATCGTCAAAGAGCTCGACAAATACGTAATCGGTCAATCTCGCGCGAAGCGCGCCGTCGCCGTCGCCCTCCGAAATAGAATTCGACGCCAGAAACTCGCTCCGGAAATGGCTGAGGAAGTGATGCCCAAGAACATCATCATGATGGGGCCAACCGGCGTGGGTAAGACTGAGATTGCTCGACGTCTGGCGAAGCTGGCGAACTCTCCATTCCTGAAGGTGGAGGCTTCGAAGTTTACCGAAGTGGGTTATGTCGGCCGCGATGTTGAGTCGATGGTCCGCGATCTTGTCGAGATCGCGATCGACATGGTTCGAACGGAGAAACTCGAGGAAGTAGCGGAGAAGGCTGACCAGAACGCAGAAGAACGCATTCTCGACATGCTGCTTCCCCCTTTGACGGCCGTCGCCTCGCCGGGCGATGACACGGGCAAATCTGCTGCCGATAACTGGAACCGCACTCGCGAGAAACTTCGAACGCAACTTCGAGACGGTAAACTCGATGATCGGACAGTCGAGCTTGATGTGAAAGAGCGCAGCTTCCCTGCCTTCGAGATCATTTCCTCGAGTGGAATCGAAGAGATGGATATCAACATCAAAGATATCCTTCCGGGCTTCCTAGGGCAGAAAACGAAGAAGCGTAAGCTGAAAGTTGCGGAGGCAATGGATTACCTGGTCCAGGAAGAGGAACAGAAACTTGTCGACATGGATCAGGTGACTCGCGTTGCGGTCGAGCGCGTCGAAAACAACGGCATCATCTTCCTGGATGAAATCGACAAAATCGCCGGTCGAGAATCCGGTCACGGCCCGGATGTCAGCCGAGAAGGCGTTCAACGTGACATCCTGCCGATCGTGGAAGGCACAACCGTCAACACACGTTATGGATTCGTTCGAACCGACCACATCCTATTTATAGCTGCCGGTGCGTTTCACGTCAGCAAGCCGTCAGACCTGATCCCGGAGCTTCAGGGTAGGTTTCCGATCCGCGTCGAGTTGGATTCATTGACGGTTGCCGATTTCGTGCGAATTCTCACTGAGCCTCAGAATGCGCTCATCAAGCAGTATGTTGCCTTGCTCGAAACTGAAGGCATCAAACTCTCGTTTCATGAGGATGCCGTTCAGGAGATTGCGCGTTTCGCCGCGATAGTAAACGAGGGTACGGAAAACATCGGCGCGCGCCGGTTGCACACGATTATGGAGAAGCTCTTGGATGAAATTTCGTTCGAAGGTCCGGACTTGAAAAAGAAGACCATTCGAATCGATGCCGCTTACGTCCAGAAGATGCTTGCCGACATCGTGAAAGACCAGGACCTCAGCCGGTATATCCTCTGACCAACCGTGCCCCGACTTGCCGCCGCAGTTGCCGTTCTCATGTTGGTCTTAAGCTGCGGTAAGGTCGTCGATCCGCGGCCTCCTTTTATTCGGATTCCTGAAGGCATTCGCGATCTGACGGCCACACAAGACGGCTACAACGTTGTCCTGACCTGGACAAACCCTGCCGTGAATATTGACGGATCCCCAGCGACCGACCTCTCCGTGTTGCATATCACCAGCGATGCCGGTCTCGATGCCAACATTCCGGCAACCGGCGCCGGTCAAAGGCAGTCGTATTCGATTTCCGCGCTCGAGTGGGTTGGCACCCGGCGCTCCTTCAACGTGACGGCTGAAACAACTCGCGGAAAGCTATCTGCATCGGCGGGAGTAAACATCATTCCGGTGGATGTTCCGAGTGGCGTCAGGGAGTTGGAAGGATTTGCGGATCAGTACACATTGAATCTGAAATGGCTGCCTCCGGCTCAGAATCCGAATCTTGCTCATGGCTATTTAGTGCAGCGCACCGACAGTCGGGAGCCACCCAGGATTATCCGCGAATCTCAACTCAAGGATTCAGACTTTGAGATCGGTCGGGAGTACGTCTATGAGGTGGTTCCTGCCCGAAATCTGGCTGCGAATTGGATTCGTGGAACTGATCCTCGAACGGTTAGAGTGACCGCTAACGACAAAACTCCTCCGAAAGCTCCCGAAGGAGTGCAGATCGTTGTTACCGATACTGGAGCCATCATCACGTGGACTGCTAATGACGAGTTGGATCTTGCCGGCTATCGCGTTTTTCGCGGAGACCGACTGCTGAATCCGCAAGCCCTGCGAACAACCAATTCTTTCATCGACAGCGAATATCGTCCGGGAGCTTCATATTCTCTCTCAGCCGTCGATGAGTTCGGCAACGTGAGTCAGCGCTCCATTCCTAAATGACTCCAGGTACTTGAACCCCGGTCGATACGGGTATAGATTCGCCTGTCACAGGCTTTGCCCAACGAATCGGAACGGTGGGGTCTGACACCAATGAATTCGGGGTCAGGCACGTAAAACTGTTAAAACAAGTGCCAGACCCCGAATCATTGGCTGTCTGACCCCGAATTTTTCCCACCGTACCGATTCGTTGGGCAAAGCCCCTGTCACACCTGACACAAATGGAGGCTCCAATGAGGCGAAGTCTGACGGTTCTTGTGGCCGCGTTGTTGTGTGCCACGCCGGCATTGTCTCAGTCGAAGGCCAAGGCTGAGAACGTGCCTGAAATCCCCTACGATTCGGTTCCCAACTTCCTGAAGCTACCCAATGATCTTTATCTGGGTGAAGGCATCGGCGTGGCCACGAATTCCAAGGGTCACGTCTTCGTCTACACGAGAAGCGGGGACACGCGCCTATTCGAATTCGATCAGAACGGGAACTATGTACGCGAGATCGGTCAGGGTCTCTATGGTTTCGAGTTCGCGCACGCGGTTCGAGTAGACCGGGATGACAACATTTGGGCCGTGGACGAAGGTTCGAACATGGTCATCAAGTTCAATCCGGAAGGTCGGGTCGTGTTGGTCATAGGCAGACGCCCCGAAATGGTCAATGGATTGGTAGCGGGAGCGCCGCCGCTTCAGCCGCAGCCCTACGTTTTCAATCGGCCGACAGATGTCGGCTTTGATTCGGCCGGTAACATCTTCGTCACCGACGGCTACGGCAACTCACGGGTAGTGAAATTCGACAAGAACGGCCGCTTTATTAAATCCGTCGGGTCGCGTGGGTCGCAGCCGGGCCAGCTCAATCTGCCGCACACGATGGCCATGGACGCCCTGGGCAACGTGTACGTCGGCGATCGAAGCAATGCGCGGGTACAGGTCTTCGATAACGATCTCAACTTCAAGGCAATCTACGACAACGTCGGTAATCCGTGGGCTGTGTGCGTTTCGCCCGGCCCGCACCAATATCTGTACGTTTCGAACTCGCTTCCGGACAACGGACTATCGCAGTTCCGCGATATCACCGGCGAGATCTACAAAATGGAATTGGATGGGACGATCATCGGAAAGTTCGGCCGTGCCGGCAAACAATTGAAGGAATTCAGCACCGTTCACGAAATCGACTGCCGCAATCCGAACGAACTCTTCGTCGCGGAGATCACCGCGTTTCGCATCCAGAAGATCATTCTGAAACCGCAGTCCTCGAGACAGAAGCCCAGATAGGAGGCCGCCATGAAACCTATGTCGATACTGTCCGTTGGAGCAATACTGGTGGCCCTGCTAATGAGCCACCTGTCGGCCCAATCGGTTCCCGAGATTGCTTACGACTCGGCGCCCAATGCCCTGAAGTTTCCTGCCGATAACCAAATTCATCTTGGTGAAGCGGCCGGCGTCGCCACGAATTCGAGAGGGCACATCTTTGTATACACGCGAACCGGAAACCCAAGCGCCATGATGGCCGCTTCACGAATCATCACTCATGGTGGCTCGAGGCTCTTTCAATTCGATCAGAACGGGAACTATGTGCGCGAGATCGGCCAGGGAATCTATGGATTCCTGCAGGCTCATGGAGTGCGCGTCGATCCCCAGGACAACGTCTGGACTGTTGACGAAGCCGCAAATCAGATCGTCAAGTTTAGTCCGGAGGGACGCGTCCTGATGGTCATGGGGCGTAAACCTGAAGTCATCAATATTCGTGTTATCCAACCGCAGCCAGCGCCAACTGGCGCCGCTCCGGAAGGAGGCAGAGGCGCCGCCGCTCCGGCCGGTGGTGCGCGAGGAGGAGGAGGTCGTGGGGCGGCTCCGGGAGCCGGAGGCGCTGGAGATGCGTTCAATCGGCCAAGCGATCTGGCGTGGGATGCTGCTGGGAACATTTTTGTTGCCGACGGCCATGGAAACGCGCGTATCGCCAAGTTCGACAAGAACGGCCGCTTCATCTCTTCCTGGGGCCAGCGGGGAAGTGAACCCGGCCAGTTCGAAACGCCGCACTCGATTGCTGTGGATGCGCAGGGAAATGTTTATGTCGCCGACGAAGGGAATAAACGTATCCAGGTCTTCGACAACAACGGGACGTTCAAGACGCAAATTACGAACATTGGGGTTCCGACCACGATTTGCATCACGCGGGGATCGCACCAGTACCTTTACAGTGCGCATACCGGAGATCCTTACGGCATGGACGACGCCGCGATCTACAAGCTGGAATTGGACGGCAAAATCCTGGGTAAATTCGGTAAGGCTGGGAAATTATCAAAAGAGTTCGGGTTAGTAAATTCCATCGATTGTCGAAACGAGAACGAGCTTTTCGTCGGTGAACTCAGCAACTGGAGAGTTCAGAAACTGATACTTCGGCGGTAACCGTGCCGGAAGATCGCGCCGTTTTTTTGATAAGATACAGTCAGATATAGGAGCACGTGCATGAAGTTCTTCCTCGATACTGCCAATCTGAACGAGATCCGCGAAGCAGCCGCAACGGGAATTCTCGACGGCATCACGACCAATCCGACGCTCATTTCAAAGGAAGGAAATGCCTTCGAAGATCAGCTTCTGAAGATCTGCGGCATCGTCGACGGTCCCATCAGCGCCGAAACCGTCAGCCCGGATGCCCCCGGTATGGTGGAGGAAGGCCGCCATCTCGCGAAACTTCATCGCAACATTGTGGTGAAGTGTCCAATGACACGCGAGGGTTTGAAAGCGACGAAAATCCTTTCGGACGAAGGGACTCGTGTGAATGTGACTCTGGTGTTTTCAGCACCTCAGGCGATTCTTGCCGCAAAGGCCGGCGCCTATTTCGTGAGTCCGTTCGTCGGCCGTCTCGATGACATCGGCCAGGATGGGATGTTACTCATCAAAGATGTCGTTCAGATCTATAGCAACTATCAGTTCAAGACCGAGGTTCTGGTCGCTTCCGTCCGCCATCCGATACACGTTGTTCAGGCCGCGCTCCTGGGCGCGGATATCTGTACTCTTCCAGCGAAAGTTTTCGAGCAGATGCTGAAGCATCCCTTGACAGATCGTGGCGTCGAACAATTCCTGAAAGACTGGCAGAAGGTTCCGGTAATCAAGTAGCCGATGACCAAGCTCACTTCGAAGGACCGATTACAACGGCTGCTCGACTTAAACCGTGCGGCAGAACTCGGCGGCGGTAAGGACCGGCTGAGTCGGCAGAAAGCCGATGGCAAACTAACCGCTCGCGAACGCATTGAACTTCTTCTCGATCGGGATTCATTCCAGGAGATCGACAAGTTCGTCAAACACCGCTGTCTCGATTTCGGCATGCAGGAACAGCAATATCCGGGCGACGGTGTCATTGCGGGATACGGCCGCATTGATGGCCGGCTGGTCTATGTTTTCGCGCAGGACTTTACGGTCTTCGGCGGTTCCCTTAGTGAAACGAACGCTCAAAAGATCTGCAAGGTCATGGATCTTGCCATGAAGATGGGTGCACCGGTCATCGGACTCAACGATTCCGGTGGCGCGCGGATTCAAGAAGGAGTGATGTCGCTCGCAGGCTACGCCGACATATTCCTGCGAAACACGCTTGTTTCGGGTGTGATTCCTCAGATATCCGCGATCATGGGGCCTTGTGCCGGCGGCGCCGTGTATTCACCGGCGATCACGGACTTCATCATCATGGTGGATAAGACCAGTTACATGTTTGTGACCGGTCCCGATGTGATCAAGACCGTCACTCACGAAGAAGTGACTAAAGATCAACTCGGCGGCGCCATGACCCATAACAGCACCAGCGGCGTTGCCCACTTCCTCGCGCACAATGATGAGGAGTGCCTGCTTCTGCTTCGCGAACTGTTTTCATTTCTGCCCTCGAATAACCTTGAGGATGCGCCGAAAAGACCTTGCTCGGACCCATGGGATCGAGCCGAGGAGGCGCTCGATTCAATGATTCCGTCGGAATCCAACATTCCGTATGACATCAAAGATGTCATTCATGCCGTCGTCGATGACAACTACTTCTTTGAAGTCCAGGAATACTACGCCAGGAACCTCGTGATCGGCTATGCGCGACTGGATGGACGGACCGTCGGTATCGTCGCAAACCAACCCGCTTATCTGGCCGGCTGCCTCGATATCGCCGGATCCATAAAAGGGGCTCGCTTCGTTCGCTTCTGCGATGCATTCAATATTCCGCTGGTTACTTTCGAAGACGTGCCTGGCTTCCTGCCTGGAACAAATCAGGAATTCGGTGGAATCATTAAACACGGCGCCAAGCTGCTTTTTGCCTTCGCGGAAGCGACCGTGCCGAAAATGACGGTCATCACCCGCAAGGCATATGGCGGCGCTTACTGCGTTATGTCGAGCAAACACATTCGAACGGATGTTAATTTCGCGTATCCAACAGCCGAGATTGCGGTGATGGGGCCAGACGGAGCCGTGAACATCATCTATCGTCGTGAGTTGGCAGGTGCCAAGAACGTCGAAAAACTACGGCAGGAGAAGATCGAGGAATTCACGGACAAGTTCGCAAATCCGTACATCGCTGCGGAGCATGGGTTTGTCGATGAAATCATTCAGCCGCGATATACCCGTCCGAAATTGATTACCGCCTTGCGTATGCTCGACTCCAAACGCGACTCAAATCCGCCCAAGAAGCACGGCAACATTCCGCTCTGATCGAGTTTAGAGATCGCCGCGCAGAGAAGCCACGACCGCACCGAACTTGAGAGACATGTCGTAGATCCAACCCACCCGGAGTCCGCCAGGAAGCCTGTGATTACCAATCGCGTTTAATCCGGCGGAGGCAATGCACCCGCATTGCGAACAGTCGGGATTTCCACCGAACTGGCAAGGCGTAACCTGTGTCTTCAGATTGGCCGTCACGGTTCGCGTCGTTCTGGCAAAAATGCACTTGTTTGGGCCGTCCGGCATGTCCAGGTAGGCCTCGATCATCCCTCTGGGCATAGCAAGCTTTGGAAACCTGGAGCGAAGCTGAAGTAATTCCTGAACAACTTTGACCCGTTCGTCAGGAGGAATGATTTCGATGCTGGTTTCCCCAATCTGCGGTGTGAATAGACTGACCCACACTTTCTCGACTTCGCTCTTTGGCGACCAGAATTCCAGAAACTCCTCAAGATAACCGGGTCGCTGGGTCATTTGTCGAGTCACCGTGCAATGGACGGTGATTTTGTGACCTTCGATGTTTTTCAGGATCCGTTCATAGGTCGCGGGTTTTCGACGAACGTCATGTTCTGCCGGCAAACCGTCGATTGAGACAACGAGAGTCATCGGCTGAATCCTCGACCATGTTTGTGGAATCGGCCGGACCGCGCTGGTCACTAACTGAATGTGAATTTTACGTGAGGAGATTTGCGGCAAGATTTCTTCAAGCTCCCGAAATCGAACAAGCGGTTCGCCGCCGACAAGGGATACATGGAGAGGTCGGTATTCATCAATTAGCTTGAGTACGCGCCGGACAAGTTCGTCGCCCTTGAAATCGCTTACCTGTTTGAGAAGCATGCCGTCGCCAAGATGATCGACGCCATACGCATAACAACCCGGACACGAAAGTGGGCATTCCCGCGTGATTTCAATCGAAAGAAACGGCGCGCGACCCATCAGGATAGACTTCCAGCCCCGGATGATTTCGAAGGAATTCATTCATCAATTAGAGCATGTCGGGTTGCTTTCAAATGGTGATTTTTCAGAGCGCATTGATCCAACGCGCAAGATCCTGAATCACTTCAACATCGACGTGGGTGAGTCGGGCGTATTCGCTGGGTAAAGAGGGCCCCGTTCCCTTTACAAAGGCGTGATTCAAAGCCCTGGTACAGTTTGAAGGTTACGTCGTTTCGATCCTTCAAAGTCTTTTTCCAGCCATCGTCGTCTGCAGCTGAAACCTGGTAGTCTCGGTCTCCTCGAATGATCAGCATTGGAATCTTCAGTGTGGCAGCTGTTGCGGCCGCATCGTATGCGCGCAGATCCAGCCAATAGGATCCCGGTATTTGAGCGCCGGAAAAACTGACCATTGAGGTCGGCGACAGGTTTGGATCCTGGACTTCCTTTCGGCTACGACGTGCGGCCTCGACTGTAGACTGCGGTGCGAAACCCGCGCGGGAAAGATATTCCAATTGATCGACGAGAAGTTCCTCCAGCGGCCGTGTGCTGCCGGCCATGATCACCAGCCCCGCGGCGGCAGTGTTCATTGTGATTCTGGGGCCCAGCATTCCACCCAGGCTATGGCCCAGGACAATGATTCGCTTGCTGTCGATTCCGTCCATCTTGCCGAGCATAGCTACGGCGGCGCGAGCGTCGTCGACCGTTTCGTCCATGACCGTGTAGGTTCCTTTGCTCATCTGTGCGCCGTGAACCAGAGTACGTTTCTTGTATCGCAGGACAGCAACTCCGTTGCTCGCCAGGCCCCACGCGATGTCTTTGAAGGGCTTCTCAGCGCCAATGGTTTCGTCCTCATCACCAGGTCCAGAGCCGTGCACCAGCACAACGACTGGAAAAGGCCCCGTTCCTTTAGGAAGCGTCAACGTCGCCGGCAGTTGCCAGGGTGCGCTTCCGAGCGTGAGGGCTTTCTCATCGAACTTCTGAAGATCAACATATGGCGGAGGCGACCACGCGGGAGTCAGGCCAGGCGCTACCCGAAAACCGACGATGTTGCCGGTGGCATTGAAGGCCACCATTAGATTCAAATTCGATTTATCGAAAGCGCAGGAAACCGTCGCGATCTGAAGTCCTTGCGCACTTTCAAATCGAATCGATGTGATCGATTTGAAGCTGCCCAGTTGGCCAGTGAGCTGGTCGCGGACCTGCTTAAGGGCGTTTGCGGGCGGTGGTGGCGTCAGCATGGCTGTCGCGGCGTCAACATCGCCCACAAAGACCGATGTGATCAGCGCCTTCGCTTTGGCCTCGAAGTCTGGAGGCTGTTGGGTCAACAACAGCAAAAGCAACAACTGTGTGAAGACTGTCATGCTCGATTTGTAAATCGGTCAATCCTCGTAAAGCAAAGGAATTGTTGGTGCGGTAAGGCCATCCAATCCTATTAGTGGACCTTGGCTTATAATTAAGCGGTCATGAAGGTTTTCACATTCTGCCTGGTTTTTTGCCTCGGTACGGCCTCAGTCCAAGCTCAGGAAGCGAAGTGGCTGCAGGCTTCAACTGAGCATTTCCTGCTGTTCACGGATACGACCGAAGCTAAAGCACAAAGACTCCTTAACGATCTCGAAGGTCGTTTGGCAGCTTTCGCCGACGCATTTGGCAAATTGAGGCCGATGCAGTTTCCAATCGAGGTCTTCCTCTTCAAGAACGGAGAAGACTTCACTGCTGCTGTTCCGTCTCGCCCTCCAGTCAATGGAAGCGTGCCACCGGAAAAGAATGCTTACTTATTGAAGGGTCCGGACCGTGTCTTCCTCGTAGCCAAGGACAAATCGCCCGAAGACATAGCGAACGACTCAGGCCATGCGTTGGGGCATCTTTTGTTTGAGCATCAAGTGATGTGGCGGCCCTTTTGGCTCGCCGAGGGAATTGGCGAATACGTCCGCAAGCTTGGCAGGGATGCCGATACGAAAGCTGTCTCCGAAAAGGATGGATACTCCGTTGCGGATCTGTTGACGATTGTGCCCAGCGCCACCTATCAGGACAACGACCCGGGAGGGGCCTTCAGAACACAGTCGTATCGACTGCTTCGACTTATTCTGAGAGAGAATCCTGCTGCCATTCGCGAGTTGATTCAGGCTGCCGGTCGTGAAAATGGTGCCGAGGCCAAAATCAAGGTCGATGTGGATGACATTGCTGTGAAATTCGCGGCCTATACCGAAACGCCATTGAAGATGATTCCGGTCGCCAGTGTAGTTAAGGTCGAAGCTGCGGATCCTGTGATTCTGCCGATTCATCGCGGCGACTTGCTTATGGCGACGGATAGAACCTCCGAAGCCAGTCGTTGGTACAACGCCGATTCCAAAGAGGCGCGGGCGGCGCGCGCAATAGTCACCAGGTATTCGCGCATGAAAGCCGAAGCGGTAACTGCGCTGGCGCGAGCAGCTCAGGAGCTTCCGGAGAGTGGTTTGGTGCAGTATCACTTTGGAGCCCTCGACTCCGACAATCCAAAACAGCGGGAAGCGCAAGTCACAGGCCTTGAGCGCAGCGTGAAACTTCTACCGCTGTTTGGCAGGGCATACGCCGAACTCGCTCGCCTTTACACTCTCACCGATAAGCCAGATCGGGCGCTTCCTTTGCTTGCCCGCGCGCTCGAACTGGAGCCGGAATTTGCGGATACCTTTTATGAGCTTCGAGCGAATGCCTTACTGGCGTTACGCGATTATGACGGAGCCTTTCTCTCGATGAAGACGGCGGAAGCCTTGCCTCATGCAGATCGCCAGACCACCGAGGGGTTCGGTTTCAAGGTCTCCAACCTGGTGAGGAAAATCGATGCGGCCCGTCGGGAAGTGGATAGCCGAGGCGAGGAGCGGATCCGACGAGAGATGGAAAAGAAAGTGACCGAACGCGAGCCCGTTCAAAGGCCCGTCCCTCCGGCGCCGATTCCTCCAGGCCAAATTAATTACGAGATCGCGGCGACAACTAATCTCGAAGTCATCCAGCCCATTTATCCGGACTACTCTGAAGACTTGCGCAAGAGAGGCATTGCCGGACGCGTGACGCTTCGACTTGAAGTCACACCGGATGGAAAAGTGAAGAACGCGGCTGCCACGGCTTCGCAGGCGCCGGAGTTGACCGCCGCGGCTGTCGAAGCGGCCAGGAAGTGGATATTCAAGGTGCCTCCCCGAACTCGCCCAACGTCAGTGATGGTTTCGCTGACCTTTATTTACGCTCTTCGATGAGATGCCCGGTCTGCCTGAGTCCATCGACGGCTCCCGCTCTGTCGGGCACTGATTTTCTGTTCGAGACGACGGCCAGAACCTTCAATCTCAACGCTTGTGCTGCATGCCGTTGCCTGTTCCTGAATCCATTGCCCGGGAGGGATGAGATCGCAGGGTTTTATCCCGCGCAATACTGGTGGAACTCCACTCGACCAACCCTGTTAAAGAATCTGGAGTCGGTCTATCGAAGGATCGCACTGCGAGACCACATTTCTTTCATAGCTTCCGCGGCGTCGCGCGGTGGGCCGTCACGACCTGCGAGGTTGCTGGATGTCGGTTGCGGAAGCGGCACGTTGTTGGCGCTCTTGAAGCAACGTGGTTTCGATGTAACAGGGGTCGACACTTCTGAAGAAGCGTCCCGTATTGCGGCGACGGAAAACGGTGTCCGGGTGATCGTCGGTTCGCTGGATGAGGCGACCTTTGCCGCGAAAAGCTTTGAGCTGGTGACCTTGTTTCACGTCCTGGAACATGTAACCAACCCGAGAGAGGTGCTGGCAAGCGTTCATCGAATTCTGACAACCGATGGTGTCATCGTTCTGCAGGTTCCGAACATCGATAGCTGGCAATTTCGCTGGTTCGGAGCTCAATGGTACGGTCTGGACATTCCGAGGCACGTTATCGATTACTCGCATTCGGCGATCGTGAGAGTTGTGGAGGAGACGGGATTCACTGTCCGGAGGGTTCGTCAGTTTAATCTTCGCGACAATGCGCCTGCTTTGGTTTCGAGTCTGGCGCCATCGCTTGATCCGCTGAGCCGACCTATTCGATTACGTCGTCGGAATGCTTCGGAGAGCGCGCTTGCCTCCTGGAGTAAACATCTCGCGTACCTGTGTCTGGTGTTGTGCGCATATCCGGTCACTGTTCTGGAAGCTGCATTCGGTCATGGCGCAACAGTAATGATTGAGGCACAAAAGAAATGAATCCCGCCGTATCGGTCGTGATCGTGAACTGGAATCGTCGAGAGCTTCTGGCCAAATGTCTCGAATCGGTTTGGCGACAGACGTTCTCCGATTTCGAGATCATCGTTGTGGACAACGGTTCGACTGACGGGTCTATGGAATTCCTCCGATCGATTTCTTCACCTCGCTTGCATGTCGTATCGCTTCCGACCAATCGTGGTTTTGCCGGTGGTTGCAACGCTGGGATCCGGAAGGCGGTTGGGCACTACATTGTGACTTTGAACAACGATGCGGAAGCGGACTCCCGATGGCTGGAAGAATTGGTGCGAACCGTCGCATTGAATCCGAGCATTGGGATGTGCGCCTGCAAGATCCTGTTTCATGGCGATCGATCCCGAATCGACAAGGCGGGGCATCTTATGTATCTCGATGGCCTGAATCATGGTCGCGGGTCTGGCGTGGTAGACACCGGGCAATTCGAGCAGTTTGAAGAGGTGTTGTTTCCGGATGGGGCTGCAGGGCTTTATCGGCGGGAGATGTTGGACGTTGCAGGATTGTTTGACGAAACGTTCTTCGCGTACGGTGACGACGCGGACCTCGGTTTACGCGGCAGGCTGGCAGGCTGGGGTTGTATATACGTACCAACGGCGATCGTTTATCACATGCATTCCGCGACGGCGGGAGAGTTCTCACCGTTTAAGGCCTTCCTCATCGAGCGCAATCGCATTTGGGTCGCGGTAAAGAACTTTCCTTTGCGGCTGCTACTGATTTCACCACTGCTGACTCTGGTCCGGTTTGCGTTTCACGCATACGGAGCGGTGTTTATGGTCGGCTCCTCCGGGAAGTTTGCTGCCGACTGCTCGCGCACGCAGCTTGCTCGGATGATGCTGAAGGCATATTGGTCGGCACTGATTCATCTTCCCGGGATGTTAAGAGCGCGGCGTAAGATTCAAAGGTCCGCGCGCATTCCGGCGTCTGCCTTTACATCTTTATTGATCAAGCACCGCATACGAGTGCGTGATTTGACGCTCGGCACATGACCGGGTTTTCGCCACAGCTCTAAATATTGGCGGTAAGGTACAATCACGCTGATGGCGATCATCAAGACCGAAAAGATCTCCAAGTGTTATCGAATTTACCGGCGTCCATCGGATCATCTGCGCGAAGTATTGAGTTTTGGAAGGAAGCGCTACCACGAACCGTTTTGGGCTGTTCGCGATGTCGACGTAGCTGTGGATCGCGGCTGCTGCCTGGGAATTATCGGTGAGAACGGATCGGGTAAGAGCACACTTCTTCGCATGATTGCCGGGGTGGTTCGACCTACATCGGGAAGGCTACTCGTCAACGGTCGGGTGTCGGCCCTCCTCGAACTTGGCGCCGGTTTCAACCCGGAGTTCACAGGACGGGAGAACATCTTCTTAAACGCATCGATTCTCGGATTCTCCGACGCTGAAACGCGCCAGCGTATTCCATCGATCGAAAAGTTCGCCGAGATTGGAGAATTCGTTGACAGGCCGGTGAAGACATATTCGAGTGGGATGTTCGTTCGTCTGGCGTTTGCGGTTGCCATTCATATGGATCCGGACGTACTGATCGTCGACGAGGCCCTGGCAGTCGGAGACATCTTTTTCCAGCAACGATGCATTCGTCGAATCCAGCAGCTCAAGCATAACGGTGTGACGATTGTATTTGTTTCGCACGACCTCGACATTGTCCGAAGTCTCGCAGATCAAACAATCTGGATGGAACATGGTCAGGTACGTTTTGCTGGAAGGACGGACGAGGCCGTATCTAAATATCTAGCCGCGATGGTCACTCGCGGACGCAAAGAAATCATGGAGGAAGAAGCGATCGGAAAACCGCTGGACCTGCCTTCAGATTTGGATCTGTCGGAGCGGGCGTTCGACCGAATTCCTAAATTCGTAACTACCGTTTTCAACGTCGATCACCGTTATGGAAATGCGAAGGCTCGAGTCCAGGGTATCGGAGTCTTCGGTCGCGATGGATATCCGGTGCGCGGCGTGGAGCAGGGCGACCGGATCTGCATTCGCATTTCGGTCGAATTCCTGAGCGACGTTGAGCAACCCAACATCGGCTTCATGATGCGAAATCGTCTTGGTCAGGATCTCGCCGGAACGAACTTGCTGTATGAAGGCTTTCAACTCTCGTGTGCTCGAGCGGGAGATCGATTATCTACAGACTTCATCATGGATCTTCCCTACCTCCACGCGGGTTCCTATCACTTTTCACCCGCTGTAGCGGACGGCAATCTCGATCAATACGAAATGTGTGATTGGATCGAGAATGCGTACGCTATCGATGTCATCGAGCGCACTACCACGTACGGGCACATGCGCATACCAATGCGAGTGAGAACGACCTCGATCGTGCCGGAACCATCTAAGGCGGGATCCTGATGAGCACGCACTACGAGACCGATCTGGCGCGTGTACGCGAGGTCTGGAGTGAAAATGCGGGAACCTGGGGCGGGAGAAAACTGCACTGGCTCGAGCACCCGGCAGTTCACAATCGAATCAATTTCAAGGTATCGCGAGTAGCGGGGTTTGATCGTTTCCAGTTCTTCTTTCAACGGCATCTCCGTGGGCGAATGCCGGTGAACCGAGTCTTGACATTGGGATGTGGCAACGGCGAGTTTGAACGGAACCTCGCAAAACTCAATTATGTTCGTGAGCACGATGCACTGGATGTCGCCGAGGGTGCGATCGAAAAAGCCAGGCGAGCCGCCAGAGAGGAAGGCTACTCTCATATCCAGTATCGGGTCGCAGATCTGAATCAGGTGGATTTGCCGAAGGACCGCTATGACGTGATTTTCGGTATCTCCTCGGTGCATCACGTCGCAGGACTCGAGCACTTGTTCGCTCAGGTCTATTCAAGCTTGAAACCCGGAGGGTATTTCTTCCTGGACGAGTACGTTGGGGCCTCGCAGTATCAGTGGCCCGACCAACAGCTCGGGCACATCAACCGCGTCCTGGAGATGCTGCCACAGCGTTTCAAGTTCAGCCTCTCACGACCCGGCGAGACAAAGCCGCCAGTCGCTCGCCCGACAGTCGAAGAGATGAACGCGGTCGATCCTTCAGAGGCTGTGCGATCAAGTGAAATTGGTCCATTGCTGGAGCGGTACTTCGAGCAGGTTGAATTCAGAGGCTACGGTGGCGGCTTACTGCACATGTTGCTCGAAGATATTGCCGGTAACTTCGCCGAAGATGATTCGGAAGCTCTCTGCTGGCTGCAGCGAATCTTCAGCATCGAAGACAGCTTGCTGGAACAAGGGGAGCTTGAACACGACTTTGCCGTATTGATCGGGAGAAAGCCGACTCGCTATCGAGTCGCAATGGAATATCTTCGAACTACGAATGTTGGTGTGCGAACGCTCTATCGGAAGTTCACCGGCTAACGAAACAAATCCAGCGCGCGCGTGAGGAGGCGGTTTCGAGAACTGCCAGGAGGAAAAACGCGATCTCGAACACGGCGGATCTTCGTTATGAGTTTCCAGCCGGAACTGGAATGAATCGCTTCGAGTTGTTCGGTCGTCTGGTTTAGTTGGTGACTCGTTTGCCGCAGATCTGCCTTCAGCTCTGAGGCTTCTTTCTCGAGATTGCCGACCTGTTCAGCCCTCCAGGCCAACGCCTCTTCCTGAGAGCTTGCCGCTGCTTTCAGGTCAGCGACGACGTTCTTGCTCCACGTAAGATCCTTTTCCATTGTGTTGAGCTGCTCTTCACGCCATTTGAGACCCTTTTCAAGGCTCTCGATATGTTCAGTTTTCCAGGCCAAGGCTTCCACGCCGGCTTGAAGGGCCCGATCCTTCTCACTCAGGAGTTCGTTACGGTTATCGACCAGTATGCTTCGCGGGAGGTCGGCGTCCGGAGGCGAATTCGATGCAACACCGATGTAATACAACGGAACAAGGTTCTCAGCCGGAACTGTCTCAAACTCTACAGACTTTCGTTCAACGACATACTCTTTGAATTTCCCGGCGTTCGATGCGTATATCGGCCAGAGATTCGATTGGGCATAAACCCGCTGTCCCAGGAAGCGGACCCATTTGAAACGAGCCTCGAGTAATGTTTGAAACTCATCGAACTCGAGTTCTTTGACGTGAAATTTGTTCTCTTCCTGTATGGATTCGTCGTAAACCTTTTTGTTCGGCGTGGAAACCAGAAGCACACCATCGGGTTTCAGCAGACGGCATACTTCCGACAGGAATTTATCGTGGTCTTCAATGTGTTCGATCGCCTCAAAACAAACCACAACATCGAAACAAGCAGACTCCTGGACCGGCACCTCCGTAATCGTACCGACCATGAACTTCAGGTTGGGTCGAAGGTATCTGCCTCGCGCGTGGTCGATTGTCGTGGAATCGATGTCGATAGCGACAACTTTCTCTGCTGTCTCGGCGAGCAGATTCGAGCCGTAACCTTCGCCCGATGCCAGATCGAGAACGGTCTTGCCTGAGACGAATTGCGATGCGTAAAGGTATCGATGAAGGTGCTCGTAAGCCAGTGCCGGATCGATCCGCCAGGGAAGGAAGCGCTCACCGGTCCATTCCAGCATCAGCGTACCTCGTTCCCGCGGCTGCAAGCTTTTCGGCTGCGAGAATGTCGTGCAACTGTCGATCGAAAACGCTTCGTGAACATTCGCGGCGGATGGCAGCCAGGGCAGTCTCCCGAAGCAGAGACCAATTCTCTCTGTCTCGATGAAGTGTGAGGCACTTGTCTGCAAATGTTGCCGCATGCTCAGCGACAGCGATCTCCACTCCGTCGTTCCATCCCAATTGTCGTGCCAAAACGGGAGTAGCCACGACAGGAATGCCCCGAGCTGCGGCTTCGTGAACCTTGTGTGGAATTCCCGCGGCGAAACGGGTGGGAGCTACAAACACTCTCGCGCGATTGTAGAGTTCGCTCACATCTTCAAGATGTCCGAGGATCTGAACGTTCGGTCCCGCGAGGGCCCGGATGCTGTCGCTCCGGTTTATCCCGGCTATCGTGAGTGAGACATCGCTGCCCAGTTGCGCAACGATTGAGGGCCAGATCTCCGTCAAAAACCAGATCATCGAATCGCCGTTTGGACTCATCTCATCGTGTATCGCACCGACAAAAAGAAAACCGCTTCGCTGTTCAAATGAATTTGCTGTCGGCTGAGTATCCAACGCATGCCCGAGGAGGTAGACTCGCTCGATTCCTCGAGATCGAAAGGTCGTTCGATCCATCTCTGAGACTGCTATTACACAGTCAGCCGTTGCGGCGAGCGATACCTCATCCTCGTAGACCTTTTCAACTTCCACATCCGATAACTGCTCGCCCGAAAGCTGTCGAAGCCCGACATCCCTTGGGGCGAACAGCGCCTCTGCGTCGTATATGATGGACGTCTTTTCAAACCAGTCGGGATGCGCGGCGACGATCGGGTGCAGAAGGTTCATGTTGTGAGGACGGCTGATTACTATCGCATTGAAGTAGTCCTTCCGGTGTCGTAGAAAGGCTTCGAGCAAAGACGGGCCCAGCTCATTCATGACTTCGATTTCGCGCGGCAGGTCTGAGTAGACGGTGGCCCAATCCTCTTCCACGACCGCTGTTGGAAACAACGTCACGTCGAAGCCCTGTTTGCGTAAAGCCAGCAACATCGTACGAGCCCGCGGAAATCCCGATCCCAGCCAGGGGTGCGGCACGCGATCGTCTACAAAGAGGATGTGTTGAGCACTGCCGTGGGTTCGTGCTTCGAGCACGGCTTCGGGTTCGGCACTCCAGTGACTCTTCAATGAAGGGGCATGCCGCTTTACAAAGATTTGCCGATGGGAATTCTGAAGCGCGGTCGCATCCGAGGCCGATTGGGAACTCGCGAACTCATAGTGAAGGATCACCACATCCGGCTCATAAACAACCCGAAGGCCGTGTTCCCACAATCTCAAGCAGTAATCCGTCTCTTCGTAATAAGCCGGGAAGAATGCTTCGTCGAAACCGCCCAGTCGCACCCAGGTCTCACGTGGTGTCAGGAGAAATGCGCCGGAGCAATAGTCCACGTCGCGGCGGAACATGTAGGTCGATGCGAATGGATTGTCACCGCGTCCGTACCCGAGACAGGAACCATCCCGCCAGATAATGCTGCCGGCTTCCTGGAGACTGCCGTCGAGCAACACGATTCTGCCCCCGACAGCTCCGATGCTTTGGTCTGATTTTATCGTGCGTAGGGCGGCAGTCAGAGCTTCAGGCGCCAGCTGCGCGTCATTATTCAAAAGAAGGATGTACTTACCTAGCGCATCTCTTGTTCCCTGATTCACAGCCAGAAGAAAATTGCGATTTTCAGTGTTTCTGATAATCCTGGCGCCGCGGATTCGATCCAACAATCGCGATGTTTCGTCGGATGAGGCATTGTCTACAATGATGATTTCGAATTTGAGGTTGTAATTCTCACGAATAGATCTTAGGCAAGCCAGAGTCAATTCAGCTCGATTGAAGAGAACAAGAATGATCGAGACTTCCGGCTCTGAAGATGTTGGCAGATCCAGCGTAGCGTTCGAATTGATAAAGGCATGAAGGCTGACCCGAAATAGCGACGAGTACAGTAGCTTGAGTTCGGCGGATGCCTGATCGTTGTCAACTGCGACTGTTTCATCACCAGGCTCAGCGCGTAACACTTGTACTATCGGCGCTGGCCGTTGATCGGCCGCCGATCCGGTTAGGATTTGTTTCAACGCCCGTAGTTGGCGCGCTATCCATCGCAGTGGTGCGGTGAGTTTCCACGATGGTGATTGAAGATACTGATCGAGGATCCATTTTTGGTCGGCAAGCTCCCGCTCAGTCGCTTCAAGTTGTTTCTGAAGCGTTCGAATCAGCTCGTTCTGGCGTTTCAGTGATTCGGGTATAAACAACAAACAACAGACCTCAAATTGAATCCAGCGGCAAACCCGGTCCTATCGGTCCTATCGGTCCTATCGGACCTCGGACAAGAACTGCAACGGTACAATCCGAAAATTTCTCCAGACAATCGTGCCGGGGCTGTTACGTTTCAAGACAATCCGATCGTCGTTGATTTCGGCCGTTCCGCGACCGCTGAGCAGCTCATATTCTAGTTTGCAGTCGGCTGGAATCTTCAGCCTAAACTCACGCTGATCGATGTCCTGCTTCAGAATCACTCCGTCTGGGCTCCATGCCGGCAAGTCGGCATGACTGGATCGTCCCTTGAGCGACAGGCTTTCAACAAATGGGCTGGTTTGGGCGATCTCAACGATATCCAACGGTGCTCGCGAGATCGCGAATGGCACGATCCCTATCCGGCTGTCGTGAAAACCGGCCCCCGATTCGCGATTGAACGTGCGAATCGGAAAACTCAAATTCAGTGGAAACGTTTTTAACACTGTAAGCATGACGGAAAGATCTTCCGATAGCCCATACCGAAAAAGCTGTTGTCGCACGACCAGATCCGGCCCGACTGGACGCAAATCCTCCGAGGTCAGCGGTGGAATGCCCCGTTTCTCAAGGTAGAAACGTAGGCCGGATTCCGAAGCACTCCATAAACGAAAGCCCTGTTGCTGTAACGTCGGGATCGTTTGCCGAACCCAGTCGCGATAAGCATTCACGAAGGTGAAATCCGAGTAAGCAACGCAAATGGACAGCACTGCCGTAGGAACCAATGCAAGGGTCAATTGGCGAACTGTGCTGTGCCGCAGAAGCACCAGAAACAAAGCAGGCAGCGCCAACAACACATACCGGGCGTTGATCATGTCGGCAACGACGATGAAGAAAAGCAAGGTCGCCGGAAACCATAGGATCAGAAATGCTTCACCTGTATTCCGGCCAGTCCGAATGATTCCTTTAGCGGCACGGCTAAAAGCCGAAAGTATGAGAAAGCCCGATCCTGCCAGAACGACGTACCATAAACGAATTATCATTAAGGATGGAGCTTCCAGCACGGCGAACACAACCGCGATAACAATACCCGCTATTAAAACCCATTTGTTGGGACGTTCAGAAACTGCCAACACGATCCATGGAAACAGAGTCACTGCGCCAACAAAGCTGAGGGTTGCCGCAACGTTGTGGACGATATCGCCTTGATCTTTGAAATAGCCGACGACCTGAATGAGAGGGAATCTTCCAAAATGCGCGGTCATTGCCAGTTGCCATACGGCAATTGCAATGGGTGCCAGAAGCATAGCAACCCACTCGCGCTTCGGCCTCCCTGCGAGAACCATCTGAAAGAACAGGCAAGCTAGTGGCACGAGTGCCGTATATCCGGTTCCGACGGACAGGATCCAGCATATGGCGGCAATCAGCAGTGCGTGCTTACGACCTTCCAGGTGTGCGAAGTAAAAGGCAATCCCGAGCAAAAGGAAGGCGAGCATCGGAACGTCCATCATTAAGGTCGGGCTCATCACGAAAAAAGCAGGGCTCAATGCAAACAGGATCGATACCAGAAATGGCTGTTCGACAAATCTTCGAGCGAGGAAGAAAAAGGCCAGTACTGCAGCCACGGAAAAAACGGAAAAAAGCAATCGATAAGGTATTTCCGAAAAGTCCCCAAACGCGCGATGAATCAAGGCAAGGTAATACTCTCCGACGGGGGGGTGAGTGTGTGCCGCGAGGTTAGGCACCTGGGTGCCGAAGAAAACTGTCGGGGTGTCCTGAGGAAAAAGCGGATCGTTGTCGACATTCTCAGCTATCCGCAAAAAGATGTGTTCGTCCATGAACACTGCGCGAGATGAAAAAGGGATGATTCCAGCAAATACGATGAGGGCGATTGCGAGGTATTGCTTCATTGAAACTTATAGAGGCGAATGATTTCGCCATTGGGAAGCGCGAACCTCTCCGTGACTTGAAATCTATTTGGATGATTCATGATGTAAGTGTTAATGCGACTATCTGCCGCGAACGACGCAGCGTGCGGAAGTTGCGTTTCGGAGGCAAGCACGTACGCATTTGACAGAAGTGCCGCTTCGTCAAAGATTCCGATCCGCCTCAAGCGTACGTCGTAATCCAGAAGTTCGATGTAGAACTGGAACGCAAGAGAATCAAATCTTGGAATGTCTGGAACCAATCCCAGTACGATGCCAGTGTCGTTCGCATCCGCGCTAACCTTCCGAAGGACATGTTCAATCTGCCAATCCTGCTTTTCCGGCCGGCCCCACAGTCGATGATACGACTGAGTATATAGATTCCAATTCCAGGACAGTTCTCCGCTGACGCCTTTCTTTAGAACAACAGCTTCTGGTAAGGCTGGTAGTCCAAATGAAACCATGTAGTGTTGGAAAGCAAGAAGCACTATGAGCGCAGCAGTCAGCATGCGCCTGCGATTGAACAACGGAGCGGTTACTAAAGCGACGGCGGGAAGCAGCGGCGCGCTGTAGCGAGGATCCTTGTTTTGAAAAAGGAGAAGGCCCAGCCAGCCCCCGACGAGCCAAAGAACGACCGTCATCCAACGTGGGGTGAAATTCCTTTTGAGGACGAACAGACCCGCAACGAAGGCGACGAACAGGGGTAGAAAGAGTTGATAGCCCTCAAGCGCCCGCCAATAAAAAATGAGCGCGTTCAAACTGAGCCGGCTGGGGTCGCCTTCAAATACTCCCCCAGCCGTGTTGATTTCGAGGAACGCCTTCAATGCGGAAACTGACGGTACGTACCAGTACGCCGTGAGGGCTGCCGCAGTGGCAGCGGCAATCATTGCGTTCTTCAAGTTCTGCCGTGCCGCCCAAATGGCGGGCAGAATCAGGAAGAACGGAAATGTCCATTTCGTCAGCATTCCCAGTCCCGCGGCAATTCCAAACGCCACGGACCACTTTCGATTTGAGAATCCTTTGGATTTCAACAGCACCCAGACTGCGAGTGCCACCATTGCTGTGATCCAGTAGTCGATAATCGTTTCGCGCGAAAGCCAGATCATCAAGGGATAGAAATTGGCTAGTACGGCCGCGATAGCGGACGTGAATGGATCGAAGAGATGTCGTCCAATGCCGTAGGTCGACAGCAACAGTACGCCGATCGCAATGAGGTTCCCAAGTTGGGCGACATCCAGGCTCTTTCCGAATACTGCCCAAATTCCCGCGATGACGGTGTGATAAAACGGCGGATAGTATCCCGTGAGGTGTTTAAAGGGAATCGCGCCGATAGCCGAAAGGCCATCACTCGCAAAAGCATTGTAAATACGAAGCGCGCCGGTGGCGTGGGCGGCCATATCCCAGAAGGGCGGCCGCGTGTCTTTGGCGATCCAAATGACGTTCGCAATCGTAAGGTACGCAAACGCCGCCGCCAGCAGAATTCGATGTCGCATAGTTTTCGGCGCGTTGATAATAGCAGAGGAGGAATTGCGAAATAACTTGTGATCCGTGCCCGTGAAGACTTCTACGGTCCAGGGATTCCAGCCCGTCACGGCGAATACTATCGAGCTTTTGTGAGGTTTGCGCGCAAGCACGCCGGGTCAAGCATCCTCGACCTGGGATGCGGCTACGGGGCTTATGGGCGTGCCTTGGCCGATGCTGGTTCGAGTTGCTTTGGCTGCGACATCAATCTGGCGTACCTGCGAGAGGCCGTTGTTCATGGTTTGCCCGTTGCCGCTGTCGATTCCGTCTTACCATTTCGAGACGCGACGTTTGATTCGGTTTTGCTGTTTGAAGTAATCGAGCATGTTTCTAAGGTGGAACCGTTGTTGAATGAAGCATTCCGAGTGGCGCGACGAAACGTGCTGGTGACGGTGCCGAACTCAGAAGACATTGAGATCATGAAACAAAACGACGTTACTTTCGCGCACATGCTTTCATCCGATCACGTGAACTTCTTCGACTCGAAGTCGCTCACACAACTGCTCTCCGGATACGCCGTCAATGTTTCTGTTGAGCGTTCCGATCCGATTTATCCGTTTTGGTTTATCGGTCGCTCGGCGCCCTACTATGGCCTGCGTCTTTTGTATCGTGCCGGTCTGCTCAAACCACGGTTTTTCAGTCGTCTCTATGCTGTTGCGAGCGTTCGCAAAGATTAACCTCGATCTGCGAATTCTGGGGAAGCGCCCAGACGGCTACCACGAGCTGCAAACCGAACTTCAAACCATCGATTGGTTCGACGAAATCCATATCGATCGTGCGTCAGGTTTCCAGTTCTCGGCCACAGACGGTCCCACGGATAAAACCAATTTGGTCGTTCGCGCAGTTCGTGCTTTCGAGCAAGCAACTGGAGTAAGAGCCGACGTCAAAATCGAATTGATAAAGAACATTCCGTCGGGTGCTGGCCTAGGCGGTGGCAGCGCCGATGCTGCGGTCACATTCCTCGGGCTGCAACGAGTGTTTGAGACGAATGTTCCTGAAAGTGAAGCGCTTCATGCCCTCCGTTCGATCGGATCTGATGTGCCCTTTTTCCTATTCGGTGGTCGAGCATGTGGAACCGGAAGGGGTGACGTCATATATCCAGTGGAGGATCGATCGGATTATCGACTTGTTCTAGTGAATCCAGGCGTTTCAATAGTGACAGCAGAAGCGTATTCATGGTTGACGGTCCACGATAAATCCAATAGTATTGAGGGTTTCCGTGCTGAGTGCGTACCTGGCAGTGATCAGGCGGAAGCGAATAACGACTTCGAATTACCGGTATTCGCGCGGTATCCGCAATTGAAAGCGATCAGGGACAAATTGTTGCGCCTTGGTGCGTTCAGGGCAGCGCTTTCCGGTAGTGGTTCGGTCGTTTACGGCCAGTTCCGGACCGAAGAGGCAGCGCGGATTACGGCGTCGGAGCTGGGACGAAGCTACTCTGTGAAGCTGACGAAGCCTTTGTCGCGTGCGGACTACCACCGGAGAATGATGGATTAAAGGCATTGGGGCGTGGCCAAGTGGTAAGGCACAGGTCTTTGGAACCTGTATTCGAAGGTTCGAATCCTTCCGCCCCAGTTTCTGAAAATATGAGCAACGAGCTGAAGATTTTCACTGGAACTGCGAACACCGCACTAGCCAAAGAGATGTGCGAGTATTTGAAGGTTGAACTCGGGCAATCTTCGATGACTCGTTTTAGCGACGGCGAGATCTATTTCCAGATCCTCGAGAATGTTCGTGGGGCCGATGTTTTCATTGTTCAGCCGACCTGTCCTCCAGTCGACTCCAATCTGCTCGAGCTCTGCCTGATGATCGATGCGTTCAAGCGCGCATCGGCGAAGCGAATTACGGCCGTGATCCCGTATTTCGGGTATGCACGGCAGGACCGGAAGGACAAGCCACGGGTTCCAATCTCGTCGAAGGTAGTGTCGGACATGCTGGTGACGTCCGGTGTGGATCGACTGCTCACTATGGATTTGCATGCGCCGCAGATTCAGGGTTTTTTCAGAGTACCCGTGGATCACCTGTTTGCTGCACCCGTGCTCGTCGAATACTTCCAGAAACTCAATCTTCCCAACCTGACGGTGGTTTCGCCGGACGCAGGTGGAGTCGAAAGAGCTCGAGCCTTTGCAAAAAGATTGAATGCAGAGCTTGCGATGGTGAACAAGCGTCGCATCGAGGCGAACGTTGCTCAGGTAATGAATGTGATCGGTGATGTGAAAGGTCGAACGTGTCTCGTAGCCGATGACATGATCGACACGGCGGGTACGCTGGTTAAGACGGTGGAGGCGCTTCTTGATCATGGCGCCACGAAAGTTTATGCGTGCGGCACGCATCCAGTGCTGTCCGGTCCGGCAGTCGAGCGAATCGAGTGCTCCAAGCTCGAAGAGATTGTTGTAACCAACACCATTCCTCTGCATAACGATGCGAGGAAGTGCAAAAAGATTCGCGTTCTCAGCGTGGGCAATTTGCTGGCGCAGGCACTACAGTCGATCCACGAAGAAACGTCGGTCAGTGTTTTGTTTATTTAGGAGTCATCATGGCAGAGATTACAGTGAACGCAGAGACAAGGGGCGACTTCGGAAAGAATGCCTCGCGACGTCTGCGCTATAGTGGAAAAGTTCCGGCAATTGTGTATGGCGGCAAGGGTAGGAACATTTCCGTAACCGTCGACCCGAAAGCCTTGTTGCGAGTGCTCAAATCGGAAGCTGGACGCAATTCCATTCTCAAGCTCGAGATTTCGGGTGAAGGTTCGACGAACGCCATTTTGAAGAGCTGGCAGGTCGATCCGATCAAAGAAAACTTCCTCCATGCAGACTTTTTCCGCATTGCGATGGACGTCGAGATTCGTGTGACTGTTCCGATCGCAGTGAAGGGGGAGGCCCCGGGCGTTAAGACCGAGGGTGGCATTCTCGAACTTGTTATTCGTCAGATCGACGTGGAGTGCTTGCCCGGCGATATTCCAGAACGCATCGAAGTCGATGTTACGGATCTCGGATTGAATCAGGCGATCCGCGTGTCGGATCTTCCGATCACAGCGAAGGTCAAGGTTCTGAATAATCCAGATCAGGTTGTCGTACACGTCGTATCGGTGAAAGAAGAAGAAGTGGTGGCTCCGGCCGCGGCTGTGCCTGCCGAGGGCGAAGCTCCTGCAGCTCAGACGGAGCCCGAAGTACTCAAGAAGGGCAAGAAGGAAGAGGAACCGGCCGCGGAGTAAACCGTGTGGCTCGTTGTTGGCCTGGGAAATCCAGGTCCGGAATACGAAGCGACTTACCACAATGTGGGTTTTCGCGTGGTCGAAAGCATGGCCCGGCAGCACGGGGTGCGAATTCGGCAGGAATGCGGCCAGGCGGTGGTGTCAGACAGAATCGTCGTTGCCGGTGAACCGGCAGTGATCGTGATGCCGCAGACTTTCATGAATCGAAGCGGACTCGCGCTGCCTAAGGTTTTTGAGAGATTTGAAGCATCCGCCAAAGATGTTGTCGTGGTTTACGACGACCTGGCTTTGCCGCTCGGAAAACTGCGAGTACGGCAAAAAGGTTCGGCGGGCGGTCACAATGGGATAAAATCGCTGGTTTCGGTCCTGGGATCGGATGAATTCCTTAGGGTTCGGGTCGGAATCATGCCAGACCACCCGATCGGGAATGTCAGGGATTTTGTTTTATCGCGCGTTTCGAAGGGTGACCGCGAGTTGTTGGATCAGACGGAAGAAATTGCCGCGAAGGCCGTGCAAAGCCTGATTGAGAACGGAATTGCAAAGAGCATGGCGGCTTTCAATGGTATCGATTTGAGGAAGACAGAGGATACGAGATGAGGAACTACGAAATCATGTTTATCGTGAACCCGAACACACCGGAGGAGGAAGTCGATAAGATCAACTCCCAGCTTGATAGCGTGGTGACATCGGGTGGCGGCCAGATCCAGAAAATCGAGAAGATGGGAAAACGAAAACTGGCTTACGAAATCGATCGGAACCGGGAAGGGCAATACATCCTGTTTGTGATCGGCGGCAATGGCACCATCGTCCGTGAATGTGAGCGCCGCTTGCGAGTCATCGACGCAGTGATCAAATACCTTACCGTTTGCACTGACGATGAATCCCGCCGGCTGGAGAAGATCAAAAGTTTTCGTACCCGACGTGCCGCTCGCCGTGGCTCTCAGCCGAGAGGCCCGGTCGCCGTTGCTGATCCCCTGGAAGAAGAGCCGGCCGAAGAAGAGGAAATGTAAGAAGGAGTGAGCTGTGGCCCAACAAAAACAGTACTATCGACGCAAAAAAGTTTGTAAGTTCTGCGTTGAACGGATCGATTCGATCAACTATAAAGACGTCAAACTGCTCTCACAATTTGTTCCGGAACGCGCAAAGATCATGCCTCGCCGAATTTCGGGTGTTTGCTCTCCGCATCAGCGTCAATTGAACGACGCGATTAAAAAAGCGCGCAACATCGCATTGCTGCCGTTTACGAGCGAATAGATCAATACCCGGTGTGCTGGCGCCGCCGGGATCAGGAGAAACAATCATGGAAATCATTCTGCGCGAGACGATTGAGAATCTTGGACGTGCGGGACAGGTCGTGAAGGTCGCCGATGGCTACGCTCGCAATTATCTTCTTCCCCGAAAGCTCGCCTATCCCGTCACTCCCGGCAACCTCAAGGTGATCGAGTTCGAGCGTCAGTCATTGCTTCGCAAGGACGCAAAGCAAAAGGACGACGCCGAGAAGTTGAAAGCGATGCTGGATCCCGTCGAGATTATCATTCGGCGCAAGGTCGGGGAACAAAACGCCCTGTACGGTTCCGTCACGAATTCGGACGTTTCCGATGAACTGGAGAAAAAAGGGTTCAGTATTGAGAAGCGAAAGATACATATGGATGATCACATCAAGGCTCTGGGTGAGTATTCCATCCCGATCAGACTCTTTAAAGACGTGACTGCCAACGTCAAGCTCAAAGTCGAAGCCGAAACAGAAGGCCAGTAAACGATTTCGAATTGCGAACTGCGAATTACAAATTGAGCGTAAGGTAGAATCCGCTTCCTGAAAATTCGCAACTAACAATTCGAAATCGTTATGTCACGTCCAACTCTCGAACGCTCACTTCCGCATAGTATCGATGCCGAGAAATCTCTGCTCGGTGCTGTTCTTGTTAACAACGAAAACTATTACAGGACCATAGAGCTCCTTCGGCCTGAGGATCTCTACCTCGATTCCCATCGCATCATCCTGCGGCAGATGATCGCGCTCGTCGAACGTTCCCGGCCCATAGACCTGGTCACGCTCCAGGAGGAACTGCTCCGCGTATCGCAGCTCGAAAGTGCGGGCGGCATAGCCTATTTAGCCAGCCTTCTCGACGGTATTCCGCACCTCATAAACATCGAGCATTACATCGAAATCATTCGCGAGAAGTCTCTATTCCGCCAGATGGTCAACGCAATGAATAAGATCATGGGCGAATGCTTCGATCAGGCGTCGTCTGCAGGAGAAGTGCTCGATCGGGCTGAGAAGAGTCTGTTCGACCTGTCGGAGAAACGCATTAAGATCGGTTTCGTATCGGTTCGTGAGCTTGAAGCTTCCACGACCCGGCTGCTCGAGAAGCTGTACAACGAACGCGAGATGATCACGGGGCTTGCGACGGGTTTCGTTGACCTTGATCGCATGACCTCCGGGCTGCAGCGGTCCGACCTGATCATTCTTGCGGCTCGCCCTTCAATGGGAAAGACGGCGCTCTGTCTCAATATCGCCCAACATGTCGCCTTGAGGAACGGAGGGAAGGTCGGCATTTTCAGCCTGGAAATGTCCAAAGAGCAGCTTCTGATGCGGTTTTTGTGCGCTGAGTCACGGGTGGACGCACACAAAGTCCGAACCGGGTATATCGGTCGAGACGATTTCGTGAAACTCATTGAATCCCTCGGGACCGTTACCCGTGCTCCCATCTTCCTGGACGATTCATCAACGTTGACCGTAATGGAAATGCGAGCCAAGTGCCGTCGCCTGAAAGCCGAACATGGTCTGGACCTTATCATCGTGGACTACCTGCAGTTGATGTCGGGATACGGAAAAGTCGAGAATCGCGTGCAGGAAATCTCAGGTATATCGAGGGGTTTGAAGGCGCTTGCCAAGGAACTCGAAGTACCGGTGGTCGCTCTTTCACAGTTGAGTCGAGCGCCGGAGCAACGTCAAGGTGATCATCGACCTCAGCTTTCGGATCTTCGTGAATCGGGCTCCATCGAACAGGACGCGGACGTTGTGATGTTTATCTTTCGTGAGGAAGTCTACAAACCCGACGACGAAAATCAAGGCAAGGCCGAACTCATCATCTCTAAGCAGCGCAACGGTCCGACGGGTGTGATCAAGTTGGCCTTCCTGAGGCAATTCACGAAGTTCGAGAACCTTTTTGAAGGTTCGAATTGAAAGCAAAGTCTCAATACGTTTGCCAACAATGTGGGCATACGTCGCCGAAGTGGATTGGACGCTGTCCTGGCTGTCAGCAGTGGAACTCGTTCGTCGAAGAACGTAGTACGCCTGTCTCGGATAACCGTCCTTCATGGGAATCTTCCCCTGTTCAATTCGATCAAATCACCAGCGCAGAAGCGCCTCGAACGCCGACGGGCATCGCTGAATTCGATCGTGTGCTTGGCGGTGGTGTTGTCCCTGGTGCGCTGATCTTGCTTGGAGGCGATCCGGGCGTCGGAAAATCGACGTTGATGCTCGATGTCGCGTCGCGCCTCGCCGCTAGTGTTCCTGTTCTCTACGCTTCGGGCGAAGAGTCGGCCCAACAAATCCGACTTCGTGGCGAGCGCATGAATCTGTGCACCGGCGGTCTTCACATTTATCCCGAGATGTCGATCGAGAAGATTCTGGAAGCGGCCGAACAACTTGGTGCCCGGACAGTCGTGATCGATTCGGTGCAAACCACGTTCAGCGAAAAGCTTGAACTGGCGCCGGGGAGCATTGGCCAGGTTCGCGAGGTGACAGCACACCTCTTGTTGTGGACGAAGAAATATCACATTCCCGTTTTCCTCATTGGACACATCACGAAGGATGGCTCACTGGCTGGTCCGAAGTCGCTGGAACATATGGTTGACACGGTGCTGTACTTCGAGGGTCCGAGACAGCATCCCCATCGAATTGTCCGCACGATAAAAAACCGGTTTGGACCAACCAACGAGCTTGGAATCTTCGAAATGGCCTCTACAGGCCTGATTGCCGTCGAGAAACCATCTGCCTTGTTTCTATCTCATGACGGCAACCTCGGACCGGGGTCGGTAGTGCTTTGCTGTGTGGAAGGGTCGCGCCCTTTACTTGTTGAAATCCAAGCACTTGCATCCAGAACGCACTTCGGTACACCCCGGCGATTATCGACCGGCGTTGATTCTCAACGGTTGGCTCTGATTTGTGCCGTACTGGAAAAAAGACTCGGGGTGAACCTCTGGGATCAGGATATTTACCTGAATGTAGTGGGTGGATTACAAGTGGACGAACCGGCAGCGGACCTTGCGATCGCGGGCGCCATCCTCTCGAGTTTATTCAACCGTCCAATCGTGGAGTCGACGTTGGTTTTTGGCGAGCTCGGTTTGGGTGGCGAAGTTCGGCCGGCTATGTTTCCGGAAACCCGGCTTAAGGAGGCAAGCCTGCTCGGATTCAAACGCGGGGTGGTCCCCTCGCAACCGATCACGCAGCCTAGCGGGCTACAACTCTCGCAAGTTCGAAACATCCAGGAAGCCCAGGAAAGCCTTTTCTTATAACCTGTGCCACAGTCTGAAACGGTGCTGTCGTATCGTTTCCGGACACTCTTCTACAAGATTTTGGACATTTTCCCTATTGTAGTTCATATCAGTAATTTATAATCTGCGCGGGTACGCACAGCCCTGACTGCGACCCAGAAAATTCAGTAATTCATACGAACTAGGTGCCCCCATGAGAGGAAAAGAGAACAAGACTCCGTCGTCCCCGCCGCGAGTCCCCATGGATGTTCAAGGAGAGCGTAGCTACGTCCTGGACATCATGGTAGTGCGAACCATCTTCGCGCTAACTCTGACCTTGGCCGCGTATTTCAGTGAACCATTCGGGTTTACGGGAATATCCACGATCGTGCTCGGCCTCGGCAGTGCACTCTGCATTATCTACTTTGAACACCGGTTGAAACGGGCCACATTAAAACGACTGATTGGAGCCGCCGTTGGCTCAATCATGGGTATTACCGGTGCCGTCCTGATTAGCCAAATGTTGACCGACACAGTTTTCGACACCAAATCGCTCTCATTCATCAAACTATTCGTTCTGTTTCTCATGGCATATGTCGGACTCGTGGTCGGTGCAAACAAAGGCGATCTGCTGAATCTTTCAGCGCTGGGCGGTGTTTTCGGGGGCGAACGCCCACCGAAAAAGGCCTACAAGATTCTGGATACCAGCGTGATCATCGACGGCAGAATCGCCGACATCTGCGAAACAGGCTTTCTCGATGGGATACTCGTCATTCCCCATTTTGTTTTGCGTGAACTCCAACAGGTTGCGGACTCCGCGGACAGCCTGAAGCGTAATCGTGGCCGGCGTGGCCTGGATATTCTGCAGCGGATTCAAAAGATGGCGGGAATCACCGTGCAATTTGTCGAAAACGATTACCCCGCGATCCGCGAAGTCGACATGAAACTCATCGAACTGGCGCGTGAACTCGACGCGAAGATCGTGACCAATGATTTCAATCTGAACAAAGTAGCCCAGCTTCGCGGCGTTGAAGTGCTCAACATCAATGAATTGGCGAATGCGCTGAAGCCCGTCTATCTACCTGGCGAAACAATGAAGGTTTTCATACTCAAGGAAGGTAAGGAATTCAATCAGGGTATCGCTTATTTGGACGATGGGACCATGGTTGTGGTCGACAATGCCCGCAAGATGATCGGCAAAACCGTGGAGTCATCGGTGACGAGCGTTCTGCAGACGACTGCCGGCAAAATGATCTTCGGCCGATACGAGGAAAAGCGCGAACACCATCCGCCGGCGCGTGACGATCGTGAGTCGCGTCCGGAGCGCGCACCTGATCGTCAGGCACACACTGAAGTCTCGCATTGAGGGAATTGTAATCAGAAACGACAATCAGGAGGCGCAAGACGCACAAGAGTTCCACCTAAACCTCGTGCGGCTTGCGCCTCTTGTGATTAGTTGATAAATCATGAAAGTCGGAGTCATCATTGCAGCCGCCGGCGTTGGGCGCCGCATGAAAGCGGATCGTCCCAAACAGTTACTCGTTCTCGACGGCACGCCCATCTTGATTTATACACTCCGGAAATTCGAACGCGCCGGTCTGGTCGATCACATGATCGTTGCTGCGCCCCATGAGTCCGTCAATGAAATCGGCACGCTTGTTTCGAAGGCCGGCTTCCAGAAACGTGTCACCGTGGTTGAGGGTGGTGAGCGCAGGCAGGATTCGGTCTGGATTGGAATGCAGCATCTGGAACCGGAAACAACCATCGTTGCCGTTCACGATGCCGTCCGGCCTTTCGTTACGATCGAGGAAATCGAAAGTGTCGTGACCGAAGCGGAGCGGCGAGGTGCGGCGATTCTGGCTATTCCAATTGTCGATACCGTCAAACAGGTCGAGCGCGATCTGGTCGAGATGACTGTGACGCGAGAGCACCTTGTTCTCGCTCAGACACCAGAGGTTTTTCGGGTGGAAGTTCTACGCGAAGCCTTCGAAAAAGCGCGGAAAGACGAATACTACGGAACGGACGAATCCAGTCTGGTTGAGAGGACGAACCATTCCGTCGCCATCGTCCGTGGTTCAGAGCGGAACATCAAGATTACTCGTCCATCGGATCTCATTCTCGCGCGTGCATTTCTGGAAGAGGAAAGATCGCAGCAGTGAAGTTTCGTATCGGAATCGGATTCGACCTGCATCGATTGGCGCCGGGAACCACGTTGACGATAGGAGGCGTGGCCATTCCGCACGAGAAGTCGCTCGTTGGTCACTCCGACGGAGACGTGCTCATACATGCGGTCACCGACGCTCTGCTTGGCGCCTGCTGTCTCGGGAACATAGGCCAGATTTTTCCCGATACGGACCCTCGATTCAAAGGTGTCTCCAGCATCCTCTTCTTAATCAAGACTGCGGAATTCATACGCAAGAAAGGCTATGAAATTGGAAACATCGATTCCAATATTCTTGCCGAGCGCCCTAAATTACTGCCCTATTTCCCTGAGATGCAGGCGAAGATCGCAGAAGCACTGAATGTTCCCACGCAGAATGTGTCCGTGAAGGCGAAGACCATGGAGCGGGTCGGCATCATCGGCACGGAGGAGGCGATCGCTGCAGAAGCTGTGGCGTTGGTTTTCGTGGAGTGACTCGACGATGTTGAGAGTGTCGCGCTGAACCGAAGCGGTAACAATGACGTTTTGGTATGGATAATCGTATATGCGGAGTCCACGCGGTTTATGAGGCATTGGCGTCGGCGAAACAGCCGATTGAGCGCATTCACATCTCGCGGGACGTGATGTCCGGCAAAGTCCGCGAGATTATTGAACTCGCACGTCAGCAAGATATACCGATACGAAGAGAAGACCGGACTGTTATCGATAGACTGGCGCGAGGTACGGTTCATCAGGGAATAGTTGCAATTGCCGGTCAGGCGACATATGCATCATATGAGGACCTTTTCGGCGCTGAGAATCCTTTAGTCGTTGTCCTCGATGGAGTTGAAGATCCCCACAATCTTGGAGCCGTGATACGCACCGCCGAGGCTTGCGGGGTTTCGGGAATCGTCGTTCCGGAGCGCCATTCGGCGCCGTTGAGCAGTACGGTTGTCAAAGCGTCTGCGGGAGCCTCAGCTTATGTTCCCATCGTCCGCGTTACGAATTTGGTTTCGACGTTGGATGAGATGAAGGATCGAAGGCTTTGGATTGTCGGTGTAGATCCGACAGCGAAGCAAATCTGGACGGAATTTGACTATAAAGGGCCTATTGCGATCGTTCTGGGTGGGGAACATAAAGGTCTTCGCAGGCTCGTTCGAGAACATTGTGATGTCTTGGTACGTCTTCCGATGCTGGGTAGGATACAATCATTGAACATCTCCGTTGCGGCGGCTGTCGTATTGTACGAGGCGTTAAGGCAACGGAAGCACCAAACCTGATTTTTTACGGTCAACCTGTTGAAAGACAAAATGTGCATATGCTAGAGTCGTAAATTTGTCGACGCTGGCGTAGCTCAGTTGGTAGAGCAGCTGACTTGTAATCAGCAGGTCGGGGGTTCAATTCCCTTCGCCAGCTCCTTAACGCGTGTTCGTTCGCATTAAGGACAGGTGGCCGAGTGGCTAATGGCAGCAGACTGTAAATCTGCCGCTCCTTGCGGGCTACGGAGGTTCGAATCCTCCCCTGTCCATTGCAGGATGAGGAAGACCAGCCCACGTAGCTCAGTTGGTAGAGCGCGTCCTTGGTAAGGACGAGGTCACCAGTTCAATCCTGGTCGTGGGCTCCAGGGCGGGAGTAACTCAGTGGCTAGAGTCACGGCCTTCCAAGCCGTTGGTCGCGGGTTCGAATCCCGTCTCCCGCTCCTAAAATAGTAATCGGAGAAGACATGGCGAAAGAGAAGTTTGATAGAGCAAAACCGCACGTAAACGTGGGAACGATCGGACATATCGACCACGGGAAGACGACGCTGACGGCATGCATCACGAAGGTGCTGGCCAAGCACAA
>Ga0137427_10000152_pt1 | contig 38210 bp, 33 predicted proteins | sample EasRivERMZT700_2_FD_102309 | JGI IMG/M metagenome (GOLD analysis project Ga0137427, IMG submission 102309) | Soil microbial communities from meander-bound floodplain in the East River, Colorado, USA - East River MetaG ERMZT700_2 | ecosystem: Environmental > Terrestrial > Soil > Floodplain ...
CTGCACGATGTCGGCAAGGGAGTTCAGTTCCTGATGAAACGTGCGCGCTGGTTGCCCGACGATTACATTGACACGTTCAACTCTGCAAAACTCGGAGCGGACCTGTTGAAGGCCTGGGGCCTACCCGAGCGTTTGAGCCAGATCGTCGATTGTCAGCAACTGCCGGAATACAATCCGCCGGATCTTGTGCCCGCCGAACTGCGAAGGGAAGCAGGTGTGTTGCATATTGCGCACGTCATCGAAGCCTTGATCCAAGGCACGCCCTTGCCGCCCGACGCAACTATCTATACGAAGGACTATATGAAGATGCTCGGGATTCCCAGCGCATCGCCGCAAGATCTGTTGAAGGAGCGCGTTATACCGAGCCTGACCCGAAACATCCACCGGCTGCCGCGGGAGATTCAGTCCCTGCTCGGGAAATCCGTAAAAGAAACAGTCCAGTAGGCCGTTTTTTTCCCAAAGGCATGAGGACCTGAAATCTTCAAGACTTGCCCTGGGATGCCCCTGCAGTACAGTGTTTTACGGTTATGAGCAGGAAGCTTAAGTTCATTGTTCCCGCCCTTGCTTTGATGTGGCTTGGCGGCAAAATCATTCAAATCAGCACGACTTCGGCGAAGGCTGAACCCACGCTGTCATTCGAGGTCGACGAGGACGCCGACTCCGCTAAACTACGCCCACTTGTCGCCGAGATGCGGGACCTGAATACCGACGATCCTGCTTTTCTGACAAGATTCAACGACACCATACGAAGCCGATTTCGAGTTCGTCAATTCGCGGATCTTGACACATTTGCCGCCGAACAACGCCAACAGAAGGTCCGATTACCCGACGGGAGTTGGCTGCTCACCCGGCTGTACGAAGCTATCAGCGTACCCAACGCGGCAAGTTCCGAGGCTGAGTATTTAGCTCACTTTAGATTGCTCGAAGACTGGATTGACGAGCGACAGGATTCCGTGACGGCAAGAGTCGCCTATGCTGAGGGCTGGATCGCATACGCCGCACATGCGCCGGAATCGACCGTCCTGCGCCAGCGGCTGGTTAAAGCGGAAGGGCTTTTAACCGAGGCCTCGAAGCTCCATGCCAAGTGTCCCCATCTTTTCAGTACGATGCTCACTTTAGCTCATGCGGAGGGTTGGCCTCGCCAGGACGTGGAGCGTCTCCAAAAAATGGCTCTGGCTTACGAACCATTATATCCACCGATCAACATCGTCTTCCCACAACAACCTTAGATCGATTCCTACAATTGTTGGGTAGACCGTCCTCGCGGATAATAACGTCAGGATGAGTGTTCAAAGTATTCTGCGTACCAGCAAAACCAGCCGACTGATTGCGTTTGCCAGTGGCAAGGGCGGCGTGGGTAAGAGCGTGTGCACCGCCAACCTCGCCTATCACCTGGCCGAAAAACACAACGTTCTGACCGTGGATCTCGATCTTGGTTGTGGGAATCTCAATGCGAGCCTTGGCATACGAGGGTTCTCCCACTCCATCAACGAATTCATCGACGGACATGTCAACACGCTGCGTACATTGAAAACAGCGACCGCCGTCAAACGGCTGAAATTCATCAGTTGTTCATACAATCCCATCGAAAAGACGATTCTTCGAACTGATCAAAAGGAAAACCTCCTGAGCCACCTTCGCACCGATGAAGCGGACCTGGTGTGTCTCGATCTCGGCGCCGGTGTCAACGACGATATCCTCGATCTCTTCATCGCCGCCGATGTTCGGGTTCTGGTAACGGCGCCGGAGTCCCTCGCTCTACACAACGCTTTCATGTTCGTAAAGTCGTTCGTCTTTAGGGTGATCGTCACCAGCCTTGGACAGTGCGACCTCCCAAGGCGCAGGAAGGACAATCTGGTCAGACAGCTTTACGGCGCCGGGGATCAGGACATCATCCGGCTGCTCGACCGTATTCAATCAAAAGATAAGGTTGCTGCGGATTTCATTCGTGCGGTCCTTTCAGGCCTGCAAGTTCACATCATCCTGAACCGGACCCAGGACCCGACCGAAGAAAAGTTCGTTTTTAATCTTCAGCAATTGACGCGGAAAAGCGTCCATCTCGACATGAATTACCTGGGGTCTATCCCTTACGACGAGAACGTCAAGAAGAGCCTGAACGAAGTGGTACCGTTTGCTTTGGAGTATCAGGACAGTCCGGCGAACATGGCATTTCGATCGGTCACGACAGGATTGAGTCGACGGCTTGACGAAATCGCATTCGTGAAATCCAAGGTGCAGGATGGCGGGCGGCCGCGGGCGTTGAGGCGCCTGGGGATACTCATTGAAGGCAAGTGGTCAAAGACGACTGCGCGACTGCGTTCCCAGTCGAGTCTCGATCGGGAATTGATCAAGGACTACGAACTGGTCATCCGGCAGTCCGGGAGGGATCTCGATGAAATCAAGGCCCAACATGTGAATGAAAAGCGTGCCCTGCAGCAGAAAATCCAGCGGCTGGAAAACGAAATGGAAACTATTAAAAACCGTCATGCGCGGACCGAGAAGACGCTGGAAGAATCCGTCGTTCGCCGGGATGAGTTCATCGAAAAATTACAGATTGGGATCAAACAGCTCAAACAGGAACTGGAGGAAAAGGAATACATCATAAAAGTTTTGAAGGACCGCCGCGAACACTAAAGGCGCTTTTCTGCGTCAACCGCCCGACAACAGACCGTGTCTATTCGACCATGAAAACAAAACTCTCCGTGTTTCTGACATTGGCTCTGACGGTTTCCCTGCCGTTGATTCTCGAGGGACAGCGCAGCAGGCGATCCACCAGCACAAACGTGGATGGCGATCGACCGGTAACCAATTGCGGTGATATCCGCGTCACCTATGATCGCCGGCCGGCGATCACTGAAGAAGCGAAGATGACGCTCGCTCCTTCGCAAGTGAGCGTGCTCCGGGCTCAGACCGCGGATAGCGGCATCTACGTAACGGGCTGGGACCGGAATGAATTCTCAATAACGACGTGTAAGGCCGTGCCCTCCGACGATCCAAATCCAACGAGCGCCCTTCGCGAAATCGTCACGACCAACGTGAACGGTCGCCTTTCCATCGATGGTCCTGCCGGCCGGGAATGGATGGCCAGCCTCATTATCATGGTGCCGCGGCTTTCGTCTCTGGACCTTCAGACGGCAAATGGCCCCATCAGTCTGCGGGATCTGGCCGGGACCATCCGATTGAGCGCGTCGAACGGCCCGATCGGTCTCCGAAATGTCGGTGGAAGCGTCGAGGCCAGAACTGCCAACGGACCGATCTCGGTTAAGGAATCGAGTGGAGACTACCGGCTGGCTGCGACCAATGGCCCGCTGAACGTGGAACTGTCCGGCAGCCGCTGGGATGGCCCCGGACTTGAGGCGACCACTCAAAATGGTCCCTTGAGCATAGGAATTCCGGACTCCTACGGATCGGGTATTCGCATTCAGGCCTCAGATCATTCGCCCGTAAGCTGTCGTGCTTCCGTGTGCAGTCAGGCCACGCGGTCATTGAGTTCACCGAGCATCATTCGAATTGGTAGTGGCGATCCTGTGGTGCGCTTTTCTACAGTCAACGGCCCGCTTTCGATTAAGGGGTCTGGAAGGTAATTCGTGTACGGCGCGGCCAACCGAAGACTTGTTATCGACGTCTGTGGAGTTTTGGAGGCAACAATATGAAATTGAGAGTCCTTGGGAGTTGGGTGATCGCCGGCGTCGTTTTGATCACCTTGGCAACTCCCGCACTGGCCCAGAGAGTACCCCGAGATTTCAATTATTCTTTTGAGATCATTCCGCCGATTCCACCCATGCCGCCGATGCCACCCTTGCCGCCATTTCCGATGATGGAGCCTTTTCAGATCAAGGGAGGCGTGGCCGTCAATTCTGAAGTCGGCATTCAGCAGGAAGTGTTTCGTAGTCTGCTGCGAAATGTCCCTGATCGTGCGCTGGACCTCGCAGCGGAGCGACTGAAAGCCGACCCGGGCGATCCGGTTGTTCTCGCGAACCTGTCGGCAATTGCGAGCATCACCTCGACCAAGGCACAAACGCTAATGCTGTCCATTGCGAAGACGTCGACGAATCTCGACGCGCGGCGCAATGCGGTGTCGGCCATATCCCGCAGTCGTAACGATAAAGAAGGACTGGCGCTGCTTGAGGATCTATACAACACCAGTGCCGACAACGTCGATATGCGCCGGACAGTCGTGTCGTCGATTGGACGGATGTCGGATCCACGGGCCGTATCGGTTCTCGCGCGGATTGCGCGAACCGATGCCGACATGACCATTCGTCGGACGGCGGTACAACACCTCGGCAATCGGAACGAAGTCGAAGCCAACAAAGTGCTCGAAGAGTTGTTGAAGGAAATGCCAAGAAGGGGCGGCCAGATCTAACCCGAATTCCATGCAGTCGCATCGCGAGCAACAATTTATAACCACCCCGTGTTTAGGGACATTTGACACGTGACGTTTGACATTTGACATCCGGGGAACCACTCCCTCGGATGTCAAATGTCAAAGTCACGTGTCAAATGCCCTGCCCGCGATGCGCTCCCTTACCCACCCTGCGATTCGACAGCTTTCTTGCTCACGAGTGCTTTCTCCAGGGCGCTTTCCAATAGCACTTTTCGTTTTCGTTCTCCGTCCGCTTTGCGCTTCCAACCCTTCGCGTCGTCAGCCCGGGCTAACGCGTCGAGAAATACGATCTGCTGGCGATAGATTTCAATCGCCTTATCGAAGTCCTTGAGCGCGTCTGGAAACTGGCGGCGTTCCGCACGGATCCCACCGCGAGCCATGTAAGCATTTGGAAAGCGCTGACCGTCTATCTGGATGACCTTTTCCAATTGTGCGAGAGCTTCGTCCACTTTTCCCTCGCGATGCAGAACAGTGCCAAGACCATAGATCGCGGCAGCAAAGTTCGAGATCGAGTTCAGCGACGTCAGATATTCCGTCTTTGCACGAGCAAGATCGTTTCTTCCCATCCAAATGGTCCCAAGGTAGTAGTGCGCCCCCGCGTCCGCGCCCAAATCAACGCCGTTCATCGGCGGCCGAGGATTTTTCAAATCCAGTTCGACCACTGCGTTGAATGACTTCTCGGCATCGTTCGGGCGTTCCGCCGTCATTAAGGCGGTTCCGAGAGCCATGTGTGCGGGGTAATATTTGGCGTTCACGGCGATTACCGCCTGATACTGTTCCTCCGCTTTCTCAATCTCCTCCAACCCGGCAAAGTAATCCCCGAACAGCGTTCTGGCCTTCAAGGATCTCGGTGCAATCTCGACTGCCCTGGCGAGGTACGGCTCGACGTCCGTCTCACCGGAAAGCGACAGCGAATAGACGATTCCGATCATCGCCTGGAAATGCCTCGGGCTTAATTCCACAGTCCAATCGAATGCCGCTCTCGCCTGCGGGTACGTCTCCTGTCTGGTGAGATAGTAATTTCCTGTCTCGTATTGAACGATCGGCAATTTCGGCGCAAGTTCCAGTGCTTTCAGAATGGGCACCTGCGCATCTCTGCCGGGCGGAGAAGGTCTGAACTGGGACAGAACAACCCAATTCATCGGGTCGTTGGGGTCCAATTCGATCGCCCGATTGATCAACGCGATGGCTTCGGCTACGCGGGTACCCCGGAAAGCTGTTACCAGCGACTCGAGTCGAGTGAGGTACGACTCGCTCCCCTGACACTCCGCAGTTCCCTTCTTGAAGGTCACGATCGCGTTAGCCTCGGAAACCAGCGGATTGTATTCCTCCCAGTTGATCTTCAATTGCTGTGAGCTGAACAGCAATGCTTCGGCTAGATGGAGGAGGTAGCCGCAATTCGCCTTACTCAGATCGGAAGCTTTGCGAAAGGATGCTATAGCAGCTTCATACCCTTCCGGCGTTGCCTGACGGAATGCATCCAAACCTGCGCGATACGCGACTTCATGTTCCGGCGGTTTGGGCGGAGGTGGCAACTCCACCTTGGGTTGAGTCTTTGGAGCACATCCGGACAGAACGAGCAGCATCGCCAGGACCGCAGCCTTGTTCACGATGACGTACTTTGACCCTTGCATCTCGACATTATCTTTCCAATGAGATCATGATTGACCTGTGGAATCCAACAAACACCAATTATCGCTCCGCATCATCTTGGAGCAACCGCCGGCTGGCGTGGACTTTGGTTTACAAAAGGGCCGGGGCAGCCTTTACGATACGGTTCAAACGCAAAGGTCGGCAAGCAGCGATCTTTCCTTTGAATTCACCGTGGAAGTGGAGTTCGCGGGCAAAGATCTCGAACCCAGTTTCCGTGGTCCCTTCGTTCAAGGTCCACGAGAGGAACGATTTGTCTATATCGACATCGGAACCATGGCCGGACAGGCGCATACTCCATGGTCCCGCAGATTGAAAGTCCCACTCAGAGGTATCACGTTGGCCATGATCAAGCAGTCGATGGCGAAGCCCGGGACGGTGCTGGAAGCCCGCGTTCCCGGTACTGGCTCAGATGGTGGACCAAGTTGCGCGTCCGTGAAGCATTTCCAAGGCTGGACGCCGGCATCAGGCTGACTCAGCGATTCCACGAACTGAGCACGCTTCGGACTATCGCGTCAGCGTCGATGTTGTGCAACTGGCGGATCGCTTCGAGGCTGCCGGTTTCGCTAAAGCTACGCGGACCCAGGACGGGAACGGACTTGCCAAGCGCATTGCCGACCCAGTCCGCCACCTGTGGCGTAAAGTCACCAACAACCACCGTTGGGACGCCGACTTCATCATCCGGAATCAAGTCGTTCAAGTGATAACTGCCATCCGGATCAGGTGAAGCCCAGTAGCGCTCCCAATCTCTCTTCAGACGTTCCCAACTGGTCACATTGCACACATTGAGAAAGATCCCTTTGTCGAGAAGAAGCTCGGAGGCCTTGATCGCTTCTGTCACAAGGTGACCTGTCGCGAAAACGTGAGCGACGTTGCGAGCGGGATCGTATCCGTCTGTGCCCCGATGATTCAGAAACCAGTAGGCGCCACGAATGACCTGGTCACGCATCGCCGGCGTGTCTTCGATCGGCGGCTGATCGATCTCTTGCGTCGTGAGACGCAGGTATACCGCCTCACCTGCCGGAGAGATGATCTGCGCGATCGCCCAGTGATAAAGGACCTTCATGTCATACGCAAACGCGGGTTCGTAATAGATGATGTTCGGCAAACCCATGAAGATTGCAGGCGTCTGGATCGATTGGTGTGTTCCGGACTCACGGCTGAGACTCGTTCCGCTGGGCGTCCCGACGGCAATAAACCGGGCGTCGTCGTACAGCGCATAGTAAATCTGTGTATAGGCGTGCTTCCAGAACACGTCATAAATCGTAACGACGGGAATCAGCCGATCCTTTCCTTCAATCGCATATTTCTCGCGACCGAAAGCAAAGGCCAACAATGCAGCCAGGCCTTCGTTGATCGCAACACTGTGAAACTGTCCTTCGCGGGAGAGGCGCCAACCGAAGGGCTGCTGTCGTTTCTCGCGGAGAAATTTCGTCAGATCGGGACCGGGCGCGGCATCAAACACACCTGTGGCACTGATGATGCCCCCGAGGTGAGTTGTCAATCCCACGTCCGGCGCGACAAAAGCCATATGCTTACCGATGCTGGATCGAAGGTACGTGAGGTTGAGATTGCCGAAAACAGTTCCAGTCGATTTCGTCCCTTCAAGTGGGATCCGAATGTCTTCCCAGGCCGGCGGTGTGATTGCGGGAAAGGCAACCGATATACGCGTTTCCGGCGGGAACAACTCGGCTCCTCGCCGCATCATCATCTGCGACAATTCCGAATCAGGTGCGGGAAGCTCAAAAGGCTCGCCTGCGGGCAAATCAAGGGTCCGCCGATAGAACTCCATACGATCCGCCGAAAGCACGGCGCCATGGTTCTCCGGGTGTGCGACCCAGCCCGGCAAGCGGCGTCCTTTGACGGTGTGACAGAGCACGGCCGTCGGGGCATCTTTCATCCGTATCGCCTGCTGATTTGCGGCGATCAGTTTCTCAATGTCATGACCACCGACATCTTCTATTAACGACTTAAGATCCGTGTCTGAAAACCCGTTCAAAATGTTCAGCGACGCATCCACCGGTGCGGGTGCAGTTCTCGCAAACTCCCGGAGGAAGTCCACAATTATGGGATCCTCATGTTCGGTGGCGCCGATCAGTGCGCTGCGGATGGTCGCCCCGTCGTGCATCAGCAAAGCCTGGTAGTGACTGTCGGAGAGAGCGTCGAGACGTCGGCGCAGGGTTGCGCCGCCGGGTTTCGCAAAAACAGCCTCGATGCGCGAGCCCCACCGCAGATTGATCGTGTTCCAACCGTTCGCTCGAAACAAACTTTCGATCCATGGCCCGGTTCCGCCAAGTGGACTGTCTTCCATGATGCGATCGAGACTTTGCCGATTGATGTCGATCCACCAACAAACGTTGGAGAGCTTGCGGCGGCCGGCTTCATAGAGAGCGCCGCCGATCTGAAGTTCCGTCAACTCGCCGTCACCCACTAATGCCTCGTAACGACTGTCGATCTGTTTGCCAAACTGAATGTTCTGCACGACCGCTTCGTACGCATCCTCTATCGTGGCGGCGCAGCCGATACCTTCGATGCTGGTGGAATAGTCAATGAGACCAGGATAGTGATGCTGCACCGGGTATGCCGGAGGGCCACCGAACTCGCGCAGATTCTCGACGTTGTGACGCGAGAGGTGTCCCATCATGTAAAAAAGCGAATACAGGAATGGCGCCGCATGGGGTTTTACGGCGATACGATCCTGCGGTCGTCGTATGTGAAGGTAGTAGGCGGTCAGAATTGAGGAGGACGACAGCGCACTCGCCTGGTGCCCTCCCACTTTCGGTTTCTTCCCTTTGTTCGCCGGTTTATTGTTTGCCCAGTAAACCATCCATGCGGCGAACCAGGACGCCCAGTTCTCCGCCTCTTCGTAGAGGGCAATGGGCACGGCTTTCGTCTTGTCCGGAGCCGATTTCATTGAGAGTTACTCTACACTGAAAGGCTAGCGGGGAATTTCGAAATTGGACGAATCCTGCATCTCAAATCATCTCAAATCCCGAAATTCTCTTTTCCCTCAAACCTACCTTAGAAAAGTAATCTCTACTCGAGCTGTGGTTGAGACCTTTGTACTGGCTTCGGAACGGAGGGTTTGAACGTAAGTCGTGTTGCTGGGTGGCAACGCGCTGGTCACAGTACATTCGCGAGCCTGGCAAGTGAGTTCCATTTCCTTCGTATCTTCAGACAGTTTGACAATCACTCCACGAGCGTTCGTCACCGGTCCTACACCGTTCTCATAGACCATAAAACTGCAATTCTCGCAGCCATAGCTGAACGTCTGCACTGGACCTTGTCCCTTGAAGACGATGGTTCTGTCCTGAATGCCTTCGAATGAAAAGCTGTAAGAACCGTTGTTCAGAGGACGAGATGAGCCGGAAATCGGATAACGTTCCCCGCTGTGGATGGCAGACTCGAGAAACTCGATCTCACGCTGGAGGCGCAGCCAGTCAGGGTGCTGAGGAGAAAGAGTGCCCCTGAGTTGGGCTTCTGCCCGACGAAGTGCATCCAATTTGCTATGCCACGAAGCTCTCTCGGCTTCCCTGACTTGTTCAAACGCCTGACTCGATGGAGTGAACAGCCCTGATGTGTTGGGATTGTTGTCCATGCGGAAAACGACTTGTACTGTTAACGCTCCAGTCCCCTGGAATCGCCACTGACGAACGGACTCCTTGGCTGCCTGCTGCAGCAATGGATGGCCGGTAACAACTTGAGCATCGTTCAGCACTCCATTCGTGACATCGACGGACAAAACCACAATCCCCTGGATTCGCGCCTGCTTTGCAAGCGGCGGGTAAGTTGGAGGAACGGTGCTGATGATGCCGCCCTGTGTACTGCTCTCTTGCGCAGTGGCGGGTCGAACGAGCGCAATGGGCTGCGCAACCCGAGTCCTTAATGCGACTTCGCTCTTACTACTCTCAGCGGGAAACGGCGCGCGTTCAAACGACATCGCCGACACTTTGATTGGTGGCAAAGAGACAACTCGTGACGGCGCAATATGAAGAGCAGAAGCGGAATAAACGACCGGAAGCGACAGGATCAATATCACGATCCATCCCATCTTTGACAAAGCTCCGGTTCCCGGAAATTGCAGTGTGAGAACGCGGTCGATGCGTGAGGTCATACTCTTCCTGGCCATGGCGACACCTCCGAAATGCAGCCGCTGACCCCGTTGAAGGGTGCGGGCAAATTGAAGAAGAATTTCGGCGTAGCGTACTGGGTCTCCCGTCAGCGCCAACGAGGCTTCATCACTGGCTTTTTCGGCGAGAGTGGACAAATGTCTTTTGAGCCACCACGACAGCGGATTGAACCAGAATACGCAGTTTGCGAATGACGCAATGAGGGCGAAGAGCCAGTCCGAACGGCGAACATGCGCAAGTTCGTGCGAAAGGACGGCCCGCAGTTTCCACTCGTCCCAATCTCGCCAGTCCGCCGGCAGCAGGACGACCGGCGTCAAAAAGCCTACGGTCATTGGAACAGTTATTGACGATGTTTCCCGAAGCTTCGGCAGATGACGCAGCCGATGCGCTCGAGCGACGTCGGCCAGGATAGGTACCCCAATCAATCGACTGGTTCGCGACAAGTTGCGAATCCGTCCGTACGCGATTGCAAAATCGGCAAGCATCAACAGCGCGACGATCAGATAGAGCGCGACACCTGCACGCCAGGCAATGCTGTCCTCTGCCGATGGCGTAACAAACCCACTCGCACCGACGACAGGTCTGGGGTCTGCATCACTTCGAATTACCGGAGCAACAACAACCGCTTCGGTGACGACTTCCTGCACTCTCGCGGGAACCCAGGCCGGTGGAAGCATAATGTCGATCATCGGCATGATGAGCATCACGACGAGCACGGAACTCCAGGCAGCGTGGCCGGCCGGCACACTACGAAGTCGTCGTGACACGATAGCAGCAAGACCGGCGACCCCCAACGACCGCAGCATCAGGCTTGCAAGATAGAGAAGAAACAAGCGTGACAACTCAGTCTCCTTTGCCGGTTTTTCGGCGCGCTATCTTTCGCGCAAGATCCTTGAGTTCGTCCTTGTCGATGACTTCGCTTTCGACCATACCCACCAGCAATTGCTCCACCGATCCGCCACAAAATCGATCGATGATGTGACGCACCGCTTTCGCAGCAACGTTGCCGGGAAGCTCGACGCCTTGATAGATATTTGTCCGGCCTTCGACGCGATGGGAAACGTAGCCCTTTTCCTCAAGCCGCCGCAGGATCGTCCGGCAGGTGGACTCTTTCATGAAGTGATGTTTTGACAGGGCTTCACGAACGTCTTCGGAACTGGCTGAACCGCGTTCCCACACCACGCGCATGACAAGCTGTTCCAGATTGCTGAGCGATTTCTTTACGCTAAACATTGTACCGCTACAAAATGTAGCCATGCCTGCTCCGCTTGTAAAGAACTTTCTTCATAGACTGAGAGTGGCGCGATAGAATGGCGCTCGCAATCCTAATGGAGGTCAATCTATGAAAGTCACGAAGGTGTTGATTCTGTGTCTCGTGCTGGCATGTGCTGCCACGGTTATCGCGCAACAGCCGCCGCAACCCCCTCAGGCACAGGGAGAACGCGGACAACGTGGCGGTGGACGCGGAGAGCGCGGCCCGCAAACGCCGGAGCAGAAAGCGGAACAGGAAAGAAGACAGCGGGACACGGCGATCGCCGAAGGAGTGCGGCCGATCGATATGCTGGATTCCGTTTGGATCGAAGAATTGTCATGGATGGAAGTTCGTGACCATCTCAAAGCCGGAAAGACCACGGCATTCCTCGGCGTTGGCGGCGTGGAAAAGAACGGGCCTTATACCGCAACAGGCAAACACAACTACACTCTGAAGACAACGCTGGACGCGATAGCGCGAAAACTGCCAGACGCTCTCGTTGCCCCGCTGATCACATGGGAACCGTGCAATCCCGACAGGGAGAATCTGACACCAGGTGTGTTCTGCGTATCGCCGGATACTTACAAGGCGCTGATTCGTGATGCCGTTACCAGTCTGAAAAGCATGGGATTCAAAAACATCGTCACCGTCGCCGACAGCGGCGGGAATCCCCCCGGTCTGATCGAAGTGGCGAAGGAACTCAACGCCAAATGGAAGGGTACTCCCGCGCGCGTCTTCTATATTCCGGAGTATTACGATGAAGACCGCTGGAGCTACAACTACATGAAGCAAACGCTGAAAATCGTTCAGATACCTGACGTCCAATCAGCAACCCGTTGGGACATCCACGACGATTACCATTACGAGGCGCTCGTCGCCGTTCAGGATCCCAAGCTGATCCACGCCCAACAGCGAATCAAAGCCAAAAAGTTCAGCATCTATGGAGTCGAGATCGGATCGATTGCAAAGATGGTCGAAAACGGAAAGAAGCTGGCCGATTATCGCGCGGACATCACGATTCGAGCGATGAAGAAGGCGATGGCGGATTTCAAACCAACGATCCAATAACCTACACTGAAAGACGCCGCGAGTTAAAAGACTCGCGGCGGCCTCTTTCGCTGAGTCGCCGAAACCTTAGTTCAACTGCCCCCTCTTTCGCTCAGTTGCCGAAACTGTAGTGCGTCATTTTTGAATTTGCGAAACCCGTGGCAGAAAGTACTGGTTAGTTAGGGTTGTTTGTCGTAGACCGAAGTGTGGGTGAGCTTCTCACCTGACGACAACGTCCCAACAGTCGTGGTGGTTAGCGTTTTGCCGTCGCGGGACACCACGTTGTGGGATGTGACGTTTAGCGTGCCTCGGTTCTTTTGAACGGTATCGAAGGTAAACGCATCGATGCGGGTGACGGCTACCGTTAACCCCAACTCCGGCCCGTTCAAAACGACGTCCTTGCCGTCATATTTCGCGGTAAATTCGATATGAACGTTGCCTTCCGCATCGACGAGATCGCTGGTGGCCTTCATTCCACCGGGCACCGCTTCAAATTTCACTACACGACTTAGCGGAACTTTTGCAGGAGCCTGGTATTTCGACTTGGTGCGGTTGAGTTTCCAGGTACCGATCCATTGGTCCTGCCCAGAATTCTGTCCGAGCAGACAGCAGGCCGTAGCGAGAAAAACGGCCAACGCAATCAGACCGCACCTGGATTTCATTTTCACTGCACCGCCTTGACGGTATATCCCTTTTGCCGAAGAAGGGTGATCACTCCCTTATCGCCGGCCAGATGCCCGGCGCCAAATGCAAAGAATGTTGCCTTGCTTTGAGCCGCTTTCTCAATAAGCGGAATCCAGTTCGTGTTTCGTTTCTCCAGCAACTCCTCTTCGATCTTGCTGCTTTCACCGTCAAACTTGCTGTCGCGCATCAGCTTCATCAGAGCTGGAAGGTCCTGGGCCTTATAGGCGGTGATCAAATCCATCAGTTCCTTCTTCGCCTCGTCGGGCTGGTTCACCATATCCACAAGTGACTTGATCTGTTCGTCGAGCGGAATCTTGTCGAGGGCCGCCAGTTGCTCTTCGATAGTTTCGAGCCCCAGCACTTCCTTCTTGTCCTTGCCCGCCATTTGCGCAAACGCCAGGTCGTACGAGACGGGTTCACACTTCAGCATCGTGACGAACATGAATGACAAAAGAGCAAATGGTTTGAGATTGCCGAATTGAGTTAATCCGACTCCCATGTTTTGGACGAGATATCCGTCTACGGTTGCGTAGTCCGTTGGCTTCATCAGTTCCTTCAGACTCTTCCCGCCCGTGAGCATCATCGACTTCATCAAATTCGCATGCATTCCCGGATCGTCGAAGTCCAGTTCGAGGTAAAGCTGTTTGGAGGAGCCCATCGCCTTACGAGCCGCATCCGTTACCTGAAGGTCGGTAGGACAGACCAGATGAAAAGTGCCGTAAAGGTACGACGGTTCGGCCAGGCCTTTCCCAGTGACTTCATAAAGCAGAGCCTTGTCCTGGGCGTGGGACAGTGAGAAAAAGCCCACTGTCAGTATTGTAAGAATTGCCTTTATCATGCTTTCGCTCCTACGACATCTTAGCAAACCGGCTAGCGGTCGAGGCATGAGATGATCAGGGCGGATTTGACCGGCGGCTGAGAATTGAGAATTGATTATTGAATATTGTCTATTGGCAGATCGAATTCGGGGTCAGGCACGAACGACTGATAGAGCAAGTGCCAGACCCCGAATTCATTTGCCAATAGACAATATTCAATAATCAATAATCAATTCTCAGCCGCAGAGGACATGGAGGACGAATGGACCAGTTCGACTACGAGTCGGTGGGACTCATTTCGGGATTGGAGGTTCACCAGCAACTGCTTACGGAAAAAAAGCTATTTTGCCGGTGTCCAGCGGGAGTCTATACGGAGCACCATGATGGTGAAGTACTGCGGCACATGCGTCCAACCCTTTCCGAACTGGGTGTCTACGACGGAACGGCGCTGATGGAGTTCAAGACTAAGAAGGAAATAGTCTACCTCCTGAATCGACTCAATATGTGCACGTATGAAATGGACGATACGCCGCCGTTTCTCGTAAATCAGGAAGCCATCGATATCGCGATCGAACTGTGCCTCATGATGAACATGGACATCATCGACGAGGTCCACATCGCCCGGAAGCAATATCTCGACGGTTCCATCCCCACCGGTTTCCAAAGAACGGCCATCGTCGGTGTGAACGGATTCCTGCCTTTCCGTGGCCGCAAACTGACCGTAACGCATCTCAGCGTTGAAGAAGATTCCTGCCGTGAGGTTCACGACATAGGACATCGTGTCGTCTGGCGCACGGACCGCCTCGGTATGCCACTCACCGAAACCGTGACCGGACCGGATCTCCGAACTCCCGAAGAGGTTCGCGACGCGATCCTGTTGTGCGGATTGGTGGCTCGAAGCACTATGCGCGTCCGCACCGGAATCGGCGCCAGCCGTCAGGATGTGAATGTAAGCGTGCGGGGTGGGAATCGGGTTGAGATCAAAGGCGTGCCCAGAGCCGGGTACGCTGTAAAACTTGTCCACATTGAGGGTGTTCGGCAAGTCAATCTACTGAAGCTCCGCGACGAACTGCAGCGTCGGGGTTTGAAACAGCCTGAACACATCCGAATGACATCGTGCGATGTCTCCGACCTATTCGCAGGCACGCCACTCGATTTCGTTTCGCGAACCCTGGCGGCGGGCGGCAGGATCCACGCAGTGGCTATCGAAGGTGTTGCCGGTCTGACCGAGCATCCGACGCAGCCAGACACGACTTTTCTGGACGAACTCAGCGGCCGCATCCGCGTGATCGCCTGCCTCGACGAACAGCCCATCGTTCTCTCCAGTTCGGTGCTTCCCGAGTTCACAAACAAGGATCTGATCGTCGATCGTTTGCGAAAGCGCCTCCACGTCGGCGAGCGCGACGACTTCTTCATCGTGTTCGGTCCCGAAGCCGACTGCAGAACCGCGGCTGACGAAATCCGCCTGCGTTTTGCCGATGCAACCGAAGGCGTGCCGAAAGAAACCCGGCAGGCACTCGCCGGCGGGTACACATCCTTTGAAAGAATATTGCCCGGTCCGGATCGCATGTATCCCGACACGGATTCACCACCCACGCGGGTAACTGCTGAACGAGTTGCCACGGTCAAGAGCAGGCTCAAACCTTCGCCCTGGACACGGACTGAACGTTACCGATCGTGGCGAGTGCCCGAGGAAACCTGTCATTACCTGATTCGTCGAGGCAAAGCCGAGATCGTGGATGCGGTTGTGGAAAAAACCGGCGTCGATGGACTCGTAGCAGCAATCGAGATTGGCCAACGGGCAAAGGCACTGTCGCGTTCCGGTATTCCAATGGAACGTTTGGGAATCAACGATTGGATTCAGGTATTCGACCTTCTCGCCGGCGGCCGCATTTCACGAGAGGCTGTCCCGGTCATCGTTTCTCGCATCGCAAAGGACGGCCTCACCGCGACCGCCGCGGCAAGCGCCGAGGGCGTCACCGTGTTGAGCCGGGAGCGCTGGCAACCGGAAATGGACGATCTGGAAATGACCGGATACAACTCCGTTAAAGGAGACACACCGGAAAAACGTCTCCGCTATATGGCAGGACGCGCAATGCAGATACTGAAGTACAAAGCGCCGGCGAAGGAAGTCGTCGAGTATCTGCGTACGACTCTCGAGGAGGTTGCGCGATGACCATCCCCATCAAGGAACGTTCCGATCGGCTGCAGGGTTATCGCGGACCGGCACGAGACGCCCTGGACAAATTTCAAATTGGCGTTTGGAGCGAAGTGGAGATTGTGAATGACAAAGGCTCCGCATTCACCGGCGTCATCCTGCCGAGAAGTGAGACAGCCGACGACCTTCACATCGTCGTGAAGCTGTTCACCGGTTATAACGTCGGCGTCGCGGCCGACCGGATTACGTCTGCCAGGGAGATCGGTTACCGCAAAGCCGTCTACAAAATCCCGGAAAAGGACTTCCCGTTCGATCCGGGCAAGAAGAACGTGACCCTTCTCGGTACGGGTGGAACGATCGCCAGCCGCCTCGACTACCGCACGGGCGCTGTCATTCCGGCCTTTACGCCCGGCGAATTATATGGAGCCGTTCCCGAACTTGCGGACATCGCAAATCTGAAAACCATAAAACTGTTCGGCGTCTTTAGCGAAAACATGGGCCCGGAGCAGTACATCGCGCTGGCAAAGGCGATCGGCGAGGAAATCGCGAACGGGGTTGACGGCATCGTGATCGGACATGGTACCGACACGATGTCACACACCGGCGCGATCCTGAGTTTCATGGTGCAACAGAGTCCGGTGCCGATCGTCCTGGTGGGAAGCCAGCGAAGTTCGGATCGACCGTCATCCGATGCAGCGTTGAACCTGATGAACGCCGTCCAAACTGCTGCCGAGTGCGAGATCGCCGAGGTCATGTTGTGCATGTTCGGCCCCACCTCCGACAACAACGATCTGCTTCATCGCGGGACGCGATGCCGGAAGATGCATTCGAGCTATCGCAGCACGTTCCGTACTGTCGGGGCAACACCCCTCGCAATGGTGAGCCGCACCTTGAACGAACAAGGCAGTCACTTCACATATATAACCGACGATTTTCTCAAGCGGGACAAAACTCGAAAACCGATCATCAATCCGGCGTTCGAAGAGAAGGTGACGATCCAGTACTACTATCCGAACTTCAAGCCCGATATCATCGACGCTCTTTCGGAGATTGGCTATCGTGGAATGGTGATCGCGGGAACCGGTCTCGGTCATGTAAACAAACCGATTTATCCCGCCATCAAACGGGCGATCCAAAAAGGTATGACCGTGGCGATGAGCGTTCAGACGCTCTGGGGCTACGCCCAGATGTATGTCTACGACACGGGGCGCGACCTGCTGGATATCGGCATCATTCCGCTCGACAACATGTTGCCGGAAACCGCGTTCATGAAGCTTTCGTGGGTTTTAGGTCAGACAGATGATCCACAAAAGATTCGAGAAATGTTGACGACTCCAATCAACCACGAGATCACGCCTCGCGAGCCGCATAATGGCTACTTGATCATGCAGGGCGGACTACCGGAAGTTGACGCGTTCGTCCAAAAACACTGGAAGTGATTCTATTTTGCCGTCGCGAAATAGCCAGGCTTGTTGCGCCAGGTTAGTTTGGGAGATTTGGGCTGAGTGACGACGACGGTAACATCGCGCCACGATCCGTCCGTCTTTGGGTTCGCTGACTTATATCCGATCATGTAGCGATTTCGAAGATCGCGCGCGATGCGTTTACACAGATCGTCAATCTCGTCCAGCGACTTTGGGAAATATGCGGCGCCACCGGTAATGGCGGCGAATTCCTGAAGAGCCTCTCGAGCCTTTCTGGACGTCCGTTCGTCAATTAAACCGATGGCATAAACGGTGATAAACGATTCCTTGAGCAGCTTCAGCACCTCGTCGTATTTGTGTTTGCTGCTGGTATCGTCACCGTCGCTGATGACCAATAGGGCCTTGTGAGCGTTCCTTCCCGATTTCACTTTCTCAGCCGATAAATAAACCGCGTCATAAAGGGCAGTTTCACCACGTGTGTCGAGCTTGTCCAGAGCGTCGATGAGGTTGCCGATACTGCCGGTGAAGTCCTGCTCGACTTTAGCCGTGTCGTTGAAATTGACGATGAATGTTTGATCCTCGGGATTGCTCTCACGCACGAATGAAAGCGCGGCGCCGTTGACCCGTAGTCGTTTGGTGCGCATGCTGCCGCTGTTGTCGATAACCAGCCCGATGCTCAGCGGCACGTCTTCTTTTAAGAACGATGAGATCTGCTGGGGAATTCTGTCTTCGAAGACCTGAAAGTTGTCTTTAGTAAGAGAGTTGACGGACTTACCATCCTTATCCTGCACGGAAATCGCAAACGTTCGAAGCTCCTGCCCCTGTAGCGGTAGAAACGACAGTAAGACCAAACCTACAATTGCGATTGGGATCTTCATAGCGCCGATACTACTCCCGAACCGCGCTGTGTGCAAAAATTCATGAGACGGCCCCTCGCTACCGCTCGGGTACTGTTGTGGGGCACGAGAGACAACAGTACCCGAGCGGTAGCGAGGGCCCTAGGCGGAGCGGCTGGAGGTTCACTGCGCCTGTCTTGCCGAAGTGATGGTCTAAAAGTATGATGTGGCTTCACTTCGGAGGAGCGTCTTTATGAAGATTGCCACCAGGATTGCCTTTGCTCTCGTCCTCTGTGTCCAAAACGCTTGGGCGCAGTCGCCGGATGCAACCGCACAGCGCATCATCAATCATGAAAAGTTCAAAGCTGCCCAGACGGTCATTGATAAAGACTACGACCGCTTCGTGAAAGAGATCATTCAACTCACGGAAATCGAAGCGCCGCCGTTCAAGGAAGAGAAACGAGCGAAGGTCTATCTCGATATGTTGAGGCAACACGGACTCACCAATGTCGAGATGGATGCCGAAGGAAACGTCATGGGTATCCGGAAAGGCCGGGGCAACGGGCCATTGCTGGCTATCGCAGCGCATCTCGATACGGTGTTTCCAGAAGGAACCGACGTGAAGGTCAAGCGCAGTGGCACGGTGCTTTCCGCGCCTGGCATCGGAGACGATACGCGCAGCCTCGCGGTTTTGTTATCGATTATTCGAGCGATGGATGCGGCCAAAATCGAGACGACGAGCGACATTCTGTTCATTGGCAACGTCGGCGAAGAAGGCCAGGGCGATCTCCGCGGGATGAAGTACCTCTTTCAGAAAGGTCCCTACAAGGACAAGATCAAGATGTTCATGTCGATGGAGGGTGGTTCCAGCGATCGAGTCACCAACGGTGGAGTCGGTAGCAAGCGATACCGCGTGACCTTCAAGGGGCCCGGCGGCCACAGTTACGGAGCGTTTGGCCTGGTCAATCCTGCGTATGCTTTAGGTAACGCAATGGCAAAATTCTCGAAGATGAAGGTGCCATCGAGTCCGAAGACCACGTACAGCGTGGGGGTGATCGGAGGAGGCACGTCGGTTAACTCGATTCCTTTTGAGTCCTGGATGGAAGTGGATATGCGCTCGGAGTCGAGACCCGAGTTGGATAAAGTCGCCGAAACTTTTATCGGACTAATGCACGAAGCCGTTGACGAAGAGAACAAAGCCCGTTCCATCGCCCAGGGCAAGATTGAATTGAAGATCGATCTGATGGGCGACCGTCCGTCGGGCGAGACACCGCTCAGTACGCCGCTGATTCAATCGGTGAGCGCAGCAATCAAGGCATTCGGAATGAATCCTTCCTACGGAATGAGCAGTACGGATTCCAACATTCCTATCAGCATGGGCATTCCCGCAATCACGATCGGCGCCGGCGGGCGCGGCGGGCGAAGCCACTCGCTGGATGAGTTTATCGACGTGGAAAAGACATCGGCGGTACGAGGCATCACGGTAAGTATGGCGATTCTGCTTTCCGTTGCCGGTTTGCAATAAGCAGGAGCGCTTCGAGCGCCGAAGGCGCAATCATTTTGGACAGCAGCTCCTTTCAGCTCCACCACATCTTCGACAGAGCTGTGCAATTGTGCACATACTTTCTCGCGGCATCGGATCACACTGTTAAGCAGTGGCTTCCTTCGGGTTCATCCATCTCCGAAGCATCATTCCAGCGGCTAACCAGCGGCTAACCACCCGCACTAAGAGTAATCGGTAATTACAGAAGAGAGAGAGGATCTCATGCCAGTCAGACCCTTGCACGACCGCGTCTTAATCAGGCGCATTGAAGAAGAGGAAACGGTGAAAGGCGGAATCATCATTCCCGACACCGCAAAAGAGAAATCACAGGAAGGCGAAGTAGTGGCTGTCGGAACCGGGAAAACACTCGATAACGGTTCGGTGTTGCCGCTCGAAGTGAAGGAAGGCAATCGGATACTTTTCGCAAAGTATTCGGGAACCGAAATCAAAATTGAGGGTCAGGACTACCTGATCCTTCGCGAAGACGAAATCGTTGGCGTCTTGACCTCCGCCGCCAAAGCCGGCGGCAAGAAATAGGAAGAAGGATTAAAAATGGCGAAACAGATTGTTCACGGCGAAGATTCGCGACAGGCAATTCTAAGGGGCGTCAACACCCTTGCGAATGCAGTCAAGATCACGCTGGGACCGAAAGGCCGTAACGTAGTTCTCGACAAGAAATTCGGTTCTCCGCTGATCACAAAAGACGGTGTTACGGTCGCAAAAGAGATCGAGCTGAAAGATCCCATGGAAAACATGGGCGCCCAGATGGTGAAGGAGGTCGCATCAAAAACCAGCGACGTGGCCGGCGATGGCACCACTACCGCAACCGTTCTGGCACAGGCCATCTTCCGCGAAGGTGTCAAGACTGTCGCTGCCGGCGCTAACCCCATGGCCATTAAGCGTGGCATCGACCGCGCAGTTCAAGTAGTTACCGAGGAGATCAAGAAACTCTCGAAGCCGGTGAACGGCGAAATGATCGCTCAGGTAGCAACGGTCTCGGCCAACAATGATTCCAGAATCGGAAATATCATCGCCGAAGCCATGAAAAAGGTAGGCAAGGATGGCGTCATCACGGTCGAAGAGGCGAAAACCATCGAGACGACTCTCGACGTAGTTGAAGGTATGCAGTTCGACCGCGGTTACCTGTCGCCCTACTTCATAACCGATACCGATCGCATGCAATGCGTCCTCGAGAACTGCCTGGTTCTGATCTGTGAAAAGAAGGTCAGCACAATGAAGGACCTTTTACCGATTCTCGAACAAGTTTCGAAGTTGGGCCGGTCGCTTTTGATCATCGCAGAGGATCTCGAAGGCGAAGCACTCGCCACGCTCGTGGTCAACCGATTGCGTGGAACGCTTCAGTCGGCTGCTGTTAAAGCGCCCGGCTTCGGTGATCGTCGCAAAGCCATGCTGGATGATATTGCGATCCTGACCAATGGACGTGCAATTACGGAAGATCTCGGCATTCGGCTGGAGAACGTGAAGATCGAAGACCTCGGCACCGCGAAAAAAGTGGTCATCGATAAAGACAACACCACCATCATCGAAGGCGGCGGCAAACGGGCGGCGATCGAAGGTCGGGTGAAACAGCTTCGGGCTCAGGTTGCGGAGACTACTTCCGACTACGACCGCGAAAAGATTCAGGAACGGCTGGCGAAGCTGGTCGGCGGCATTGCGGTGATCCACGTCGGAGCTGCCACCGAAACAGAAATGAAAGAAAGAAAGGCCCGCGTCGAAGACGCCATGCATGCCACCCGAGCCGCTGTAGAAGAAGGTATCGTACCGGGCGGGGGTGTCGCCTACATTCGGGCGATTCCTGCTCTCGACAAACTCAAACTCGAGGACGATGAGCAAATCGGAGTCAACATCGTGAAGCGAGCGCTGGAAGAACCGCTCCGCCTGATCGCTTCCAATGCGGGTCACGAAGGCGCCATCGTCATCGGAAACGTTCGCGATTCTGCGAAGGCCAACTATGGATTCAACGCAGAGACGGAAGAATACACGGACATGATCTTGGCCGGTATTATCGATCCTGCAAAAGTGACTCGCTCCGCGCTCCAGAATGCTGCTTCGATCGCTTCTCTGATGCTTAGCACTGAAGCACTCATCTCCGAGATCCCCGGACAGGCGAATGAGGTTGCCATGCCCGGCGGCGGGGGCGGTCCAGGCATGTACTAATCGGTTGGTGGGTCGGCTCTCAAGGCCGGCCCCGACACCTCCGCCCCGACACTATAGTGAGCAAGAACAGAAATAGGTACCATGGCAAAAGCAAAACCCATTCCTTCCAAAACGGCTATCGCCCAACCCACGATGCCTCGTCTTGAAAACCCGCAAGTTGACGAGGCTGTTTGGCAGAAATGGCTCAAGAAGCACGAGCGTCTGGACGAGATTCGACGTGCCCGGCGCTTAAAGGTGGTAATTGTTCTGGCTGCCGTATCGGCTGTGGGCTTCCTGGTCCAGAGATTCCTCAGTTCAGCCGTGTAGCGGTCAAAACTCGAAGAATGCGTCGAGGAGGACTTTTGCCACGTCGTCGTGCGAGTGGAAGGATGGGTCGCTATAACCGACTCGACCGTCCGTAACTGTATAAGAAAAGGTTCCCTGCTTCTCCACGACGTTCATTCCCTTCTTTGGGGTCTTGCTGATCAAATACTGAACGGTTGTTCCGGCGTTGTTGAGTTGAACCTTCACCGCAACTGAAGGGTAAGCGGCTCGACGAATCATGAAGGTATAGGCATCCGGCTTCTCGAATGGATCAATCCTGCGATTGACTTCGCTGAACTCCAAATTGAACTCTCTGACAGACTGGTTAAGGACTTCGACCAGTTCTTTCCAGAAAGGGTTGAGCTGGGACTTGAGATCGCTCGCCGCAACCGCTTTACGGTCGAACTCCGCTTTCTTTTCTTTTTCGGCATTGCGGATGTCATTCGCGCGTTCCTGGATCCAATTCGGCATAGTTCCTCTGTAGAAAAAGCGTTCTGCTAGATTGTCGCCACCCATCGACTTCTTCGGCCACCATAATTACGTACCCCAAACTTTCGATTGGCGACGGATATGGTGTTGCGGCTGCAACTCATCCTTTCGGCAATTTCAGAAAGGGTCAGTTCTGAGTCCTTCAGGAGAGCAACGATTCTCTCAATCTCAGCCGTATTCAAAGGTTTTCCTCGTAATCTGAACATCACATCCTCTTGCCGTGGTTTGATGATCGCTCCACGGCTATTTGGGCAGGTTGATGAACGGAATGGCACCGCCGGTGACCTGGGGCAGAGTTCCATTCCATTTTTCGAGAGCACGCAGTTCCAGAATTTGAGGATTGGACTTGAGCGCGTTGGATTCAATGGTCATCGCTTCCGCCTTGCCCCGAGCCTCCGCGATTTTCTGGTCTGCCTCGAATTTGATCTGTTCGAGTTTGTTCTTGGCGGCGAGCGCCTGCTGCTCTGCAGTCACCTTGGCTTCAATAGCATCGTTGAAGTTCTTGGAGAATTCAAAATTGACGATGTTGAACTCGTCGACGAGGATGTTCGTCTCTTTGAGCCTGGCTGTTAACTGAGCCTTGATCTCATCCCGCACGAGTTCCCTCTTGGTGATCAATTCTTCTGCTGTGAACTTGGCGGTCGAAGCTTTGATGGCCTCCTGCATTGCGGGATCAATGATTCGATCCTTAAACTGCAGGCCGACGTCCTGGTACATGTTGCCGACCCGGTCCGGATCGATGTGAAAGTTCAGCGCCACCACGGAGTGCACTGTCTGTAGATCCTTGGATGCGGCGTCGGACTTCATTTCGAACTTTTGGACTTTGACGTCCATTATCTGAACCGACTCGATGAGCGGAATACGAAAATACAATCCTTCTCCAAACACTTTTCCTGTAACGGCGGTGAACCTCAGATGCACTCCACGCTCCCCAGCCGCAATCGTTCCGAAGGGAGAAAGCCAAAAAAGAAGCAACAGCGCAACGACCCCCGCGGCTATTCGAATTACTTTCTTCCCTGCCGGACCATTAGGTACAAAGTTGACGGTCTCAAAATCGAATCTCTCAGCCATAAACCTATTCCTCGCTCAAGTAGGCAACTCGCATGAAGTTAGTTCGCTGAGTATCTGCCTTTCAGGGCGGGATTGTAGTGCAAAAGTGAACAGACCGGCTTGCATTACCGTGGCAAAATTCCCGACTAATCAATATGAGAGCAGCAGCCGGGTTTTTCCTTGCGGGCATAATGTTCGGCGTGGCTTTCGCTCTTATTTACACCCCAAACATTGCCGGGAAGAGCACAAGGGACCGGCTCAAGCCCGCTCACACATTACCGTCATGACATATTTCCGGGTAGAGGAGAGGAAACAGTCCCGCGCTGGTGTTGCGATCGTCCTGGGGCTCGTTGTTTCCCTGGCTGCGCTTTCAATCTTGTCGAGGAATCAGGTTACACCTTACCTGTGGATCACCGCGGCCGCCTTTCTCGCACCCATACCGATAGCACTGGTGTTCAGAAAGGAGATCGCTTCTCTTGCCGTATGGCTCTACATCGCCGCTGTCTTGCTTGTCCTGGTGACGGCGTTGCTGTTCGGTGTCTGAACGTAGCCTAACTTATGCAAAATGACCAAAGAGAGCACATCGAACCCATTACGCTGTGGCAATACGCCTGTCGCGGCATTGATCTTTCCAAGCGGGATCATCAACACGTCATTGCATGTGCTGCATGCGAGACCTTGGCAATGGAGATTGACGAAGCGCTTGCCGATATCGGAAAAAAGATGAGCCATACCCGCTCAAACACCGCTCTGTCTTGAACAGTATTGGAGGTCTCACTCTAATGACGACAGTCTTCGAATTGAATGACAATGAAGTCGGATTCTATATTCCGCCGGCCGAATCAAAGGATGCCAGGTCGTCGGGCTATGCCGACGGTATAAGCCTGACCTCGAATTACCTGATGCGCATGACTCAAGGCCCGGTGATTCTAAAGAAAGGGATGCATATGGATTTTACGGTCCACGTCAAAGCGCTCCGCGACTTCGACGGAAACAATCCCTTGATATTGCGTCTCCTGCCAGTCTTTGGCCGCGGCACAGCCAGTTTTGCGCAGCCTGATACGACGCCGGTTCAGAATGACGCGGTAGTCCGGCTTGATGGTGAACAGATTGTCATCATGATGAAAAGCAGCGATGAAGCTGCGCGTGTGTCCATTCGTCTGGATTATCGGCCGGATTGGTGGGGAGGCTTTTCGAAGGTCTCGGTTCAGGCGGATGAACCTTCGCCGGTTCAAGGTAGCCCGCAACCGTTCATTGGTCTTCGCGTCGAGGCGATTGTTTCTGTTACCGACCATGTCGCAACTGCGTGGAGCCCGGCGGTCTAACAGATTTCAGCCTCCGATCTTCCAAGACGAACCACAGAGCCTTTCTCGTATACTTCGCCAATGAAGTGTGTCTCATCTTTACGGCCATTCTAAAAATCGAGTCCGGCCGCGTCATCACCGTCACAAAAAAACGGTCCGGTCGGCGGTTTCACAACCCCGACGGGATCGGTTTTCCACACATTTTCACAGCCTCAAACTTTCTTGTGGATAACTAAAAATACCGTATTGACGCTCGACGACGACGCGAGTAAATTCACACTCGGTCGTTGTGGTTCACGAGAAATTGAACACCGGCAAATTGCGACGGATGGGGTTAATAGCTTTGTTCGTTGCGTAGGAAGTTGGAGCCGATCGATCGAAACCAATCGTCGATCGGTGTTGTCGGAAGAAAAAATCGACAACGGGTAGCACCTGCCAACTGCTGCCAAGATTCGGGCAACGAATCGAGGCCTTCCGAAAGAGTCGGGTCAAGCTATCGGAGTCACAGCGACCATTTCCATTTAGGGCTTCCATACGTCAACCTCGATAACGCAGGGTTTTTTTATGGTGATTTGGACGACGTCTGCGCCACTCGACACGCCTCCTTTGAGTCGACCGAAACTTTGGAATAGCAGTTTTCAGCCAACCTCCGGCACCCGCCTCGCTCGAATAATCAAGTTCGCCGCCGTTGTCTGGGGCTTTGAAGGACCGGCCCGTTCAGTCGTACCTCCTCAATTTCAATCCACTTCGCCCAATCGCACTTTCACCCTGGTTCAACCGCGCACAAACGCATAGGGTTTTTCTTGGAGATTGAAACTGTAAAAGAGAGAGGTGTGGACCGGTAACGATCGTGTTGTTTACGAATTATCCACCGAACGCTTCAATGCCTCAGTTAGTCGCCTGCCGACTACGTAACCGTTGACGGCGTAAGCCGGCCCCATTAATCCATAGACCATGCCGGCAAATCCTGCCACTCTTTCGCCTCCGAAAACTGATATTGCTATTGAAATAAGAGCGATCCCGATCGCTATGGAATTTGCGCGTATACGGCCGATGGTCTGCACCATCTCAATTTCATCGAGTTCGAGTTGGTTACGTTTGCGGTACGCCCGCAGGTGGAGCAGAAAGAACGTCGAGAAGATAAAGAGGAAACCTATCGAATAAATGATCATCAGCGCCGTAACTTGCTCGGGGCGCGTGTAGTTGAGAGTGGGGCCTCCGGCATTGAAAAAGGGAATCTCGTTAAACAGTGCCGTGAACAAAAACTTCAGGGGATAAATGTAAAAGAGGATTAGAAAAAGAAGAACGGCGTTTAAAAAGACCGTGAGCGCGTCCTGAAGCCCGTAGCGGCGGAAGAACAGACAATGCTCGTACCAGATCCAGGTTAGAAAAGTAAAACACACCGCGAAAGCCATAAATCCGCGCATGGTCCGCAGCAGTTGATCGAGTGTCTGCGGGACTTCCAGGGAAACGACCAGAAGCGTCAAGGCAAAGCCAAACACAGTGTCGCTGAAACCTTCCAGCCGGGTGACGTCACCGCCGCGCCAGCGAAAGTATTTGTCGGTTGTGACGGCTTTCGAGAAAAGGTGTTCCCGGATCATTCCGGACATTAAAGAGTTATTGATGCGAGGGGTCAAGGGCGAAACGTCGAAAGGACGTTCCGCCCATCGTATCCGCCGGCCTATTCCTGGAAGGCAAAGTTGACCGTGACGGTGGACACAACTTCGACGGGTTCGCCGTTGAGCAGCGTCGGCTTGTATTGCCACTGCCGCACGGAATCGACGGCAGCCTGCTGAAGCGTCGGATGACCGGTAATGATACGGACTTCACTTACCAGTCCGTCTTTTCCGATGACGACCTCAAGAACGACGACACCCTGAATCCTGGCCTCTTTCGCTTCCAGCGGATAAACGGGCTTGACTTGCGTTAGCAGCATCGCCTGTTGGACGTTTCCACCCTGTCGGATCCGGCTTGGCGGCGGAGGCGGTGGCGGCGGGGGTGGAGGAGTCGGCCGGGGTGTCGAGCTTTCGAAGACCGACGGCGTTGATGGAGAAACAGCCGCAAAGCTGGTCGTGATCGTAGTTGCTACTTCGACCGGCTCACCATTGAGGAGTGTCGGCCGGTATTGCCACTGCTTGACAGCATCGACTGCAGCTTTCGCCAGTTCAGGATCGATATTATTGATGACTCGCAACGACGACGGCTTTCCTTCTTTGTCGATCAATGCATCGAGAACGACAGCCCCTTGCGTCTGGTTAGCCCTGGCGGCAGGCGGAAAGACCGGAGCAACTCTCCGCAACAGTTTGTCCGCTTGAACATCGGCCGCGACTCTCGTCTGCAGTTGCTGCTGCGCTGGCTTCGGCAAGGTATTCGGCGACGGAGAAGCCGGCTCGGGAAGCGCGGGAGAAGCGACGGTCAGGATGTTGAGGCTTACTTCCTGATTCGCGTCGACGTTGACTTCGCGGATTTGGAAATTCTCATAACCGGTGGCAGAAGTTTGAAGTTCATATTGGCCAATCGGCAGACGTGCAAACTCAAAAACCCCATTTGCGTTCGTGCTGGTCATGTCACGGGTGTTTTTAACGGTGTCATAAACAGTGATCGTGGCATTCCGGATTGGCTTACCGCTGGGATCGTAAACCCGGCCGAACAGCCGGCCCGTCTGGATTTGCACAGGCGTCTGCATAGCGGCGAGCGGCAGAACCAAACACAGCGAGATGAGCAGAGTGACGAGCACGGTGCGTGTTGTTACACCCCGGCGGTCCGTCAACGGATTCAGCATGGCGGCAAATCTCCTTTCAAGGGTGGACGTCCGGGCCATCGCCAGCGAAGGCGTCCAGACCTTATGTGAATTCTTTAATGATCGAGCGAGCGCGAGAAGTTCCGTTGCATATTCGGTCGAATCGACCCCGAGGCCGATTACAGCGTCGTCACAGGCACGCTCACATTCAAGTCGAAGACGATTACAGGCAATCCAGACAAGTGGATTGAACCAATAAATGGCGCGGGTGAATTCCGTAACAAGTTGTATGAACCAGTCGTGGCGCCGAATATGCGCCAATTCATGACCCAACACAGCGCGCATCCGGTTTTCCGACCATTGATCCGCATCTATCGGCAGCAAAACCCTGGGACTGAGCACTCCCCATGTCACGAGCATGGACGCGGTCCGGTTTTGCAGAAACCGGACGGAGGGCGGCATGGCGAAATCTTTGGACAGCTGGTCGGCCATACGCCTCCATCGTGAATTGAAAAACGGCTCGGCGCGGCCGGCAATCCACATGAGCCGGGCAACCTCGCGGAACAGTAGAACGCCGGCCAGAATGCAGCCGCCGAGCCAAATGAAAATGACCGCTGCAGAACGATCTGTGGCTGGAGGTGTTTCGGAGGGAACCGCTTCACCAAGGGCGGATGGTTGAGCGGCGGAAAGCGGCGTCCACTCCGAAGGCGGAGTCAGCAGCGTCATGGTGGAAATGGTGGATGTCGAGTGCCATTGCGGTAATGCCAAAGTAAAAAACGGAAGAGCGATTGCCGCCGTCAAAGCGATCGACCACACCAGATGAAGCAAGGATGCCGATCGTTTTCGTAACGCGAACGTCACTCCAAAGGCAATCAGCAGGACGACCGATGATTTAATCGTCGAGTCCAGCAGGAAAGCCACCCACTGTTCAAGTGTGCCCGGTATTGTCATTGCCGCTCCTTTTTGGCCTTGTCGATCAAGCGCGCGACCCGATCCAGTTCTTCGTCGGAAAGGTTCGCCGCATCGCTGCCAATAAGCGCCGTGACCACTTTCTCCGTGGAACCTCCGAAGAAGGTATCAACGAGGTGCCTGAGAGCCGATTGTCGGACGGCACCTCGAGGCGCCGTCGGTATATAGACGTAGCGAAGTCCGTGCTCTTCGTGACGCACATGCCCCTTATCCTCGAGCGTGCGGAGTTGGGACCGAATCGTCGAATACGTCTTGTCCGTCGACAATTGATCCATGACGTCGCCTGCGGTCGCTTTGCCGAGGCGGTAAAGGATATCCATGATCTGTCGCTCGCGCTTGCTGAGCGACGCATGCGGCGACTTGTCGGAACCGGTGATTTTTCTCGCACTCATGCGAGAAAAATCGCACATATTCAGAACGAAGTCAAATGATTATTTAGTCGTGTCTCAAGATAACCGACGGCTCCACCCGGCTTGCGCTCCATGAAGGAATGAAACTGGCGACGGCCGCCGTCACCGCCATGAATCCGCAGGACAGAAGAAGCGAAAATTCGTCCGTCGGATCCACTCCGTACAGCATTGTCGAAATGACGGGAGCCAGTACGGACGATCCTCCAATTCCTGCCAGCAATCCCCAGGCGACCATCAGTCCAGTCTGCCCCAACACGAGCCGAAGCACGTCTATCGTCTGGGCGCCGATCGCTCTCCGGATGCCGATCTCTTTGTGTCGAGCCGCAACGGAAAAAGCGGTCACTCCATACAATCCGATCAGCGTGAGCATCAGAGCGATGAAGCCGAGGACGGAAACGAGTACAGCCGCCAGACGTTCCGTGGAAAGCGAGCCTTCAATATGCGATTGCAGGCTGCGTGGACTGATCAGCGGAAAGTCGGGATCAAATTCGCGCAGCAGTTGTTGAACAGCACTAAATATAGATGCGGAACCATTCGACGTGATCAACAAGGTACCGCCACTCAAAGAATAAGGATATAGGACCGGCACGAATCCACCGCGAGCCCCGCGCGTCTTCGTGTCTTTCACGATTCCGATGACCTGCACTGGCCCCGAACGCCTGTTGATGCTGCGTCCTACCGAGTCCCCCGCAGGGAACAAGGCCCTCGCCAGAGTTTCAGTGATGAGAACGGGTGGAGGAGAGATCCCGGCATCCTGCTCCGTGAAGTCCCGCCCGACGAGAATGGGAATTCCCATCATTTTGAAGAAGCCGGTGGACACCGAGTTCACATCCACATTCAACCAGGCGGATTCGTTCACTGACACGAAGCCGGGGTTGCGGAAGGGAACGCCTGGCACGCTGGTAATCAGGCTCGCCTGCTCGACTCCCGGAACACGGCGAACGCGGTCGAAGAATTCCGGATAACGATCTACCGGCAAACCGACACCGATCACCGTAATTCGGTCGCGATCCACATAACGATCCTCGCCGGCGGTGTTTTGTAAGGTTTGAACGAAAAGGCTCGCGCACGTCAATAGAGCCACGGACGCTGCAATTTGAGCGGTGACGAGCGCCGAACGGAATCGCAGGCCGATTGATCGCCCTCCGCGCGTGTCTCCCTTCAACAACGAATGCACATCCACTTTCGCCGCGTTACGTATGGGCCAGATGGCAAACATGATTCCCAGGAGCAGGGCCAAACCGACCATGAACGCCCCGCTCTGGAAATCCAAGGTGAATTCGGCCGGAAGCCAGACACGAAACGGACGACCGAACAACGCGATGCTCTTCCAGGCCAGTGAAGCGACAATGATCGCCGCAACCCCGCCCATGATCGACAGCAGGATGTTTTCAACGATGAGCTGGCGCAGTAACCGGCCGCGGCTCGCTCCGAGAGCAACTCTCACGGCCAGTTCCCGTTGACGCGTCGTCGATTTCGCGATCATCAGGTTCACCAGGCTGAGACATGCTACTCCAAGGAGGATCGCCATAACGACAGCGACTACCTGCACGGTGGAGAGAATCGTTTCGCGGTAAGCCGGAAAAAAGCGCGCCCGCTGCAGCGGCAGAACATCGATGGTGGATTCGTACTTTCCCCTGAACGCCTGCACACGTTCGGGATGATCGGTCGACATTCGGGCATCAAGCGGCTTCAGAGCGGCTGCAGCTCGGTCCAGCCCCACTCCAGCGTTTAACCGCCCGACCACCATCATCGCGTGCCAGTCCCACCGTTCCAGAATTTTGAAGGTAAATAACGACTCGGGGTACATGTTCAGCGGAATCCAAAGCTGAGGCAGTTCCAGCCAGTCCATCAGCACACCCTGGAAAACCGGGGCCGCCACTCCCACGACAGTGAAGGACTGCTTTTCAATTCTGATCGACTGGCCCAGAACGTTGCGGTCACCCCCGAATCGACGCTGCCAGAGGCCATGACTCAACACAACTTCGGGCGTGGTGCCCAGAGATCTGTCATTGCCGGCACTAAACGGACGACCGAGGACGAGCGGAGTTCCCAGCACGGAGAAGTAATTCGAACTGACGATTTCGCCGGGGATCTTTTCGACTTCATTACCGACGTTCACAAGAAAATGGATGCGGACGTAAGTGGCGAATCCACTGAGGACGTCGCTGTGATCACGAAAATACTCGTACTCCGGGTATGACAGTCCGCTGTAGGCCCCGGCGCCGCGTTCGGCGCGATTGTAGAGGGCTATGAGCCGGTGAGGTTCCGGCACTGGAACCGGCTGCCAGAAGATCGTCCTGGCGAGACCGAAGGCGGTTAGGTTGGCGCCTATCCCGACGGCTAGCGTAACCACAACGATTATTGTCAAAGCGGGGCTTTTGGCGAACATCCGCAGCGCGTAATGGACGTCCTGAGACAATTCGTCGAGCAGTGCGCCACGCCTTTCGGTTCGGACACGTTCCTTGACCTGGTCCATTCCTCCCAGTTCCAGCCGGGCGAGACGTCTGGCTTCTTCGGGAACCATACCGTCGCGAACTTTGTCGGCAGCGCTGAGTTCGATAAAAGATTCGATATCCCGATGGAGTTCTGATTCGACGCGATGTCGTTGGAAGACCCAGCGAAGGATCGAAACCAGGCGGTGAACGATGGTCATGCGCCCTCCAGAACGTTGCCGATAGCCCAGGCAACCTGACTCCACCAGCGTTTTTCCTGTTCCAGATGCTTCTTGCCTGTAGCCGTAAGCCGATAGTACTTGGCATTACGGTTATTCTCTGTAGCCCGCCATTCGGCTTTCAGTTTGCCGTCCTGCTCCATGCGGTACAGGGTTGGGAACATCGAACCGGGATTCACCTGAAAAGTGTCGCGTGTCAGGAGGGCGAGACGTTGAGAAATACCGTAACCATGAAGCGGCTCCCGGCTCAGAATCGTCAGTATCAAGAGTTCGAGTGTGCCCTGAGGTACCTCGTGCTTGTCCATGTGCGTCCTTTAGGATTCCAAGAGGGGCCGAGCATAACACAAACGCCGTCAACGTCAGAACCGGGAGCGGTATCGACCGGGTTTCCTATCCAAACTTTGCGGACAGCGCCCTAAAGCCGTAGAATGACCTCCTGGCAAATTCAGCTTTTGAGACAACGGAGGGCTTGCAATGTCGCGTGCATCTCGGGTCGAATTAAGGTTAACGGTGATCATCCTTGTGGTGTTCGCTTTGTCAGTGGGTCAGGCCTATTCCCAGGCCGCCGATGAGCCCACGAATTCCGCTCCAAACCCCTATCAGGCGATCAAAGATTTCTTCAAGATGCCCGCAGGCCGGACCTGGGGGGCGACGAGCGCGGTAGCCATCGATAAGGATGGGAAATCCATCTGGGTCGCCGAACGATGCGGTGCCAATCGCTGCGTTGTCGATGAAGCAACCGGCAAAATGTCGGACCTTCCGACAATCCTCAAGTTCGACGAAAAAGGAAACATGGTCCGACAGTTTGGCGCCGGAATGCTCGTGTTTCCGCACGGAATCGAAGTCGATCCTGACGGCAACATCTGGGTCACCGACGGTTCCGACAACGCCCCACGCGCTCCCCGCGGCGCCGGTGGAGGTGGTGGAGGTGGCGGCGGCGGTGGCAGAGGTGGCGCGGCAGCGCCTGGCGGAGCGCCTGCAGTGGCAACGGGTGGCTCCGGTGCAACGGCGACCCCGCCTGCTGCGGCTGGTGGCCAGCGAGGAGCCGGCGGCGGGGCTGCAGGTGGCGGTGGTGGCGGCCGAGGTGGGCCCGGTGTAGGTGCAACCGTAGGGCACTCCGTTTACAAATTCAGCCCTGAAGGAAAACTACTGATGACTCTCGGTAAGCCCGGCGGAAGCCTGGATCCGGATTACTTCTTTCAACCGAATGACGTTCTCGTAACACCCAACGGCACGATCTTCGTTTCCGAAGGGCACGCGTCCGGGGCAAATGCGGTTGCCCGAATCCTGAAGTTCACTAAGGAAGGCAAACTCATTAAGGTCATCGGTAAGAAAGGCACAGGGCCTGTCGAATTCGATCAGCCACATACGATGGCACTGGACTCCAAAGGCCGTCTCTTCGTTGGGGACCGCAGCAACAATCGCATTCAGATTCTGGATCAGGAAGGCAACTTCATTGCGGAAATGAAACAGTTCAGCCGGCCTAGTGGAATCTGGATCGATACCAAAACAGACACGCTTTATTCGGCGGATTCGGAGTCTGGAACCATCAATCCGCCACACGGTGCCTGGCAGCGAGGCATTCGGATCGGCAAGATCAGTGACGGCAAAGTCATCGCGTTTATTCCCGATCAGGAACCCACCACCGGCACCAGCAGCGCCGAAGGGATCGCTGTGGATGCGGCTGGTAATATTTACGGAGCTGAAGTCGGACAACGCACTCTCAGAAAGTATGTGAAGAAGTAGGGGGAATTGCGGATTGCGAATGGATTGCGAATTGAGTTCGCAATCCATTCGCAGTTTCCATATCAGCGTCACGCTATTGTTAAATTTTTGTAAAACCGCGCATTGGATTCCTCGCTTCGCCTATCGATTTGGCCAGTGTTCTCGAACATGGGATTCACTGTTCGAGTGTGAACACTTTGTTTCCGTACGACACAGACTCAACTCGACTTGACGCGTTCGGTTACGCGCGATACGTGCTGCGCGGAGAACCACAAAGCCGGCATTCAGTCGATTATCGACATAATCAGGCATTGGCACGGTTTGTGCTCTGTCGGTCCCGACATCGAGGCCGCTAATGAAAAACATTAGGGCTTGGGAACCGAATCCATCCGATCGGTGTCTATGTTGTAGCCGTTTTTGGGATTCAATCGACAAGTTGTTAATCAAACATGTTCTCTACGGTCATTACAAACTAGGGGGATGACCAGATGAAGGCTTTCAAGCTGCTTGTACTTGCCCTTTTCCTATTTATAGGATTTTTGGATCTTCAGGCTCAAACGCCCGCCAACAGAAACGCACCCGCCGTCACCCAGACTCCAAAGTTGACTGGAAAGGTCACAGATCCCTCGGGGGCCGTTATTCTCGGTGCGGAAATCAAAATCTACCAGGGTTCGACGCTGGTGAAGGAATTCAAATCCGACGAACGAGGTTCCTTCAGCGTGGATCTCGCTCCGGGAAATTACCGGGTCGACGTGACGGCACCGGACTTCAAACCGTTTAGTGCCCCGCTGCGTATGATTCCAAACCTCCCGTCCGTCACCATTCCGATGGTCCTCGCCATGGTCACCACTACTGTGGACGTGGGTGCCAAAACGGACACGGTCAGCATCGATGATGACGCAAGCCTCACATCGACGACGATCTCGGGCGAAAAACTGAAGGAACTACCCGATGACGAAGACGCTCTGATGCAGCAACTGCAAGCGATCGCCGGCGGCAGCGGCGCGGCGGGCGCAAACGCCACGTTTGTCGTGGACGGCATCAGTGGTGGCCGAGTGCCACCCAAGGATCAGATCCAATCGGTCATCATTGATACCAATGTGTTCAGCGCTGAAGGTATGGGCGGTCCCCGCATTCAGATCATCACGAAACCCGGAACCGGTCCATGGTCGGGAAACATGAATTTCATGTTCAATGATGAATCGCTGAACGCGAAGAATCCTCGTCTAGGCTTCAAGCCGGGTGCCCAGCAACGAACTTTCAACACCAGCTACGGCGGTCCGGTCATTCCAGGAAAACTGACCATGCGATTCAACGCACGGGAATCGCAAATGGAGTTTGAAGGCAGCGCCACGCACGCGATCACGCCAACCGGTCCGGTCACGGCATCGGTGTTCAGTCCGCAGAAGAATCGCGGCCTTACGTTCAACGGACAATTGTTTCTCACGACAAACAGCACGCTGAACTTTGGCTTGAACTACGGTCAAAACCGAGCCCGCAATCAGGGAGTAACCGACATCAGTTTGCCTGAACGTGCCTTCGATTCAAGCTTCGACAATACTAATGTCAACCTAAGTAACAGGACGATTGTCGGCACTCGAATCATTCATGAAAGCCGCTTTTCGTTTGGTCGCTCGACAAACTTCACCTATCCCAAAACGGACCTCTCTCAAATCAATGTACTCGGAGCCTTTTTTGGAGGCGGATCGCAGAACAAAAGCTCCAGCATTCGCAACAACTGGGCCATGGGACAGACGTTGCGCTGGACACTTACTCCAAAGATAAGCCTGATAAGCGGTATGGATCTGTTCTTTTATCAGATCCACAGTACATCGGAAGCGAACTACCTCGGATCGTTCACCTTCTCCAGCCTTGATGACTTCATCGCAGGTCGGGCCGTCACGTTCAGAAAGGTTTCCGGCGATCCCAAGCTGGACCTGTCGCAGTTGGAAATGGCCACGTTCCTTCAAGCGGACATCAAGCTAACGCCGAAACTAAACCTCGGTGCAGGTATGCGGTATCAGGCGCAGACGAACTTCGACGATCACAACAATCTCGCCCCCACTCTGCAGTTGGCATATCAATTACACCCGAAGACCGTCGTGAGAACAGGCGGACGACTGACCTACAATCCATTCAGCGTCTTCAACGTGGAACAACTCCGCCGATTCGACGGGACCAGCCGGCAGACGGAAACCGTCATACTCAATCCATCGTACCCGGATCCATTCCTGAGTGGGACAGGTACCACTTCGAGTACGACCGGCGGATCGATTCGCGTTAAGGACGCCGCGATTCGTGCGCCATCGACGCTCAATAGTGCCTTCACCGTCGAACAGACACTTCCGAAATCCTGGCGAGTCTCAGCCTCCATCGATCTCTCGCGCGGGCTCAATCTCATCCGAACCCGCAACATCAACGCGCCATACCCCGGCACGCGTCTTTCCGACAGCCTTCTCCTCAGACTGAGTTCTCGAGACACAGCGATACAGAGCGCAGCAAGAGCAGAAGTCGATCGGATGCGGCCGTTCTATCCGCTCGTTGGAAACATTAATTCGTTTGAATCCACGGGCCGGTCCGTTTCGAAGAACCTTGGGCTACGTGTGTTCACGCCCGGAAATTTGAGAATCAGCAAGGTAGGGCTCAATGGGTTCTTCAATTACACCTACGGTACATCCCGCGACAATCTGTCGGCGATGAACCAGTACGACTGGAATTCGGATTGGGGCTACGCAGGTTTTGATGTGCGTCACCGGGTCTTCTCGAATCTGAGCCTTCAACTGCCGAAAAACATATCGACTGGATTCTTTGTCATCGCACAGTCCGGAAATCCTTACACTGTCACGACGGGACGCGATGAGAACGGCGACCAGTCCACCAGCGACCGTCCTGCAGGTTACGCGCGAAACTCTGAACGCGGACCTGGTAGATACAACGTCGATGCCAATTTCAGCAAAACGTTCATTCTCAAGAAACCTGAACAAGCCGGCACGGCAGGCGGTGCATCCGGCGCTCCTCCGGTGCCGGTCATGAGACCATTTGTCGAGCCACAGGTGATCATGATCGGTCCAGGAGGTGGAGTACCGATCATGATGCCGCCGCCTCCGGGAATGGGTGGACCAGTATCGTCACCTGGGCTGCGCATGACCTTCAATGTTCAGATTGCGAATCTCTTGAACAATACGCAACTTCGTCAGTACAACGGCATCCTCACGTCGCCGTTCTTTGGCAAGTCCAACACCGCGATGGATGGACGACGCGTCAGACTAGGGCTGAACTTTCTCTTCTGATAAAGTGGCTTAGCATATGAATCGACTATTTCTAATCGTCACGATCCTATTGATTGCCAGTCCCGTGTTTGCTCAGGACGTCGAACTGGGCGCCGTTGGCATCGGCGACCTCCTCGACATCGCGGCTCCTCGCGGAGCCGCACCAGCCCGCGGAGGCGCACCGGCCGCACGAGGAGCAGCCCCCAATGTTCCGCCCGTGGACCGGCTGGTGCGCCTGCGCGAATTACTGGTCCAGTCCAACGCACCGTTAAACAAGGAACAGGAAACCGGTCTGAACGGCTTGATCAATGGCGAAGTGCCGCTGATGCGTCAGGCCCTTCAGCGCAAAGCGATGCAGATCCAGATGCAGAAAGCCGGGGCCGCTCCCGGCTCAATGCCGGGCATGCCTGGAACCGCAGCGCCTGCGGCGGCACTCCCTGGTTCTGCTGGCGCTGCTCCGGTTTCTCCACCGGGAGCGGCTCCTGTGCCTCCTCCGCCTGCGGGCCAGCCTCCGGCGCGCGGCCAAATGCCTGGGCCTCCGGCTCCCGGTCAACGGGGACCGAATCCGGCCGCTGCCATGCTCGCCAGTCTGACGCCCGAAGATATTGCGCCGGAAATCATCCGGCTCAACGATCAACTCCTTGGGAAAATTGCGGCCGCGCCAATGCTTTCGCCGGCGCAACAGAACGTCATCAAGAAAATTTACCGGGATCAGATCAAAGCGCACGGTGGATTTGAAGCCATCAAGATGACGATGGATGACGCCGGCGCGTCATTCAGTGCCGAACAGATCGCTCAGATCCAACCGCTATACGACGAGCAGGAACGCGCCCGGGTACAGTTGATCAAAGAAAGTCAGGGCCAACCGCTCGACAAAACAAAGACCGATCAACTGCAACGCGACACTCTGGCGAAACTGCTGAAGCTTCTGAATCCAGCCCAGCGCACTGCGCTGCTGGCGGTTCCCCCAAAACCGTAATCCTCGCGCTGGAGACCCGGTCGCTACCGCTCCCGGTTCTGACAGTGTAGCCACAAGGTCAGAACCGGGAGCGGTAGCGACCGGGTCTCCAGCGCCCCGATTAGGCGATAACACCGAGAAAAGCAAAAATTGAGATATGTGCCCGCGTGGAGATGCGCGCGGAGCACGAGATTTTTCTGTCAAGGATGAAA
>Ga0137427_10000155_pt1 | contig 37906 bp, 30 predicted proteins | sample EasRivERMZT700_2_FD_102309 | JGI IMG/M metagenome (GOLD analysis project Ga0137427, IMG submission 102309) | Soil microbial communities from meander-bound floodplain in the East River, Colorado, USA - East River MetaG ERMZT700_2 | ecosystem: Environmental > Terrestrial > Soil > Floodplain ...
CCGGTGATGAGCGCCGCGATCATCGCGAACGGCACCAGCCACCGGCAGAGCTTGTGGCTCGCGAGCTGCCAGGAGAACAGCCCGAACCGGAGCGGGTTGAGCATGCCCGGCGTCGAGCTCAGGACGAACAGACCGCGGACGACCGTGCGCACCTTGCGGCCGAACTCGCGGCGGCGATCGACGATGTCGCGGTAGTAGCCGATGCTCCGGGTGTCCTGGACGCCGCGCAGGCCGAGCACGACGGCGTTCAGCACGGTGTTGAAATCGCTCTGCCGGTCGGGCGCCCAGCACCGGCACACGTCCCGGCGCGCGGCGAAGAACGAGCCGCTCAGGCCCACGAGGCTGTTGACGCGGGTTTCGAGCCCCCGCAGCCACATCTCGTAGCGCACGTACGCGCCTTCGCCGCTCACCTGCCCGCGGTCGTTCACGAATCGATCGACGCTGCTGACGCAGCCGACCGACGGGTCCGCGAAGTTCTCGGCCATCGTGCGAACGGCATCGGGGGCGAGCGCGGTGGCGACATCCGAGAAGACGAGAATCTCGCCCGTGGCGGCGTGCACGGCCAGATGCTGCGCCGCTTCTTTGCCCCGCCGATCCAGCGCGCGAATCAGACGCACGCGCGGCCCGAACGTCTCCACGATGGAGTCCGTCTCGTCCGACGAGCAGTCGGACGCCACGATCACTTCGAGGGAATCGGGCGGATAGTGCTGGCCGAGCGTGTTCTCGATCTTCGCGCGAATGCGGCCGGCCTCGTTGTGGACCGTGATGACGAACGACACGCGCGGCGTCACCGGTCCGCGCGCGACCGTCCGCTGCCGGACGCGCGACAGGAGCACGAGCGCAAGTGGATAGCCGGCGTAGGCGTAGAGCACGAGTGAGACGGAAGCCCAGAACAAGATTTCCACGACGCCGGCAGGCACGTAGTCAGCCATTGATCTCCTTGGAGAAACAGGATCGGGCCCGTGCCCAGCTTCAGGACGCTTCCTGCCGCATGGCCCGGCTCGCGTCGGCCGCGCGCTCGAGACAGTCGACGATCGCGCCCGCATCGCGCGCCGACACCCAGTGATGGGTCGGCAGTGTCAGCAGGCGCGCGGCGATCTGCGTGGCGGTCGCGAATCGCCGCGGGCCGATCGCGGCCGCGACCTCAGGAATCTCGGCGACCGACGTCGGATAGCCGCGCCCGAACCCCAATCCTTTCGCCCGTGACGCGGCCAACAGCCGATGCCGCCCCATCGCCGTCGTCGCGAGCACCGGCAGCCGCAGGTAGGGATGCCGGGGGCCGCACGGCAAGTCGAGCGACAAGCGTCCAGCGAGCGTGCTCGCGATCTGCGCGCGTCGCTCGTTCGACGCCGCCAGCCGCCGGCGCCAGTGGCGGAGCAGGGTGGCGTGCATGCGCGACAGCCGGCCGAGGTGGATTCGTTTCGGAAAGATGGTCTCGCCCAGATGCAGCCACGGCATCGCGGCCGGGATCCAGAAGAGCGACGGCCGGATGAACACCGTCATCAGGGCAACGGCCAGCCAGTCCCGCAGCATGCGGCCGCGGGTCGGCGCTGGCAGCCGGCTGTACTCTGCGTCCACGGCGCCGGCGATGCGCGCCGATCGCGTCAAGATCACGCCGCCCGATCCGCACGTCAGGTGCTTGCCGCGGCCCAGACTGAGAATGCCGACGTCGCCGCGCGTGCCGAGCAGCCCGCCTGCCGACGCCACGCCCATGCCTTGCGCCGCGTCCTCGACGACCGTGATGTCGCGCGACCGGCACAGCGCGCGGACGCGGTCGATGTTCGAGGGAATGCCGAACAGATCGTGCGCGACCACGCACAGCGTGTTCGCACTGATCGCGCGCGGCAGCAGCGTCGAGTCGAAGTCGAGCGTCCGGGGATCGACGTCGCACAGCACCGGTCGCAGGCCGGCGCGCAGCACCGCCGCGGGAACCGAGAAGCACGTATAGGCGGGAATAACGACGTCGGTTTGCCGCCGCTCCGCCCGGAGCGCCAGCAGGGTCAGCGTCAGCGCCGCGGTCCCCGACGACACGAGCCAGACGTGATCGACCCCGAACGTCTGCCGCAGCTCCGCCTCGAGGTCCGGTGCCGGATCGCGCGTCGAGAGGATCCCGGCAGCAGCACCCAGTAGGGCTCCCCAGCCAATGGGCGCTGCCGCCGGTGCCAACGTTCGGCCAATCCTCATCTCAAGCTCAGAATTTGGAGATTGGGAGATTAGGAGATTGGGAGATTACGGGGTTGGAATCTCCAAGTCCCCCAATCCCCCAATCCCCAGATTCATTGATTCAGTGCGTCCGCGTCGTGATGCGGACCGGCGCCGGCACGTTGTCGACGATCTCGTCGGGCGACATGCGATCCGCCACGAAGCGCGCGATGCAGGAGATCGATCGGAAGTTGTCGATGTCGAGGTCGGCGATCTCGACCCTGACACCGAACACGCGTTCGAGCTGCAGCAGCAGCGCCATGAACAGCTCCGAATCGAGGATGCCGGCATCGAACAGGTCGACGTCCACCGACGGCACCTCGAGACTGAGCACGTTGGCAAAGAGCTGGGAGACGTGTTCACGCACCGTCGCGATGTTTGCCATGTCGAATCTCCTCGGGAAAAATTGGGCGGCAAACCTGAAGGTTTGCCCTACGTACCGCTCCATTCGAGCCCTGCCACCCCCAGACGGGCCGTAAAGGCATCTCGCAACCGGGAGCGATCGATCTTGCCGTTCGCGTCCACCGGGAATTCCGTGAGGCAGAGCCACCGCGCGGGGATCAGCTCCTTCGGAATGATCCGGCTCAGCGCCGCGCCGATCGACGCGGGCTTGGACCCGCTGCCGGCGACCGGGACGTACGCGCAGCACACCGTGACGTCCTCGGACTCCCCATCGGCGGGCAGCGCGAGCACCGCGCTTTCGATCACCTCGGGCACGGCATTCACGGCCGCCTCAATGTCACTGAGCTCGAGGCGCGCGCTCCGGCCGCCGGCCTGCGCGACGCCGCGGCCCAGAAAGTAGAACAGCCCGTCCTCGCCGACCTTGGCGACGTCGCCCGTCTTGTACATCCACTCCGACGGGCGGGCCGGGTGATGCAGAAAGGCGGCGGCGGTTCGTTCCGGGTCGTTCCAATAGCCGCGCGCGAGGCCGACGCCTGCGAGGTACAGGTCGCCCGGCTGGCCGGCGGGAACGGGCTGGAGGCGATCGTCGAGCACGAGCAACTCTTCCCCCGCGCAGGGGGTGCCAATCGGGATCGTCGCCTGGGGATCGACGGGGCAGGCCGGCACGGTGAAGTAGCAGCTCGCGATGGTGCCCTCGGCCTGACCGTAGAGATTCGTGAACGTGACGTGCGGCAGCTGGCGCATCCAGTGCATCAGCGCGGGCGTCGGCAGGATCTCGCCGGCCCAGATGACGCGCTTCAACGCCGGAAAATCGTGCGCGTCGATCACGTCGAACTTCGCCATGTAGTTGAGCAGCGACGGCATCGAGAACCACTGCGTCAATTCCCGGCCGCGAATGAACTCGGCCAGCCGATCCGGCAGCACGTTCAACTCGGGCGGCACCAGGTGCAGCTCGGCACCGACGGCGGCTCCGCCGAAGAGATCGAAGAACGAGAGATCGAGGTGTAACGGCGAATGCCCGGAGAGCCGGTCGCCGGCATTCATGCGAAAGTGCTCCGTCGCCCAGTCGACGAACCGCATCACGTTGGCGTGCGTGACGATCACGCCCTTGGGCGTGCCCGCGGATCCCGGCGTGAACAGGATGTGCGCCGGGTCATCGTCGTCGTTCCTCGACATGACCGGCTCGGACGAATAGGCCGCCACATCGTCGAGGGTGAACGCGGCCTGATGGCCGGCGCCTTCGAGCGGCCGGCGATCGAGCGATCCCACCACCAGCGATCGGCGGCCGTCGCGCGTCTCCGAGAGCTCGTCGACGAGCGGCCCGTTGGCGCTCGCGGCCAGCAGCCAGTGGCTCTGACACGCCTCCAGAATCCGGTCGAGCCGGTTCGCCGGACTCGACGGATCGAGCGGCACGGCAATCGCGTCGGCCTTGTAGATGCCGATGAGCCCGACGATCGCCGGCGCCGACTTCGGCGCCAGGAGCGTCACGCGTTCGCCGGCGCGGCAGCCGGCCGCGCGCAGCAATCGCGCGAGGCGGTTCGACGCCGCCTCGAGCTCGCCGTAGGTGAGACGCTGGCCGTGAGCGATGATGGCCGTCGCCCACGGTCGCGCCTCTGCTTGCTTTCTGATGAGGTCCTGCAGGAGCCGAGGTCTCAGCACACGCACTCCGAAGTCGCCTTAGCGATCGACCGGCCGGGGTCCGGCCGGCGTCACACTCTTCGCTGGCTTCGCGCTGTGCCGGCGTGAGTAGTACCCGTAATGCGACTTGCGAATCGGCTGGTCGTCGCCGTTGAAGACGATCCCGACGATCTTTTCGCGGTCGACCGCGGCCAGCGCTTCCTGAAGCTGCCGGCGCGGCGTCTTGTGCGCGCTGACGACGACGATGACCCCGTCCACCCACGGCGTGAGGAGCCGGACGTCGGCGAGCGGCACGAGCGGCGGCGTGTCGATGAGCACGTAGTCGTATTGCGCGCGCGCTTGCGAGAGCAGCGAGCCGACGTGCGGCGAGCCGAGCACCTGGTACGGCGGCGCATCGGAGCTCCCCGGCAGGAGCACCGAGAGGTTGAGCGCGTCGATGCGCCGGGAGGCCCGGGTGGCCCGGCCCGTCTCCTCGCCGGTGAGCGCGTCCTCGAGTCCTTTGCCCTCGTCGGAGGCGATCCCCAGATTGGTCGCGATGCCTGGCCGGTGCAGGTCCGCGTCAATCACGAGGACTCGCGCGTTGGACGCCTGCGCCAGCGCACCGGCGAGGTTGAGCGTCGTGACGGTCTTGCCGTCACCCGGCCCCGGACTGGTGATCGCAATCACTTTGAGGTCGGCATCGTGCGACAGCTTCTCGACGACCTGTCGCAGCGCCCGGTACTGATCGGCTTCCAGTGATCCGGGCGCATTGAAGCTGACGAGCTCATCCAGCGGGTGGGCGATTGCGTCGGGCGCAGGTGATGCGGGTCGCAGCCATGTGGTCGCCATGATCACTTTCCTCCGCTTGCCGTGAGTTTGACCATCTGCTCGTTGCCGGCGGTGAGGTAGAACGCGCCGGCGCCAATGAGCGCCAGCATGAGCAACGCGGCGCACGTGCCGGCGAAGCCCTTCAGGCGGCGATTGCGCACGCCCACGCGTGTCGGAATCTGGCGAATGGTCGCCAGCACCGGCACGCCCGCGAACGCGCCCACTTCATCCGCGGTGTGGAAGCTCGTATCGAGCTTCTCCGTCAGGAGGATCGTGGCGAGACCCAGACCGAGTGCGACGACCAGCCCGATGAGGGTGAGCAGCAGCCGATCGGGCGCGGCCGCCCGTCCCGGCGGGACCGCGGGGTCGAGCACGCGGAATTGCTCGATCCGCTGGCCCGATTCGAGGGTCGCGGCCAGCCTGGCATCGGTGTACTGCCGCACCATCGCCTGATAGCGCTCGCGCGCCGAGGCGTGTCCGCGCGTCAGGTCCTCGAGCTCACGCTGGCGGGCCGGCGTGGCCTGAATGCGCGTGTCGTAATCCGCCTCGGTCTTCATCAGCACGGCTTCCTGCGTCTTGAGCGCGGCGAGCTCGTTGTCGATCTCGACGAGACCGGGATTCGGCTTCTTGATGTCGACCGCGGTCTCGGCGGCAATCTGCTTCTCGAGTGCCGTGACCTCGGCCGCGAGCCGCCCGACTTCCGGGTACTCGTCTTTGTAGGTCCGTCGCAAGTCGGTGAGCTCACGCTTGAGTCTGGCGAGTTGCGCCTGCGGAGAATCCGGGGCGGTGCCGCGCCCGGCGGCCTCGGCCGCAATCGACGCCTCGAGGGTCTGGCGCCGTTCGATCGCGTGGCGCTGGGCTTCGCGGTTCGCGAGCAACGCCGTGTTCGCGCGCTCGAGCGCGGACACGTTCGCCGGGATTTGCGCCGCGAGCTGATCGCCGTACTGCGTCGTGTAGTTCGTGGCCCGGCGCTCGAGATCGTCGAGCTCCTTGCCGGACTGCGTGAGCTGCTGGCCGAGGACGTCGGCGGTGCCCGTCGCCTGCCGCTCGCGGCTGTGCGCGTTCTCGTTGACGTAGGAGTTGACCAGCCTGTTGGCGACGTCCGCCACCAGTTGCGGATTCCGGCCGTTGTAGGTCAGGCCAAAGGCGATCGTCTCGATCCGCCCGTTCGGCTGGTCGACGCCCTTCAGCTCGAGCTGCACGTCCTTCCGCATCTGTTCGACCGCGCCGTCGACAGAGCCGCCGCGGCGGTGCGTCGGATAGAGGTTGTACTCGGTGATGACCCGGCTCAGCCGATCGCGGCTCGTGATCCGCTCGTGGATCGTCCGGATCCGTGTTTCGAGCTCTTCGGTCACCGACGGCCGGACGAAGGCTTCCGACACCTCCTGCCGTTCGACCAGCACCGTGGCGGTGGCCCGGTACAAGTTCGGCAGCGCGAGCACGATGCCCGCCGTCGCGGCCAGCGCGGCGCACGTGGCCAGGATGCCGGCCCACTTACGCCGGCGCCAGACCTGTTTCAGATAGTCGGGTCCGAGGCTGTGGGCCGCGGACTCGTCGTCGTGTCGAGGAAGTTCATGTGTAGACATGTCAGCGCACCACGATGATGTCGCCCGGGAGCACGACGAAGTTTGCACGGCCGCCATTCCAGTTCTTGCCGGACATCAATGCCTTGTAGTCGATCGCCACGCGCGCGCTGGTGGCACCGTCCTGGCGGATGAGGACGATCCCCTCGCGGTCGGCGTATTCGGTCAGGCCGCCCGCCGTCGACAGCACGTCGAGGACGGTGGTGCGGCTCGTGATCTCGTAGCGTCCCGGCTCGCGGACCTCACCGATGACCGAGATCTTTCGACTGTGGACTTCGCGGACGAGGACGGAGACTTCCGGCGCCTTGACGTATCCGGAGAGCGCCTCCGCGAGGTAGGTCTGCAGCTGCATCGGCGTGAGCCCGGCGACGACGATGTCCTGCAGGAGCGGCAACGAGATCTTGCCGTCGGGCCGCACGAGCACGGTGCGGGTGATCGCGGTGTTGTTCCACACCGAGACTTCGATGATGTCGTCGATGCCGATGTAGTAGTCGCGGTCCACGGCGCGCGGGTCACCCTTGGGTGCCGGCGGCTTTGGGGCCGTCGTCGTGGTGGAGCCGCCGGCGCCGTTCGCGGACGCGCCGGAGGACTGCGTCCCCGCCGACTGCGCGCCCGCCGGGATCGGCGAGAGGAGCAGCAGGGCGAGGGCGAGCACCGTGCCGACGCGCGTGCGTTGGCCGGCCGCGCGCACGTTGCGCGCCGGGGCCGCGTCGTGCCGGCGATCGGCCGGCTCGGGCGCGGCAGTGGCGGCCGGCGTCGTGGGACGCGCGACGCGACCGAAAACCAGCGGCCGGATCGTCTCGACGAGAATCCGCGCGTCGAGCCGCAGCGACTGGTGCTTGACGTAGTAGAGATCGTAGCGAAGCTTCTCGATCTCTTCTTCGAGGTTGTTGGCGTAGCGATAGCGCACTTGCGCCCAGCCGGTCAGCCCCGGCCGAACGAGTCCACGCAACGCATAGCAGCTCACGGGAGCGCCGGTCATTTCGAACAGGTTTCGTCCTACCAAGGTGAACAACTCCAGGTTTGATGCAGGGTGTGGCCGAGGTCCCACGAGGTTCATTTCACCGCGCAGGACGTTGACGAGCTGGGGCAGCTCATCGAGCCGGAACGCGCGCAGCCACGCGCCGAGGCGCGTCACGCGATCCCGGTTGTCGCACTCCCACTCGGACCCAGCGGTCCGGCGTTCATGCATCGTGCGAAACTTCATCAGCCGGAACGGCCGTCCGTGCGCGCCGACGCGCTGCTGCACGAACAAGACCGGTCCCGGTGAACCGAGCTTGATGGCCATCGCGATCAGGCCCAGCAGCGGCGACGCCAGGAGCAGGACCGTGAGGGACGCGCACCGGCCGAGGATCGCGGTGCAGACGGCGTGGAACCGCGAGGGCCGCCCGCGTCCGAGGCTCATCATGCCCATGGGACCCAGGGCTTCGATCGCGAGCTTGCCGGTGAGCCGCTCGTAGTATTCCGCCGCATCCTCGATAAGGATGCCGTTCGAGATGTGGTACGCGAGCAGCTCGCGCACCGGCATCCGTCCGCGCCGCTCGGACAGCGCGACGACGATCCGATTCGGCCGGACGTCTGTGACGACCGCCGAGAGCGCGCGCAGCGGGCCGAGGAACCACGGGGCCAGCGGGTGCCCCGGCGCCGGCGGCGCGTCGTCGAGCACCCCCACGACGCTGCGCCGCGGATCGGGCCGCCGATCGATGGCGGCCACGAGCGCGACGCTGAGCGGCGTCAGGCCGAGGACCAGGATGCGCTCCATAGGACTAAACCGGCGTGACCTCGGTTCCATCGACCACGACGGCGACACTGCGCTGCAACAGCTTCACCGACAGCACGAGCAGGCCCTGACGCGTCCGTGACTCGACCAGAACGCCTTCGACGCCCGTGAGCGGGCCGGCGGTGATGCGGGCGCGCTGACCCTGCGCCACGTACGGGAACGGCAGGATGCGGCGCTGGCTGCTGGCGGCCTTTTCAATCGCCTCGATCTCGTCATCGGGGATCGGCGAGAGCCGATCCCATCGTTCACCGAGGACGCGCACGATTCCCTTGATGCGGGTGACGTCGAGGTAGGCGCCTTTGTCCATCTGGTGTCGAAGGAACAGGTAGCTCGGGAACATCGGCGCGGGAATCAGCCGCTTCGTGCCGTTGCGTCGCGACCAGATGTTCACGATCGGGAGAAAGGTGCGGAAGCCGCGATCGACGAGTTGGTCGTGCACGGCCTGCTCGCAGTGGCTGTGCGTCCAGACGGCGTACCAGGACCACGGTGTGAGATCCAACGCCAAGGCTTCGCCCCCTTCGGTGCGTTCGAGCTGCCCTCGCAACGCCGCCGCCTGCAGATCCCGCACGTCGGGCGCTGGCGATCGCGCGGGCACGAGTCCCGCGCGACGAGCGTCCCGGCCGCGATCGCGGCACGGTGGCTGCGATGGCGACTGCAGGCGAGCGTACGACCGGCATCCGAGGGCGGCCATCGGGTCTTGTCCGGAATCGAGGTCCCGAAAGATCCCGGCTCAGTGCCGGCGCGAACGACGCCGAGGACGATCCGCGGGCTCTGTCTTGCCGCCGATCAGTGCGACGTAGCCGCGATGGGTCATCTCGAAGACCGAAAGGGTTTCCATCAGGAAGTGCTGTGCGGCATCGAGACGTCGAAGGCCGCGATCGTGATCGGGCGAGGATTCGATCAACGTGCCGACCTCGCGCTGGTGGGTGCGCAGCACCACCAGCAGTCCCAGGCCTTCGTTGATGGCCATGCGGCCGAGATCGTACGCGCGCGCAAGCTCCGCTTCGGCGCCGCTCAGAAGGTAGTCGAGCAGTGCCGCGCGGTAACGTCGGGAAAACAGCGTGTGCCGGGTGCGCATTCCGTCTGGTCTCTCGACCTCACCACACGCACCAGGGGCTGTCTATCGGGTGATCGCAGGAATTCGCGCAAGAGGCGGACGCGCCCGCAATCGCGTGAGATAGGTGCAGTCGCGCACGTGACGCCAGGGCGGTGGCGGCCGGAGTTGTTATAACGCGGGGTCGGAGGTATTTTCCGCAGAAATGACCCGCGCGGTGCCAGAGGTCCGCCCGCGCGCGAACCCCGCGGCGCCACAGCTCCGCGCGCGCAGCTCCGCTATGTCCGAGCTCGGCGCGAGCGCGCGACCGCGCCGTTCACGGCTGTACGTATCCTCGCCGGATCGCGTACCGCACCAGGCCCGCCGTCGAATGAATGTCGAGCTTTTCCATCAAGCTCGTGCGGTGGGTCTCGGCCGTCTTCACGGCGACGCCGAGGATCACCGCGACCTCTTTCGTCGTCTTGCCCTCCGCGATGAGCTGCAGGACCTGGCGCTCGCGGCCGGTGAGCGGGTCGCGCGGCGGCTCGGACTTCGTCAAGTACGCCTGCACGACGGCGCCGGAGAGCGCCGGGCTGAGATACACGCCGCCGGCGCACACTTCGCGAATCGCCTGCAGCAGATGATCGGAGGCCTGCGACTTCGAGACGCAGCCCTTCACGCCGGCGCGCAGCGCGTCGAGGACGTGGTACTCCTCGGCGTGCATGGTGAGCAGAATCGTCCGGGTCATCGGCGAGACCCTGGCGATCTCCTTGGCCGCGCTGACGCCGTTGAGGGTCGGCATCGCGAGGTCGAGCACCACGATGTCGGGCTTGGTCCGTTCGGCGAGCGCGACGGCTTCGAGGCCGTCCGAGGCTTCGCCGCGAATCTCGAATCGTTCACGCTCCAGCAGCAATCGCAGGCCCTGTCGGACCACGGGATGATCGTCGGCGAGGACGACAGTCGTAGGCATGGTTACGGCTCCACGGGAATTTCAACCGTCAGCTCGGTGCCGCGCCCCGCACGCGGACCGACGCGGAGCACGCCGCCGAGCGCGACGACGCGTTCCTGAATCTCGATGAGGCCCAGACCGCGCGGACCTGGGCGCGTCGCAATGGTTTCGGCATCGAAGCCGATGCCGTCGTCCGAAACGGAGCAGGCCACCTGGTGGCCTTGCCGGGCCAGATGGACCTCGGCGTGCGTGGCCTGCGAGTGGCGCGCGACGTTCGTGAGCGCTTCCTGCGCGATGCGGTAGAGCGTGGTTTCCACGATCACCGGCAGCGCCCGGTCGGTCGTCACCTGAATGCTGACCGGGAGGCCCCAGCGCTTCGACACGCTGTCGGCCAGGAATTCCAGCGCCGCGGTGAGGCCCAGGTCCTCGAGGATCGGCGGCCGCAGCTCGTGCGACAGCCGGCGCAGTCGATCTTCAATCTGATTGAGGAGCGTGCGCGTGCTGTGGATCTCTTTCGAGAGCTCCGGCTGCTTCACCGCGAGATCCGCGAGCGCGAGGTGGACCGACGCGAGCAACTGCGCCGCCTCATCATGAAGCGCGTAGGCGATGCGCCGGACCTGGCCCTCGAGCACCTCGTTGACCCGGCGCAGGATCAGGTTCGCGTCGCGGAAGCCGCGCTGCGCCATCTCGAAGGGCGACAATGCCTCGTTCTGAAACTTCTCGAGCGCCTCGAGCATGTGCGCGCGCTCGCCATCGGTCGGTGCGGGGTTCAGGACGCCTCCCAGCGCGTGGGAGTGCACCGTGGCCATCTCGAGCACGCCCTTGCCGTCGGCCAGCGCCTTGCGGCCGACCTCGTAGGCGGCGACCAGCCCCGTTTCGTCAGGCTGCGCGAGGTAGCGCTCCAGCGCGCCCGCGTAGTCGGCCGACAGCTGCCGGAGCCGCTCATGATCGGTCATGGTCGGCGGGTCCGAGGTACCGCACGACAACGACGAGGGCATCATCGGTATCCTTTCGATGCGCCGCGAGAATACGGTTCGCGATCTCCTGAGGCTCGCCCGTGAGCTCGACCTTGTCGGCGAAGAGCTCCTCGACGCCGTCCGTGGCCATGATGAGCGTATCGAGCGGGCGTAACGGCAGCACTTCGGCCCGCAACGGCGGGAGCTGATAGCCGACGACACCGGCACGCAGGATGATGCGTTCGGACGGCGACCGTTCGCCGGTGCCCGCGCGAAACAGCACCGCCTCCACGTTGCCCACGCCGACCCACGTCAACGTGCGATCGCGCAGGTGGCACAGGGCCAGCGTCATCACCACGCCGCGCGAGGCGCGGAGCCCGTCATGACAGCGCAGCACCAGCGAGATCGGCGACTCGTGCGCGTGAGCGGCGAGGATCGCCTCGGCCGTGCGCGCCGCCACCGCGGCTTCCGCGCCGTGGCCGGCGCCGTCGATCGCGGCGATGAGCAGGCCATCCGACGAGCTCTGGAGCAGACAGGTGTCGCCCGACTCGGCCTCGTCCTTCATGGGCACGGTCGCGACGCCCCAGCTCGCGAGCCGGCGGCCCTCGTGGTCGACGCACTGGCCGGCGCCGCTCGTCATTGCGCCCATTTCGTCATCGTCACGGTCGTGCCCTTGCCGACCGTGGACTCGATCTCGAAGTCGTCCATGAGCCGGCGTGATCCCGGCAGACCGATGCCGAGCCCCTGTCCGGTCGAGTAGCCGTCGCGCATCACCACGCCGATGTCGGGAATGCCGGGGCCCCGGTCGGACGCGACGATGCGAACCCCGCGGCGGCTCCCGTTCTCGACGAGGGTGATCAGCACCTCGCCTTCCTTCGCGTACTCGACGATGTTGCGGGTGACCTCCGAGATCGCCGTCGCGATGATCGTGAGGTTGCTGTTCGAGAAGCCGAGCCGGGCCGCGATCGATCGGCCTTCCTGGCGGGCGACGACGACGTCGGCCGAGGTCTGGATGCGGACCCGGACTTCAGGATCCATGTCGTCCATCCTCGAGGCGCCGCTGGAGAAACGAGAGACCCTCTTCGAGATCCAGCGCCGTCGCCACGTTTTCGAGCGTGAGGCCCAGCTGCACCATCGAGAACGCCACGTCCGGCTGGATGCCGACGATGACGGTGTCGGCGCCGCGCAGTTTCGTCATGTAGGCGATGGCCCGCAGCGTGCGCGTGGCGAACGAATCGAGCACGTCGAGGGCGGTGACGTCGACGATGACCCCGCGCGCGCGGTGGCGGCCGACCAGCTCGGCCAGGTCGTCGCGGAGCTGGATGAGGTCCTTGTCGCTGAGCGCGGCCTGAATGCTCGCGATCAGAAACTGATTCTGCTTGAGGATGGGGACGGCCATGGGAATTCACGTATCGACGCCGGGGGTCGAAGCCGTGGGGGCTTCCTGTCGACCCCCGGCGTCGACACCGATGTCAGTGTCGAGGCGCCCCTTCGTCCACGGGAACGACCTTGTATCCCAGCACGCGCTCGGCCAGCTCGATGCCGCCCTGCAGGTCGCCGACCGTGTTCATCTTGCTGAGATCGACGCCGATCGTCACGAGTGTCTGCGCGATTTCCGGCGACAGGCCCGTGACGATGACGGTGGCGCCGAGGAGACGCGCGGCTTCGACCGTTTGGACCAGGCGGTTCGCGATCGCCGAGTCGATGGCGGGAACGCCGGTGATGTCCATGACGGCCACTTTGCCGCGGTTCTCGCGGATGCCGCGCAGGAGCTGCTCGGTGAGCTGCCGCGCCCGCTGCGGATCGATGAGACCGATGATGGGCAGGATCAGCAGCCGCTCGCGCACGCGCAGCACGGGTGTCGACAGCTCACGGATGGCCTCCTGCTGCTGTCGGATGATGCGCTCGCGTTCCTGGACGAAGCCGACCGCGACCGTGTTGGCGATGCGGTTGGCCGCCGGCTCGTAGGCGTCGAGCACCCGGTTCAGCAGGTTGAAATCGAGCTGGTACTTCTTGAAGAGCGAGCGCGCGAGCACGTCGCGCAGCAGGAGGACGATCCCGAGCACTTCCTGCGTCTCGACGCCGCGCGGGATGATGCGTTCCGACAGGTCGCGCGCGTACGCCTGCAGCGCTTCGACGCTGCCGGTCTCGAGCACCGCCACGTAGTTGTCGTACACCGTCGTCGCTTCCGCGAAGACTTCTTCGCGCGTCATCGCGGTGAGCAGTCGCGATTCCGTGATGCGTTTCGCCCACTCCTCGCGCAGCTCCGTGCGCTTTTCGCGGAGGTGCGAGACGAGCTCGCGCAACAGATCGAAGGTGGATTCCGGACTCGAGGTCCCGGCAGCGGCCGCGTTCCTCTGTGACATGCGCGTTTCTCCTGAGGTCAGCGTCTCTGGGGGCATCGACGGCAGTATCCGCGCCCCGACCGAGGGCGATGTATCAGGTATAGACCGGAGATCGCGATGTGGACGACAACAGAGTGGTGTCCAATTCGCGCGTCAGGGGCGCAAATGGATCGAGCGAACGGCACGATGCACGACTCGTCGCGCGCGATCGGAACAGCGGAGGGGGAGAACCACTCTAGATGGACAAGTACGGGTGATAAGAACCTTGAAGTACGGGTGCGAAAACCCTGAAGTACGGGTGGACGAGGACCGTGAAGTGCCCGTACTTCGTTTCTACTTGAGGTACTTCTCCAGCCACGCTCGCACTTCCCGATAGAAGACCCGACTGTTCTCGCCCTTCAGAATCCAGTGGTTTTCGTCGGGCCAGTAGAGCAGCTTCGCCGGCACGTTCATCCGCTGCAGCGCCGAGTACATCGCGAGCGTGTTGCCGTGAGGAACGCGATAGTCGAGCTCACCGACCGAGAGCAGCACCGGCGTCTTGAAGTTGCCGGCCATCGCGAGGGGATTCTGCTCGTTCCATTTGGCCGGGTTGGCCCAGAAGGGACCGCCCATCATCAGCTCGCGATGGTAGATGCCGTCGCTCGTCGCCCATTGCATGTCGAGCGTCGCGAGGCCGGCGTGACTCACGATGCACTTGTAGCGGGTGGTGGTGCCGGCGAGCCAGTTGGCGAGGTGGCCGCCGTAGCTGGCGCCGCCGGCGCACTGGCGCGTGCCGTCGATGTACGCGAACCGTTTGATCGCTTCGTCCGCGGCGTCGTTGACGTCGTCGGCCGGGCCCTTGAGCGGGTCGCCCAGGATGTCGAGCGTGAACTTCTCGCCGTAGCCGGTCGAGCCGCGATAGTCGGTCATCAGCACGACGAACCCGGGCTGCGCGAGCAGGTGATAGTTCCAGCGATAGGTGATCTCGTCACGCCACATGTTCGCGTGGCCGCCGTGAATGAGGACGAAGAGCGGGTACTTCCGCGACGGGTCGAAGTTGGGGGGCAGCGCGATGAAGTTGTGGATCTCGCGGCCGTTGCGGCTGGTGAAAGTGAATTCCCTCAACGGCTGCCAGTCAATCCCGCCTGATTTTGCCGTGTTGAACGACGACAGCATCGCGAAAAAGCTGGCCGATGACGAGAATGGCAGGGTCGTGCTCACGATCTCAGCCGGTCGGACGGCGCTCCCGAGGTTCGCGACCAAGATCGGCGCTTTCCTGGCAATCTGGATGTTCGTGAGAACCCCGTCCCAGGCTTCTGGGACCGAAATCGGCGGCGACACGGAGCCCCCCGCGGCTGCCACTCCAAACAGCCGCTCGTGTCCGCGGTCCTCGGCGGTGAAGTAGATCACCCGGCTGTCCGGCGTGAACGCCCACGTGCCGACGGATCGATCGAAGTCCTTCGTGATGACGTTCACCGCGAGCGTGGATCCCGCCGTCGGCCACGCCGCGCAGCCGAGACGGTTGAGGTGATAGATCGACGGCGTGGGATCGCTCGCAGAGAAACAGACGGTCTTGCCGTCGGGACTGAAGTCTGGCGCGCCTGCGTCGACGGAGGCCGGCGTGATCCGGCGAGGCTCGCCGCCGCCCACCGGCACCTGATAGATGTGCGTCGTCACGTACTCGCGTGCGGAAGCTTCGCGCTTGTCGCTCGCGACGAAGACCACGGACTGTCCATCCGGTGCCCACGCGGCGCCGGACGCGCCGGCGCCGAAGCCGCGCATCGCGGCAAGCTTCGAGCCTGCGAGAAGGCTACGGGATTTCCGATCGCCATCCACGTCGACAATCCACATCTGCAACGTCGCGTCCTCGTTCCACACGTCGAAGTTGCGGATGGGGAAGGTCTCGTAGATGCGAACTCGCGACTTGGCCGCTCGCTTGTCGGCGGCCGCTCTGCGATTGGACTCTTCGTCGGTTGCACCGTTCCACATCGCGGCCATGAAGAGCAAGCGCCTGCCGTCTGGGCTCCACTTCGGAGCCGACGCGGAGGTCGGTGCGTTCGTCACGCGCTGAGCGTCGCCGCCGCGACCGATGTCGAGCACGTAGATCTGGCTCGCGTCGTCGCCGTCACGACGGGCGGCAAATGCCAACCGGGTGCTGTCGGGGCTCCATGCCGACCCGGTTTCCCCTCCTTTATTGGAGGTGAGCCGGCGGGGCGGAACGCCGCCTTCGGCCGGGACGATCCACAGGTCGCTCACGTCCTGGGCCGGGTCGTAACTGACCTCCGAGACCGGGAAGACCACCCACTTGCCGTCAGGCGACGGCGCCGGTGCGTCCACGCGCTTGAAGGACCAGAGGATCTCGTGCGTGAGTGGCGGCTTGGTCTGCGCATCTGTGCCCGCAACAGCGGACGCGGCGATCAGCACGAGCAGGGCAATGCGGCGAGTGGCCATGGCGAGACCTCCTTGGAACCGCCGACGAGTGTAGTAGAGTCGGGGCCCCCGAACAGCAGGTGCCAGATGAGCCGCTTTCATGCCGCGTTCATCGGCGTCGTCATCACGATCGCTCTGGCTGGCGTCGCGCCGTCTGCGACCTCGCCCGCGCCGCGCCCCACGATTGTCGAGCTCCTCGACCGCTACGCGGCGCACGATTTCGAAGCGCCGATGGCCCTCGTCCATATCCCATCCGACGACGCGGCAAAGATCGCGGACGAGATCGACGCCACCGGATCGTCGTGGACCTCCGCGCGAGGGGCGCGCGAGACGCCGGCGCGGCGCCTGGTGGCCGCGACGTTCGCGCTCGACCTCGCGCGCGTCTGGTCGGTCCGGCCGTTTGACGGTCGCCGATGGCTCGCGAGCCGCCGGATCCTCGCGTGGGGATGCGCCGAGCTGCGAAAGAACGCCACGCCGCTCGCGGGCGAGCGGTGGTGGCATCTTGCGGCCGTGGGACTGTTCGAGGGGCGCGAGGATGTGCCCGCGCTCATCGGCAACGAGGTGCCGGCCCCGATTCCGAACTCGACATTGATCGATGGCGCGCGTGGCCACCTGCCACACGCTCTCGCGAGGTTTCCGGGAGAGCCGCGCTTGCGCCTGGCGCATGCCGTCGCGAGGGAGATCTCGACGTGGCGCGTCGGCTCGGAGGCGCGGATTCTTCGCGAGGGCCGTTTAGTCGACGCCATCACGCCGCCGCCGAGGGATGGCGTGCTTCCGCCGGAGATCACGCCTGAGTTCGTGGCGGCGCTCACGGAAGCGGCCGGTCCGATCAAGTCCCCGCGCGACCGCCAGCTCAGGCTGCTCGTCGACGCCGGCGCCAATCAACTCGCGCGCCTTGCGGTCCTTCGTGAGTCTCCCCGATTGTTCGAAGCGCTGTTCGATGTCGAACCCGTTGCCGGCGAAGCGCGCCTTCGGTACGGCTTCACGGCCCTGCGACTGGGAGATACCGTCAACGGCCTCACACAGCTCCGGCACGCTGAAGCGTTGCTGAGCGATCCAGTGCTGGTCTATCTCACGCGTATCTACCTGGGGTCTGCGTACGAGCGGCAGGACCAGCCGTCCGAAGCCGCCGCCGCGTACCGGCGCGCGCTCGAGGTCATGCCCGGCGCGCGGACCGCGAGCCTCGCGCTGACCTCGCTGCTGATTCGAGACAGCCGGGTCGCGGACGCGTACGACGCCGCTCAGCAGCTGCTCTCGCAGCCGAACGCCATCGATCCAGCGTCGCGTTACCGGACCGGCGACTACCGCCTCGTCTTCGACTGGCTCGAACAACTGAAGAAAGTGCTGCCATCGCAGACGCCGTTTCGCGCGCGCACGGAGATCGTCGCGGTGGACGTGCTCGTGAGATCGAACAAGGTCCCGGTCACGGGCCTGACCGCGCCGGACTTCGAGCTGCGTGACAACGGGGTGGTGCAGCAGATCGACGCCGTGCGCGCGGATGGCGTGCCGGTCGATCTCACGCTCCTGCTCGACGTGAGCGGCAGCACCCGGAACGTGCTCGATCGGTTCAAGGACGAGATCCGGGAGATCGCAGCCCTGCTGCGGCCGGACGATCGGGTCCGGTTGCTCGCGTTCGCGGGCACCACGGTGCAGGTCTTCGGCTTTCAGCCCGGCAGCCGGACTCTGCCGCTCGAGAAACTGGAAATGGGCAGCGGCGCGACCGCGCTCGACGACGCTCTGATCCTGGCGCTGGCGTGGGTCCCGGAGCCTCGCCGCCGGCATCTCGTGGCCGCCTTCACCGACGGTGCCGAGAACTCCAGCGTCGTCGATCGCCGGGCGCTCGTGGCGGCGGCGAACCGCGCGCCGGCCCTGCTGCACGTCGTGCTGCCGCGACCAATGGCGGTCGCCGCGCATCCATCCTCGAACGTCTGGATTGGGGGCATCGACCCGCGCGGTGAGAGCAGCCTGACCGAGGCGGCCCGGGCGACCGGGGGCGACCTCTTTGCTTCCGAGAAGTCCTCGAAGATCCTCGAAGGCTTCAAATTGGCGTTCGAGACGTTCCGAAGCGGCTACGTGCTGCAGTACACCCCGCGCGGCGTGAGCCGCGACGGCTGGCACGAGCTGGCGGTGACGGTCACGTCGCCCGGTTCGTTTGAAGTGCGCGCGCGCAAGGGCTACTCGGGCGGTTAGCGAACAGTAAACGACAGTAGCGGACTCTAGAGTTCAAGACGCGCGCGTGCGCGTCGGCGGTGTGAAGAGCTCCCGGCTCTCGGGTCGCTTCGCTTGCCAGACAAACCCACAGGCAATACAGCTGCGCGAGACGATGAGACCGGTCACCGAGGTGGCGACTTCGAACGGCGCACCGCGTCCGGTTTTGCATGAAGGACAAGGCTGCAGTGCGGCCCGAGGATCGACAAGGTCGCGAGGGTCTTGCATAGAGCCGCCAGCGGGTTGAATGCGTCAGAACCGTTGAAGAGAGCGCGTACTCTACACCCGTTGTTTGTCGCCGGCAAGCATGCCATGTGCTCGATGTGCCGCCTGCCCCTGAGGTCGCTATGTTGACGAACTTCCATCGCACCGCCGGTATCACGCTTGTGATGTCGAGTTACTTCGTGTTGACGGTCAGCGCGCAGAAGGACGCGCCGCCGCTCGAGACCGTGCTCAAGGCCGCCGCCGAGTACGTGCTCGAGTATTCGCGACGCCTGCAGGCGGTTGGCGCGGAAGAGGATTACCTGCAGATGGACACCGGCGGCGGACGGGTCAATCTCACGCGACGCGTGAGTTCCGACGTGGTGATGGTCGGGCTGGATCGTGGTCAGATCCGGATGTATCGCGACGCGTACGCGATCGATACGAAAGCGATACATCAACGCACGGATCGATTGCTGAAGCTGTTCACAGAGCCGCCGGGCCCGCCCATCGGGCCGCTGCAGTACGCGCAGCGGTTCACGGATGGCAGCGTTCCCGCGTACATCAGCCCCAACCTGCAGGCGCTCGACTCGCCGCTCGAGCCGCTCGTCCTCCTGCGCCAGGAAAACCAGCTTCGAACGACGTTCAAGCTCGACAGCGTCAAGACGAGCGGCGGCGTGCAGGTGGCCCTGCTGAAGTTCAACGAGAATGCCGCGCCGAGTCTCGTCCGATCGCCCGTCGACGTGCCGGTCACCGGCCGCGTCTGGATCGAGCTCCCGTCCGGCGTCGTCCGTCAGACCGAGGTCATCATCAGCAACAAGGAGCTCAACCTCAAAGCCTCGGTGACGTTTGCACTCGACAAAGGCACCGGGCTATGGCTGCCGAAGGAGGGGTCGCAGATCTGTGACATCTCCGCCGCTGGTCTGGGTGGCTCGGGAACCCTCAACATGCGCCAGTCGCTCGAGACCCACTTCAGGTACGCGAAGTATCAGCAGGTCACGATCGAGCTCGAGCGAATGCGATGACGGAATCAGGCGATCAGCGGGTTGTTCTCGATCAGTTCCTTCAGCCGCGCGAGATCGCGTTGGAGCATCGCCGCCGGCGAGTTGCCCGCGAGCCAGGCGAATGCGGCGCCCGCCTTGCCGGCCGGCGGGTCGTACTGCATCTTCACATCGACTTCGGTTTCGACGGGTGAGATCTGATGGAAGCTCACCGAGCCGGCGCTGGCGACGTCGGCGCCGGCGAGCGATCGCCAGCCGATGAGCTGCGGATACTCGGCATGGATGATCTCCGCGTCCCATTCGGCCGAGGTTCCAGCCGGCCCGCGGACGACCCAATGTGAGTGCGTGTCGTCGGTGACGTCGATCCGCTTGAGATGCGGCATGAACCGCGGCAGGTTGTGCAGGTTGCGCCAGAACGCAAACAACTGCTCGGCCGGACGCCGGATCACGACGCGGCCGTTCAAGTGGATGCCACGCGATCCTCCGAGCGCCTGCCGGGTATCGTCACGCCGCCGCCTGCGGCCCAGCGTGGAGTTGACGGGACAGCGTCCGGCCAATCCCCGGCTGACGAGTCCGGCGCCCGTGATCGCCAGACCGGGCCGATGCCGGGGCTGGTGCAGCGCCGCGGCGATGAGGCCGGCGCCGGCTGCGATCGAGACGACGCGTTCCCAGTCGTTCACGTTTTTCCGCATAGGTCACCTGCAAATTAGGCAGACCTGACCGCCTCCGCCAAGGCTACGGCGAGTCCGCCGAAGCTTCACGCGGAGGCGGAAGGTCTGCCCTACGCCTGAGCTACGTACACAACCCATCGTCCTTTCGCAGCAGATCGCGCAGCCACCACTCATGCCGTTCGTGGACCTGGACGAGGCGCGCGAAGAGATCGACGGTGCCCGGATCGGATTGCTCGTCGGCGAGGCGGGCGCCCTCGCGCATCTCACCGATGATGAGCAGGGCGTTGCGATCCGCTTCTTCGATCATGTCGCGGAGCCGCTCGTAGTTGCCCGCGCCGGTCACGCTGGCGAGCTCGAGGATCTCGTTCAGCTGCCCGGGCGGATCCTGACCGATCATGCGCACGCGCTCGGCGAGCTGGTCGATGCTGCCGAGCACCTCGTGCGCGAACTCGTCGAAGAGGTTGTGCAAGTCGCGGAACAACGGCCCGTAGGTCTGCCAGTGATAGACCTTGTTGTTCGCGTACAGGACGAACCCGTTCGCCACCTGCCGGCGCAGCGCGTTCACGACCGGATTCCTTGGGCTGTTCTCCACGGTGAGCTCGCGCGCGTCACGCGACAGATCGGAACCCACGACGACGCTGGCGTTCCGTTTGACGCTGGCCATAACGGCCTCCCGGCTGGTAAGGAAGATGACTTGCAACTCCCGCGCCGGACTGCGCGCATGCGCTCTCTCCGCGGCACGTGAATTGCGACACTGACTGAAATAAGCCCTCCTGCTGTTGGTGTGGGCACAGGGTTGCCGAGAGTGACCGCAGTCGTTCCCAAGGCTGGGTTTCGAGGGACCGTGGCCAGGAGACCAGAGTGAACATTCAACACACCGGGACCGAGTCCATCGCCCGCGAGCTCGAGCGCCTGAACGAGGCGATCAGCCAGCGGGCCAGCGAGCTATACCTCGAGAACCATCATCCGAGCCTCCTCGATAACTGGCTCGCGGCGGAGCAGCAGCTGGTGAAGCGGCCGCCGGTCGAGCTCCGCGAGGGCAACCGGCACATCGAAGTGCGTGTCGATCTGGACGGCTTCGATACGCACGACATCGACGTGCAGGTGGCGTTGCAATCCGTGCTGATTCGCGCGCGCTGTCATGCGCAGCCAGGATGCCGGCCGTATGAGCTCGACGCCGAGGCCGATGCCATCGGCATCGTGCATCTGGCACAGGCCATCGATCCCGACAGCGTCAGGGCGGAATTTGCCGACGGGCAGCTTCGCCTGACGATGTCCGTCAGCGCGGTCGACAACCTTCCTCCGAAGCACTGAGGCGCGCGCGGGCGAACGAATTGCCCAAAGTGGGCACGTCGAACGCGCACACGTGGCGAAACGTCGGCGAGCCGTCTGGAACCGAGTTTGCAGAATTCACTCGTATGACGCGAACGCTCGTCGATCACGAAAGCATCCTGGAATGGGCGGACGCGCATGGCGCACGCCCGGCCCGCGTCCAGGGCACCGGCGCCAGCCGTGATCCCGGAATTCTGCGACTGGAAGTCCCCGTCGACACCGAGGATGGGCTCGACCGGATTTCGTGGGACGAGTGGCTCCGGAAATTCGATGCCGCCGGTCTGGCGCTCGTGGTCGAAGAGACCGATCCGCGCAGCAGCTTCAACAAGTTCGTCAAACGTCCCGAGCCCGAGACGTCCGCGAATCCCCCCCGCGCCATTCGCCGCGCGGTCAAAAAAACCTGACGCGCTATCGCGCGGCCCGGCGCTTCTCCGCGCGCGCTTTCGCGACCATCTCCTTCACTTCCTTCATCAGCGTCGGCACGTGGTAGGGGATGCCGTCCTTGAGCGTCCATTCGATACCGCCGCCGCGGCCTGGCTTCGCACGCGGGTCACCGTACCCGACGCCGCCGGCGTAGTTGTCCACGGGCTTGCCGTCGAGGGTCATGATGTCCGCGCCGTACGGGTTGAGTAGCCGAAGGTTTTGCAGCGGGTTGCCGTTCACGATCAGGAGATCGGCGATGAATCCTTCGCGGACGCGGCCGATCTTGTCGGCAAGGCCCACGATCTTCGCGCCGTCGGCCGTCGCGTGCTTGATCGCTTCGAGCGGCGTGAAGCCGGCCTCCTCGTGCAATTCGAGCTCGCGCGTGATGCCGAACCCATAGAGCGATCCGTATAGATACCCGGCGTCGTCGCCCGTGCCGATGAGGCCGCCCTTGAGGCCGAACTCCCGGAGCGCGGCCATCCAGATCTGATAGTTCTTCTTCCACCGCACTTCCTGCGTGTTCGTCCAACCGAGCCAGTACGCGCCGTGCCGGGCCATCGACGGCGCGTAGTAGTCCTCGAGTGAGGGATGCAGGTAGTCCTGGTACCACGGCAGGTACTGGTTCTTGATCAAATCGCGGCTCGCTTCGTACGTCGACATCGTCGGGCTCCAGCCGACGCCCTTGGCGACCATGTCGTCGAGCAGCTTCGAGAGCTTCTGCGGATTGAGATTCGCCTGCGTGTAGAGCTCACCGGCGCGGCCGAAGCGGTGCACCTCGTTGCTGGTGTTGTGTTCCGGCGGGAAGTTCTGGATGCCGTCGAGCGCGGCGTCGGCGACGCCGTAGAAGTGCTCGAGACAGTTCGCGCCCAAGTCCACGTAGTCGCGCGCGGTCGCTTCCGCCACCGCGACGTGCACGGTGGTCGGCAGGCCCTGGAGCCTGGCCTCGCTGACCGCGGCCGCGGCTTGATCGCGGTCGAGCGGGCCGATGATCTTGATGCCGTCCGCGCCGCGCTGCTTGGCCGAGATGATGAGGTTGCGGATTTCGAGCGGCGTCTTCCGATAGACCTGACCGGGTTGCACGAGGTCCGCAATCATCGGGTAGAGCAGGATCCGGGGCGCGATGATCTGATGCGCCGCGCTCTCGGCGCGCCATTGCTTCGTCTTCTCGAAGTTACCGCCGACTTCGCGTGCGGTCGTGACACCGGCGGCGAGGTAGAGGTTGCGCTCGTACTGAATCGGCATCGGGCCAACGCGCTCCTCGTGCCAGTGCATGTGCGTGTTGATGATGCCGGGCATCACGTACTTGCCCGTGGCGTCGATGACCATGTCGGCCTCGGGCCAGCCGGCGCTCGTCGGCCCCATGCGCAGGATCAGGCCGTCCTCGGTGAGGATGTCGAGCGGGCCGTTCGCCGGCGTGCCGTTGCCGGGAATCACCATCGCGCGCTGGATCAACACGCGACGCGCTTGCTTGGCGTGAACGGGTGATTTCGCGCCGGCAGGCTGCGCAGGCGCTTGCATGGCGCGCGGCGCGCCAGTGATTGCGAAAGCGCTGACGACGACGGCGATGACGGAAGGGATGAGTCGCATGACGGGCGATGTTAGCCGAGATCCTGGCGACGTGGCCGCACTGGTCGCGGGCTGTGTCTGCGGGATGAGTCAGGGCAACTGGTGTCGCCCGCTGGCACAAGTGTTGTGCCGACAATCTTCAACGCGAAACCAATCTCGCGACGATTGTCCTTGACAGGATTTCTCCCAGCAGTCCGTCTGGCCGTGGCGAGATGACGACGATGGCTGTGAGTCCGTTCACGTCGTCCCCAGTTGGGTTCCGTTGTGCACGCCTCTCTCGCCGCGGATCTCAAAGCCCGATCGTGTGTCACGTGCGCCCTCGGGCCGTCTGAAAACGTCGTGCTACAAGGAATTCATGACGTCCACTTCACTCGCCCAGTTGTCGGATCAAGAACTACTCGCCGAAGCCCAACTGTTTCGGGACGAGGGACACTCGTCGATGTTCACCTATTGCACGCACGTTCTTCATTTCTCGGAGGCCGAGACGTACAGCCGGATCACAGCTGCTCGTGTGGCGCGGAGTTACCCGGTTGTCTTCCAGCGTCTGGCGGACGGCGACATCAACCTCACGACCGTCACGCTTCTCTCGGGGCATCTCACGGACGACAACCACGAGCAGGTGCTCGATGCCGCTCGGCATCTCACCAGGCCACAGGTCGAGAAACTGGTCGCGGCTATCGATCCAAAGCCCGATATTCGCTCGAGCGTCCGCAAGCTGCCGACTCGCCGGCCACCAGAGCCCGCTGCCGTCGCGGGCGGGCTTCTTTCTCAGGCCGAATCTCCACAACCGGCTGAACCATCTGTTGCTCTGACGATTCCGGTCGCGCACCAACGGACGGCGATCACTCCGTTGGCGCCCGAGCGGTACCTGGTCAAGTTCACGGTCGGCCAGGAGACGCGTGACAAACTCCAGCGCGCGCGAGACCTTCTAACGCCATGTCATCCCGGATGGCGATCCCGCCGCCTATCGTCGATCGCGCCCTGACGGTGCTCATCGAGGATCTGGAACGAACGAAGCTCGCCGCCGCCCGTCGTCCTCGTTCGAATGGCGCGAGCGCCTCGTCATCGCGCCACGTTCCGGCCGTCGTGAAGCGTGCCGTCTGGACTCGCGATCAAGGCCGCTGCGCATTCGTCGGCAACCAAGGCCGCTGCCCTGAGACAGGTTTTCTCGAATTCCATCACGTGGTGCCGTTCGCTGAAGGCGGCGCGACCACAGCCGACAATCTTCACCTTCGATGCCGGTCACACAACGCGCTCGAGGCGGAGCGGCATTTCGGTCGGGACGTCATGTCGCGCGCGCCGGCGAAGTCGAAGTCTCGAGATCGCCGAACTCTGTCTGGACAGAGCTCGCCTCGACTGTGGGGCTGAGCTGCTGGAACTCCGCTAGGCTGACGGGACGAGGGCTTCGCGCAGAAGGGCGGCGAGCAACTGGCTGCTGGTAGCCTGCGCAGCGGAGAGCTGCGCTTCCATCGCATCGCAGATCGATGAGTGAGCTCCTACTCGTGTCGGATAGTACACTCGGTACCCGCGCGTCTGGCGCGCCGGTCATGTTTCAGTTTCCCGTTGCAGATCTCCGGCGTCACTTTCCCGCACTCGATCGCGCGGGCGATTTCATCTTCTTCGACAACGCCGCGGGCGCGCAGGTGCCCGCAGAGGTGCTGGCGGCGGTCATCGATCACCTCGTGGCCCGCAACGTCCAGCGGGGCGGGCCGTACGGTCGATCGCGCGAAGTGGACGCGATGATCGTGAGAGCGCGCGAAAGTGTCGCCGCGTTCCTCAACGGGCCCGGCCCCGACAGCATTGCCTTCGGGCTGAATGCGACCGCGTTCATTCGATCGATCAGCCTCGCCGTCGGTCAGACGCTGGGCGACCGGCCTGAGATCGTGGTCAGCGACGCCGATCACGAAGCGAACATCGCCACATGGCTCGCCCTCGAGCGCGTGGGCGCACGCATCGTGTGGTGGCCAGTTCGCGACGATGGGCGCCTGCACACGGTGGACCTGGATGCGTTGCTGAGCGAGCGCACGAAGCTCGTCGCCTGCACGGTCGCGACGAATGCGACGGGTAGTCTCGTCGACGTCGTGGACGTCGCGCGCCGGGCCCATCGTGTGGGCGCCGAGGTGTTCCTCGACGCCGTGCACTACGCGCCACACGGCCCGATCGACATCCAGGCGCTCAACTGCGATTTCCTCGTGTGCTCCGGCTACAAGATCTTCGCGCCGCACATGGGCTTTGCCTGGTGCCGCCAACAGTCGATGCGCCGGTTGCCCACGTTCCGCGAGGACTTCATTCCTGATGAGATGCCGTACAAGCTCGAGGCGGGCACGTACGCGTACGAGAACGTCGCCGGCATGGACGCGGCCGTGAATTATCTGGCAGCCATTGGCAGCACCGTGCCGGCCGACCAGATCGGCCACGATGTCGACAAGCCGTTCAGCAATCCGGGATCGACGGCGTCCCAATGTCGCCGTGGCATGGAGGCCATCGCGGCGTACGAGCGCACGCTGTCGGCGGCGATGCTCGACGCGCTCCAGAGCATCGAGGGTCTGACGGTGCACGGCGTCACCGATCGCGCCCGGCTCGACGAGCGCGTGCCGACGTTCGCGTTCACGGTGGAGGGCGTCGAGTCGTCTTGGATTGCAAACACGCTCGCGGAGCTCAACATCGGCGTCCGCAGCGGCCACATGTACTCGCCAAGACTCCTGACGCGGCTGGGCCTCATGCCCGGCGGCGCCGTCCGCGCGTCACTCGTGCACTACAACACGGTGGAGGAGATCGCGCGGTTTCGTGACGCACTCACGCAGACGATGGAGAATTGGCGGCGGGCGCAGGACCCTTAGGACCCTTCGGACTCTTCGGACTCTTCGGACTCTTCGGACTCTTCGGACTCTATCTATATCCTCTGCGTCCTTCGTCCCCGCGCCGGCACCTTCCCCCGATGCCCAAGAAAGATCGTGTGGCGCGGGCCGCCCTTTTTCAGGCGGGCCCGCAGGCGCACGACTTCGACGGTGAATCCGCCGTATCGCAAGCGCTGTTCGAATTTCCGATCCTCCCAGGCCGACCAGACGGCGAGCACGCCGTCTGATGTCAGCGCGTCGCGCGCGGCCGCAATACCCGCGTCGGCATAGAACCATGAGTTGCCGAGCGTGCTCAAGGCATTCGGACCGTTGTCCACATCCAGCAGAATCGCGTCGAAGCGGCCGGAGGCCGCGCGAATCACGTCCTTCCCGTCGGCCAGCTCCATCTGCACGCGTCGATCCTTCAAGGGGTGCGCGGCGAGAGGCCCGAGCGGGCCGCGGTTCCACTCCAGCACCGCCGGTGACACCTCGGCGACGACCACAATCGCGCCGGGCGGGAGCAGATCGAGCGTCGCGCGGAGCGCGAACCCCATCCCGAGTCCGCCGACGAGCACGGCCGGCTGCTCGCGGGTGCGAGCTCGCACGCAGGCGAGCTCGGCCATGGCTTCCTCCGAGCCGCTCATGCGGCTCGACATCAGCACTCTGCCGGCGGCGAAGATGGAGTACTCCGTGTCCCGGCGCTGGAGCCGGATCTCGGTGCCGTCCGGCAGCCGCGCCTCGCCGATCAGTTCCCAGGGCTTCAGAACAGCTCGCCCGTCGTCCCGAGCATCGCCTTTCGCACGAGCGGCAAAGGCAACGGCCCGAGCGCAATGAACGTGTCGTGGAATTTCTGCAGCGAGTACTCGGCGCCGATCTTCTTCTGGTAGTCCTCGCGCAGCTTGAGAATCGCGAGCTTGCCGATCGTGTAGTAGCCGTAGAGCGCGTCCGAAGTGCCACGCTTGGCCTCGGACACCGCGACGGGCCGCGGCTGATGCGCCTGCGTCTCGAAGAGCTTCGTCGCCTCGGCCAGGGTCATGCCCTGCGTGTGCATCTTGATGCCGACGATGAAGCGCACGTTGCGGAGAAGCGCGTCCTGGAGCTGCGCCAGCCGGTACTTCGGCTCGTTCGCGTGGAAGCCCTCGTCGAGCATCATCTGCTCCGCGTAATGCGCCCAGCCTTCGCTGTTGGTCGCGGCGCCGAAGACCTTGCGCACGTCGCCCGGAAACTGCTTGGCGTAGAGAAACTGCAGATAGTGACCGGGATAGACCTCGTGGACCGAGACGTTCGTGATCGACGCGTAGTACCACTGGCGCATGAAGTCGGCCTGTTCGGCGCGCGACGAGCGCGGGTCGGGCAGCGTCATGTTGTAGAACCCGCCGAGCTTCGCCTGTTCGAACGGGCCCGGCGTATCCATCGACGCCGACGTGGTCGATCGCATGAACGGCGGCGTCTCTTTCACCGTGGCGGGATCCGAGAGCGGAATCGTGACGATGTGATGATCGACGATGAACTGGCGGAGCTGGTCGAGCTCGGCTTGCGTGGTCGAGAGCAGCGTGTCGGCAGGCGGATGATCTTCCTGCAGGGACGCCAGCACCTGGTCGGCCGTCTTCTTCGGATCGATAGCCTTCGCCGCCGCTTGAAACGCGTCCTCGTTCTTCTGCCGATCCGCTTCGGCAATCTGGAGCAGCCGGTCGAGCGGCAGCTCGACCATCTCGTTTGCGGAGAGTGCCTTGATGTACGTGTCGGCGCCCCAGGCAAAGCTGCCCTTGGACCTCGGCAGCAGCTCCTTCTCGAGGAACGTCTTGTACTCGCCGAGCGCCTTGATCACGGCGGCGTTGGTGATCGCGAACTCGTCGAGCAGCGCCCTGTCCTTCACGTCGGTGAACGCGGCCAGGACGTCGTTCTTGAAGAAGCTGATGTTGCCGTCGATCTGCTCGATGGCAATCTTCGTGTAGATCTCCGGCGGGTTCTCGAGGTTCTTCCGCGCTTCGACGAGCGTGCCCGGCATCAGCTTCTCGCGCGCGATGAGCGATCGCAGGCGGTCGGCCGCGGGCGCGAACGGGCGCTTCATGATGACGTAGGCGGCGTTGGTCACGCCCCCGCTGTAGGCGTCGGGATCCTTCGTCCACATCCGGATGACGTCGATGGCGAGCAGGCTGGAATCGACGGCTCGGATCAGCTGCTCGCGATCGAGTTGTCTCGCCGGCGAGAGCGTGCCTGCATCGATCGCCGCGAGCGACACCCTGAAGCCGCGGAGCGCGCTCGCCTCCGACATGCGCGCAGATCGTGAGACGGCGTCGATCTGATCGTCGTACGTGTGGATGCCGAGGTCAGTGGCCGCGCTCGGATGCCGCTGGTAGAAGTCCTGCAGGACGTCGTCGGCGAGCTTGGTAAAGGCGGCGTCGCCGGAGCCGGCGTTGGCCGGTGGCGAGCTGGCGCCGCCGCAGGCGGCGAACAGGAAGGCCAAGGAGAGGGCAAGGATCAGCCGAAACATCCCGGGATCGTACAACGGTACGTAGGGCAAACCTTTAGGTTTGCCTCCCACTGGCAGACCTGAAGGTCTGCCCTACGTACCGACGGAGCCGGCACCTCACGGGATCACGAACCCAATCGTCGCCGTGCCGAGCGCCGACTGCAGCAGCGTGGTGACCACGACGACCGCGAGTGCCACGCGGCTGTTGAGCCGTGCGCAGACGTAGGCCGCCGGGATCTGGAACAGGCACTGCAGGAAAATCCACAGACGGATCACCTCGCCGCGGTTGATGCCGGCGACGTCAATTGCGAAGAGCATCGCCGAGAGCGACAGTCCGAGCACGACAATCGGCCGCACCCAGATCGGCCCACGGCCGGTCTCGCCCAGTCCCAGGCCCAGCGCGGCGCCGAACAGCAACGTCTGACAGACGCCCATGCCAAAGAAGAAGTCGGTCAGATTCTGCCGGACCCAGACGTCGTAGCGTCGCCCGGCGGCCTGGTTGAACCCGACGGCGCCCGCCGACACGCGCTCGAAGGCGTCGATGAGATCGAAGCCGAACCAGATCCGGACGGCCGCGTAGGTCGCGATAAACGCGAACGCGCCCACGGCCACGTGCGCCACGAGCGCGCGCCCCGCGATGTTGCCGCGCCGCCAGGCTCGGGCGACCAGCGCGGCGAGCAGGACCCCGATCACGAGCGGTATCGGCTCGAAAAACGTGACGCCGAACACCGCGACGCCCGCCGCCGTGGCGTAGAGCACGCGGCCGGTCACCAACCAGCGTTGCACGATCACCGCCATGGCCATGGCGACGGTGGGTGTGAGCGTGTTCATGAGCGGGAAGAAGAACAGCTTGCCCGGCACGAACAGGTACAGGATGAGCGAGAACAGCGCCACGCGGCGATCGTTGAAGAGATCGCGCACGAACACGTAGGTGAGCCACGCGCCCAGGCTCGACAGACCGACGACGAGCCACGCGAGCACGGCCGGCTGCGCGGAGACGATCTCGAGCGCGTAGACCACCATCAGCTTGCCCGGCAGGTTGCTGTGCGCGTGAATCGGCCAGGTGTCGCGCACTCGGGCGAAGTCCGACAACACGGTGGCGGCGTCCTGCTGCAGCGTGGCGGTGTAGAAGGAGTTGGCGCCTGCGCTCGCGAACATCTGCTCGAGCGTGTACGGCGTCAACGATCGCAGGAGTCCCTGGATGCCGAGGCCGAGCAGCATCCAGATGACGATGGTCTTCCAGCTGTGGTGGCGGCCGTCAGGGAGCCATCGCAGCGCGACGATCACCGCGACGCTCGCGATGGCCCAGACGACGAAGGGTGTCAGGGCGATGGGTGCCATGAACGGGTGGATCCAACCGCCCTCGTAGGATCCCACCACGAGAGATTGCCGCGCGATGCGATACGAGACCAGCAGCGACGCCACCGATCCGACGATCAGGACGAACCACAGCAAACGTCGCCGCACGTCGTCGGCCGATCCCGACAACTGCGCGAGCAGCGTGCGCGGCACGTAGTCCCACTCTCCGCGCAGCGTCGCATCGCGATGGAACTGCCAGGCCGCAATGGCGCCAAGCCATCCTGCTTGCGCGAGCGGACCTGACCACGAGGCCGCCGAGATACGGAGTCCTCCGGCTTGAAACCGGAATCCGCCGACGAACACGGTGTAGATGGACGCCACGATCTCGAGAGCCATGGCGACGAGCGCGAACCGGGCGATCGCTCGCGCCAGAGCAGGGGAGCGCAGAACGCTCAAGACGTCACGCCCTCAACACGCATGACGAAGCAGTTGTCGAAGAATCGATCCACCGTATCGAGGAACGCCCCACGCTCGGCCGCCGTGAGCGCCCATTCGATGAAGCCGACGGCCGCGTACGCTCGCTGCGCCCGCAGGTTCTCATCCCTCACCGCCAGGCAGACGAGGTCCGCGCGCAGATCGCGGACGGCGTGATCGATGAACGCCTGCAGCGCGAGTCGCCCAACGCCGCGTGACTTCTCGGTCACGGCGATGCGCTTGATGTAGACGCCGTATCCCGCCGCCCGGACGTCGTACGCGATTAAGTACCCGAGCGGGACACCGTCGCTCGCGCGCTCGATGATCCAGTGCTCGCGATCCGGCCGCGCCAGCGCCGCCACGTGCTCGTCGCGCGTCCATTGGCCGATGAACCCCGCCTGGTCGGGGTGGTGCTCGAGCGCCATCACGAAGTCGAGATCGGCCGTTCGTGTCGGCCGAAGCTGGACGGCAGGTTCTGACATCGTCGGACTCTTCGGACCCTTAGGACCCTTAGGACCCTTAGGACTCTTCGGACTCTTCTGACTCTCGAATCCTCGTCTCCAACCGCAGCATCTCCGCGAACGCCAGAAACACGTGATACAGCGTGGACGTGGGCGCCGCCGTGGCGATCGGCTTCCCATCGGCGTCGAAGTGATCGATCCACGAGCCGCGGGGCGTGGTGGCGAGATACCGGTCGAGCAGCAGGCGCGCAGATCCCGCGACCGCCGCGCGCGGATCGCGGCCGGTGATTTCGAAGATCGCCAGGTGACCCTTGATCCGCTCTGTATTCGGCCAAGTCCGGGACCCGCGATCCAGCGGCGCCCCGTCGTCTCTGACCTGATTGAACGTCGCCTGCGACGTGGCGTCGACGCCGTGACGCTCGGCGAAGTCGACGAGCGCCGTCGCTTCGGTCACGAGATTGGCCTTCACGAGTCGCTGATACGTGCCGAGGATCCACGCCCACTCGAGCTGATGGCCGGGCTCGACGATGCGGCCCGGCTGGCCGGGATCGCGGCGCCAGTCTTCGGTGAAGAACTCGGCGAGCGTGCGCCCATCGAAAAAGCGCGTCCGAAACAGCCGGACGACGTCGTCGGCGCGATCGCGGAAGCGCTGATCGCGCGTGGCCTCGAACGCGACGAGGCAGGCCTCGAGCAGGTGCATGTGCGGGTTCTGCTGGCGCGGGCCCTCGGCGGGCCGCTGGTGCACGAACCCCTCGCCGCCCGGATGGCGCATCTGGCGTTCGATGAAGTCGAGCGTGTCGTGCGCGCGCTGGAGGGCGTCGCGATCGGCCGAGCTCTTGAAGCGCCACGCCAGCGCGAAGAGCACGAACGCGAGGTCGTAGAGATCCGGCGTCGCGTCGAGCACCTCTCCGTCCGCGGTCAGCCGGCGCGCCCAGCCGCGGTCCGGCCCGAGCCACGCCTTGGCGACGAGGTACTCGTAGCCCATCGCGGAGAGATCGGCCCCCGGTGCCCAGCCGAGCATCGCGGCATGCGAGAACACGTACACCTGGCGGCACATCGCGCGGGTGCGCTTGAACGGCACCGCGGTCGGCCGGCCGGAGAGATCTAGTTCTTCGAAGAATCCGCCGCGCGCGCGATCGACGCCGGCCGTGCCCCACAACGGCAAGGCAGCGTCGAACATCCAGGATCGGATTTCGGCGAAGGGAATGGAGGATGGCGCGGTCAGGTCTCGTATTGTAATTCGTAGGGCGGACCGAAGTTCGGTCCGCCCTACGTACTGATCGCCCTACGGACTGTACTAGAACGCGAACGACACGCGGCTGAAGACGCCGCGCGCGCCGTTGATCGGATCGGTCGTCAATCCGAACGTCGTGCTCTGGATGCTGGTCTCGTTCAGGAATCCCGGCGTGCTCCAGATCTGCTTGTTGAACACGTTCGTGACGCTGAAGTGCACCGTCACCGATGAGCGCCCGAAAATTCTCGTCGTCTTGTTCAGCGACATGTCCACGTTCCACGTGTTCTTGCCACGCAGGACGATGAACTGCCCGAACTCACCGGGCGTTTGCGGCACCTGGAGGTACTCCGTATTCGCCTGGCCGGTCGCGGCGATGAGGTTTGCGTCCGCCCAGAAGCGATTGAAGTTCGCCGTGCCCGGCCGGATGTTGATCATCCGCTGAAGCTCCTCGACCGTGTGTCCGTTGGCCAGAATGACACCGGAGTCCGTGCCGGACACCACTGTCTGACGTCCGCTCGTGAGCCTGAACGGCGTGCCGGACTGCGCGGTGACGACGGTGCCGAGCACCCAACCGCCGGCGATCGCGTCCAGCCACCCGCTGTTCACGCGGAATCGACGGTCACGGCCGAACGGCAGGTCGTACGTGCCGAAGGCCTGGAACACGTGCCGCACGTCGTACGGCGCGGGGCCGTAATCGAGCGCCAGGTTGCGCAGCGTTCGGTGATTCGAGCCCTGCGTGGCGTTGTCGGCCCAGATGTCGCCGGTGTTCTTCGCCAGCGTGTAGTTGACCGTGGCCGTCACGCCCTGCGCATAACGGCGGCGCAGCTGGATCTGCATGGCCTGGTACCGGCTGGACCCGTCGTCGTCCACGGTGTTCAGGTTGCCGCCTATCGCGTATGGGTTCACCTGGAAGAAGTTCATCGGATACGGTCCCGGCGCGTTGAAGTTGCGCGGCGAGGCCGCGCATGGCGAGAACGTATTGCCCACCATGCGGCAGATGTACTGCGAGTTGCCGGCGAGCGTTGCCGCGAGCCGGGCGACCTCACCTTGGTTCAGGTTGGTGATGAAGCCGCCATTCGTGTAGCCCTGGTTGTTGGCGAGCGCCGGGTTCCCCGTTCCTCGCGCGCCGAACGCGGCATCGAAGATGGGAATTGGCGTCGTACCGGTGTTGAGCCCGAAGTAGGCAAAGGAGTTGTTGCGCGCGGCGTTGGTCACCGGGTCAGCCTGAAACGCTGCCAGGTTCGCAGCCAGGTTTGCCTGCGCGTTCTTGAACTCCGGCAGGAAGCCGTTCTCGAAGATGTTCACCTCGTTGAGGTTGAACGTGCGCCACAGCTTGCTCGCCCGATTGCCGAGGTAGCGGATTTCCACCACGGTGTTCTTCATCAACTGCCGCTGCACGCCGATGTTCCAGGCGTTGACGTAGCCCGTCTGCAGATCGCTGCGCATCGTCGAGAAGCCGTTGACGAACGTCGTCTCGGCCTGGTCCCAGGCTTCCTTGTACACGAGCGGCGCCGCGATGAACGGCGGCAGCGATGAGGTCAGCAGCGTCCCGTGGCCCATCGACGAGCCGGCGTTGAGCACGAGCGCCTGCGACTGGCCGGTGTTGTTGCCGGCGGTCGAGGAGAACATGAGGGTGCCTTCGTCGAAGAACGTCAGGTCGTAGCCGCCGCGGATGACGGTCTCCTGCCCTCGGCCGAAGATCTTGCCGAGGATGCCGTCGCCGAAGTTCGGCGTCCACGCGAAGCCCATGCGGGGGGCGACGTTGTTCCAGTCGGTCTGGGCCGCCTTGAAGCCACGGCGGTTGACCGGATTGGCCACGCCGTTCAGCTGTCCTGGCGCGAAGAGCGCCGTGGACGGACCGAACGTATTCGCGTCATCTGGAAACGCTCCCACACCGGTGTGGCTGTACGGCGGCTGGTTCATCTCGTAACGGATGCCGTAGTTCAGCGTGAGCCGCGGGTTCACGCGCCACTGGTCCTGCACGAACAGACCGGCGAACCACGCGGACGCCCAGTTTTCACGGAACACCTGGTCCGAGTACTGGAGCGTCGCCGGATCGACGACCTTGCCGGTCTGCACTGCCGACAGCCGTGCAGTCAGCAGGGAGTACAGGTTGATCGCATTGGTCAGGTCGGCCGGCAGGACACCCGGCAGTGAGCCAGCGCCGTTAAAGAAGATCGACTGCATGGGATCGCCGCCCGCCGATCCAATCGAATAGCGCGGGATCCCGAGCCAGCCCGACGTCGTGGGGCCCGCGAAATCGCGGTCGCGCCACTGTGTGTCACGGTAATTTCCTCCGAAGCTGAGCGTGTGATTGCCCTTGATCATCCGGAAGTTGTCCGTGATGGTCGTGATGTAGTGCTTGCCGATGACGGGCACGGCGTCGTTCCCCAACATGCCAAGGCCGAGCGGCAGCTGAAAGCGCGCGGGCAGCCCGTTGACGATGCCGTTCAGCTCCATGGATGAGCGCTGGCGGCCGACCTCGTTCGTGTCGCCGCTGTGCTGGATGCCGTATCGCAGCTCGTTGTGCATGTTCGACTTGATCGTCCAGTTCGTGCCGGTCGAGAACACCCACCACCCTGAATCGAACGTGTCGGAGTTGATGGGGTAATCCGGGAACGGCCAGATCCGGCGACCCTGCGAGTCCTGGTTGTAGCGGTTGTAGCTGCCCATGAACGACAGCGTCGGCTTCACGCGATAGTCGATGCGCAGGGTCGGGTAGTAGTTGAACTGCTTCTGCGGCTCGTTCCACGACAGGGTCTCGGTGCGCAGCGCGTTGGCGCCGGCGGTGGGTGTCACGACGCCGTACTGCCGCGCCGTCTGCTGCTTGGCGATCAGCGCAGAGATGGTGGGATCCGGCGTGCCCGTGCAGCCGGGGCACGTGGAGTTGGCCGCAATCGTGAGCAGGTTCGCCGTTTGCTGTACGCCGGCGCCGTTCACGTAGCGGAAGATGCCTTGCTGGGCTTCCGCCGTGAGCAAGGTCTGCGAGCGGCTCTGGCTCTGCGGGATGTATTCCTGCTCGTAGTTCGCGAAGAAGAACAGCTTGCCGGTGACTGAGGGATGCACGTTGATCGGGCCGCCGACGTTGCCGCCGAAGTCGTGACGCCGCAGCTCAGGTTTCGGCTGTCCGCGGTTGGCGTTGGTGAACGCAGTGGCGTTCAGCTTTTCCGTGCGGTACTGCTCGAACATGCTGAACTGATACTGGTTCGTGCCGCGGCGCGTAATGAACTTCAGGTTCACACCGCCCGTCACGCCGTCGTCGCCGCCGAGGCCGGCCGACTCAACGGTGACTTCTTCCACCGCGCCGAGCCGCGCGGGCACGGTGCCGAAAAAGCTCGTGCCGCCGCTCTTGAAGCCGTTGGACGAGTTGTTGACGCCGTCAATCGTCGGATTGATCGTGCCGCCGGGCATGCCGTTGAAGTGCGTGCTGCCCGTGCCGGCCGGCGCGACCGCGCCCGGCACCAGGCGCGCGAAGGCGAACGCGTTGCGGCCGCCGAGGGGCAAGTTCGTGACGTCCTTGTTGGTCATCGTGTTCGAGATGACGTTCGACGTCATCTCCAGCACGGGCGTCACGCCCTCGACGGTCACCGTCTGCTCGACCGTGCCCAGCGTCAGCTTGATGCGCAGGTCGGTCGTGCGCCCCGATTCGACGATCACCTTCTTATAGAGGGAGGACTGGAATCCCTGCAGCTTGACAGTCACTTCATAGCTGCCGAACGAGAGGTTGTGGAACGCGAAGGCTCCGGACGTGTTGGTGACGGAGTCGCGGGTGGCGCCCGTGCCTTCGTCCTTGAGCTGCACGGTGGCACCCGGCAGCACTGAGTCTGAACTGTCCATCACCGTGCCGCTGATGTTGCCGGTGATGCTGACCTGGGCGAACGAAACGGACGCTGTCATGAGCAACAGCGCCGCTGAAACCAACAATCGACGGCCCAACGAATTCATATCGGATTCCTCCACGGATCTCGAACGAGCAATGCGGAGTCTACGCAGGCCGCTACAGAACGGCAACGCAAACTTTGCCTTATGGCCAAATCAGGCTGCGGGTCGTGTCCGGACGCCCGCCCGAGGGCGGACGTTCCCTACGAGGGGCTATCGTCGTGTCGAGGCCGTTTGAAGGAATCGTGCGAAGAGCGCATGGTGCGGCGCGCGCAGCATGGTCGGCATCTCGCAGCCGGCGGGGCCTTCGTATTCGTGGACCTCGGCGGCGAATCGGCGCCAGTGATGCGTCTGAAAGTCGAGTGCCCACTCCCGGCATGGGAGGAAGAGATCGAGCCGGCCTGAGAACGGCACCGGGCGGTAGTCGAGGATCGCGGCGAGGGTGGTCTGCTCGAGCATCGCGCGGCGCCGGAGCACGGGATCGGTTTCCTCGGGCGCGGCCGGTCGCGCGGTGCGGCGACGCATGGATTCCCGGACGTAGCGGTACTTGTCGAGTCCCTTCTCGAGCGCGCGGTAACTGCGCACGTACCCGCGCAGGCGGCGCCTCATGCGTGAGGCCTGGCTGAACGCGCGCGGGTAGGGGCACCCGAACATCGCGACGAATCCCACCCCGACACCGCGATGCGCGAGCTGCTGCGCCAGCTCGAACGCGATCGTGCCGCCCGCGCAGTACCCCGCGATGATGTGCGGCCCGCCGCGGTCGAACGCCACGATCTGCGCCGCAAAGTACGCGGCGAGGTCGGCGACGCTCGCGAGCGGCGCGCTGCCGGCGTCGAGCCCCGGCGGCTGGAGTCCGAAGAACGGCTGATCGGGACCGAGCGCATCCACCAGCTCGCGATACGCGAAGACGTCGCCGTTGTGGCCCGCGATGGCGAACACCGCCGGTCTCGTGCCGCGCGGCTGCAGCGGCACGATCGCCGGCTGATGGGCCACGGCGTGCGCCGCGCCGAGCAGCTCGAGGATCTCCTGCTTGCGGCGCTGCAGCTCGGCGGTCACGGCCGCCGTCAGCACGCCCGTCGGCGCCTGGCACCGGAGCCGATCGCCGTCGGCCGACAACCGGACGCCGCGCTGATACAGGTCCGACAGGAACAGCGGCAGGTTCACAACGCGATCTCCTCTTCGCCGCCGGTCGCAGGCCTTGCCAATCCGGTGTGCGAGATCCACTGGAGGCCGTCGATGATCTGCGCGAGCTTGCCGAGCGTGGGTCCTTCAAACAGCGCCCGGAGCGGAACCTCGATGCCGAACGCCTCACGGATGCGCGACATGGTGCGCAGCGCCATCAGCGAGTGCCCGCCGAGCTCGAAGAAGTTGTCCTCCACGCGGATCCGTTCGACGCCGAGGACGGCGATCCAGATCTCGGCGAGCCGGGCTTCCGTCGCCGTCAACGGCGTCGACGCGTCGCGCGGCGTCGCCGTCCGCTCGAGTACCGGCTCCGGCAGCGCGCTCCGATCGACCTTGCCGTTCGCCGTGAGCGGGAACTCGTCGAGCATGACGAACGCGGCCGGCAGCATGTACGACGGCAGCCGCGTCTTCAGATGGGCGCGCAGCGTGGCCGGCGTCACGATCTCGGTCGGGCTCGGCCGCGGACGCTGCGGCGACCACGATGGCACGACGTACGCGACGATCTGCTTGCCGTCCTCGCCGTGGTCCCGGGCCAGCACGTGCGCGTCCCGCACGCCGGCG
>Ga0137427_10000156_pt1 | contig 37771 bp, 49 predicted proteins | sample EasRivERMZT700_2_FD_102309 | JGI IMG/M metagenome (GOLD analysis project Ga0137427, IMG submission 102309) | Soil microbial communities from meander-bound floodplain in the East River, Colorado, USA - East River MetaG ERMZT700_2 | ecosystem: Environmental > Terrestrial > Soil > Floodplain ...
ACCAGCTCTCGCTCTGGCAGTGGCGACAGGGTTGTTCAACCCGGGGCTGACACCAACAGTCCCGGTCCTCGGTGCGGTGGGTTCGCTCGTTCACGGCGTGTCCTCCCGTTCCTGTACGTGCCTGGGGGCGCGAAGCCCGTCTCATCAGAAAACCTCTGAGAAACCCCGGCGTTCAGGCCGGGGAGGAAAAGAGGTTGCCGCCAACGAGCGGCAATTCCTTGTGTGGCGGAGCCACATTGCACTAGCATAGGTTACAAAACAACTGGTACACGCTATCCAGAGCTGAAGGCACCCGCATGCGGGGTAAAACGGTCGGGCTCTGGTCTATGCCGCCATACTTTTTTCCAAGTTCAAAGGCATGCGAGCAATTGGGGCACTGTCAGTCTGCCCTAACGGAGCTGGGTACCGGCTCCCGTGGTAGCGCGTGCTGCGAGGGCTCCCCTCTCGCGGTTGTAAGCCAGCGGCAAGCCTCGTCCTTCAGGGCGAGGTGCTGACGCGATATCCGCTTATTTTTCAAGTCTTTCCATAATGGCCTGATAGAAGTCCGGGTGCAGGTCCATGCCCGTGTGCGCCTTGACGAACGTTTCCACCGCCTCACGGCTTTTCACCTCGGGCGCCCGTGCCTGGACGAGCTGCCAGATGCGCTGGCGGAGCGCGGCGGCGGGATGGAGCGGGTTGGGCTTCACCGGCTCCGTCTCCTGCATCTCTTCCAGATCTTGCGTAAACACATCACTCAAGCAGCCGGTCCGCAGCACCGCGCTCACACAGGCCGACTTTTCCGCCATCTTGATCGCCTTGTTGACGTCGCCGCCATCCTTCTTGAGGGACCTGGCGCCGCGACCTTCGCCCACAATCTCCCCGCTGCGGGTGCGCAATGTGCAGACATAGCAGACGAGGTCCTGCGGACGGCCGAGCATCTCCCAGGTGCCGGTATCGGGGGTGAAAGACGCCTGGATTTTGAGCCAGCCCATGACCTTTTCGGCGCCGGCTTTCGACAGCGACGGCTTCGAGTCTTTGCCGCCGATGCGCAGCGTGTAATAGTCGATGTTGGCTTTCAGCTCCTGCTTGAGAAAGCGTTGCACCACCTGGCGTTGCGTGGTCCACACAGTCAGGGCACGCTCCAGGTCGTCCTCCTGGGGGGCGACGGGGGTCAGCGCGCGCGTGGCTCTCGGGGCCTCTGCGACTGCCACAGGCGCGTCCTCGGTGTCGGGCTCAGGGATATACTCGTCTGCGGGCATAACGTCTCCTTGTGGTGCTGGGATGGGTAACACGGCGAAACGTTCGTCAATCGTGGTTGGGGGTAAGGGCAAGGGCAGCGTCTCGTCATCGACGGGGGAGCCGTTGCCGAGGGCCTCGTCATCGGGGGCGCTGGCCAGGACCTGCGGAGCCTTCTCGGCCATCGTCCTGGCGAGCTTCACCGCCACGGCGTGGACGCACCACCTGCTCGGCCCTTTCTGGCTTTGCGGGCAGGTGCAGTGAAACCCCGTGATGTCGTAGGGCTTCGTCGAGCCGTGCACGGTGGCGGTGCGGTCGTCATGGAGCTGCACGCGACTCAGGCGGACCAACTCGCCCGCCCGCACCAGCCGACAGGGGGCCTTCTCTTCCGCGTGCCAGTAGGGGGCACATTCGAGGCGCGTCATCGCCTGCGCCAGGGCCACCGTAAAGTGATCGCCGTAGAGATCGTCCACAGCCTTGTGTACTCCGTTCGTAGCAGGTAAGATCATCGTCGACTCTCTTGCTGAGGTGAGGGAGTCCAGCAGGCCAGCTTCACTCAGTGGTGGGGAGGGCTGGCCTGTCGTGTGTCTGGGTCACACTGTTACATAAGTACAATACAATAATTGTACTATATTAACATTGGACTGTGCTACTGAAAAATGCCTCCTGCGCCAGGTTTTTCTCTGCCTGTTCTTCGAGATGTTCCATCACAATCTGCGGCCATTTCTCACCCTCTTTGACGACAATCTGGGTGGGGTCTACGCAGCCCTGCACGACCTGCAAGCCCTGCCTGGCGGTGAGTGGTGCAGGGAGGTGCCGCCGCTGAAACCACGCCATGGCCTGTTCCCTCGCCCACCCCTGATGCTCGAGACAGAGATAGAGCGGCACATACCGTTGTGGACGGCGCTCGGGACAAAAATAACTGACCAGGAGCATCTGCTTCCCGGCATACTTGGGATTGTGCGACGTGACCACCCGGTAGTGGACCTGCGTCACCCGGTAGGTTGCCACGGTGGGCGCCATGGGCTCGCCCATCGGATCGCGGAGACTCGCCCGTGCCAGATGCCGGGCCGCGCGGGCCCGCGCCTCGGCCTGACGTCGCTCTTCCTCCTCAGCCTCGACCGCCTGGAGATCGGGACTTTTCTCGAGTGTGGCGAGTGCATCCAGGGGCGTATGGCGATCGAGATTCCCCGCGAAGTCCAGGACGAGGCAATCGACTTTCCCCGGGGCTTGACGTGTGCCACGCCCGAGCATCTGTACGACCAGGGCTTTACTTTGGGTCGGACGCAGGAGCACCACGCAATCAATGTCGGGAATGTCAAAGCCCGTGGTGGCGACCTCACAATTGACCAATGCCTGGATCTCCCCACTCCGGAAACGAGCGAGCATGGCCTGGCGTTCCTCCTGCGGTGTCTCGCCAAGGAGCACCGCAGCCGTGATGCCACGCTCCCCAAGGGCGAGACCAACGAGCCGGGTGTGGGCGACGTCCACACAGAACACCAGCCACTTCTGCCGGGACGCACCGAGGCGGCACAGCTCATCCACCGCTCCACGGACCACCTGTTCTTCACACGCCGCCTGGGAGAGATCCGAGGTGACGAACTCCCCGGCTCGGCTGCGTACCTGAGACACATCAATATCATGTGCGGTGAGGACGCCCGCCAGAGGGGAGAGCCACTGTGGGGTGAGATCTCGAATGCCCACATGCACGGGCATGCAATCGAACCAGGTATCCTCGCCCTCATGCAGCAACCCATCGTCGAGGCGGTACGGCGTGGCGGTGAGACCGATACGCTGGGCACCAGGACAGGCCTCGAACACCTGCCCATACATAGAGCGCACCGACGGTGGGGGCACACGGTGTGCTTCATCAACGATGACCGTCCAGAACTCCCCTGCCTGCTGCAGCCGGTCCATCTGGCGGTAGATGGACTGAATCCCGCCAAAGATCACCTGCGCCTCGCGGTCCCGACGCTTGAGCCCAGCGGAATAGATGCCATGCTCGGCGGTCTCCTGATAGGCCGTGAGCTGAGCGGCATTGTGTTCCAGGAGCTCCTGGCGATGGGTGGCGACCAGCATACGCCCTGGCAACCGTTCACACAGGGCGGCGATCACCCGACTTTTCCCGCTACCCGTGGGCAAGGCCAGCACCGGCGAGCCGCCATCCTCGAGGGCCAGCAGACAGGCCTCGACCGCCTCATGCTGATACGGGCGTAAGCGCTCGGTGTGCTGCATGGGGGGAGACCAGGACATCAGATCGAGTTGCGTATCGGCCACAAGACCACCTCCGTGGCAAGACCACCCATTTTTGGAGCTGGTCTTGCATATCTCTACGTCGTTACTCGCGAAAGACCACCAAGACCACAAAGCACACCATTTCCCGTACTACTATAGTATTCACCCCCGTTATCGACGTTATCGACGTTATCGACGATGATGGTGTTTCCGTTTTATATATCTTTTCTCCTTTTATGTGGTCTTAGTGGTCTTAGTGGTCTTGGAGAAGGAAAATAGCGGTTCAACTGCCAAGACCACCCAAGACCACCACAAGACCACCTCGTGTCTTCTGGCCCCCTAGCCCTCGCTGCCAGGCTCAGGCCGCTCAAGAACCCAGGGCCGCACCTGTTTGCCCTCGAGCCAGATACGCGGGCGACGCCGATAGCCCATGAGTTGCAAGGTACTCGTGATCTCCATTTGCAGGGACTTCTCCTTCCATCCTTCTGGACGGATCTGGAGACAATGCTCTGCGATCGCATCCCATGTGAGGATGTGTAGCGGATCATCGAGCCAGTGGGGAATCCATTCGGCCAAGCGTTCTTGATAGACTTTGACTTCCCGCACATCCTCGCGACGCGTCTCCGCCAAGACGTGGGCCTCATCCGAGAGGCGCCACCAGTCTTTCGGATGTGCCTTGTAGTATGCCAGCGCCTCCGCCAGGAGTTGCGTGCGCAGGAGTTCGAGCGCCTCGAGGTCGATCTGTGCCCCGGTCTCAATGGGGAGATAGCGTGTATTGCCTGTGGCATCGCGGAGATAGGCATGCTGGTTCGTGGTGCCCACAAAGATGCAGCGCCGGGGATGCCGTACCTCACTATTGCTGTACTTGGGGATAAAGACATCCTCGCGGAGACTAATAAACGCTTTCATGCGCGTCTCCTGCGTCCGTGAAAGTGCATGGAGTTCGGCGAGTTCGACCACCCATTTCCCCTGGAGGCGCATCTGGGCCTCTTTGCTCTCGAGGTCCTGCATCAGTTCGCCGTACCACTCGTCACTGGCGAGCAGCCGGACCAGTTCGCTTTTGCCTGCCTCTTGCGGTCCCTGGAGAATGACGACGAAGCGGTAGAGTTGCCCCGGGTCCATGGCCCGGGCGACCATCGAGACGGGGAGCAGCCTGGAGACGGCCTGGCCGTAGGCATCCGGGCTCGTGTGGGCCACCTGTGTGAGCCATGAGGTGAGGCGCGGCGTCTCATCCCAGGGAGGGAGGGCCAGCAGTTCTTCCCGCAAGAGGTCCCTGGGATGCTCGGCACATTCTGCAGCGAGGGCATCTTTGACCTGCCTGGTCTGCATCAGTGGCAGCGCTTCCTGTTCCCCAAACCACTGGGTAATTCGCGTGATGGTGACGTCATCGACGGGGAGATCGCCGAGCATCGGGCGGTTGTGCAGGACATCGAGCCAGAAGCGCTCCTTCCAGAAGTGGTGATGCTTGAGGAACATGCCCACATTAAAATATGTGGGTTTGAGTGTACCACTCACGCTGTATTCGAGCTGTCGCCGCCAGGCGTGATCGTCACGGATGTGCTCGCGGCTGCGGACACGGCGTTGTGTCTGCGGTTCGGCCAGGGCGAGGAGATCCTCGAGCGTATGGCCCTGGGCGAGAAAATCATCGACGCCCAGCTTGTGCTCGCTGTCCGGCAGATAAATCACCTGGGGCAGCGCTTGGCGGTCCTGGAGGAAGCGGCGCAGGGCGTGTAAGGCGTGTTGCACAGTGGTCTTGCGGCTGACATCGTTGTCATAGACGATGTACACCGTGCGCTCGTTCAACGCGACATACTCCCATTCGGGGAGGATGACCTGTCCGCCGTGGCCATTCTTCCCACGGAAGCCCCACACGCCATTGAGGGCGATGGTACAGGCGCCGATGGATGCCAGCGCATCGCCTTTTTTGACGCCTTCGGTGAGAAAGAGGGGGACGTGGGGGTTGCCGAGATCCGCTTGGACTGCAGGATGGCAGTCGAGGGTGAGGGTGACACCAGGGGGCAATTCGTACTTATTGATCTTCCCATCTTTATACTGGCGGGGAGCATTCGGCCGGAGGGAGACCCCTGCCTGGGCACCGTGCACATTCCAGAGAGGAATCAGGAGACCTGGCACCAGCCGGGATTGGGTTTTACTGAACTGACAATCGAGGGCCTCGCCCGGGTGGTCGAGGGACGCATAGCCGCGCTGTTGGATGATCGTTGGCGTGAGGGCCGATTGTCTGAGTTGGTCGTGATGGGCTGAGGTCAGCATGCTCGCTCCTCAATGTGCCACACTATCTTCATAAACTAAGTAACTACAGTCATTATACTACAATAACTTGACGAGAGCAGCGTCACTAGGTATATTCAAGTAACTCTCTTTCCTCACAGGAGGTGCTATGGCCAGCGTGACAATGCCGTATAAACTGCAAATCTTTTTACCTGACGATCTCCGCAAAACGTTGAAACGGCTTGCTAATCAATACGATACGAGTATGCAGCAATTCTTGGTGACGTTGCTGACAGAGACCACGACGCGCTTGCGTGAGCACACGGACCCCGCCTTGCATGAGGTCATGACGGCGCAGGTATCGGAGCACGCGTAATGGGTGCTCCCTTGCTGCCCCAAGATATTGCGTTGTCGGTGCTGCCATCGGTGGCGTTCGTGGCGCATCGCGAGGTCCCCAATTGTGCGGCGATTTCTATGGCACACCGGCCTTGCTCCAGCACCACCTGGCGATCCACGGCGCTCGGCATGCCCTACGTCTCCCCGCGCAATCGCGCCACCATGCTGTCCCACGCCTCGGGCCGATACATCCCCGCCTCGACCTGCGTCACCGCACTGAGCAGGCGCAACCAGTGCGCTTGTTGGAGCGTCAGCACGCCATCAGCACTCTTGAGTTCCCAAAAGAGCGCCGTGCCAGGCTGGTCTGCGTGTGGGGGTCGGACAAGGACAAGATCCGGAAAGCCACTGGGGCTTCTGCGACTGTCCTTCGTAAAATAGCCAGCCCAGCCAGAGGACTTTGCCACGCGCAGGACAGCGGTCTGGAACGCCCGCTCCGTGATCGCTGGCGCGGCCTCGGGCACCACCACCCCGGCACGGACGGCAAGGACATGGCACGTGGGGCACAGGGTCATCCCGGTACAGGTACAGCCGCGCATCTAGGCGTCCTTCGCCGGCGTCAGATCGGGCTCAGACGCGCTGACGTCCTGGGTATCGTTCATGGCCCGCAACTGGTAGCGCACGCCGCTCCGGAGCCGGCTCTGCTCGTCGAGCCGCGCCATGACGCGCCAGCGGCCGTCCGGCTCCAGCGCCCAGCGCACCCGTTGCCCGAGGGTGGAGAGGAAGGTGATGGGGACCAGCTCAGCCACGATCGTCCCCTTCCAGCCACACGTGGCGCACCTCGGGGACCTGCTGCAGCACCCGTCGGGCATACGCTGTGAGGTGCGGGACGGTCTCCATGGGGGCGGGGTGCGGGGGATTGTCCGTCGGGGTGCTGCCGAAGTTCAGCACGGCACAGCTATGGCAGAGCCCCGCATGGCTCTGGTCGCAGGCACGGTGCCAGGGATACGGGTCAGCACAAATACTGCACACAAGCATGAACAGACCCTCCTCAGCGCGGGGCAATACCGCAGGGATGATGCGCGAGACAGCATGCATGCGGGGTCCCATTCTCGCGGCGTGCAACGCCGTCGAGGCAAAGTTGACATAAACGCGTCTATCAGAAGTGCATCCTACGCCACCAGCAGCAGCAGCGTGGGGGCCGCCCACCGGGCGACGAGCAGCAGTCATGAGGCACGGGAGCCCGTGTGGGGGAGGTGGTCATCCGGTTCCTGGTCGTTAAAGAGGCTCCAGAGTGGGACGTGCAGGGCACCGGCGATGCGGTACAGCAGTCTGACGTTCGGGCTATGGCGGTCGTTTTCGATGGCCGAAATAAGCTCTCGGGAACAATGTGATTGGGTGGCCAGAGCGGCTTGACTGAGGCGAGCCCGTTGCCGGAATTCTCGCACACGCAGGAGCATGAGGTCCCCCTCTCCTTCAGTGTTTCTCATGTATGGCAACCACCTTACCATAAACAAAAAGGGCACGTGAACAGAAAAGAAATGAGGGGAACAAATTTGGCCATGCTGGTGTTGGTAATATTGTTACCATTTTCGCTATCTAAAAAACTGTAATAGTTCTGGGAGTTTTTCTGTTGTGGTAATATTCTTACCGGAGGACCTGGACGATTTTTTTGTGCAGCGGGGGGACACAGGAAAGGAGTGGGTGTGCCAGGGTCAACGCGGGTGCAGCGTATTGGCAAAAATATTCGTATGTACCGGGACCAGATCGGGGTGACGCAGGATGACCTGGCCACCCGGGTAGGGTTTGCGAGTGGCGCGACGATTTCAGCGATCGAGGCGGGGGAAAAGGCGCCGTCCGTCGAAAAGCTGATGGATATTGCGATTCAATTGGGGATCGGGGTGAGCCAGCTGGTGGGGGAACAGAGTGCCGGGACGGCGCATATTACCAACAATGCGAACGGGGACCACCAGACGGTGTATCAGCATGTCGAGGGGCTGCTGGCGCAGTCGGAGGAAGTGCAGGCGGCCCTGCGGCACATGGTGCGGGAAGAATTGGCGGCGCACCTGGCGCAGGTGGTGGCCGAGGTCGAGCGCGTCACGCGCCGGGTGTTTGTGTCCTTCTTCCGGGCGCGTGACGCGGGCGAGGAGCTGCGTGTGGGTGGACCTCTCGACGGACCTTCCGCACCCAGCCCAGACGCTGGGCCACCTGCCCCAGCGTGAACTATGGCGCCGCCAGCATCCGGCGCAGCACGCCTCCGCAGGCGCGGCGGTGTGATGGCAGACCCGGTACCCGGTGAAGGATCCGGGCATGTGCGGGTCTGCTCTCTCCGCTTCCAGCCGCGCCTCTGTAGAGGCAGCGGTGCTGACCGTCGTCTCCTTTCGCGTTGGCCCACGCGCCATGCGCAGATGCGCGCCATCCAGGAGGGCCGCTCGTGCTTCCCATCGTCCGCTGGCCCATCACCTGCCCCTCCTGCCGGGGCACCGCCCCGCTCACCGCCTACGACCTGCGTCAAGGGGCGATCTACACGTGCACCGGCTGTCAGGCCCTGCTGCGGGCCGCCATGTGGCGGACGGAGACGACCAGCAGCGGCCATCTGCGGTGGCTGGTCCCCCTGTCAGAGGAGGGCGCCTCTGCCTGACGGACGACGCCTGAACTTTTCCGCTTGACATGCCTCACACGCTCATTTACCTTCACGCTCGTGTAGGTAGTTCGTAGAGGATACATACATATGAGTATAGTATGTATGTTTCTGATGGAACTACCTGCGTCTACTCCCCGGTAGTTCCATCCTCTACGATCTCCTGTGCATGCCATCAGACTCTCTGAATTACCACACCCGCCGTGTGCCGCCTCACCCCCGGCACACGGATGGGGGACGCTATGCCGCGCACGACCACACGCACGCTCAGGCCCCTGCAACAGCGCTTTGTCGATGAGTACCTCATCGATCTGAACGCGACGCAAGCGGCTATCCGTGCCGGCTATAGTGCGACAACCGCGCGGTTCATCGGCTATGAAAACCTCACAAAACCCTACATTGCCGAGGCCATCGCCGCCCGCCAGCAGGCCCTCCAGGCCGCCTGTGCGGTGACGCAAGAACGGGTGGTGACCGAACTGGCGCATGTGGGCTTTGCCGATATGAGTACCTACATGCGGTGGGGGGGAGATGGGGTGCGTCTGAAGGATTCTGCGAGCCTGACGCCGGCGCAGCGCCGCGTGGTCGCGGAAGTCTCGGAAACGACGACCGAACATGGCGGCACGATACGCCTGAAGCTGCACAATAAGTTGCAGGCGTTGGAAAAACTTGGGGAGCACCTGGGCCTGTGGAAGGGTGCGCAGGCTGACGTCAACCTTACACAGTATGTGCTCACATGGCTGTCCAAATCCCCATCCTAGCGCCGGACCTCCGGCCCTTACAGCAGCAGCTCTTTGATGGGCGCCAGCGCTTTAACGTGTGGGTCTGTCATCGCCGCTTTGGGAAGACCGTGTTGTGCCTCTATGCACTCCTCGATGACGCGCTGCTGAACCAGCGTGTACGACCCCGGTATGCCTATATTGCCCCGATCTATAAGCAAGCGAAAGCCGTGGTATGGGATTATCTCAAAGCCCTTGCGGCGACGGTGCGCGCCTTTGTTCCCAACGAAGCGGAGTTACGGCTGGACCTCCCGAATGGCGGACGTATCCAACTCTTCGGTGCCGATAACCCCGATGCCTTGCGCGGCATGTATCTTGATGGGGTGGTTTTCGATGAGTATGCCCAGATTCGCCCGCGCACCTGGGCTGAAGTGGTGCGCCCGGCACTCACGGATCGCCAGGGTTGGGCCGTGTTCATCGGCACGCCCATGGGCCACAACCACTTTTACGACCTCTACCAGCAGGCGCAGGCCCGGCCCGATTGGTCCACGGCGCTCTACCGTGCTGACGAGACGGGGATTCTGCCTGACGCTGAACTTGACGCCGCCCGCCAGGTGATGGCGCCCGAACAATATGCGCAAGAGTTTCTCTGTAGCTTTGAGAGCGCCCTCGTGGGGTCGTACTACGGCTCCTACCTCGAGACCGCGACCGCGGAAGATCGCATTACCCGCGTGCCGTGGGAACCCCAGACGCCGGTGCACACGAGCTGGGATCTGGGGATCAGTGACGCCACCGCGATCTGGTTCCTGCAACCGGTGGGCCGCATGCTCCACGTGATCGACTACCTCGAAGCCAGCGACCACGGCCTGGAGTGGTACGCGAAAGCGTTGCGCGAGAAGCCGTACACGTACGGCCGGCACTACTTCCCGCATGACATCGAGGCCAGGGACTTTAGCAGTGACGGCCGCACGCGCCTGGCCATGGCCGAGCAGTTAGGCCTGAAGCCCGCCGTGGTGGTCCCCAGGGGCGATGTCGCGGACGGTATTCAGGCCGTGCGTACCCTCTTTCCGCGCTTCGTGTTCGACAGCGAGAAGTGCTACGAGGGCCTCGAGTGCCTGAAGGCGTACCGCCGCGAGTGGAGTGAGACGCGCAAGGCGTGGATGGAGCACCCGCTGCACGACTTTTCGAGTCACGCGGCGGACGCCCTGCGCACCTTCGCTCGCGCCTACCAGGAGGACACGCCTGCGGTGGTCATGCCGCAGCTGCCGCAGGGACCGCCCTGGGCGCGGGAGCGTTTTTGGCGGCAGCACGGGAGAGGACGCTAGGCCATGGCCGACACGACAACGCTCGCTCCGCTGACCAGCGTCGACCGTGAGGCCATTGCGCCTGAGGGCGACGAGCACATACTTGCGACCGCCCTTGCTCGCTTTCGTGCCGCTGCTGATGCTGAGGACGACGAACGGGAACAGCAACTCCACGCGGTACGGTTTCGTGGGGGAGAACATCTGGCGCCGCAGCGTCCTGGCACCGGGGAAGTGTACCAGGCCCCACTCCTCACGGTTGACCGCGTACGCCAGCACGTAAATCACGTCATAAATTCGTATAGAAAAAATCCTCTTTCAATTAGGATTCGGCCGAAATCTGGTGGTGCCACGAAGCACGTTGCAGAGCTGCTCGAAGGACACATCAGAAGCATCGAGCAAGAGAGTGAAAGTTCAATTAGTTATACAAATGCGCTTGATAATGCCGCCTCGGTTGGCACGGGCTACTTCCGCCTGGTGATCGACTATCCCGACCCGTGGTCGTTTGAGCAGACCGTGAAGATCGAGCCGCTCTACAACCGCTTCGCCGTGTTTATGGACTCGGACGCCCGCCATCCGGCTGCCCTCGACGCCAACTGGTGCTTTGTGACCGCCATGATGCAGCGTGATGCCTTCATGGCCGAGCACAACAAACAGCCGCCGTCCGTGGCCGAGTGGGTGGCCCTGGGCAATGACCGCGAGTGGTACACCGGGGATGAAGTCCAGGTGGCCGACTACTATTACCGCACCTGGGAGCGCGCCGAACTTGTCCGTATGCCCGATGGCACGGTGCTGCCCACGACAGGCCTCGACGACCTCGACCCGACCTGGCCGAAGCGGATCACCCGTATCCCGCACGTGTGGTGGGTACAACTCTGCGGCCACGCCATCCTCGCCAAGGAACGCTGGAAGGGCGCCTACATTCCCGTCATCCGCGTCGAGGGCGACCGCCTCGTGCTGGACGGCCAGATGCAGCGCACCGGCATGGTGCAGGCGAGTATGACGCCCGCGCTCGCCTATGATTACTTTTTCAGTGCCCAGACCGAAGCGATTGCCCTCGCGCCCAAAGCCCCCTGGCTCGTCTACGCGGAGCAAATCGCCGGCTATGAGCAGTACTGGAACCGCGCCAACGATGCGTATCAGCCGTACCTCCTGCACAAGGCCGTCAGCATCAATGGTCAACTCTTGCCCCCGCCCCAACGCGCCACGGTTGAGCCAGCCATACAAGCCATAACAGCCGCGCTGGGCACGGCAGACGAAGCGATACGCGCCTCACTCGGGATGTACGCGCCGAGCGTGGGCCAGCCCCAGGGCGATCAGAGTGGGGTAGCCATTCGCACCGAGAAGATCACCGGCGATCAGGCGACGTACAACTACCCCGATAATTTGGCCTGGAGTATCCGTGCCTGCGGGATTCAGTTGGTCGACCTCCTCCGCAAGCTGCACGCCGGCCCCACGGAGCTGCGCCAGGTGGCCACGGATGGGCAGGTCAGCATGGCGAAGGTGAACCAGCCGATTCGGCAGGAGGACGGCAGCGAGCAGCAGCACATGCTCGGGCAAGGGCACTATGACGTGGTGGTCGATGCCGGTCCTGCGTTCTCGACGCAGCGCGAAATGGCGGTTGAGAAGTTAGGGATACTCGCCACAGCCCAGCCTGACTTAGTGCCCTTTTTTGCTGATCTGTGGGCTGGGAATATGGATGTGGCCCATTCAGAAGAGATTTCGGCCCGCTTAAAGACTGCGGTTCCGCCACAGGCGATTGCTGCCACCCAGGATAAAGACCCGGAAACCCGCGTCGCACAGTTACAAACTCAACTCCAGCAATTGGGAACGCAGTTCCAACAACTTCAGCAACAAATGCAGCAGGATAAAGTCACGCAGGACGCTGCTGTTCAGCAAGTGAAGCTTTTAGAACAGCAAGTAGCCACATCACAAGCCCGCCTCGCAGATAAGCAGCAGGAAAATCAATTAGACGCTCAGAAAAATCAGCAGGCCCACGAGTTTAACATGGCCAAGTTGCACCTGGAAGAACAGAAGCTCCTCATGGAGATGGCCCAGATGCAGCAGCAGGCTGTGAACGGGGCAGGAGTACCCCATGCCACCGATTGAAGCCTACACGATCTCGGAACAGGACGGGACGCATATCCCGGTGAGTACGGGTGACGGTTCGACCCGTGGCACGGGCGTGCAGGACGCTGCCGCACCGGCCCAAACCGAGCCGCCTGCTGTCAATGGAGCCCCAGCACCTCCACAGGCTTCTCCTCCCCCAGATTCGGGCTTGGCGGCGCCGGACGCGGGGGAGGGGGAGACCGATCTCGACGAAGCCGCCGCCATGACTCCCGAGGAGTTTGCCGCCTCACGCCGCCGCATCAACCAACTCAATGGCCGTTGGCGTGCTGAACAGCGTCGCCGCGAAGCCGACCAGCAGCAGCACCAACGCGAGCTCGCCGAAGCCAACGCCAAGCTCGATGTCGTCACCCGGCTCTTGCAAGGGGCCGCGCCTGAGCTGCCCCAGACGCCCACGCAGCCCACAGGAGCGCCGCAGGCCGAGCAATTTGACTCGCACGACGCCTACGTCCGCGCTGCAGCCCGCTACGAGGCGCAGCAAGAGTTGCAGGCGCGCGATCAGCAGACGCAGGCGCAGCGCCAGCAGGAACAGATACGCCAGATGCAGCAGCAGCTCATGGAGCGCGAGGCGGCCTTTAAGCAGGCCCACCCGGATTTTGACGACGTGGTCCGGAGTGGCTTAGCCGGGAGGGTCGCCCCGCATGTCCAGCAGGCCCTGATGCTGCTGCCCGAGGGACCGGCCCTGGCCTATCAGTTGGCGCAGCAGCAGGACCTCGTGAGTCGCCTGAACACGCTGCCGCCGCCGCTGGTGTTTGCGGAACTGGGCCGGCTCATGCCGGGGTCGCTGGTGCCAGGCGCGCACGGCAGTGCCCCCGCCGGCACGCCCCCCGCGCCGACGAATGGGCAGGCCCCCACACCACCGTTGCCGGAGCCCATGCGACCGGTGGGGGGGAACGGGAGTGCGCCGCCGCCGGCCTTTCGAGAGGGGATGTCCCTCGCCGACTATAGACAGATGCGTGCCCGCAGGCAGGGGACACGCTAAGGACCATTGCCGCCAGACGATGCCGCCACTGCACACACCGTGCAAGGCTACGCCGCCATGATCTACAACTACTCGTGCCGCCTAGATTGGTGCTATTGTGGCGAACAACACCCTCTTGACGATTGGCGCTATTACCTACGAATTGCTTGACTGTTTCGAGAATAACCTCGTGTTCTGCAAAGGGATCATGCGGCAATACTCCAGCGAGTTCGCGGTTCCTGGGAACAAAATAGGGCCGACCCTGAACATTCGGCTCCCGGCCCAACTCCGCACCACGAGCGGCCCAAACCTCCAGGCGCAGGACTATGAGGAGCAGTTCGTGCCCCTGACGATTGACCAACAAGAGCACGTCGATCTCCAGTTCAGTTCCTTCGAGATGACGCTCAGTTTGGACGATTGGCGGCGGCGCATTGGCCGACCCTCCGGCATTGTCCTGGCGAACAAGGTGGACGCCTTTGGCCTGGCGCAGTATTGGGCCATCCCCAACGCGATCATCTCGCCGCCCTCCTCGCCCACGGTGAGTAAGTGGAAGGCCTACCTCCAGGCGAAGGCGATCCTGGCCGACAACGGGACGCCCGAGGATGGGACCTGGCGGGCGATACTCAACCAGTGGGAGGAAGTTGAGGTCGTCAATGAACTCAAAGGGCTCTTTCAGTCGAGCGAGAAGATTAAACAACAGTATGAGCGCGGCGTGATGGGGACCAGCGGGGGCCTCGATTGGTTCTCCGATCAAAATGTGGCCGTGCATACCAGCGGGCCGTTAGGTGGAGCCCCCCTCCATGCCACGACCGTCGCCGGCGGCGCGAGTATCACCGTCACGGGCTTTACGGCCGCGGCGGCCCTGCGCGCGAACAAGGGCGACATCTTCACCATGGCGGGCGTCAATGCGGTCAATCCCGTCTCCCTGGCGAGTACGGGCAAGCTGCGCCAGTTCACCGTCACGGCTGATGTGAACAGCGCCGCTGACGGCACGGCGACCATCCCGATCTCCCCGCCCATCATCGGGCCAGCCACGCCGGCGAACCCGCGCCAGACGGTGGCGGCCCTGCCCACGGGGAACCCGCCGCTGACCTTTCTCATGACGGCCAATACGGCCTATTATCAAAACCTCGTGCATCAGGAGCAGGCGTTTGCGATGGCCATGTGCCGCTTGCAGGAGCCCTTTTCAGGTCAAAGTGCGTATGCCGTCGATAGTGATGTCGGCGTGGCTATTCGTACCTGGAAAGCGTCTGATATCTCGACGGACATGCACGCGAGTCGCGCCGACGAGGCCTTTGGCTTTGCCGTGACGCGGCCCCAATGGGCAGTACGTGTCCTTTCAACAGTATCAGGTACCTAGTATGGCGAACACCATCTTAACATCTGGCGGCCTGGTCTCGGCTCCCGAGCCTGACCCGCCGCCCCCAGGAGGTCCCCCGATGGCTGAGGAGTTGACCTTTCCAAAATGGTACTTTTCTTCCCAGAATGTTGGCGGCGAGAATTACGGCGGCCGCCTGTTTGAGACGAAGGAAGAATTTGACGCGGCGGGTGGCCAGGCGGTGTGGAAATGCACCCCACAGGAAGCCGAAGCGGCCGCGCTGGAGCCGCCCGTGCCCCCCGATCCGCCACCAGGCGGTGAGGATATGGGCTCTACGGCCCCCCCACGCCCCCCGAGCAGGAGGTAGCCATGAACATTCACGAAACGCGTAGCGTATCCTGTCTTGTCGAGGCGGCCCTGGTGTCGCCCGTCTTTCTCCCCCTGGCTGACCTGCCCGCCGGCGTCCAGCTGATCCCGAGCCAGTGTACGCTGACTATCACCGGGGCACCCAGCCCGCTGGAATGCGCCGTGCAGCTCTGCGCTCCGGGCACCGAGCGCGGCGATCCGGGCACGGCCGTGTTCCAGACGGGGCCGCGCCTGGTGGCTACCGACGGCGAGGCGTTTGCGCTGACGGGCAGTGTGCCGCCGCTCGACGCCGGCGGGGTGCTCGGGCTGGCGATCCCCACGCAGGGCGCGCCCGCCGGGGCGAAGGTCAAGGGGACGCTCTCGCTGGTGCGCTAGGAGGGCGTATGCCAACGATATACGCGAGGCAGCCGTGCACAACAGCGTTAAGACTTTTAGGGGTTGCGGCGGCAGAGCAGCCGATCGATGCCGACCAAGCCGACCGCGCTTTGTCCGCGCTGAATAGCCTTCTTGACGCGTGGTCGACGGACAACCTCCTCAGTTGGACACGGCCAAAAATCCCATTGGCCCTTCTTCCAGGCCAGCAGGTCTACACGTGGGGGGACACCGTGCCCCCCTGCGACATCCCGGGCATTCCCCCCGTGCGCCTCGACCTGTGCCTCTTGGATATTGGCGGGGAGCCCGTGCAGGACTGGCAGGTCACGGTGCTCGACCAGGACCAGTATCAGACCTCCGTGTGGCTCAAGGCCATGCCATCGACCTACGTCGAGTACGTGTATCTGGAGGATACGCAGCCGGTAAAACTGTTGTACGTGTGGCCGGTGCCGCACTACCCCGGCACCACGCTGCAGCTCCTGCCGTGGCCGGCACAGCCGCAGTACACGCATTGGGATGAAGGGCTGGAGTGGCCGAACGGATACCTACGGACCTTCAGCTTCAATCTGGCCGTGGAGCTGGGGCTGGAGTACGGCATCGAGGCCTCGCCCACCGTGCAACGCATTGCCGAGCAGACGAAGCGCGATCTGGCGGTGGTGAACGCGCGCGTCGGGCGGCTGTCGCTCTACCCCGGGCAGGCGGCGCGAAGTAGTGGCTGGGCCGCATTTCAGAGTGGGAGACCGTCTTAGCGCCGATCCGTGCCGAGAAAGCGGGCGATCTCCTTGAGCATCTCCTGGCTGCGCTCATGCGCACGCAGGCCAACACGGTGGATGTCCCAGAGCATGGCGCCAAGGATGGCGAACAGGAAGACGAGGGTCAGGGTATCGATGGTCATGAGGCTTGCTCCTTCGCGGCAACGAGGGCGAAATAGGCGTGAATACGCTTGAGGATCACGGCGGCTTTCCGTTTCCCGAAGCGCTTGGTCAGCCAGGGCTCAGGGTCTTTATCTGACTTGGAGTTGTTACAGCCACCAAGGCCGTGGCACAGAGGAATCATATTGGTAGCGATAGTGCCAGGACAGGCTGTCGAGGTTATGGGTATCCAATGATCCATAGAGACGATCCATTCAAAACCCTCTTCTCGCTTACAGATGGCGCAGGAGTAGTGAAAATACTGCCGACAGAAGGCTTGCTCTATCACGGTGAAAGTGTCAGGGAGACCACGTTTGCGTGCACGGCGGCGCTCGGCCTTCAAGATAACGTATTCAGGAGGTGTAAGGTCATAGGTGCGTACAGTTTGACGCCGTTTTTCAGGATTGGCGAGTCCATAGGCAAGACGACGCACAGCGATCTCTTCCGCATGTCGCAGGCGATAGGTAGCATCATGCGTGAGTCTTTGTTTAGGATCAGCAAGGCGTTTAAGGCGTTGTTGTTCCTGTCTTTTCACACGATTGGCGGCATGGTAGATCAGATCATAAGCACGCTTCTGAGCCCGATGAGCCTCTTTCAAGGCAGGATCAAGGGCTTCTTGTTCACGCAGATGCGCATAGTAGGCACGGCTAAAGGCGCGATTGTAGGCTTTCTGGGCTTCAGAGCCTCTGTAGGACATGGGCCTCTCCCTCAGATGAGAGTCTCATGATGTGGTACGGCAACCTGCTGAGACAGGCGTTCGCGTTGCAATCGCTAGCCGTACCGTGTGCAAGTATAGCACACGAGGGTTTAGGTAATTATATCCTAGTGGTGGGATAAAAGCGATGGCCGAGCTTCCGGGGTTTTGTGGGCCTACTGGTACTGTTAGGTCTCCTAATGCTGCCTGTGACCGTCTTTTAAATATGTATGTCGAACAGGTAGAGTCTGATAGGAAGCGGTACGTCTTATACTCTATGCCGGGTCTGCGTCAAGTGGCGCTTCTACCTTCAGGCCCGATACGAGGATTATACGAGGCTACAAATGGTAGGGTATTCTGTGCTACATCTACTGGGCTTTTCGAGATTTTTAGTGGTTGGAGCTTTTTGAGTAGAGGGACTATTCATACTGGAACAACTCCTGCTAGCTTCAGCGATGACGGCGTGCACATGGTCTTCACCGTGGACGGCGTCGGCTACGGGTATGCGTTCGCGACCGACGCGCTGACGCCGCTGCCGCTCACCGGGCCGCAGACGTTTGGGCAGGTGGCGTATCTCGATGGCAGGATCCTCGTCCATGAACCGGGCACGCGCCACTGGTGGTTTAGTGGCCACTTCAATGCCCTGGTCTGGGACCCCCTGGCCTTCTACGAGGCCGAGGGCAGGGCGGATGACGTGATGACGCTCATCAGCGATCACCGCGACGTCGTCGTCGGCGGCACGCAAAGTATCGAGTTCTGGCAGTCGACAGGCCGCCCCTTCCCCGATCCGGCGGGCATTGGCCCCTATGCGCGCATGAACAACGTCTTTCTGGAGCAGGGCATCGAGACGCCGTACACGCTGGCCGCGCTGGATAATCAGGTGTATTTCCTGGGCGGCAGTCCCCGCGGTGAAGGCCCTGTTTGGCGCCTGAACGGGTACGCCCCAGAGCGGATCTCGACGCATGCGCTCGAATCCGCCATGAGCCGCATGCCGACTGTAGGCGATGCCATCGCCTGCACCGCCAGGCACGGCGGGCACGCCTGGTACGTGTTGTCGTTTCTCAGTGGCAATCAAACATGGGCGTATGACACAGCCACCCAGGCATGGGCAGAATGGCCGTGTCTCCTGGAGGATGGGTCTTTCGGACAGTACCCGAGTCACACGCATTGCTCGGCTTTTTCTGAGCATCTTTGGGGTGATAGAAACACTGGCGCTCTGTATCTGTGGGACATAGATTACCATAAGTTTGGCCAGAGCACCCGCGTATGCAGGCGTACCTCTCCGCATGTGAGACATGAACACAACCGTCTCCGCTACAACCAATTTCGTCTTGACGCTGAAATGGGTGTTGGCTTGGATGGCGGTCAAATTCCAGGCGCAGATCCGCAAATCATGCTGCGAACAAGCACCGATGCAGGGCATTCGTTTGGCCACGGGAGATGGCGCTCTGCTGGCAAGATCGGAGCGAGGCGCCAGCAGGCCGTCTGGTATGGGCTTGGTCAGAGCCGCGACATGGTTTTCGAGATTACGGTCACTGATCCAGTCAAAATAGCATTCTTAGCAGCGTACCTATAGGTTTCATGAGGTTTTCTTTTTCCTTGGTGGTGTAATGGTCAAGAACAACGGCTGAACAGGGCACAGCGGAGCTTTTCGCCCCTTCTTTGAGTTACAGGAGCCGCAGGCAGGGACAACGTTGTGTACGGTATGTGGCCCTTCAGGTCCTACGGGAGTGATGTGATCTTGCGTGAGGCGTTGCATCTTACGGCTACAATAGACGCAACGGTAGCCGTAATGCTCTTTCATCTCACGCCATTGGGCGGCGGTCAGGTCATTGATGGTGGCTCCAGCTTTGCGGGCTCTCCGTCGATGTGTAGCTGCTATGACTTTTTCAGGATTGGCTTTCTGCCATGCTGAAAGTGCAGCACGTCTTTTGGCGCGAGCAATTGGATCGTCTTTATGCGCTTCATAATACGCTTTACTGATAGCATTGAAATGGTCTCTATGGGCCGCACGATACGCACGATTCTTCGCCTTGCGTTCTTCTTGATGGGAGTGATAGTACGCTTTGCTAATCACCTGAAGTCGTTCGCGATTTTTCGCCTGAGAGATTTTTTTGTATGCACGAGCCCTCGCAAGGCGTGTCTCTTTATTCGCTGCCTCGTAGGCGCGGCTTTGTGCGCGCAGTTTTTCTCTGTTCACGTCGCGATAGACGACGGCCTTTGCGGCAAGTTCTTCTTTGTGCTCGGCAGCATAGGCACGATTATAGGCAGTGGTCTTTTGGTTGTGAGTACGGCGATAGGCACGACTGTAGGCACGCGCAACTTCAGGGTCTTTATGCGGCATGAGTCCATCCTCCGTCGATGGGTCCGGTTTGGTGTGTGGGACAACGCGCCGGAAACGCGCTTTCGGGTTGCAATCCCTAGTCCCACAAGCGAAGTATACCCTAGAAGTATACCATAGTTTAAGGTGGAATACCAGTGGCCGACATCCTCGCGCCCGCCCCTGCCCGGGAAGCCCTCATCCAGCCTGGGGCCATCATCACGCCTCCCTGGCAACGGTGGCTTTCGGACGTCGCGCGCCAGCTTGGCCAGGCGCAGGTGGACCTTGCCGTCTTACGTCGGGACGTGGACGCCCTGCGGAGCGATCTCGACGCCTTCGAGGCCCTCGTGGCCACGCTCCAGGCCGAGCTGGACGCGCTCGCCGCCCAGGTGGCCGCCCTCGTGCAGCCGCAGACGACGACGCTTACCGTGGCCGTGAGTGGCGCGGCGGGGCTCACGTTCGCCGCCATGGCCCCGGCTGGGGCGCAGGTGGTGGGGGTCACGTGGCGCATAGTCACGACGTTCACGGGCACGCTGACCGGGCTGCTGGTAGGCGATAGCGTCGTGGCGGATCGCTGGGGCGTTGCGGCTGCCGTGACCGCAGGCACCACGGGCAGTAGCACCGGCTGGCGTGGCCAGGGCGGTTTCACGGTGCCGAGTGCGTATCAGGTGCTGGCGCAGCCCGTGGGCGCGGGGTACGGCGCGGCCGGGGCGCTGACGTGTCAGTGTACGTGGTGGCCGGCGCTGCTGCCGCCGCCGTAGGAGGTGCTGAGTGGCCAAGTGGTATGTTCCTGGCACGGGCATTGTGGACGAGAGCGAGGAAGGGGCGAACATCCCTGAACCTGGCGAGATCACCTTGCCGAATGGCGAGAAGATCACCTGGGGTATCGAGGGCACGACGAAACTGCCGGAGTATCGCAATACGGCGCAGTATGGGCACGAGGCCTTTCAGTGGGCGCCGGAGCACCGTGCCTGGCAGGGGAGTATGCCGGAGACCGCGCCGGGCTATGTGACGGAGCTCCTGGCCTTGCGGGACCGGGTCCGTGCGGGGCAGGCGCAGCCCTGGGAGCGGGAGCAGTATCAGCAGTGGGAGCAGCAAGCCAGGGCGATTCCCACTCGCGACATCAGCCAGTTACAGGCCGGCTGGCAGGGGGAGTACGCCGGGGAGCACGCCAACAAAGACTGGTGGACGTCGCTCGATCCCGGCAGCCCGGACGTGGGCGGGATTGTGCTCACCTTGCGCGACAAGCTCGAAGCCGGGAAGGCCTCCACGCAGGAACGCGACTTGTACCGCAAGGTTGTGGGCATGGCGGGCGATTGGGACTATCGGGCCAGTGTGCCGCAGGCGAGTGATGCCTTTAACCCGCTGGGCGACAACCTCATCGGCGCGCTCGGCGTGCTGGGCCTGGGGGCCACGGGTGGCTTGGCCGCCGCTCCCTTGTTTGCGGGGGGCGCGGGCCTGGCCACCACGCTCGGGAGCCTCGGCACGCTCTCGGGCATCGCGGGCACCGGGGCGGGCGTCCTTGGGCACGCCACCAACCAGCCGTGGTTGCGGAACCTGGGCCTGGGGCTGGGCATCGCGGGCGGGCTGGCCGGGGGCATTGGCGGCCTGACCAACGTGCTGGGCGGGGGCATCCACTCGCTCAGTGATGCGGCGCGCCTGGCGCAGAGTGCCGGGCGGATCACGGGGTCGCTGGGGCGCATCCCGGGGGCCGACCCGCTCCAGCAGGCCAGTCGCTATCTCGGGCTGGCGGGGCAACTTGGGCAGGCGGGGAGTGGCGTGCAGGGCTTACTCGGGGCCGCCAAAGGCGTCACGCAGGGCGTCATGCAGGGACTGGCCCGGCGGCGGCAGCCCACCCTGGCGAACCTGCACAGGTCAACCACCCAAGGATAAATCCTTGGGCTTGTAGCTGGCTTACACGACACAGAGGGTAGCCCTGTTCGATGCGCTACTTTACGAGAAGTACCTTCTCGCGTTAGGCCGATTGACTGCGGCCTGTGTACCTTGATGCCTTTTAACTCGGGAAAGAAGTATGGCGGCACAACCAGAGCCCAACCGTTTCAGCACCATCGCTGGTGTGCCTTCAGCTCTGGTAAAAGTCTATCTAGTATTTTGTAACCTAAGCAAGGGGAATGTGCGCTACGCGCAGAGGGAATTGGCGTCCCGCTAACAGGGAATTGGCTCTACGAGCCAACCTCCTATCCCTCCCAAGCTCCAAGAGCCTGGGTTTCCCGGAGGCTACTGTGAAGGGAGAGCAGGATGAGCGAGTGGGATTGGCTGAATCTCGACCTGGGCAGTGGCGAGGGCTACGGCACGGTCATGGCGCCAGGGTGGGGCGATGCCTTTGGCGGGGCGGGGCCGGAATATACCAATTTCAGCGGCATGGGGGGCTCCGAGGATTTCCTCAGCTGGAACGACCCGTATGGCCCGGGCTCCAGTGGCGATCCGAGCTTGACGGGAGAAGGCAGCGGCAACTGGTGGAACACGATCCTCGGTGCGCTCGGCAGTGTCGGCGGCTTCCTCGGCCAGCACGCCGGCGTGCTCGGCCCGCTCGTGAGTGGCGCGGGGTCGCTGGCGGGTGGCGCCATTGGCAGCAACGCCAGCGCCGACGCGGCCCGGCAGCAGGCGGCGGCCCTGAACCGGGGCATGGACCTCCAGACGGCGCAGTGGCTCCAGCAGCAGGCCAATCAGGCGCCATGGCTCCAGGCCGGACAGCAGGCCTTGCCACAGCTCCAGCAGCTCGCCGGGCAGGGGCCGCAGGCGGCCTTCCAGCCGCCGCCGTCCATCAGTGGGGCCGGGTACGCCTTGCCGCAGATCGCCCCGACCTGGAGCCCGATGGCGTACGCGGGACCCCAACGTCCAGGCGGCGGGGACATGAGCGGCATGATGACGCATGGGATGACGGGCGACCCTGCCACAGGGACGGGGGGCGGTGGCCTCTGGGGCGTGCCAAACCCGGACGCCTACCGCTACACGCCGGGGGCCGTTCCCCAGGCCAGCCAGTACGGCTATCAGGGGCCGCAGGCCGTGCAGGCGGGGGACTACCGCTGGACGCCAGGCCAGGGACCGCGGGCGCAGGACTATCGCTACACGCCGGGCCAGACTCCCGACGCGGCGCAGTACCGCTACACCCCGGGCAGTGCGCCCCGGGCCGCCGACTATCGGTACACGCCGGGGGCCGTGCCGACCTTGAGCGGGCAGGAGCTGCTCGCGAACGATCCGGGCGTGGCTTTTCGGCTCCAGGAAGGCCGCAACGCCATGGAGGCCTCGGCGGCCGCGCGGGGCGGCGCGCTCTCCGGGCCGGCGCTGGCCGCCCTCCAGCGCCAGGGGCAGGAACTCTCCTCGCAGGAGTACGGCAACGCCTTCGAGCGCGCCAGCCAGCAGGCGCAGATGCGCGAGGGCTGGAACCAATACGCCACGCAGCAAGGGTTTGGGCAGGCGGCGCAGGAAGCCCAGATGCGCGAACAATGGGGCCAACAGGCCACGGCGCAAAACTTTGGCCAGGCCATGAGTGCGGCGCAGCTCCGCGAGCAGCTCCAACACGTTGCCACCCAACAGGGCTGGTCGCAGGCCCAGACCGAAGCCGCCTTCCGTGAGCAGATGGCGCAGCAAGCGTCGCAGCAGGGCTTCTCGCAGGTGCTCGGCGCGCAAGGGCAGCAGTGGCAGCAGGGGATGGCCGGGCAGCAGTTCGACTGGTCGCGGGCCATGGGGGAGACGGGCGTGCGGGAACACCTGGCGCAGCAGGCCGGGAGCCAGAACTGGCAGCAGGCCCTGCAGGGGCAGCAGACGGCCTGGCAGCAAGGGCTCACCGGGCAGCAGTGGGAGCAGCAGCAGCGCCAGGCGTATGACCAGAGTGTCTACGACCGCATGATGCAGCAGTCGCAGACGCAGTACGGGCGGGATACGGCGCAAAACGCCACGGACTATGAGCGCATGCTGGCGCAGTACAACAGCCAGCTCCAGAACCAGCAGACGCAGTGGAACAGGCTCGCTGGGCTTGCGAACATCGGGCAAACAAGCGTAGGTCAACTCGGCACGCAGGGGGCGAACTATGCCCAGCAGCAAGCGAGTCTGCTCGGGCAGCTCGGCAATGCGCAGGGTCTGGGGGCCTTGGGGCCGGCGTTGTCCTGGCAACGCGCCCTGGGCGGGGCCACGAATAATGCGACCAGTCTACTGGCGAGCCTGAATCGTTAGGAGGGGGCGATGTCCACCCTGGGATCGTTGATGTTGGCACTTGGGGACACAGGGATCAAACCCTATAACGAACAAGAGTTGATCGAGAACCGTATCCGGAGTGGCAACCTCCAGAACCAGACTGGCCTGCTGGAACTCGCCGCACTGACGCGACAGCAGGAGACAGCGGCCCGTACGCGCCAGGCGCTCCAGGAGAACCCAGGGCTGGTGCTCGGCGGTGGGGGGAGTACCCTGGCGAGCCCCGCGTTGACCATGCCGCAGGGTGGTGCCCCCATGACGCAGCAGACCGTCATGCCAGGGCAGCCCCCGGGCGCACCCCAGACGGTGCCCGGTGGGCAGGACCTCAGCCGCTTCGCCACGCCGCCGCCCGGCGGGATGCCAGGTGGCGGGCCGCAGTCCACGCTTGGCGGGCTGGCGCCCCAGCCCCGGCAGAACCCCATCGAGGCGCTGATGCGTCAAGATCCTGACGCGGGCGTGCAGATCCTGAAACTGCACCAGGGGCAGCAGGACCGGCAGTGGAAGATCCAGGAGCAGCAACTGAGCATGCGCGAGAAGGTCGCAGGCTATCTGACACGACGGTCCCAGGGGGTCAAGAATCAGGAGGACCTGGAGGCGATGCGCCATGATCTCCAGCAGTCGGGCCTGACGCAGTACGCGGCCCGGTTGCCGCAATTCTACTCGAAAGAAGCGATGGAGACGTTAAGCGCGAGTGGGCAGAGCATGCTGGAGAATGCCCAGACGACGTTAGCGCAGGCCCAGGCCGCGCATGCTGAGCAGAAGGCGCAGACGGAGCAGTATAACCGCACGGTGTTCCTGCCAGAACTCATGAAGCCCTCCGGCGCGGCCCCTGGGGGGGAATCCGCGCCGACCACGACCGGGACGCCCGCGCCCGCCGAGGTGGAGACGGCCGTGCAGGAGGCGGTCAAGCAGTATCCCAGGGTGCGTCCGGAGATTGCCAGGGCGATCATCGCGCAAGAGTCCAATTTTGATCGCCAGGCCGTCTCCAAAGTGGGCGCGCAGGGCTACATGCAACTCATGCCGGCCACGCAGCGTGAAATGGGCGTCAAAGACCCCTTTGATACGCGCCAGAACATCCTGGGCGGCGTGGGCTATTATGACAAAATGTTGACGCGCTACGACGGCGATGAACAGCAAGCCCTCGCGGCGTATAACGCGGGGCCAGGACGGGTCGATGCGGCCAAGGGGGATCTCAAGGCGCTGACCCAGGAGACGCAAGACTACGTGCCCAGTGTCCTCCAACGGGCGCAGGTGGGGGCCACGGCCCGGGGACCGGCCACGGGGCCGCAGGTACAACGGATTGACGCAAAGATTGCGGAGCTGACGCGCCAACGGGACATGGCCGCGAAGGCCGCCGCGGCGGCGGGGGGGAATCCTGGCATGAATACCCTCGCCGACAACCTGACCCGACACATTGACGACTTGCGTACGGACCGCGACAGACAGGAGGAGATTCCCCGCGCGGTGCAGAAAGAGACCGAGATTACCCGGGCAAAAACTGGCCTGGAACGCGAACGCCAGACACAGCCCCTGCTGCCCGAGGACCGCCGCAAGTTGCTGACCGGGCTGCGGAGTGACATCAGAGCCGAGCCGACCTTCAAGCTCTATCAGGATGTCCGCAACGGCTATCAGAACGTGCGTATTGGGGCGGCAACAGACAGCGGACAGGGCGATCTGGCGATTATCAACGGCATGGCAAAAATCCTCGACCCAAACAGTACGGTTATGTCGGGAGAGGCGAAGAATGTGGAGACAGCGCAGGGTGAGTTGGAGCGCTGGTTCAACTCGCCACAACGTTTCTTTGCAGGAGACCGCTTGACGCCAGAGAATCGGCAGCGCTTTCTTCGGCTTGCACATGCCATGGCGAAGGAAAAACTGACGACCGCACGCACGGAACTGACGGCGGTGTATGAACCGCTGGCCAAAGAAGGCAATATTCAGTTCAGTCAACTTTTGCCTATAGAAGATCTTACACCGCTCGGGCCTGGTCCGAACGTCGAGAAACTTGAAAAGCTCATTGCACGATAGCTGTGGCTCTATTTCGTGCGAGGTTGCCCCACAATACACTGTGGTACTCAGGGGGTGCAAGGATGCCAGCCGTTGATTTTGCCCCGCTCATGGATACGCCTCTGTGGAAATCCTGGGAGGATGACCAGGGGAAGGTGAAGCGCAAGGAAGCGCTGTCGCTCTGGCAGGATAAGGATACGAGCGAGGAGGACCGTGCCACCATGCTCCAGAGGATGCAGGCGCTGCCGCAGCCAACGTCCGCGGGCGACACGATTCCCGCGTCAGCTCCTCCGCAAGAGTGGGCGCCAGGCCAGGGGCCCTCCGCATGGGAAGCCCTGAAAGGCGCCTTTGCCGGCACGCAACGCCTCCCCTGGCAGCAGGCGCCACCCGATGCCGGCACCGATCCGTCACAGCTTGTCGTCGAGGCAGGAAAAAAGTATATCCCAGCGCCAGTGCGTGGAGTGATTGAAGCCATGGCCGGCCCATCGAATGTCCTTGAAGGGGTGGCCACGCTCGCGGTGCCTGGCCCGCTGAAACCTGTCGCGGCGGGGGTGGCAGCCGGGGCCGGGGAAGGGATCAGGCAATGGGGCGCTGGCGAGCCCATGGACTGGCGCAAGATGGCCAATGAAGCGATCTGGTCTGCGGGCCCAGAAGCGGCGGAGTCTGTGGGCCGGCAGACCGTGCGGCAATTTGCCCGCGAGACGCCGGGCGGCAAAATCCTCCGTGGGGCGCAGGCGGCGGCGGAGGCCCGTGGCGCACCAGGGCGGATCTTTCAGCCACGTCCAGCCGACCAGATTAGCGATGCGTTCGAGGACGTGCGCCGCACGGGCCTGACCATCGATACGCAGGACATTACCAACCATCTCACGACCCTTTCTCCCGGCAAACAGGCCGATACGCTCAATGTTCTGACGGGCTTAGACCGGGAGCACCGCACCGGAGGCCGCTATGTCCAACTCTACCATGATCTCACGACCGGCCGTGGGATGGCAGGGAGCAGTATCGGGGATTTGCAGACCATGCGCAGCCATCTCCGGCAGCGGGCAGAACACCTCCGCAGTGGGTCTCCCGAAGCCAGGCAGCTTGTCCAGGACCTGCAAGGCGCCGTCGATGATGCGATTGACTTTGGGCTGACTTCAGGGGCCATGCACGCCTCGACGCCGCAGATCAGAGACACGCTCCATACGGCGCGGCGGGATTGGGCCAACAAGGCTGCCGCCGATGACATGGGCGAACTGATCGAGAACAAGATTTCTTCCACGCCGAACCTGGGGGATGCGACCCTCCGGCTGAGTAGCTTTGTCGATGAGATACGCCGTGGGCGCAGCGAAGCGACCAAAAGCATCAACCGCTCGCTGGATGTCACGCCGGGGGCACGTGATCGGTTCAATACGGAGATGCAGGAGATTTCCAGGCTGTATCAGGATGTTGAATTATCCATGACCGATGTGCAAGGGATCTCGCGGCTGCCAGTCATTGCGGGGGTACGGCAGGGCCTGGGGAAAATCCTCCTGACGGATTGGGGTCGTCAATGGTTCAAGGATGCCGTGACCGAAGGCCGGGGGACGTTGTCACCGAACGCCGTGGGCTTTTTGGTCAATGTGGGCCGGCGGGCATTGGCCCCAGAGGCGGCAGAGGATCGCCCGATTCGTGCCCCACAGGAATCCCGACAGGCCCCGGGCGGGCGGGGGCGGAGTACGGACTAGGCTGCGAGCCAGAGGACCGCGCCGAGCGACAGGGCGACGAGCAGTCCAGCCATGACCACATAATCGAGCCAGGGGCCATGTCGCCCGGTGAGCTGCGCAAGGGGGCCGGCGTGCCCGAGACCCCAGGTCGCTGCGTGCGCCGTCCGCACCGTCAGCCAGTCAGCGGCCGCAGAGAGACACAGACCGACAGTCAGGGACAGCAGGCCCAGCAGCAGGAGCACCAGGTAGCCAACAGCGAGGGCCATGACGGCGGCAACAGGCCCAAGAATGAGCCAGAAGATCCATGGTTCAACGTACATCGACAACTCCTTCAGCCCCCGGCAGCCAGGGGCGGTGTGGGTGAGCGCGGCAAGCGCAGCAAGATTTGCCACAAGGCCGCAAAGGTGGCACCAAAGCCGACGAGCATAATGCCGATCACGAGAGTGAGCTTGCTGTCAATGCCGTTGAGGCGTTCGGCCATCACGGTATGCCGCACGTCGATATCGGCGGCAGCGATGGCGGCGTGACGGGCTTCGGGCTCTGGGGCGCCAGCAGCGAGGAATGCCGTGTAGGTTTCGGCTTGTAACAGTGCCATCAGGGCTCCTAGCGTGCCAGGCGCTGCATCTGCGCCTGATGGTCTTTGAGCATCTGCGCATGCTGCACCTGTGTCTGGCGGAGCGACACGCTCATGTCGCGCATGGTAACAATGGCCTGTGCGGCGACGAGGAGCAGGCAAAGAGCCCGGGCCAGATAGATGCCGAGCATAATGCGGTCAACGAGGGTCAACATGCGTGGCTTTCTGTCTGGGCGTCTCAAAGTACGCCGATTTACATTTGGCACACTGCCGAATCTCCGCCTTGCGGGGGATCCAGGTATGGCCACAACGTTGGCAGGTGATGGTCTTGATCTCAGTTTGCATGTCCATAGTATACCCTATCGGTTCCTTATACGTAAACCTTGAGCAGAAAGTGTCGTATGGCCCCTGTTATTGAGCCAACAACGATTGTTATCGTCCCATGGCCAGTCTTCCAGGCCTTCGTAGATTCTGAGGCGGCCATCGGGGCAAAATTATATTCATTTATTCCTAGCACATCTACTCCTAAATCAACCTATATAGATCCATTCATGGTTACGCCCAATAGCAATCCCGTGGTGCTCTCGGATCAAGGCTCGGCACTCGTGTATCTCGACGGCGTGTATGACCTCAGATTATACGATAGTGATGATGTATTAATATGGGAAGTTCATAGCTTTTCGTACCAAAGCGGCGTTACGCCCTCGCCCGGCCTGGTGCAGGTCGGCTCCGCGCAGGCCACCATTGACGCCATTGACGGCGCGGCCGTGCTCACGGCCACGGGTCTGGCGCCGGCGGGCTACCGCCTGCTCGGCCTGACGACGGAGATCACCGAGGACTTTGGCACGTCGCACGGCCTGACGGGGCTCCTCCTCGGGGACCAGGTGGTGCTCGACCGCTGGGGCGACCAACCCACCCTCACCGTCGGCACGGTGCAGCGTGAGCAACACTTTCACAGCGACACGGAGGTGTGCACGGCGGTGCCCTACGAACTGCGGGTGAGCGCGGCGGGCGGGCTCTTTGACGGGAGTGGCCAACTCACGGCGCGCCTCTACTGGCAATTCCTGGGGACGACGGAACCCCCTGGCACGAACCCGGCGATGGTCGAGTTCGGGTCCACCGAAGCCACCCTGACGGCGAGTGATGGCGCCAGCGTGCTCACGGCGAGCGGCCTGGCGCCCGCCGATGCGCGGCTGCTCGGGCTGACCACGACGGTGGTGACGGAGTTCGGCATCTCCCGGGGCCTCACGGGCCTGATCCTGGGCGATGGGGTCGTGAGTGATCGCTGGGGCGTGAGTGGCTCGCTGACGCCCGACACGACCACCAATCAACTCGATTTCCACAGTGACACGCAGCCCATCGCACCGCCGGGCTATACCGTGCTGGTGAGTGCGCAGGGCGGCACGTTCGATGCCACCGGGCAACTGCAGGTGACGCTCTACTGGTCCACACTGATGCCCCTCTAGGGGAGGAACCCTATGCCAAATACACACGCTGTGGCAGATTTTGCCTATGAGCTGCAAGCGACCTGTGAAGATTTGCTGCCGGCCTGTATCGTGAGCACGACATGGCCCACGGTCCCCGTGTCCTCGATGACGCTCGCGGCGTTCGGTACTCTTGGATATGTGAGGGACGGTCACGCCCTGGTCTATGTAGAGCAACCCTCTATTACGGTGCCTCTCTCTGGGTCAGATGGAACATACTGGTTGGGTATGACTCGCGATGTTTCCACCGCCTATGCTGGCTGGACCCGTAGAGCTGGCAGCAGCTACGTCTGGCGTTTGTCTGGGACACGTCCGCCCGACGTGGACGGCCTGCTCGTGTTCGCGTCGTGCACGGTCGCCGGCGGCATCATCACCGCCGTCACCCCGGCCCCCGGCGTGACCCGCGCTGAGGCGTGGCGGGCGCTGAGCGGCCTGGGCACCATGGCGACGCAGCACGCGAACGCGGTGGCGATTACGGGGGGGACGGCGGCCTTGACGACGGCGCAGGTGGGCTGGACGGCGGAGCCGGGGTATCAGCTCACCGTGAACCAGCTCTACGCCGCCGGGGCCTCGCACTTCCAGTACCCGGTGGGCCTGGGCACGGCTCCGGTGGCGGGCTATGCCCTCACGACTGGCGTCGGTGCGAGTCTCTTTAACGGGCCGGTCGGGGTCATGCTCGCCGTGCCGGCGGGCTTTGACCTCGCGACGGACCGCTTCTATACCAACGGCGCGTCCCGCCTCAATGGCCCCATCGGGTGTGGCACGGCCCCCGACCTCTCGGGCATCAATCAGGTCACGATTGGCTACGGGAACCTCTCTGTGCAAACGCAGGCGTTCAAGCCCGGGGGCGGCCCTTTCGCGGATAGCAGCGACGCGCGCCTCAAAACCGCCATCCAGGAGATCCCGGATGCGCTCGGCATCCTGACGGCCCTCCACGGCATCACCTACCGCTGGCGCGATCCAGTCAAACGCGGCGGACGCACCGGCTCATACTTTGGCCTCATTGCCCAGGAGGTGCAGCCGGTCATCCCCGGCTGGGTGTCCACCGGGCCAGACACCTATTTACAACTGGAAATCCAGGGCTTTGAAGGACTCACCGTGGAAGCCCTGAAGCAATTGGTCTCGCGTATGAGCGAGCTTGAAACACGTCTGGCGGCGCTGGAAGGAGGCACGTGAACCTCTCCACCTAATCGCTACGCGATCTCGATGGAGATTCCGGCTCACCGGAGAACCACCGGACAACACGGTATTGGTTCTCTGGATACATCATTACGGCCGCTGCCAGTTCCTGACAGGTGCTGTCAAACCAGCGCTCCGGGTTGGGCGACACCTTCGCATCGGCCTCAGAGCCCAGGGAGCAGCATGGCAATGTATCTCTCAACGTTTCACATTTTACGTCCGGGACTTCCCCGGACAACGCCCTATGCGAAGTGCAAAGAGCAAGCCGTCACGTCAGCATTGAAGCTCAACGGACGGAGACACAAGGTCTGTGCTAATCGTACCTTGTATATTGTGACCTATGCAACTGATTTGTGCAGCTCCGCTGCATAGGGAATTGCCCCTCGTGGGGGGCAACGTTTCCTTCACCCCCACCTAACCACTCGGAAGTGGTCTAGGTGGAGTACTAGAAACGAGATTGATAGTATGGCCGAACCGTCCACCGAACAGATGCAACTGGTCGCCAGTGACGCATTCCTCACCCGCGTGCAGTACCTGGCCTGGGACGAGGCGGCGCGCGTCGTCGATGAAGACCAGGCCACGCCCGAGCACGAGGCACGGGTCAACCTGGCGCATACGTTTCTGACGTACCCGGCACAGACGGCACCGACGATTGCCCTGGCGATTTGTCGCTCGAATGCGCCGGGGCGGGTCATCTTGGGCACGGTGGTGCCGAGCGAAGACCCCATGCTGGTCGATAGTAGTGCGCCGGATCTGGCGCTGAGCAGTGCTATCACCTTTTACTGGAACTCGATCGCGCAGGTGGCGACGGGAGGCGAAGCCTGAGCGCCGCCCTGCGCCCCGCCGTCGAGGCCCGCCTGGCCACGCTGCGCCAGGAACTCGCCACCGGGAACGACGCGCTCACGCAGCTGGAGACGCGGCGCACCGTGCTCAGCGAGATGCTGCTGCGGATCGCTGGGGCGGTGCAGGTGCTGGAAGAAGTGCTCGCAACGCCCGAACCGGTGGACGCGTCTGCGGACGGTCCCGCGCCAGAGGAGAGCATCCGTGGTGACGGTCTTCTTGCTCCTGGGGATTGCAGCCCTGGTGCTCGTGGTGATCGAGCTGCTGCGGGCCATCCCGCTGGGGCGCTGAGGCGTGGCTGACGAAGCTGCGACAACCACACCAGGTCCAGCGCCATCTTCCGCAACGAAGTGGTGGCAATGGGCGCTCGTCTATCCTGCCCTCGGGACGAGTCTGTTTGCCGCCGTCCCTCGCGTCTGGGAGGAGTATAAGGCGCTCAGGCTGGGCGTGGCACGCTCCGAACTCCAGCTGGTGCAGGAACAGGAGCGCTTATGGCAGCGCAACCTGGCGTGTATCCAGGAGCAGGGGACCTGGGAAATTGACGGGCCACATGGGATTGTCGTGCGCGCGACGCTCTGCAGTCAGACAGGGGATGTGCTCCTCAGGTATCACGTTGGTGCGTGGCCAAGTATCTATAGGTGGATGGCTTTGCCGGTGGAGAAGGTGACACAAAAGTGACTGAAGAGGAGTGGGGCAGGTGGATGGCGCGACAGCTAGCGCGGTGGACGGCGTGGTTCGACGACTGGTCTGGCATCCTGATCATGATGATCTGCATGCTCATCGTTATCGCGCTCGCGTGTATCTTCCTTCTCTGAGCCCCACGCTGCTCCTCCTGCTGCTGCTCCTCAGCGCCTGTGCGGGACCCCGCGAGCGTATCGTGCTGCTGGGCGCTGAGCCCGGGGAAGCACTGACCGTGACCACGGCCACGGGTACTACCACCCTCACGGCGCCCGACAGCACGGCGAACATCTGGAAGGGCGGGAAGCTCCTGCTCGGGACGCTGCCGCCCGCGACGATTCAGGAGCGCTATGGGGCGGTCATTGCGACGGCGCCAGAGGGGGCAGCCACGTATACGTTCCGGTTCGCCACGGGCAAGGCCGGCCTCAGTGCCGAGGGGCGTGTCACCCTGGGGCACCTGCTGGCAGAGGTCCACCGGCGTGGGCCGGTGGAGGTGGTCATCGAAGGGCACTGCGACCAGGTAGGGACGGACGCGGCGAATGATGCGCTGTCGCTGGCCAGGGCAGAAGCGGTGCGTGCGCTGCTGGTGCAGGGGGGGCTGACCGCGACGTTTGTGCGCGTGACGGGCCGTGGCGAGCGTCAGCCGGTGATTGATGCGCCAGAGCGGCCAGAGCCGAAGAATCGACGCGTCGAGGTGACGGTGCGCTAGGGCATCAGCAGGCCCTCCAATCGGGTGATCTCTTCCTAAGAAATCGTTGCTGGAGACCCCGTACTTCAGTGCGGGGAGGAAAGCAACGTTGCGTTGCAAACGCAACAGTTTTGTGCTACCATTAACATATGAATGAACCTATACATACAAGAGGTTGCGTATACCTGACAGCATATCATATAGTGTGGCGTCCGGTGTATCGTCGTGATGTGCTTCAAGAGCCAGTCAAGACGACGTTGGAGAATCTGTTGCATACGATTGCCCACCAGAACCACATGGATGTTTTGGCTGTCGATGTCCAACCGGATCACGTACACCTCTTCGTCTCTATGCCGCCTACGATGTCTATCGCGCAATCCGTCAAGCTCTTCAAAGGTATTTCTGCTCGCCAACTCCGCTTGATGTATCCCCAGCTCCGCAAACGCACGCGCTCTGATAGGCTGTGGGCTCCAAGCTATTACGTTGGCACGGCTGGGCATGTCTCTGCTGATACGATAAAGAAGTACATCGAAGCGCAAGAGAGCCACCATGCCAAGTAGTATGCTGACCTTCAAATACAGGATCAAAGACTCTACAAGCAGTAAGCACCTTGTGCGCCTTGGCTGGGCCGTCAATACCGTCTGGAACTTCTGTAACGAGGTATCCATGCTGGCGCTGCGTCGAGACAAGCACTGGCTGTCTACATTTGAACTGATTAACCTGTGTGCTGGCGCTGGCGCTGAACTTGGTTTGCATTCTGACACGATCAGCGAGATATGCCGGGAGTACGTTGCGAAGCGTGTGGCTGCCAGGAAACGACGCTTGAAGTGGCGTAGCCGGAAGCGGTCGCTTGGATGGATACCGTTCAAGGCACGCTTTCTGAAGATTGACGACGACTCCATCAAATATTTGAAGCGCCGTTTCCGCTTTTGGCTCTCGCGTGCGATTACTGGAAGAGTGAAGACTGGCAGCTTCACGCAAGATGCGAGAGGCAGATGGTACGTCAACTTCCAGTGCGAGGTTGAAGACGCCAACGTACCTGTTGGGGACACAGAAATCGGTATCGACCTGGGGCTTACCAACCAGCTCTGGTGCTCTGATATGGATGAGCCCTACTCCAGAGACAACCTGACGCGGACGCATGAAGACGCGCTGGCTATGGCACAGAGAGCTAACAAGACGAAGCGCGTCAAGGCTATCCACGCCAAGATTGCCAATTGCCGCAAGGACTGGACGCACAAGACCACGACAGCCATTGTGCACCGCGCTAAGCTGATCGCTGTCGGGAATGTCTCCAGTACCAAGTTGGTCAAAACTCGGATGGCCAAATCTGTGCTTGATGCCGGATGGGGCCAACTTCGCACATGCCTGGAATATAAAGCCAAGCGGCTTGGCGTGATCTATGGCGAAGTCAATGAATCCTACTCCAGTGTGACTTGCTCGGCTTGTGGTGCTCGCACCGGGCCGAGTGGACTGAGTGCGCTGGGGGTAAGAGTATGGACGTGCGCTGGTTGTGGTGCTGTGCATAAACGGGACCGCAATGCTGCGCATAATATACTCCGTTGCGGACGTGCAACGCTCTTAGGAATCCCGCGACTTTAGTCGTGGGAGGACGTCAAGCACTCTGGTCCACCGATCGCTGCCAGCGGTCAGGAACCGGATGCCTTTGCGCTGGTTATCGAGATCCTGACGCACGCTCGTATCTTTTTCTTTCTCGTGGGGAGGAAGAGTCGCTGACACGCTGTCACTATGCGTCGTTGCTGGCGCTGCGCGATAAAACGCTGGGATGGGCAGCAGGCAGCGGTAGAGATTAATACCGCAACCGTGGGCGGTACGATAGACGGTTTTGGCGAAGATGCCCATGGCGACGAGCTTCCCCGCATGGCGGAAGGCAGTACGCACGGAATAGCCCGTTTTGTGGGCCATAAACTGGTGGGCGACACGACCATACCCGGCACCGTTGAGACGATGCGCAATTTCAAGGGCGGTGAATTTCAGGTTGCCGTGGAGTTGCGGACAGGACCGGATGGCTGCTAGAATGCGTGTTGACATGGCTCTCCTATGTCCAGATAGGGGAGTGCATAGGAATCGGGCTGTGCTTTGAACACGGCCCGTTCCGCCTCAGTAGACGCCCCTTCTACCACACTCCCGTACCCCAACACAAGCCCTACCTCGCAAACAAGGGCAAGTCCTCGTAGTGCTCCACCCGGGGGGCCGCGCCGTCAGTCCACCTCCTGAGCGCCGCCAGGCCCAGCCGCTCGCGGGCGATGTTGGTCAAATAATCGAGTGACAAGTCGAGCCCGACGCCGTGATGGCCTCCTTGAACCTCCCCCGGCTTTAGCCGTGGGGAGGTTCAAGGAGGAACCTGTCAAGGGGAGCACTGAGAAGTGCTCTCCAGCACTGTACCTCAACCTTGGGATGTTAGTGAGGTTAATTTCTAACCTCAGCACTGGAGAACTACGCATGGACCTTAACGAGTATCAAAAGCTGGCACGTCGTACCAGTGCATTTGCACCTATTGACACGCGCAACAATACTGACAGACGTGAGAACATGCTCATGGCAACACTAGGTCTCAATGGCGAGGCAGGCGAAGTTGCTGATCATATCAAGAAGATGGTCTATCACCTGGATTCACCAAACTTGGATAAACTAAGCGATGAAATAGGTGATGTACTCTGGTATGTTGCAGAGCTGTGTAGTGCACTTGGATTCAACCTCAACTCAGTAGCAGCGCAAAACATAGCGAAGTTGCAGTCACGTTATGGCAGTGCTTTTAGTACTGAGGCTTCAATCAACAGGAAGGAAGAATGCTGAGGTTATAATTTAACCGCAACACTCCCAAGTGTTATGGTACAGCTCTCCCACACTCCCGTACCCCAACACAAGCCCCAAGCCTCGTCCCTCCCCACGTTGAAGAAGGCGTGGCGTTCTGGAAGGTTCAGCCACACAGCAGGCGGTAGAGGCGCAGGGGCTCAGCCATGCGCCTCGTCCTCCGGTGTCGGCGGCAACGTCCAGCGGCCCTCCCCCGGGCGTCTGGGCGGCGCGGCGTCCTGCACGCCTTCCTCCAGGATCTGGTCTAACAGCACGTCCAGACTCTCCACGATCGCCTCCAGCGCCAGCGTGTGCGGCGAAATGTCCAGGCGCACGCATTCCGCCTGGAGCGCGTCTGCGACGGCGCAGAGGGCAGAAAACAACGCTTTTTTCGTCACCGTCCCTCCCGGAGCCGCCGGCTGACCCCGCGCTGCTGCCGCTCCCATTGTTCCTGTTGTCGCGCCGCCTGTCCGTACAGATCACCCCCGGCCTGTTGCGCCGTGGCCTGCGTCTGCCACTCGACCGGGGAGAGCGGCCGCGTCGTGACGTCGACTGCCCCCGTGGCCCACGTGTGCAGGCCACAGCGCGTACAGTGCCAGGCGCGGAACACGTCCATCCAGCCGTCAGTGGCAGGCAAGGAGAGATACGTCGTGCAGCCGGGAGACCACAGGTGCGTCTCCAGGGTGGCGTAGGGGCGCGGCGTGGTCATGGCGTGTCCTTTCGAGAAACCCCTTGCTTCAGCTATGGGGAGGTTGACGGCGTGTCCTCGTGCGCGTGCTTCTGCACGAGACGCATCAGCGTACCGGCAATGTTGCCGGCCAGGAAGGCACGGGTGTCGTCGTCGAGCAGCCCAGGGCGTAGCTGGTCAAGGATGCCCCAGGCTTCGGTGATCGCCCAGGTCGAGCCGGGGGGGTAGAGAGACGGATAGGTATGCTCGGGCTCAGGCACGGTTGTTCTCCTCAGCGGTGACAGAACAGGCCACAGGGACTCCCATCGTCCACCGGCGCCGTCGTATAGACTGCCTCTGGATCACTGCACACGCACTCGTGAGAGTGCTTACGGCTGCGGTCAACCAGCCGATGGTCGCGCATGGATGTCAGTCCTCCTGGACTGGCTGCCTGTAAGGCAGCGACAAGCTACGGCACTTCAGTGCCAGTAGTCGTTGACGGCACCAGCCCGTCCACGTTGGGCGCCACCGGCACCAGGATGTCTCCCCGCGCGTGCCACACCTGCACCCCCTGCGACTGCGCCCCGCGGCGCGCCGCTTCCGCCCGCCACACCGCCGCGTCCACCGCCAGGCGTTGCGGACACCCGCCAAAGCCGCAGACGACGTAGACCGTCTGCCCGGACGCCGCGTCCGTCGGGCTGTGGGCCGCAGACAGCGGGTGGTGCTGCGTGTCGTGGGCGTCCGGGCTGCGGATACCGGCGATTAGCATGGCGCGTCCTCCTTGCGTGCGCCCAGGTCGAGGGGCGGAAAATCGGCGTGGTCGAGCACGGCGTCAGCAGCCACCTCCCAGCACATCTGGACGAGGAGCGGCAGCGATGCCCACGGTTCCGGCATCACGGTGCCACTGGTATGGTGTTGATACGCCATACAATGCTGCCGGTATGCCGCATACGCGATCTGGCCGGGGGTCTGTGCGTCGTTCATGGCGCCTCCTTCTGGGGCGCGTGGATCACCACGGCTGGCGTCTCTTGGTCGTAGGCAGCTTCCCAGCCACGCCCCCCGCAGAACACACAACTGGCAGACCAGCTCTCGCTCTGGCAGTGGCGACAGGGTTGTTCAACCCGGGGCTGACACCAACAGTCCCGGTCCTCGGTGCGGTGGGTTCGCTCGTTCACGGCGTGTCCTCCCGTTCCTGTACGTGCCT